>BNJU01004545.1_pt1 | contig 170028 bp, 192 predicted proteins | sample 8539281 | NCBI WGS metagenome assembly BNJU01 (sample SAMD00202456, study PRJDB9452) | human saliva metagenome | isolation source: human saliva | place: Japan | reverse complement strand
GTGTAGTTCATGGTGTGTGGATTTGCATGCCGTGTGGGGGGTGTGTATAGTTGTATGAGTCGCCGCGGCGAGGGGCCCTGAAGGGGTGCTGTTGATGTTGTGGTTGGCTCTGAATGATGACTGTCTGGGGGGCTTCTGCGTGCCTGTTGTGGGTGTGTGGTGGTGTCCTGGGGTGGTGTGTTGTTTGAGAACTCAATAGTGTGCTTTTTTGGTTTCGAGCAAATTGTTTTTGTTTGGAAATGTGATACCAATTATTTTATTTATTTTTTGATTGATGACCGTTTGTGGTTTCAATTGTGTCAGCGTGGATCGTGCACCCCCGTGTACGGTTTGTGTTGGTGTTTGAGATCGGGTTGTCAGGCTTTTTGTTTTGTAACGGAGAGTTTGATCCTGGCTCAGGACGAACGCTGGCGGCGTGCTTAACACATGCAAGTCGAACGATGAAGCGGTGCTTGCACCGTGGATTAGTGGCGAACGGGTGAGTAATACGTGAGTGACCTACCTTTGACTCTGGGATAAGCCTGGGAAACTGGGTCTAATACCGGATACGACCAATCTCTGCATGGGGTGTTGGTGGAAAGCGTTATGGAGTGGTTTTAGATGGGCTCACGGCCTATCAGCTTGTTGGTGAGGTAATGGCTTACCAAGGCGACGACGGGTAGCCGGCCTGAGAGGGTGACCGGCCACACTGGGACTGAGACACGGCCCAGACTCCTACGGGAGGCAGCAGTGGGGAATATTGCACAATGGGCGCAAGCCTGATGCAGCGACGCCGCGTGAGGGATGACGGCCTTCGGGTTGTAAACCTCTGTTAGCATCGAAGAAGCGAAAGTGACGGTAGGTGCAGAGAAAGCGCCGGCTAACTACGTGCCAGCAGCCGCGGTAATACGTAGGGCGCGAGCGTTGTCCGGAATTATTGGGCGTAAAGAGCTTGTAGGCGGTTGGTCGCGTCTGCTGTGAAAGGCCGGGGCTTAACTCCGGTTTTGCAGTGGGTACGGGCTAACTAGAGTGCAGTAGGGGAGACTGGAATTCCTGGTGTAGCGGTGGAATGCACAGATATCAGGAGGAACACCGATGGCGAAGGCAGGTCTCTGGGCTGTAACTGACGCTGAGAAGCGAAAGCATGGGGAGCGAACAGGATTAGATACCCTGGTAGTCCATGCCGTAAACGTTGGGCACTAGGTGTGGGGGACATTCCACGTTTTCCGCGCCGTAGCTAACGCATTAAGTGCCCCGCCTGGGGAGTACGGCCGCAAGGCTAAAACTCAAAGGAATTGACGGGGGCCCGCACAAGCGGCGGAGCATGCGGATTAATTCGATGCAACGCGAAGAACCTTACCAAGGCTTGACATGCATTAGATCGCGTCAGAGATGGCGTTTCCCTTCGGGGCTGGTGTACAGGTGGTGCATGGTTGTCGTCAGCTCGTGTCGTGAGATGTTGGGTTAAGTCCCGCAACGAGCGCAACCCTCGTTCTATGTTGCCAGCGGTTCGGCCGGGGACTCATGGAGACTGCCGGGGGTTAACTCGGAGGAAGGTGGGGATGACGTCAAATCATCATGCCCCTTATGTCTTGGGCTTCACGCATGCTACAATGGCCGGTACAGAGGGTTGCGATACTGTGAGTGGAGCTAATCCCTTTAAAGCCGGTCTCAGTTCGGATTGGGGTCTGCAACTCGACCCCATGAAGTCGGAGTCGCTAGTAATCGCAGATCAGCAACGCTGCGGTGAATACGTTCCCGGGCCTTGTCACACCGCCCGTCAAGTCACGAAAGTTGGTAACACCCGAAGCCGGTGGCCTAACCCTTGTGGGGGAGCCGTCGAAGGTGGGATTGGCGATTGGGACTAAGTCGTAACAAGGTAGCCGTACCGGAAGGTGCGGCTGGATCACCTCCTTTCTAAGGAGCTCAACTGTATTGGTTGGCCATGCTATCTGCGAGTGTCGGATGGGTGGTTTGCTCATGGGTGGAATGTCATGTTTCCTGGTTTGTGGTGGGGCCATTGAGGTGCGCTGTTGGGTTTTTCAGGGCTGCACGCTGTGTGGTCTGTGTGACTGGCTGGTGCTGGTGCTGGGGGTTTTCTCTGGTTCTGGTGGTGGTGTGGTTTGTTGTTTGAGAACTGTATAGTGGACGCGAGCATCTTCTGGAAGCTGTGCTGTGCACCTGCGTGTTTTGTGTGTGGGTGTGTGGTGAGTTTTTCTGTGATTTTTTTCTTTGATTGTTTGTAAGTTGTTAAAGGGCACACGGTGGATGCCTTGGCACTAGAAGCCGATGAAGGACGTGTGAATCTGCGATAAGCCTCGAGGGAGCCGATAACTGGGCGTTGATCCGAGGATGTCCGAATGGGAAACCTTGCTCATTGTTATGGTGAGTGACCGCTGGTTGAATGTATAGGCCAGTTGGGGGAACGCGGGGAAGTGAAACATCTCAGTACCCGCAGGAAGAGAAAAATAATAATGATTCTGTCAGTAGTGGCGAGCGAAAGCGGAAGAGACTAAACCTGTGGTGTGTGATACCGGTCGGGGGTTTGCATCATGGGGGGTTGTGGGAGGCGTCGTGGCAGTTCTGACCGGCTGTTGGCGTGATGTTCAGGATGGTAGGTGAATGGTCTGGGAAGGCCAACCGGAGTGGGTGAGAGTCCCGTAGCTGAAATTGTTCTGACCGCGTGGCGTTTTGTCCCGAGTAGCACGGGGCTCGTGGAATCTCGTGTGAATCTGCCAGGACCACCTGGTAAGTCTAAATACTTTCTAGTGACCGATAGTGGATCAGTACCGTGAGGGAATGGTGAAAAAGTACCCCGGGAGGAGTGAAAGAGTACCTGAAACCGTGTAGCTACAAGCCGTTATAGCCCCCGTTGTGTGGGGTGGTGGCGTGCCTTTTGAAGAATGAGCCTGCGAGTTAGTGTTTTGTCGCGAGGTTAACCCGTGTGGGGTAGTCGTGGCAAGCGAGTCTGAACAGGGCGTTGTAGTGGCAGGATCTAGACCCGAAGCGGAGTGATCTATCCATGGCCAGGTTGAAGCACGTGTAAGAGCGTGTGGAGGACCGAACCCACCTAGGGTTGAAAAACTGGGGGATGAGCTGTGGATAGGGGTGAAAGGCCAATCAAACTCTGTGATAGCTGGTTCTCCCCGAAATGCATTTAGGGTGCAGCGTTGCATGTTTCTTGCCGGAGGTAGAGCGACTGGATGGCTGATGGGCCCGCGAGGGTTACTGACGTTAGCTAAACTCCGAATGCCGGTAAGTGAGAGTGTAGCAGTGAGACAGTGGGGATAAGCTTCATTGTCGAGAGGAAACAGCCCAGACCATCAACTAAGGCCCCTAAGCGTGTGCTAAGTGGGAAAAGGATGTGGAGTTGCTGAGACAACCAGGAGGTTGGCTTAGAAGCAGCCATCCTTGAAAGAGTGCGTAATAGCTCACTGGTCAAGTGATTCTGCGCCGATAATGTGGCAGGGGCTCAAGTACACCGCCGAAGTTGTGGCAATCAGTCCTTGTGGCTGGTTGGGTGAGGGAGCGTCCTGCATGAGGTGAAGCTGCCACGGGAGTGTGTGGTGGATTGTGTGGGAGTGAGAATGCAGGCATGAGTAGCGAATCACGGGTGAGAAACCCGTGCGCCGGATGATCAAGGGTTCCAGGGTCAAGTTAATCTGCCCTGGGTTAGTCGGGGCCTAAGGCGAGGCCGACAGGCGTAGTCGATGGATAACGGGTTGATATTCCCGTACCAGTGAAGAACCGTCCATACTGATATTGTGATGCTAACCATGCCGAACACGGTGTCATGAAGTTTTCTTTGTGGTGTTGTGGGGTGTGTGGGACCCAGGCTTTGGAGGTAAGCGTGTTAACAGGTGTGACGCAGGAAGGTAGCCAAGCCACGCGGTGGTTGTCGTGGTCTAAGCGTGTAGGATGGTTGGTTGTTAAAATGCGCCAGCTGTGTGTCTGAGACGTGATGGGACCCCGTTGTTGGGGATTTGGTGATCCTATGCTGTCGAGAAAAAAGCATCGGCGTGAGGTTTGAGCTGCCCGTACCCGAAACCGACACAGGTGATCAGGTAGAGAATACTAAGGCGATCGAGAGAATCATGGTTAAAGGAACTCGGCAAAATGCCCCCGTAACTTCGGGAGAAGGGGGCCCTGAGCGTGATCTGCCCGTGCGGTGGGGAGCGTGTAGGGGTCGCAGAGACCAGGGGAAGCGACTGTTTATCAAAAAAACACAGGTCCGTGCGAAGTCGTAAGACGAGGTATACGGACTGACTCCTGCCAGTGCTGGAAGGTTAAGAAGGGTGGTTAGCCCTTTTGGGGGGCGAAGCTGCAATTTAAAGCCCCAGTAAACGGCGGTGGTAACTATAACCATCCTAAGGTAGCGAAATTCCTTGTCGGGTAAGTTCCGACCTGCACGAATGGAGTAACGACTTCCCTACTGTCTCAACCATGAACTCGGTGAAATTGCAGTACGAGTAAAGATGCTCGTTTCGCGCAGCAGGACGGAAAGACCCCGTGACCTTTACTATAGTTTGGTATTGGTGTTTGGGTTGGCTTGTGTAGGATAGGGTGGGAGACTGTGAAGCCGTCACGCTAGTGGTGGTGGAGTCGTGGTTGAAATACCACTCTGGTCAATCTGAGCGTCTAACTTCGGGCCATGATCTGGTTCAGGGACAGTGCCTGATGGGTAGTTTAACTGGGGCGGTTGCCTCCTAAAGTGTAACGGAGGCGCCCAAAGGTTCCCTCAGCCTGGTTGGCAATCAGGTGTTGAGTGTAAGTGCACAAGGGAGCTTGACTGTGAGAGTGGCGGCTCGAGCAGGTGCGAAAGCAGGGACTAGTGATCCGGCAGTGGCGTGTGGAAGCGCTGTCGCTCAACGGATAAAAGGTACCTCGGGGATAACAGGCTGATCTTGCCCAAGAGTCCATATCGACGGCATGGTTTGGCACCTCGATGTCGGCTCGTCGCATCCTGGGGCTGGAGTCGGTCCCAAGGGTTGGGCTGTTCGCCCATTAAAGCGGTACGCGAGCTGGGTTCAGAACGTCGTGAGACAGTTCGGTCCCTATCCGCTGCGTGCGTTGGAGAATTGAGAAAGGCTGTCCTTAGTACGAGAGGACCGGGACGGACGAACCTCTGGTATGTCAGTTGTACCGCCAGGTGCATGGCTGATTGGCTACGTTCGGGAGGGATAACCGCTGAAAGCATCTAAGCGGGAAGCTTGTTTCGTGATGAGTTCTCCTGGCACCCTTTTGGGTGTGTGAGGTTCCCTGTAGATGACGGGGTTGATAGGCCGGGTATGGAAGCGCTGTAAGGTGTGGAGTTGACTGGTACTAATAGACCGAAGGCTTACATTATAGTCATATTTGTTTTGTGTGTTTGTGTTCACTGTACAGTTTTGAGGCAACAAGCCACTTTTTTACGGGGAGTGAACCCCGTGAAGGTGTTGTTGTGTGGTTTTGCGGTGGTGATAGCCGGGGGGAAACGCTCAGTCTCCTTTTCGAACCTGGTTGCTAAGCCCTGTGGTGTTGATGGTACTGCATCTTGGTGGGTGTGGGAGAGTAGATGGCTGCCGCAATTTTTTTGTGAGTGGGGGTCCCCTGTGTGGGGCCCTCTCTTTTTTTGTGCCCCAGGGGGGGTGTTCGTGTGTGGGGTTTTGGTTTTAGTGTGGGTGTTTTGGGGTCTACACAAAAAAGCCAGAGCTATAAGGCGCCTGGTATCTTCACCCCCGTATGAGAAACATGACATCACTATCTGCATAAAGGCATATATTTGCGTCGTAAAATAAGCTGAGAGCATGAGAAAACTCCGAAACTCCGCAGAAATCGACTGATGGCTGGAATATGCATCCCCTAGTTCGGTAGTCTAGACGGGGTAATGATAAGGCGCAGCGTCGTGCGTCCTACAAGAAAAGGAACAGGTATGTCGAACGATGCCCGTGAAAAGGCCCGTCAAATCGCGGCCAAACAGGCACGCAATAACCCAACAAAATCAAACCGTCGCCTGCTGCAGCTGGGTGTGCTAGCGGTTGTCCTAGTGGCCGTGATTATTGTCGGTTTTGTCTTCATTAATGGGCAGAAGCAGGATATTCCCAAGGCAGGACCCGTGCCAGCTAGTGCTAACGAATACGGCGGTATCGTTATTACCAAAGACGGAATCGTCAAGAACGCATCAAAGCAGGATCAGCGAGACGCTGATAAACTCGGTACCTCCGATACATCCATTACTCCCTCTGCCAGCGGAAGCGCCACCCCGGAAACCCTGCCACTAGGCATAGAGAAAGCGGAAGAAGCCAAGAAGAACGGTAAGCCCGTACACGTGGTGATCTTCCAGGACTTCAACTGCCACCACTGCCGTGATTTTGAACAGGCAAACTACGAGATCATTAAGAAGCTCGTTGAGGACGGCTCCATTACCGTGGAATACCGTAATATGATCATTCTGGACCGTGGATCACCCACCCAGTACTCCGCGCGTACCGCAAACGCTGCCTATGCTGTGGCAAACCAGGTGAGCGCCGATAAGTACCTGGAGTTCCAGAAAGAACTCTTTGAACGGCAGGGCGGTGGGGACCTGAATAACCAGCAGATCGCCGACATCGCCGCAAAATACGGGGCGAATATTTCGAGCGACCTGAACGACAACAAGTGGCGCCCCCTCGTGAACGTGGTCAATGAAGAATCTCTCAAGAACGGTGTGCACGGCACTCCGGCGATCTACGCTGATGGGGAACAGTTCCCCGGGCCTAAATCCGAAGACTTCCCTAAGTGGGTTCAAGGAAAGATTGATGCCAAAAAGCAGCAGTAACAGGCTGGTCTATGGTCGCCTGTATGGTGCGTAAAATAACCTCAGGGTAGCCATACCACAAGGTGGGTCGCATACCTGATACGATAAATGTGTCAGGTATGCGACCCACCCCACACATAAACTGGAGTGATGTAGCCGATACTGAGCGCCTAAAAGGGCAGGAAATCGCCCATCGTAGGGTAAACTAGAGGTCGTATGCCTCCTTAGCTCAGTTGGCCAGAGCATCGGTCTTGTAAACCGAGGGTCACCGGTTCGAATCCGGTAGGGGGCTCACCCAAAATCCTGATTCGTCCCCTCCGCCTGTGCGGATGCGCTGAATCAGGATTTTCTTTCATACAGGGCACACCGATACAAACTATAAACCAACCGCAAGCATTCACATCAACCATAGAATGGCAACCATGTCAGACCAACCGTCAGCACGCACCGCACCGGCTCGCCCACAGGAGCCTAAGACCCTCGAAAACTTCATTGAGACACGCGGCTTTCGCCCCGAAATTCAGGGGTTGCGAGCCTTCGCAGTGCTACTGGTCGTCTTCTACCACGTATGGTTTGGCAGGGTCTCCGGGGGAGTGGACGTGTTCCTCTTCATCTCGGCCTTCCTGCTCTCGTTGTCTTATCTCCGTAAAATCAATGAGGGCCGCCCGCTGAACCTCATTAACTATTGGCTGCACGTATTCCAGCGGCTGCTGCCCGTCGCTACCATCACCATTGCGGGTACGACCATTGCTGCGTTTTTCATTCTCGCGCCCAGCCGTTGGCCTGAGATTATGGCCGACGCCAAATCTTCGCTGTTCTACTACGAGAACTGGCACCTAGCGAATAGTTCAGTGGACTACTACGCCCAAAAATGCGGCCGCGAAGACCCCCTTCCAGCACTTCTGGTCGCTCTCCATCCAGGGACAAATATTCCTTCTATGGCCTCTGCTGTTCGCCTTTGTTGCTTATCTGGTGCGCCGTCACAACTGGAACCTGCTCACCACAGCTGTGCTTGTTTTTCAACACCGTGTTCGTGGCCTCCCTAACCTTCTCCATCATTGAGACTAGCGCAAACCAGGGGTACGCGTACTTTGACACTCGCACCCGCCTCTGGGAGTTTGCCATCGGAACCCTGTTGGCCATGCTCACCCTCAAATGGAAGGCCCCAGAGAAAGCACGCGTCATTATGGGCTGGGTGGGCATCATCGGGCTTGCCATCTGTGGTGCCGTGCTACCGGTGCAGCGGTCTTTCCCGGGCTTTCTCGCCCTGTGGCCGGTGCTCTCGGGGGCACTTGTCATTATGGCTGGCCGCACCAATAGCAAATGGGGCATAGACCGGCTGCTGGTCTCCCAACCGCTGCAGAACCTGGGTAACATATCCTACGCCCTGTACTTGGTGCACTGGCCTATCCTCATTCTCTACAGCGCCTCTGTTGGTAAAACCGGGGTAGACTTCCTGGAAGGGACCCTGATTATTGTGGTCTCCGTGGCGTTGGCATGGCTGCTGACCCGTTTCATCGAAAAACCGCTACGGTACCGTAAAGACCCGTTCGTGCCCTGGCTCATGATGAAACTACGGTTTAAAAAAGTGTTCGTGGTGAGCACCTGGGCAGATCAGGCTGCTTTCCTTGTCGCCATCTTCCTGCTCGCAGGGATCCCGCTTGCTGGTGCACAGGCGTGGGTGAGCGCATCCAACACCAAAGCCGTAGCCAAAGCAGAACAGAGTACTGGCGATGAACACTCAGAGTACCCTGGTGCGCGCGCCATCGGTACCAACCGGGTGACATCAAACGACAACCCCATCCCTTCTACCGACCCCAAAAGCCAGTATGAGCGCCTGGACGGGGCTTGCGATGGGGTGTTTAAACCCAGGGATGAGTCGCTTTCCAAATACTGCAATATCCAAACGTACGGTGCGGATGATGCCCCGCTGACCGTTATTGTGGGCAACTCGCATATCGAGCAGTCTATTGCTTCCTTCAAACCGATCGCGGAGCAGACCCACACCAACCTGCAAGCCTACCTGCTGGGAGGGTGCCTGTACCCGACCCGAGGTGTAAACGCATCCGACGAATGCAGCGAATTCAACCATAAGGTGACCGAGGAAATCCTCAAACGCAAACCCCAGACGGTGGTGTTAACCGCAACTGTGGCGGATGCGAAAACCAATGAGGAACGGGTCGACCCGGCGCTGGATGAGACCGTCAAAAAACTTACCGACGCCGGGATTCAGGTGATTGGTTTGCGGGATAACCCGCGTTATGACTTCAATGTGTACGAGTGCGCCCAAAAAGCCGGGTCGGATATGAGCTCCTGTGCTCGTCCCGTGAATGAGAAACTTGCTGATACCAACCCTTCCCGCGAGGTGCTAGACCGGTACGAAGGCGCGGTGACCATCGACCTGGCTGACCTGTACTGCCCTGAAGGAACCTGCCAGCCGATCATCGGGAATGTTTACGTGTACATGGACGATAACCACGTGACAAAAAGCTACGCTCGCACCATGGCGCACGCCATTTACGAGCGTGCATCCCGCAGCGGCTGGTTGGTGACCGGCAGACTCAAGTTCTAGGGAAGAGAATTCAAATAAGTCTGCCAACTGGTTTGACAATAAACTCAAGGCGCTCGGCAAAACCTCAACAATATTACCCGCTATGACGTTATACCTGCCGTGTCGCCAATGACCCGCACGACATGTTCGTTGTGGGGAGGAGTCGCGATGGGTAAACGCCTTCACAGGGCGAGCGTGCAGGAGGCAGGAACCCCAAAGGAGCAGGTGTCGTTTATGGGATACTGGCGTGTAGGCAAAACTGTGAGCTAGGGGAGGGGATCGGTGCTTCACCTTGATGAGGATGCTCGCCTGAACGGTGAGCCGGTACGCTATGTGGCCTTGGGAGATTCGTTTACTGAGGGGGTCGGAGATATTGATGAGTCCCGCCCGAATCAGGTGCGTGGCTGGGCCGATAGGGTGGCTGATGCGATAGGTGCCCGGGATGCGCAGGCGCAGTACGCAAACTTGGCGATCCGCGGGTATTTAATGGACCAGATCATGGATGAGCAGCTGGCCCGGGCTCTTGAGCTGAAGCCGAACCTGGTGAGTATTTACGGCGGGGGGTAATGACATCATACGCCCCAACGTGGATATTGATGCGTTGGTGCAGCGCATGGATGATGCATTTGCTCTTTTGCGTGCCGAGGGTATTGAGGTGTTCACCATGACTGGTCTGGACATTTTGGGGGAAGGCCCGTTTGCCCGCACCCGTCCGCGCACGGCCTTGTATAACGAGCTGATCCGTGAGGTGGCTGAGAACAGGGGAGTGCACATTGTCGATTATTGGCGGATGCGTGATTTTGTGGATTGGCGGCTGTGGGCTCCCGATAAGCTGCATATGAACGAGTATGGGCACCAGAAGTTTGCGGCTCGGGTGCTGTCTTTATTGGGTCTTGAAGGCGCTGTGCCGGAGCCGCAGCTGCCGCCAGCGGTTGAGTTGAGCCGCCGTGAAGAGCTGGAGCAGAGCGCGCGCTGGGTGCGGGAGCACGCTCTGCCGTGGGTGGGGCGTAGGATCCGGGGAACCAGCTCTGGAGATGGGCTGCAGCCTAAGTATGCGGCGTTTCGTCCAGCGTTGTTTGAGTCTTCTGCCCGGGAGCTTGGCGGCGGTGTGGGTGTGCTCGCCGGCAAACATGCGGCGAACGCGGTGTAGTTTCCGGGTCAAAGGGAACACCGCTGGTGTGGAAGGCTGCGGCCTGTGCTTTTGCGGTTTAATGTCTTAATCGGTGCTTTAAGCTATTAATCTCACACAGCGAATTTCAGCTGTGTTATTTATTCAGGTTTTGGAGCACGCTAACACCCACTAAAATTATCCGCTACCGGGGTGAATAGGCGCTCTGACTTGCGCCAATACGGGACAGTGATAGAATATTCTGGTGGCTCTCTGGCCTGATGCTGGGTGGTTTCCGGGGTACCCTACGGGGTGCGCACCCTAAGGTTTTAGCGAGAAATCCGCAAAATTTATGGGGATTACCGGCGTCTAGGCTTGCGAGAGTGCCTTGAGTTACCTAGAATTTAAGGCTGTTCGTAGTGGTGAAAACGCCTCTCGACACTAATTTTAAGCTTCACCGTTTTTCCCGCGGCGGGGGCTGTTGCTCGGACTCTCACCCGGGTGGCGGTCTTGGACACTCTAGCCCGGCGAATAACCCGGTGCTTCTACATTGGTGACGGGACGCTTACGAGTAACATCGACTGCGTACCCGTCATAAAAATCAACCATAAGGAGTGAAACATGGCAGCAGTCTGCCAGGTGACCGGAGCTGTTCCCGGCTTTGGACACAGCATTTCGCACTCGCATCGCCGCAATAAGCGTCGATTCGATCCGAACGTTCAGAAGAAGACCTACTGGGTTCCTTCGCTTCGTCGTAAGGTAACCCTGAACGTGTCCGCCAAGGGCATTAAGGTGATCGATGTTCGTGGCATCGACGCCGTGGTCGCAGACATCATCGCACGCGGGGAGAAGATCTAGCATTATGGCATCTAAGAAGGCTAAGGATCTGCGTCCTATTATCAAGCTCAAGTCCACTGCTGGCACCGGGTTCACCTACGTGACCCGTAAGAACCGCCGCAACAACCCCGACCGTATGGTGCTGAAGAAGTACGATCCCGTCGTACGTAAGCACGTTGATTTCCGAGAGGAGCGCTAAATAATGGCCAAGAAGTCAAAGATTGCTCGTAATGAGCAGCGCAAGGTCATTGTGGCTCGTTACAACGAGAAGCGTCTTGCCCTGAAGAAGACGCTGATCGACGAGAACGCTACTCCCGAAGAGCGTGAGGCAGCACGCGTGGCGCTGCAGAAGCTGCCGCGTAACGCTTCCCCCCGTTCGCGTTCGCAACCGTGACCAGATTGACGGCCGCCCGCGCGGTACCTTCCAGAAGTTTGGTATCTCCCGTGTGCGTTTCCGCGAGATGGCTCATCGTGGCGAACTGCCCGGCATTACTAAGTCGAGCTGGTAATTTCTGGTATTTTGTACCTAGGCAAAGTTATTTCTCACCGGAAAAAAAGCTTTGACTTAGTCGCAAAATCTAAAAGTCTCAGGAAGGGGCACCCTAATGGCTAAGAACCGTACCGAACTCGTTGCAGAGGTAGCAGAGAAGTCTGGCAAGAGCCAGGCAACCGTTAATGCAGTCCTCGACGCAGTGTTCCAGGTCTTCGAGACTTCCGTCTCCAAGGGCGAGAAGATCACCATCCCCGGGTGGCTGGCAATTGAGCGCACCGACCGTGCTGCTCGTACCGGCCGTAACCCGCAGACCGGCGAAACCATCCAGATTCCCGCTGGTCACGGCGTGAAGCTGACCGCAGGCTCCAAGCTGAAGGCAGCAGTCGCCACCAAGAAGAAGGCCGCCAAGACCACCAAGAAGAAGTAATTCTTGAGACTCTAAACTGTGAAGAGCCGCCTCCCCGCCGTACCGGTGGGGAGGCGGCTCTGTTTGTGTGCAGCCGGTTCGCATACGAAGCAGAGAGTCAGCCTATACCGCAGATAAAAGGATGTGAAAGCCACAGGTGCTGGGTAGCTTTGTGCGGGGCTGCGGGATAGACATGTGGCGAATAGTGTAGGCGGTTTCGAGTGGGTCACCCGCCGAAAACAGGGTTTATAACGTGTGACACGCCGGGCGTTCATGATTTTCTCAGGGAAAACACAGGTTTTCTTAGCTGGGGCATAGTGGACGTTGCTATGATATGGATGGGGTGCCGCATGGTAGCTATGCGGCCAGCGGCCCCGCGCCGCTCCGGTAGAAGCCTCCACCCCGTACGCTGGGGCACGCAGTTCAGGGTCCGTCTGGGCTACGAGATACGGCGTTTATTCCGTCTTTCGGGAACGCCCAGCGATTCACACGCAGGATTAAGAAAAGGACTTTCCCTATGACACCCCGACAGAAAAAATACTATGCGGTGGTACCTCTAGCTCTTGCGGGTGTTTTGGTGTTGGGCGCCTGCGGAAAATCCCATGAGACCCGCCAGGCTTCGGACGCGGTGGCCTCAGCCCAGGCTGAGATGGCGAAACGGGCATCAGACTCAGCTTCTGCTTCCCCGTCCGCTTCAGCATCCGCCAGCTCCCACAGTGGTGGGGCTCACCGCTCTGAGGCACCCACCGCCGCACCGGTGCATGAGAGCACAGCAACGCATAATGCTCATGAGACGATAAACGGGGGAAATGGGGGGAATACTGAGGCCGCCGCAGCACCAAGTGCACGTGCCAGCGGTACCGCTGCACCTGCACCTGCACCTGCGGCCCAGAACGGACCCAGCCCCTCCGCCGCCGCCCCGCACGGTGGTGAACAGCAGCCACAGGGCGGAGCGACACAGGGACAAGGCTCCCAGAACGGTGGCGGTTCTTCCGTCAATATCTCGGGGGGTAACACTCAAGCAGTTGCCGCTGGCGGCGGGTGGAGCACTACCGAATCTGACGGCGATGTTGTCTCGGTAAACCCGGACGGCTCGTGGGTGAAAACCGAGCCTGATGGCGACGTGGTGACCGTGAATTCTGATGGCTCATGGACGAAACGTGAGAATGACGGGGACACTGTCACCGTCAACTCCGACGGCTCGTTTGTGATGATTGAGGACGGGGCTCCTTCACATGACCGGCCGGACGTTCCTGAGCTCCCCGCGAAGCCGAACCAGAACGCGACCACACCGAAAACACCGGTGCAGCCTCGCTAATAATGGCACACTGCAGTATGCCGGGGCGCTGACTCACAAGGCATGAGGTACCTACTTTTCGGTACAACCATTGTGCCGCTTAGCTGGGGCGCATACCAACCACGTGAGGAAAGAGCCCCTGATGAAAAGTTCCGCACGAAAACTGTATGTGCTGCTTTCTTGTACCGTAGCGGGTGTCTGCTTATTGAGCGCCTGCGGCGGCACCTCGAATGAGACCCGGCAGGCTTCGGATGCGGTGGCTTCGGCGCAGGCTGAAATCTCTAAAGGCGAAAGCGTCTTCGGAATCTGCCTCCAGTGCATCGCCTAGCACCAGTGCTACATTGGGCATGTCCCCCAGCTCATCTGACCACACCCCATCTGGCCACGCCCAGCCTTTAGAGCCTGAAAAGACAGCATCAGCCAACGCAGACACCAAGCAGCTCCCCGGCTGCTGCCAGTGAGGCCGCAGCTGGCGCGACCCCCAGTGTCAAAGCATCAACGGCATCTCCGCAACAAAACGAAACGGGCACCATCGATCTGGGGTTCGGCACGATTCAGGAAATCACCACCATTGAGAACGATGGTGCCTGGGAAGCGCGCAGTGCCCAGGGCACCACGGTGCAAGTTGATGACGATGGTACCTTCCGCGTGCTTAAGAGGGCGCAGCATCCAACGAGCCCCCGAAACTTCCAAAAGCTCCCGAAAAACCCGATAACTCGGCAGTTACCCCTGTCACTCCCGTACAACCCACAAAATCCATAACAGACAACATCTAGCCCGCTTGTGCGGGAATCTCCCACAACATACGGGAACAGCGTCGTTCCCACCTGACCCCCCCATCCCCGGGTGCCGCATTAACGCCGATGCGGCACCCGGTTCTCACCAACAGGACGCATCGCCCCCGGCGGATGCAGACAGTAATAGCGGGGTAACGATGCTGGTGCGGCACAGCAAACACCTTTCATATCAGCAACGAAATCCTTAAGTCAGAATATTAAGATTTAACTATCACAGCTAAAGCACAGGTTTTCTAGGAGAAAACATAGAAAACCTTGATAAGCTGGGGATATCACCACAGGATGACAACATACAATCACATTAGGTTCAGCAGATTCTTAGCATTTGGCGACAGTTCCCCACGAACCCGAACCGGCGCCGAGAATCAATTTCCCTCCCCATACGGGACGCACACACCTGATCCTATAATGTGCTGTGGTTGTGCATCCACCCGGTGGTAGCCAACCGACCACCCTTGAAGGGACAAGACAATGAACGCATCTGTCAAGAAGACTTCCGCATTCCTGACCATTGCGGTCGCCGGTGCGCTCGCGCTGAGCGCTTGCGGTGGTTCTAATAACGCATCATCTTCCAATAGTTCTTCGAGCTCCAGCTCATCAAGCGCTTCATCAGCAGCCAGCTCTTCTGCGGCTGCGACTCAGGATGGTACCGCATCCAGTGCGGCAACTGGTAGCGCATCTGCTAGTGCTTCTGGTGGTGCCTCCGGTGCCGCAAGTAGTGGCGCGGCTGGTGCAGCTTCGGGTGCAGCATCCAGTGGGGCAAACGGCAACGTGACCATGGGTGAAGGCGGCGCTTGGACCCTCACAGAGGCTGACGGCGACACGATCACAGTCGCAGCAGATGGCTCATGGACCAAGACCGAACGTGACGGTGACACCGTATCGGTGCAGCCTGACGGCTCGTGGACTAAAACCGAACACGACGGCGACAGTGTGACGGTAAAACCTGACGGCTCGTACAATCAGGTTGAGCACGACGGTAAAGCAGATAAGCCAGACACCCCGGACGTGCCCGCAAAACCGAATGCTGAGGCCGCCAACCCTGTCAGCCCCGTCCAGCCCACTAAGAAACTAGGTTAGGGGCTCCGGCTCGTTCAACGGTTCAAAAACACGGATCTTGCTGAGGCTGGGTGCTGTATCCGCTACGGGATACGGCACCCAGTTGCCGTACATATGGAGGCTCCCCACACATTATGGGGTGCTTTTCACAGTTAAAACATAGCTTTTTATGGCAGAGGCATAGAAAACGACAGTAAATTTAAAAGGTCTCAACTGATGCGGAAAACCCCGCCCACACAGGCCAAATGGAGGCACACAGGCGACTGATGGTGCCCCGAATCGTTGCGGCATAGCATAACCGCATACTAACAATCACATAAGAAAGAACTTCCGATTATGACGGGTCGTGAACCATGAGAGACCCCAGCGGCAAAGTCACCGCTGTTGAGTATGACGGCACCCCTTCACCCAAGGACGGTACAGTAGTTGCTCCCCAGGTACCTGCTAAGCCGAACACTGACGTCAAAGACCCACGAACCCCCATCTCTCCAAGTAAGTAACCTGCTGCTAACTGCACATGAATAGAATGCCCCAGCGGTTACCGCATGGAGGTGGCACCAACCACTCTGAATAATAATCGGAGAATGATTGAGGTAAGTGTAATGTTTCATCCTCAGGATGCCTGACTGGTGACTGGGAAAAGGTATGGCAACGTTGAGATTTCGTAAAATACAGCGGCGTAAGTAGCCTGTATTTTCTCGTCATGAGAGTGTCAGGATAGTGCTTCTAGAAAGTGTAATGTGTCGCCACGTTGTCAGCGGTTCTTTTCAGGTAGACTGAATATCAGTGCTTTAACGGCCTGCTAGGGGTGAAACCGGTTCCGCACCAGTGAAAGTAGCCGCTAGTGACACGCCCTGCCTTTATGCTGGCTCAACATATGTTGGGATAAGCGTCTGGGGCGGGGACACACACCGATATACACTACCGAAAGGTCTCTCGATGAAATACAAAAAAGCACCGGCCCTACTTTCTCTCGCCTTCGCTGGTGTGCTCGCCCTGAGCGCCTGCGGTGGAGGGTCTGCCTCCAACAACTCGAGCAGCAGCGCAAGCTCCTCCGCATCTTCAAGCGCGAGTTCCAGTGCTTCCGCATCGTCCTCCGCGTCAAGCAGTGCCAGCTCGGACAGCAGCGCAAGCTCCTCCGGGGCAGCTGATTCCAGTGCGTCTGCAGACAGTGATAGCACCGAATCAACCGCCGAGAGCTCCAGTGGTTCAGACTCCAGCAGCGGTGCAGCTGACTCTTCAGCTTCAGCAAAGAGCGGCTCAGGGTCAAGCTCCGCAGTTCAGGGCCTGGAAGACGTAAAAGTGAGCCCTGATGGTTCTTGGGTTGGAAAGTTCTCTGAGGAGGGTATCGAACTGTCTGTTGCTGCGGATGGGTCCTGGGTTATGAAAAAAGAGGGCCAAGGAACTATTAACGTTGCTGCTGATGGTTCGTGGGTTCGTAAAGGTAATGACGGTACCACGTTTACCACGAAGACCGATGGAACTTGGGTATACACTGATGCCGCGGGTAATACCGGAACCTCAGAGGACGGTAAGGCTAAGGTTACAATACCTAAAAGTCCAGACATGAGCGCTATCAAGCCGTCAAAAGACGCTACTACTCCAAAGACCCCTGTGCAGCCCAAGAAAGTTAACAGCAATTCTTAGGAGAATATCCTTCACCTAGCGCCCGTGCACAGGGCGATCTAGAGTCCCGGGCCGGTGCAGTTCAGCACCGGCCCGGGGCTACCTTTATCCACCACAAGCTATAAGGGGTGCGTGACTGATATGCAGAAAGGTTCGCCAATGACGGCTGCTCAAAACGTACCAGTTCTTCTCGTTACGGTTCTCACCGGTGTGCTGGCCCTCGCTCTAACCGGGTGCACCACCAGCGGTGCGAGTGCGCCCACCGGTACTGCCTCATCTGTAGCAGCTGACACCGAGCCCGCCGAAAACCCCGGCGGTGTGCACGCCCTGACCTTCAACACCGACACCGCAGTCGTGCAAACAGACGGTTCTTGGTTTGCCACCAACCCTGACGGAACTCAGCTGCACGTTAACCCCGACGGGTCATGGGCCGCAACCGGTAGCGACATAGGCACCATCACCGTAAACACCGACGGCTCATGGCGGTGGACCGGATCCCCCGAAGGTGGAGTTATTGACGTTAACCGTGACAGATCCTGGACCTGGATCGGCGGTATTAATAAAGGCAGTATGCGTGTTAAAACCGACGGAACCTACGACAACCCCGGAGGCGGCGGCACCCCCGTGCTCCCCGCAAAACCAGGTACACCCACGCCCGCCAGCGCACCCGGGGCGGCAACACCCAAAACCCCTATTAACCCCGCCATACCTGTAGAAAAATAGCGGCACCGCACCTTCTGTAAAACAACAGGCTGCTATCGTTACCTCTTTTCCCGGTGAACCTCAGAATTCGCAATGTGCAATGCGGCGGAAACTAAATGTACTCATACGCCCCGGGATGAGCGCCATGCATGAGGAAAACAGCCGCGCATTCTCAAAAATAAGCTGTAATTTTCCGGCGTTTACTGAGGTCACCCTGCTAAGCTAATAGCACCACACCGATATATGAGCCCCGTTGCATGAAAAGGACAAGATGAATACCGTCTTCAAAAATTCAAAAATATCTGTACTGACTGCTCTTAGCATCGCGGGGATGCTCACTCTTAGCGCCTGCGGCACCACCAACACCATCTCCGAAGACAGCGCATCCGCAACCCCCAGTGAAACCAGCAGCGCAAACACCACACCGAAGCCCACCGCCGGCGGCAGCAAAGGAACCGCAGCAGGCAAAACCACCGGTGGTGCAGGCGCAGAAACAAACCCGGGCACGGCAGGGGCATCCACCCAGGCGAACCCCCACGAAAAACCTAAGACCAGCACCAGCCCCAGTGCCGCCGAAACCAGTGCAGACGGCGGCACCCAGACGACTGGCAGCGGGCAGAAACCCGCAACCTCCGCAAGCAGCCCAGCCTGGAAGAACACCGAAAACGGCGGGGCAACCGTCACAGTGGGTACCGCAGGGTCTTGGACCCGCACCAACCCCAATGGTGACACCACCACAGTCAAAGCAGACGGCTCATGGGAAACCCGTTACGCCAACGGTGACACCACAGAAGTGAGCGTAGACGGGGAATACACCGTTGTTAAAAACGGGTCTCCCACCACTGAAAAACCCGCAACACCGCAGGTTCCTGCTGTGCCCAGCGGGCAGAACGTCACCCCCAAAGCGCCAGCAGAACCCACACAGACCTCCAAATAGTTCCCTCCATTGAGCGGATAACACTGCTCCCCGAATGTTGGCCTCAAAAACAATCGGGGGGGGGCGGCTTGTGCCTTGTTGCGGCCCCGACCCTAATAGCAGACAGAGACACACTACCTGCGGCAGGGGCGCCACGGTATCCCCGCTGCGGCAGTATCCCGCTACAGCTGAGGTGGGAGCCGCCTCGCCAACCCCCCACTGCTTCGGTGCTCTCGCTGTTCACAGGCGGGTATCACAGTATAAACACAGGTCAAACATAGCCACCCCTTATATAGTGGAACCTATCACTACCGCAAGCCCGCAACAATGCGGGTGCACGAACTGCGGCAGTACACCCCAAACCGTATACCAACCACCACAGAGGAAAACCCTCATGACCACCTCCACTAGAACCCCCTCCACGCTGCTGAGCTGACGGCCACGCCTTCACACAATCCCTTCGGGAAAGAAGCCGCCTACACCACCGTATGCGGCATGCGAACAACTGACCCGATAAGGCTGCCAGCTCATAAACCTGTGCGGAAAGAGCAGCGGCGCGTCAGTGCGGAAATAAGGCGCGCCGTACGGCTCAACCACCTCGGCACAGGAAGCTGCCGTTCAGGGGCCACAAGTAACGCTCCGTGCCTCGGGCGGTAGCCCAACAGGCGCCGCATCCAACGGAGGATGCGGCGCCCTACGGTATTACCGGTAGAATGGGTGCTGTACACGAAAACCGCACACACGGTGTACCAGCAGCGAGGAGGCATATATGCGCGACGCAGCTAACGCTTACGCTCGGCGCGCCTTCACCCCTTGCAACACCCCCTGCGCATGCACTGAAACGGATGCGCACACGCTGTGCATCCCCACCCGCACCGCCCTAATGGGGCGTGCCTGGGCTATCTCAGGTACCGCCGTGCTCCTCGGCGCAGCCGGACACACCCTTGCCGGGGCCAGCGCGCCGCACCTTATGATTCTCATCCTGTGCACCGCGCTTGGGGCGCTCATGAGCCTGGGGCTGCTGCTGGTTATGAGCCGGATGCGCAACCGCATCCCCCCAAGCCCTCACCGCAGGAACCGCCCTAGGCGCCGTTGCCGTACAAGCACTACTGCACACACTCTTTAACCTCTCCCACGCGCCCTCCCTAGCGGGGGAGCACATCGCAGCAGCCCACGCCGGCACCGCCGCGCACGGGGCACATACCCATACGCTGGGCAACCATGTTTTACCAGGAAACACGCCCTATGACTATGCCCCATCGGGCGGCGGGGTAGGCGGCACCCACACCCTCACCCACGCAGCGGCCGAACACGCACATATGCCCATGTTCGGGGTGCACCTAGTGGCAGCTATCGCCAGCCTGGGGGTGCTCTACAGCGCTGAGCGCACCCTCGCTCGCTTAATACGCCTGCTCGCCATGAAAATGCGTGCCCTGGGGGTGGCTCTTTCACCCCGCCAGCCGTGCTGCCGCTGCTGGGGCGGCGCATCCTACTGTATGTTCCGAACGCACCCGCCACCGGGCGGGTTGCCACCCTCAAATACTGCCGTATTGAGCGCGGCCCGCCCGCCTTCGTCTGAGAAAGCCAGCGTGCCAGATGGTGCACGCACCCGCACCCGGGTTACCGCAACCCGTGACTCAGACAAGGAAACACTATGCGCACTATTTTGCGTACCCTACTTGCCGCGCTCACGGCAACGCTGCTGACGCTCACCGCCGCGCCCGCTTATGCGCACGACGAGCTCGTCAGCAGCACCCCCGCCGCTGATGCGACCCTCAGCAAGGCACCCACCGAAATCACGCTCACCTACAGCGCTAACCTCATGAACGTTGAGGGCGGCAACCGGGTGCGTGTGACCGACTCGGCTGGCAATTCCCTTGTTGAAGGGAAAGGCGACGCTAAAGTCAGCGGCAACACCGTCACCCAGACCCTCAACCTCAAAGACCCCGCAGCGGATGAAACGTACACCGTCACCTGGCGCGTGGTCTCATCCGACGGGCACCCCATTCAGGGTACCTACAGGTTTACTGTGGGGGCCGGTAAGACCGCCTCGGCACCTGTAAGCAGCGCCTCCGCCGAACAGAGCAGTGAGGCACAGAACGGGTCGGACACGGAACATAAAGAAGGACTTGCCCCCTGGCTGTGGGGCGGCGGCGGGCTGCTGATCCTGCTGGTCGGGGCGATTGCGGTGATGCTCATCCGCAAACGCAACGACGGCTCAGGAACTACTAAAGTAGCCGCACTCACTAAGTATGCGCAATAGCTGGGATCGTCCCTCGACCGCAGCAGCGCACAGCACACACCGGGCGGTACCGCCCAGAAAGAGAAAACCAACCATGTTCAAGAATCATCAGAAGCTCGTAACCTTTACCTGCACCGCCGCAGCTGGGGTGCTGCTGCTCTCCGCCTGCGGGGGTGGCTCCACCAGCACCGGCTCATCCGGGTCCGCATCGGCATCCTCCTCGGCAAGCTCATCAGCCTCAGCGGGGGCTAGTGCGGCAGGCGGGCAGGGGGCCAGCGCCTCGTCAGGCACCCTAAAAATTGAGGGGGCCTGGGTGAAAGCCAGCAAGGGCGGCATGACCGGCGTGTTCGGCAAAATCACCAATAGCGGGGACAAGCCGGTGAAGATCACCGGCGCCTCCTCGACCGCCACCGACACCGTGCAGCTGCACACCACCACCAAAGGCTCAGACGGCGGCACCAAGATGGAGCAGGTGCACGAGTTCACCATTGAGCCCGGTGCCACCCTGGAACTCAAGCCCGGTGGTGACCACATTATGCTCATGGATATGAGCTGCTCGCTCGCCGCAGGCGGGGGCGACCACCGTGACGGTCAAGACCGAAGACGGCGCTTCACTCGAGTTCAAGCCGGTGGCACGCGACTACCAGGGTGCGAAGGAAGAGTACAAGGGTGAAGGCTCAGCGTCAGCCACCGCCGATGCCTCGGCAAGCGGGCATGACCACTCGCACAGCCACGGCGGGCATGACCACTCGCATGAGGGACATGACCATGAACACGGCGGGTCCTCAGCCTCCGGGTCGGCCTCAGCCGGTGAACACGCTGACCATGACCACGGCGAAGGATCCCACGAGCATTCGCACGGTGCGGCAGGGGCCTCCGAATCGCCGCTGCCCGAGTGCAAGTAGCCGCAGCACCGCGCTAATACCGTAAATCGCTCTATGGGAGGCGGGTAAACCGATGGCGCCAGGTCATCACACGGTGCCTTGCGGTGCAGGACTTTTGAGCCCTGCACCGCAAGGCACCGGCCCCGCCGCGAAACCCAGAAAAAACAACGGTAAGCCACTCAGAACTGAAAAACTGTTTGGTAAAATAAATGGACTTAAGCCGCACCGGATCGGGCGGTAACCGGCCCTATCGTACCTACTGTAGGAAAGCCCGTAGCCGGTGCAGCAGGATGCTACCGCCGTAGCATCCAGAATGCGCACACCACCTTACAACCACCACGAGTAGCGCAGGATAAAACATGCCACCCGAAAACCCACATAAAACCACAGATACTGCGGGGCAGACACCCTTAGGCGCGATGCGCCGCCGCACCGTCATTACCGGCGCCGCCGGGGTAGGGGTCGGCGCTGTTGCCGGGGCCAGCGCCCACGCGCTGCTGTCACCGCCCCGCTCGGACATGTCGGTCCCCGGGCGGAAACCCGCCGACATTGCCCTCACCGACGCCACGGCAGGATTCTACGGTGAACATCAGCAGGGGATCGCCACAGAATCCCAAGCGCACGCCCGGTTCATTGCCATTGATCTGAACGAAAACCTCCACGCCGAGGCAATCCAGCGGCTCCTGCGTATCCTCACCAACGATGCTGCAGCATTGACGAGAGGAACCGCCCCGCTCACCGACCAAGAACCTGAACTTGCCCAGGTCAGCGCGAACCTGACCGTCACTATTGGGGTCGGTTCCCGCATCTTCGATATCGCCGCACCCGAGAAAAAAACCCGGCTGGCTCGCACCCCTGCCGGCGTTCCCCGCCATCGACAAGCTTCAGGACGCCTACACCGGCGGCGACCTGCTGCTGCAGCTGTGCTGTGACGACCTCACGGTACTCTCCCACGCCCAGCGGATGCTCACCAAAGACACCCGCTCCTTCGGGCGTATTAGGTGGGTGCAGAACGGGTTCCTGCGTGCTTTCGGGGCGGGCACCGGCACGCCGCGTAACCTGTTCGGGCAGGTAGACGGCACCGTGAACCCCACCGCCGACCCCGCCGCAAACCCAGGACGCGGCGGCGCCAGCCTCGACGACATCGTGTGGGGCAAAGGCAGCGCCAGCGCTGGGTACCCGCAGGCGTGGGAACCCGGCGGCACCTCCGTGGTGATTCGGCGCATCCACATGAACCTGGACACCTGGGATGAGGTAGACACCCCCGCCCGTGAGGACGCGATTGGCCGTAAACTTTCCAACGGGGCACCGCTGACCGGGGCAAAAGAATTCGACGACCCCGACTTCGCCAAAACCGACAACCTGGGGTTTGAGATGATCGCCCCCTACGCGCATATTCGCCGGGCCCGCGGGGAAGAACTCGATAAAAAACCGTGGGAGCGCATCCTGCGCCGCGCCTATAACTACGACGAACCCGTGGCGAACGCGGGCGGGCTGTCCCGGCACGGGGAGGTATCCGGCGGTATCTCCAACGCGGGCCTGATTTTCGTGGCGTACCAGACCGACCCGGTGCAACAATTTGTGCCCATTCAGAAACGGCTCGAAAAACTCGATATGCTCAACACGTGGACGATTCCTATCGGGTCGGCGGTTTTCGCTATCCCCGCGGGGGTACGTGAGGAAGGTGGGTATATCGGCGAAAGCCTCTTCACCTAGCCGCCCAGAATGTACGCGCATACCTAACACGCACCATCGCACACACCACAGATAAAAAGAACTATGGCTACTATGTCTTCACAACCGCAGAAAACCGAGGCAAGCCCCAAGAGCGCCGCCGTGCGCCCCGGGCTGAGCGCACCCTGGATTGCCGCCTACGCGGGGGGTGGGGCTGCTGGTGCTGATTATTTCACTGCGTATTACCGCCGCTAACGCCGCAACGGACTTAGCGGATGCCGGTGCGCTCGTGCGTTGGGGGCTGCCCATCACCGAGGTTGTGCATAACTTTGCAATGGCGACGACTATGGGCGCGCTAATCTTCGCGATGGGCATTATTCCCCGCTACGCCGCCGATGCCGCCGGAACACGCCACGGCACACGCTCCGCACACAATACCGCTGAGAAAGAGTACAAGCCATTCGCCGATGTGCTGAACCTTGCCGCCGCCTCCGCCGTGCTGTGGACTCTAGCGGCGCTGGCTGTGCTGATTCTTTCCTACGCCGATATTTCGGGGCGGCCCATTGGCTCCGGTGCCGAGTACGCCAGTGAGCTGATCAGCTACGTCACCACGTTAGATGCGGGCAAAGAAAAAGGTATGACCGTCGTGGTTGCCGCCGTGGTCGCCACCGCCTGTTTCGGGGTGCGCTCACTCATGGGGCTGTTTTTCATCTTCATGATCTCGCTGGTTGGTATCGCGGATATGGCGCTTTCGGGGCACTCCTCGGGCGGGCAGGACCATATGGGCGCCGTTAACTCCCTGGGGCTGCACCTGCTGGGGGTGAGCATCTGGTGCGGCGGGCTGATCGCGCTGGCGTTTATCTCGCGCGGTATTTCGGGTAAGGATGCGGGCACCGGCACCGTCGTTGAGGAGCGCCGCGGCGAACACACTGCGGCATCTCGTCGCGTGCCGATGGCCCATGCGGTACTGCGCCGCTACTCGCTGCTTGCCCTCATCGGGTTCATTCTCGTGCTGCTCTCGGGCATTACGAACGCGGGGGTGCGCATGTCGTCGTGGCGGGACTTAGGCACCGACTACGGCAAGATTGTGCTCCTAAAACTAGGGCTGACCCTGATTCTGGGAACTATTGGTGCGGCGCATCGCCTCAGGCTCATTCCCGCGCTCGCCGCCGGTAAGATGAGCGGCACACGCGCCCTGTGGAGCGCCATAGCTGCTGAGCTTGTGATTATGGGGGCGGCCTCCGGGCTGGGGGCTTCGCTCTCACGCACGCCGCCGCCGGTTCCGGAAACTCTCGCGCCGGATGCCACGCCGGTGCGCATTATCACCTGGTACGACATGCCGCCCGAGCCGCATTTTCAGCGCTGGTTCACCGAGTGGCGTTGGGACTGGTTCTGGGTTGCTGCGCTGGGGTATCTGGCGATTGTATACCTGTGGGCGTTCGTGAAAGTACGCCATGCGGGTGACTCTTGGCCCGTGATGCGTGCCGTCTCCTGGATGTTGGGGCTGCTCGTGCTGAACTACATCACCTCCGGCCCGCCCGCCGTGTATTCGCGCGTGCTGTTTTCGGTGCACATGTTTGAGCATATGGTGCTCACGATGGTCGTACCGATTCTGCTGGTATTAGGTGCGCCCGTGACGCTGCTGCTTAAGGCGCTGGAGCCGCGCCAGGACGGCACGCGAGGCCCGCGCGAGTGGATTGTGCGCATTGTGCATTCGGGATGGTCGAAAGTTGTTACGCACCCCATTTTTGCCGCCGTCAATTTTGCTGGCTCAATCGTTGTTGTTTATTTCACGCCACTTTTCGGGGTGATGCTGCGGTACCATATCGGGCACGAATTCATGATGATTCACTTTACGCTCACGGGCTATATCTTCATGCTGGTGCTTATTGGTATTGACCCGATTCCACACCGCCCTCAGTACCCTATGCGTCTGATTATGCTGATCGCAACCCTGGGGTACCACGCCTTCGTGGGTATTTCGATCATGAACTCGAAGGCCCTGCTGGCCGCCTCCTGGTTCGGTAACTTGGGGCGCACCTGGGGCCTGTCGGCGCTGGACGACCAGAAGATGGGCGGCGCGCTCATGTGGGGTATCGGCGAAATCCCGACCATGATCGTGGCGGTTGCGGTGGGCTTCCAGTGGGCAAAGGCCGACAAAAAACTCGCTGCACGCATTGACCGGCAGGCCGACCGTGACGGGGACGCCGAACTGAATGCCTACAACGAAATGTTTGAGCGTCTGCACGAGGAGGACACACGCCGCGGCCTATAACCGTGTGCCAGAAAGCCCCGCCCGGGTTCTATGATGATGCCCCCTTGGCGGGTTTTTCGTCCCGTGAACGTGACGTGCTGGCGGTGGCTCCTTCCGGAGTCTTCTCATTATGTGGATGTCTGCCCTGACCGTCGCGCCAACAAAAGCCTGCGGAATATAATAAACCCCATGACTAACAACGCAGCATCAGCCCCCACCTTCGAAGAATGGACCGGGGAAGCATCCCCGCAGGCCGTATCTATTCTCTCTGGCAAAGGCGGCCTTATCGTATCCCCCACAAAGGTCGGTTACATTCTCATGGCAACCGACGGCGAAGGACTAGAACGTAAGTTTGACGCGAAACAGCGCAAGCGCCAGAAGCCTGGCGTTGTGCTATGCGGTTCCATGGAGCAGCTTGAGGCTCTCGCCCAGCTGACCCCGGAAATCCGCGACTTCTACCAGAAACACTGGGACGAGGACATCCTGCTGGGGTGCATCCTGCCGTGGCGTGAGGACGCCGAGAAGTACCTGCCGGACGAGACCACCAAGGAACTGGCCCGAGACACCCGCGCGACCAGCTGCTTCGTGATCCGCTTCGGTGTGCCCGGTGAGCAGATCGTGCGTAAGCTGTGGGAAGGCGGGCGCCTGACCTTCGCAAGCTCAGCAAACCCCTCCGGTATTGGCAATAAGGGCCGCGCCAGCGGCATCGGTGAGCGCATTGAAAGCAGCGTGGATTTGATTATCCGCTCCGACGAGTACGTGAAGTCCATCCAGCCCGATAAATCTGAGGAGACCCGCCACGAGCAGGGCGTGATGGTGTCCATGGTTGATGACGAGGGCAAGATTGTCCCCGAACAGCACGGCGAGCGTGGGGTAACCCCCGCACCGGTGCTGATCCGTAAGGGCCTGGATTATGAGGCGATTATGCGTCACCTCTCCGACTCGTTCCCCAGCTGGGACTACCGCCACGGCATGTACTACTAGGATGCTTATCCGGCGGGGAAACCGCCGAACCAGCGCCGTCAGCCTCCGTGCGTGAACGCACAGTGTGCAGGCCTAGAAACCAGATAGTCTTCCGCCCCAACCAGCCCGTAGCTGGTTGGGGCGGGAGCTTTTATGTGGGGGTATCGTCGGAGTGTTCTGCCGGTGAGTCATCGGTGAGGGCAGAGGCATCCGGGGGCTGCTGCGGCGCGAGTGATTGCGCGATACCGTCAAGGATGATGGTGATCTTGCAGATGAGCCAGTCATACGGGTCACGCGTAAAAACATCCAGTATTGCCTGTTGGGCCTGCTCCCGGTAGGGGTCAGTATCCTGGTCCTGATCCTGCTGGTGCGGTGCGGGCTGGTCTTGCCCCACCTGCTCCAGGATGTTCTCACGCCCCGGGCCGCCATCGGGGATGAGGGCATCAATATGCTCGACTCCGCGCCTGTTGTCGATCACCATATCGAACAGGGTGTCGCAGGCAATAACAGCGTTTCGGGGGTGAACCCGCGGCGAATCAGGGCGGCACATAGCTCTTCCAGGAAGTACATGGCCACGGCGGGAACCACCCCGCGTGCGGCTTCGGTGGCGGAGCCGGGGTATTTCTCAAAACTGCGCCACAGGTGCACCGCCTGGGAATGGAGGATGTCCCGCCAGTGCCCTTCAAGCGGGGGCATTTCAACTTGGGAGAACGCGTAGTTCAGGCCCATTCGTACAAGCTCGTCGCGGTCGGGGGCGTACCGGTAGAGGGTGCTTTCACCCACCCCCAGTTTTTCGCGTACCGCCGCGAAGGTGAGGTTTGGGAAACCAACGTCGATGACTGCCTGCGCTATCTGGTCATGGGTGATGCGGGGCGGGCGTCCGCGTCGTGATTGGGTCTGGTCCATGGTGAAGTCCTTGTGTGCGCTGTGTGGTTGTTTGTTTTTCACCGTCTACTTTCGATACTACGCTACTGGGCTGAGTTTTATCAGTCATCGGTGTGTTCTGGCTTGTGGAATACCTTTGTGGGGTTTCCCGTGCGGAGAACATGCTGTGCGGGGATGTGCGCTCCCGGTGTGGGTTTGTGCCTGCGGAACACCGCCCGACCACACAGATTTTAATAAGTACAGCCTACCCTAATAATTGACTTTACGTTAGCTTAAGCTTACTTTTAAGGGTGTGTGGTCTAACCGCATATGAGAGGTGGCCCACCCCCGCCCCTCGCCGACACGAAGGTACAGCAATGACGCGGTGACACCGCAGAAAGAAGGCGCATCAATGGTACAGCGTCAGTTTCCCAAACCGAGCGAACTCATGGAATTCATGCAGTTCAAAAAGCCTAGCCTGGACTTCACCGGAAACCGCCTGGAAAAAGCGCTGACCATCTACGACCTGCGCAAAATCGCTAAGCGCCGCACCCCCGCCGCTGCCTTCGACTACACCGACGGAGCCGCCGAAGGCGAATTCTCCATGAACCGTGCCCGCCAGGCATTCGAAGACATCGAGTTTCACCCCGGCGTGCTCACTGATGTTTCGACCGTAGACACCACCACCGAGGTGCTAGGCGGTACCTCCGCCATGCCGTTCGGTATTGCCCCCACCGGCTTCACCCGCCTGATGCAGACCGAAGGCGAGATCGCGGGATCTGGCGCCGCCGGCGCGGCAGGCATCCCGTTCTGCCTCTCAACACTGGGCACCACCAGCATTGAGGATGTGCGCAAGGTAAACCCCGACGGGCGCCTCTGGTTCCAGCTGTACGTGATGCGTGAGCGTGAAATCTCCTACGGGCTGGTTGAACGCGCCGCCAAGGCCGGGTTCGACACGCTCTTCTTTACTGTGGACACCCCGGTAGCCGGCGCACGACTGCGCGATAAGCGCAACGGTTTCTCCATCCCGCCGCAGCTGTCACTCAAAACCGTAGCGAACGCTATCCCGCGCCCCTGGTGGTGGTACGACTTCCTGACCACCCCCAAGCTGGAATTCGCCTCGCTCTCCTCAACCGGCGGTACCGTGGGCGAGCTGCTGAACGCGGCGATGGACCCCTCCATTAACTATGAGGACCTGAAAGAAATCCGCAGCATCTGGCCCGGCAAGATCGTCATTAAGGGCGTGCAGAATGTTGAGGACTCCAAGAAACTTGCCGATCTGGGGGTGGACGGTATTCTGCTGTCGAACCACGGCGGACGCCAGCTGGACCGCGCACCCGTACCGTTCCACCTGCTCCCGGAGGTAGTGCGTGAAGTCGGTATGGACACCGAGGTGATGGTTGATACCGGGATTATGAACGGCGCCGACGTGGTGGCCTGCCTGGCACTGGGTGCGAAGTTCACCCTGATTGGGCGCGCCTACCTGTACGGGCTGATGGCAGGTGGCCGCCGCGGCGTGGACCGCACCATCGAAATTCTCTCCGAAGAGGTGCGCCGCACCATGAAGCTGCTGCAGGTGCAGAACGTGGCTGAGCTGGAGCCCAAACACGTCACCCAGCTGCGCCGCCTGCAGCCGATCCCGAAGCACTAAAATCTGCCCGCACCATGTAATAGCCCGCCCGCCGGATATCCCGACGGGCGGGCGCACTTATTTATAAAGTACGGACGGAAAGAAAAACTATCTGCCGGACAAAACTATTGGCGTGCGAATGAGGAACAACCCCGCAGGCCGCCATAACAACAGGGGAGCAGGAGACTCTATGACAGAATATGACGGCGTATTGCGGGGCGAGTTCATAAACTTTTACCGCCCGGTGAACACGCCCGCACCGCTGGCATAATAGGGTGGAAACGAGCGCACCCTGCTGCTAAGCGGGGTCTGGGCGCGAAACCATAGGGGAGAGAATCGTGAGCGAAACCAGCAACCAGCATTCCGGGCAAGATCATACCGGGCAGAAAACCGTGCGCGTGCGCGCCAGCGAACTCATCGGACGATCCTGGCTCAACACCGGCGAGAAGAGCCTAGACCTGCAGGCTCTTCGCGGCAAAATCGTGATCCTCGACTTCTGGACCCTGTGCTGCATTAACTGCCTGCACGTGCTCGACGAGCTGCGCCCCCTCGAAGAAGAATTCTCGGATGTGCTCGTCACCGTGGGCGTGCACAGCCCCAAATTCGAGCATGAGGCAGACCCGGCAGCGCTCGCCGCAGCCGTAGACCGCTACGACATCAAACACCCCGTACTCGACGACCCCGAACTCACCACCTGGCAGGCCTACACCGCCCGCGCCTGGCCCACGCTCGTGGTCATCGACCCCGAAGGGTATATTGTGGCGCATCTTTCCGGGGAGGGGCACGTGCAGGGGCTTACCTCACTCGTGCGTGAGCTCGTTGCCGAACACGAGGAAAAAGGTACCCTGCACCGAGGTGACGGCCCCTATGTACCCCGACCCAAAACCGAGGGAACATTCGCTTTTCCGGGGAAGGCTATTGAACTCCCCACAGAGTTCGGACCCAAAAACCTGTTCGGCACCGGCTCACGCACCTACCTGGTGTCCGACACCGCTAGGCACCGCATCTGCAGGTTGCCGAAGACCTCAACACTGTGCTGGCAACCTACGGTGGGGGAGAGGACGGCGAAAAAGGCTACGCCGACGGAACCGGAACCACTGCACGCTTTAACGAACCGCAAGGGCTTGCTTTGGTACCCGCCGAACTGCGTGAAAAACTCGGGTACGATGTGCTGATTACCGACACTGTGAATCACCGGCTGCGCTCGCTGAATCTGCGCACGGGTGAGGTTCGTACCCTTGCGGGCAACGGCGTGCAGCGCGTTATTGATGGAGACAACGCCGTCACGGGCAACGCAAACCATATCCCCGCGGATGCGCCCGCCACCGCTGTAGCCCTCTCATCCCCGTGGGATGCGGTCTATTCGCGTGAAGCCGGGCAGTTCGTGATCGCGATGGCTGGCACTCACCAGCTTTTCGGCTACGACCCCGTGTCTGAAATCGTCAGTATTTTCGCGGGCGCCGGGGTTGAAGGGCTGCAGGACGGTACCGCCGAGGATGCATGGTTTGCCCAACCCTCCGGCATTATCGAGGCGCGTGACGGCAACCTGTGGGTAGCCTGCTCGGAAACCAGCGGGCTGCGCCACGTAACCTTTACGCGGGACGAACACGGACACCAGAGCGTACAGGTGACTTCTGCCGTAGGGCTGGGTCTGTTCGATTTCGGGTTTGTGGACGGCGACTCGCAGACCTCACGTATGCAGCATCCGCTGGGACTTGCGGAGCTTCCCGACGGTTCTATCGCGGTGGCAGACACCTATAACGGTGCGATTCGCCGCTGGGATCCTGCCGCGAAGGAACTGAGCACCTTACAGCGCGGACTCGCCGAACCCGCCGACCTCCTGGTGGAGCATAGCACGGGTGAGGACCCCCGCCTGATAATTGTGGAAACCAATGCGCACCAGCTGGTGCGTGCCGCCATTCCGGCTCAGGCACAGAAAGTGGACGAAGGCGCGATCACAACCGCCCGGCCCGCCACGAAGCTCACCGGCGGAACTCTCGAATTTACCTCGCGGTTTACCGTGCCGACCGGGCAGAAACTCGATACCCGCTGGGGAGACCCGACCCAGCTGAAATCTCATCCACCCCCGAAAATTTCCTGCTGGACGGTGCCGGTACCTCCCAAGGGCTCAGCCGTACCCTCGTGCTCAACCCCGAGGTTCAAGAGGCGGTGCTGCACATTACCGCCCGCGCCGCTGCCTGCGACGGTACCCCCGACGGCGATATTCCCGAGCACGCCGCATGCCACCTATACCAGCAGGATTGGGGTATTCCGGTCGTCGTCACCGGTGATGCCGCGGATGAGAGCGAACTCGTGCTGGATTTGCGGGGGATTAACTAGAGCCCGCCCTGTGAGCCTATAAACGTCTGCGATATTGCAGAAAATAACTTTTAGCCAAAAAGTAACCAAAGGCGCATACATAAAACAAGAACGGTATGACGGGAATTACATACGTACTAATAGTGCACTCACTGTGAGCTATTCTTTATCTATGCGTATTCACTCTCCCGTCGAGAAGCTCCTGACTGCCTGGGTTATTGGCGTTATCGTGTCCCTCGTGGCGGCCGCTGGCGCGCTTTTCGCCACCAATAAACTGGTGTACGGGCCGGAGGGGAAAGTACGCGAATATTTCCACGCACTCCAAACGGGTAACGGATCATACGCACTGGGGCTGCTCGGGGCCAGAATCCCCGACGGAGACCCCGCTATGCTCGACGGCGACACGCTGCGGCGTGCAGCCTCAACCCTCAAAGATGTGCAGATTGACGTCATAGAAAAAGACCCCAACGGTAATAAAGCAACAGTGCGCGCCTCCTACACCATTGACGGCAAAAGCGAACACACCGATTTCCGGCTCCACCAGGCGGGCACCCACTGGGGGGTCTTCGACCGTTGGGATATTGAGTCGGGGGAGCTGCCCACCCTCAAAGTGAAAATCGCGGGGGTTGAGGCGGCCACCGTGAATAACCGTAAAGTCGCCGTCGATCAGGGCGAGGCATCATTCCCGGTATTCTACCCCGGGGTGTACACGGTCGCCTACGACTCCGCAGTGTACACCACCTCAAAAAGCGTGCAGCAGGTGCTCACAGCAGATGCATCCTCCCAGGCCGATATAGCCCTGGAACCAAGCGAAAAGGCACTGGAATCCGTACAAACCCAGGTGCGTTCCTACGTTGATAAATGCGCGGCCCAAAATACCCTATACCCGTCCGGATGCCCATTTGAGTACTCCTTCGGTGGGCGAGTAGACGGGGCAGTGAAATGGTCAGTTATTGAATACCCGCAGCCGAAAGTAACCGCAGAATCAGACAAAATGTGGAAACTCTCACCCGCAGAAGGGAAAATAAAAATTTCGTTCGAGCAGCTGGATTTATACACGGGAACCCATAAAGAAATAACAAAAGAAATCCCGTTCACACTCAAAGGCATGGCCGAGGTAGACGCGAAATCCGTGCGCGTCTCCTTCTGAAACACCGCCAGTATTATCCCCCGTTCTCCCGCCAGCAGGTAAACGCCCCGTATTCGCAGCACCCACGCTAAGACCGGCTGCACCCCAGAAAACCACGTGCCCGAACGGCAGGAATAGGGCGGCAGAAACCGCGCGCCCCACTAGCTATGAGCGCTCATACCACTAAAGTGGAGAGTATGGCAGAACGCGCACACGAAATCAGCAGCAAACACGGCACCGCCGAACACATCTACCACCCGCGCATCCGTTCCTACGGCAGGCGCGTCGAAGCGGCACTACCGGGCACCCTCACACTCATCGCCGCGCTCGCCTTCCTCGGCTACAAACGGCCCGCCCTGCCCTACACCATAGTGACGCTGCTCATCGCGTTCTGCGCCGGTATTAGCCTCTACTCGGTGCTCAAACCCACCATTGTGGCCCTGACCGACACCCACGTGCTGCGTGCCCGCCTCATCGGCTGGAAAGCCGTGCCGCTCAAAAACATAGACCATACCATCCTTGTTGAAAAGCTCTACCCCAAGCAGGCGCACGGCAAAAAAACCACCGGCATGGGGCGGCTGCGGTACCGCCCCGTCCCCGCCATGTGGGCCATCAGCAAAAACAAGAAACCGCTCATGCGCCTGGACGGGCGCGTCTGGGATGCAAAAACGATGCGCACCGTCTCCTCAAAACTCTCGGAGCAGACCACCGTCTACCAGAAAGCGAACGTGCTCGATATTGATAAACTGCACCCGCACCTGATCACCTTTAACGAGCTGCACCCCGGCTGGCGCTCAGCCACCATTGCCGTGGTCGCCGCGCTCGTCATCCTGCTGCTGGGGGCCGGGGCGCTACTGCCCGAAGAAACAGCACGCGCCATCCACCTGATTTCCTCCTCATAGAAGCCACCTGCACAACACAACGGGGGCGGTATGTTCGACAACATACCGCCCCCGAAGCCTAGACGCACCCTACTTAGCCCGCGAAAGAACCGCCACCAAATACTCCGAATCCTCGGTGAAAGGACGCAAATCCCAGGTGCTGTAGGTGGCATCCACATTAAAACCGGCCTGGCGCGCATCCGCAAGGAACTGCTCAAACGAATAATCCCGCCCAGGGCCGGAACCATACCCCACCACGGCCCGGCCGCCCGGGGCCAGCACCCGATAAAAATTCTCAACCACAGGGTACCGGGTAGAACGCGCCAAAAAGCCCATCACATTCCCCGAACACACCAGCAGCTCAAAACCGTCCTGACCGGCATCACCATTGAACCCAAGAGCCTGCGGCAAATCCGCCAAATCAGCGGTGACCCAGGAAGCCTCGGGGCACACACGGGTCGCCTCATCAATCAGCTCAGGGTCAATATCCACACCGGTGACGCGGTGCCCCAGCGCGTGCAGCTGCTTGCCCACCCGGCCCGGGCCGCACCCGGCATCCAGGATTTTTGCCCCTCGAGAAGCCATCGCATCCAGAACACGTGACTCACCGCCCAGGTCGTTACCCTCAGCCTCCATCTGCTTAAAACGCTCAATATACCACTGCGAGTGGCCCGGGTCGTTTTCTTTCTTAATGAGCCACAGCGACTTTCGCGCTCGCCGGGGGCATTGAACTGTATCTCAGCCATCAGTTGCCTTTCTATAGTGTGGAGTGTGTGCACGTCTTCGTTGCGGGCGGGGCCGCGTGGGAGCAGAACACGGGCCGCATAAAGAGCATCACTGCGCTCTTTATGCGACCCGGTGTATCTGCTGTGCGGGCGCCCTCTAACAGTCTACTTCTTTGCCGCCGCCTTCTGAATAATCTGCTGGCTGCGCAGCTTCGCCATAGAGGCAGAAGCGGCACGTGAGCTGGGCTTCAGAGGCGGGCGCGTAGCAGCCTGAGGCACCGACAGCTCAGCGGGGGAGCGCCGCGACTTGAGCATGCTGGCCCCCGGCGTGTACCGCTTACGCGGCCCGTTGAAACTAGCAGAAGGAGAAGTCACCACGCCAGCGGAAGAGCCAGCCGGTGCTGACTGAACACCTGCGGATTTAGCGCGCACCGCCTGCTGTCGCATCCCCAGCCGGTACGCTTTCGCGGCGCTGGTGGTCTTGGCCGCCTCCGCACCGCCGCCTGCAGGCTGCGGCTTATTCGCGGGTTGTGTGGGCTGTACACGTGCAGGCTGGGTCTGTTGTGCGGTTTGGCCCGAGCCGGTGCCGCCCTGCTGCGGCCGGGAGGCTTTCTGCTGCTCCACCTGAGTCAGGGGCTCGGTGGCATCGTTGGGCTTCTGCGTCGGCACCGGAGCAGTGGCCTGCGCGGAGCCCCCAGACACCTGAGCGGCAGAAGCTGCCGGGGCTGACGTTTGAGCTTTCTGAGCGGGGGAGGAGGCGTCCTGAGCCTTCTGCTGCTTTGACTGCTGTGCAGCGGCCTCTTTCGATACCGGTGAAGAAGCCGCGGCAGGCTGCTGTGCTGCCGTATTCTTCGCGGTTTTTTGGGGCTGAGCCGAACCCTGCGCGGGCGCAACCCCAGCTGCCGTACCCTGTTGGGGTGCTGCGGGCTGCTGCTGGGATGCACTCTGCCGCTGGGCTGCATCATGCTGTTGCGCTGTGGCCTTTTGCCGCATGGAGGCACCCCGGCCCTGCGCGGGCTGCGTATCCCGTTTCACGGGTGTGGGCTGCTGTGCATTCTGGGATTTCGATACGGCAGCCTGAGGCTGGGTCGGCTGTTCGGAAGCAGGCGCCTTCTGCTGCGCTGGTGCGGTGCGGCCCACCTGACCGTGCGAGACATTGTCCACAGCGCCGGGTCGGGCCGGGGCCTGCGTCGCCGAGCCGCCCTGCACTGGTGCGCGCTGCTCTGAGGCTCCTGCTGCCGACGCCGAAGCGGCGGCCTGAGCGGGCTGCGCCTCCTTGGGGGCGTTCGGGTCTTTAATGGCGCCGAATTCAACCAGCAGATCATCCATAAGCTGCTTCACGTCGCTCGTTCCCGCTACGGGGCCGCCCGCCAGCATCCCGTCGGATCCCAGGATCACGGCCATTGGGGTGCCGCGGCCAAAGTTGTGCATTGCCGCATGCTTGGGATCCACCAGCGCCTCAACGCCCTCATCCAGTTTCTCCAGCTTATGGGCCTGACGAATCTTCTCTTCACTGCTGAACACGGGATGCAAACCCAGCTGCGGCAGCAGCTTCTGCCACCGGGGAATGGTCTTCAAAATAGGGGTGCAAGAACCGCATGTGGGAGAAGCAAAAAACAGTACACGCGCTTGCACTCGGGACATATCGCGCAGGGTGGTCACACGCCCATCGGTCGTGTAAATAGAGGCGTAAGGGATGGGCACCCGCACATAATCCTCGGACTCATCAGCTGCGGAGGGCAGCACCACCTCGGGAATATCCGGGGCGGGCTCGGCCAGGGACTCGCCCCGCTGAATAGCCCACAGGGTCAGCGCGATCAGGCCCGCACCAACAGCCCACAGCCACCCGGAACCGTTAAGGCCCACCAGCTCATACACCACTGCCTTCCCGCCAACAAACGAAGCCACCACAGTGAGAATACCCGCAATGGTCAGCGCAATATTACGGATCAGCGTGTAACGGCTCACCGGCGCCGCCGATTTCTTCCCAAAACAGTTACAGCCTTCGGTGCGGCCGGTAGCCAACGCCCGAGCGATCACCACCAGGTAGAACACCATGAGCGCACACGAGGCTATGGCGAACACCGGGAACAGCGGGCCGGGGGCGAGCAGAAGCCCTGCGGCGAGCACCAGCTCAGCCCACGGCAGTACAGCGGGGGTGAGCTTCAGCGGCGCAACCGAGTCTAAACCTAAGTTCAGAATACCTTCAACGGTGCTAGAAGGGTCTTTAGCCTTAGCGATACCGCTGGCCGTGAGAGTAACAACAAGGATAGAAGTGCAAAGCAGAAGAGGAGTCATGAGTCCTTGAAAAATTGGGGCCAGAAAATTGTTGTCCTTCCCATACTACTCTCGTTACGTATAAAGATGCGCTTTAATTGCAAGGCTGTGCACATCATTTTTAAAAAATAGCGTCCCGAGGTGCGAAAAAACGTGTGAGCGAATGAATTTCAAGTGTGCAAAGACGAATATTTTTAAGCCCCCGAGCGGATATGTTAGGCCCCACTGTGCATATAAATAGGGAGATTTGTCACACACACCGTTACGCTAGTGCTTTAGAAAAGTTTCAAGTGACGGGGGTAAAATACGGGTAAACGGGGCGCCGGATGCGGCACCACCCAACGTACACCTGTACAGGTTCGTGCGTACCGCCTGAACCCTGCGGTGAGGCGCATCAGCGCCCGTCGCTACCGTTGCAGTGGAGGTTTCCCATGTCCATAGTCGTCACTGAACCTAAATCCCTGGCCCTTGAAATACTTGATCTTGAGACCGACATATTCGCAACAACCGACAAAAACGCAACTATTGAGGTGCCCCATGCAGAGCTTTTCACCGTGCGCACCGACGAAGGCGCCATACAGCTCACCCAGACAGAACACTACTGGCAGTCACCCTTCGCAACCCGCCCGTCACTGCTGCACTTTCTGACACGCCCCAGGGTAAAAATCACCGTCCCCACTGGGACGTTTCTTGACGCGTTACGGGTGCGCACCAGCTCGTACTGCACTATCGGCGGGATGCGCGCCAGCTACGCCGACCTGACCGCCACCGAAGGCACCATCCGGTGCAGGAACTCTGACTTTTCACACGTTCAGGCGCGGGCGTCATCGGCGTCGGTCCTGCTGGCGAACTGCACCGTTGATGAGGACGCAAGCCTTAAAGTGGCTGGCGGGGCGGTGCTCACGGTGGGCACGTTTGATGAGATGCCCGGCTACCGGGTGCGGGAGGCAACCGGCAGCGTGGAAATATTCGGAAAACAATGCCGCACCGGCGACTCGTACGATGCCGAGAACCAGCCGAGCGTGTACATCACCTGCTCCGGCGGGCACGTGGAAGTCGAATAGGTGCAGCGTCAGCAACCAGGCTTATAAGAAGGGGAGGAAAAACGATGAAAGCCAGTTTTATCACCGGAATCCGAAGCGCTAAAGTGCGTGAGATTGACGATGCGCACCCCCAACAACCAGATGAGGCCCTCATCCGGGTTGCCTATGCGGGCATCTGTGGGACCGACCTTGAACTGTACGACGGCACCTCAAACTACCTGCGGCGCGGCCTGACCCAGTACCCGCACCATTACGGGCATGAATGGGTGGGCGTGATCGAAACCCCGCCGCAGACTGTTCACGGCACTCAGCTGAAACCCGGTGCGGTGGTCACCGGAAGCACCATGATTCCCTGCCTGATATGCGATTTCTGCCAGCGCGGGCATCGGAACCTCTGCACAAACCTGCGCGAAGTTGGTCTCTATAAGCACGGTGGGGCGGCGGCGCAAAAGCTTGTGATGCCAGCGCACGTGCTGACCGTCATTGACGACGGCCCGGGTGCAGAGCCGCATCCCGAATATATTCTGATCGAACCCCTCGTGACGGTTCTGGAGGGCCTGGCGAAAGCCACCCCCGGAACCCGGTGACAGGGTACTGGTGCTGGGCGGCGGCACGATCGGCACCCTCGCGGCACTGGTGCTGGGGCAGTACCCCGTTGAGGTGGCGGTGGTTGATCCCTCGCAGCCCGTGCACCTTGCCGAGCTTGGGATTAGGGCCTATAAAACGGTGGACTCGCTCCCCTCTGGGGACTGGGATGCTGTGTGGGAGTGCTCCGGCTCCGGTACGGCGCTACAGGCCACGCCGTCTCTGCTGAGGAACGGGGGCGCGGCGGTGCTGATCGGCTTCCCGCCAGCGCAGACCGGCCTTGACGCCTCAGAGCTTGCCCTGCGGGGGCAGCACCTGGTGGGTGTGCGCCACGGCATCGACCACTACGCGGCTGGTGCGCAGTTCGTGCGGGAGCACCGGGGCAAGCTGGGCGCGCTCATCGACCACAGCTACAGCCTCGACGATGCGCAAGCCGCCTTCGAACGGCTGGAAGCGGGGGAGCGGGAACGCCCCAAGGTGATGCTGAGTATCGATAAATAGTCCCCTAATTTTTCGCCAGAAAAAGGCTCTTTATTTCAATAAAGCATTAGAAAATCCGCTTTATTGAAATAAGAGCCTTTTTAGGGACCGAACCTAACAGCCGATACCTGGCGCAGCTTGGGGATTAGTTAATTTACCCAACCCACTGGTTGATTTCGTTCTGCAAAGCCTTGATGGTTTGGGAAGGCGCATCAAGGCGGCCGTCTGGGGAAATCCCATAGTGGCTTTGAAGCGCCTTAATACTTCCCTCACTAATATATGCATTGCTCACGTAATCATTTTTCTCAAGTTTTACACCTAGCCATTTGTTCATCCAAGCGATTGTAGGTGAACCGGCAGGCTCGTACGAGCCATCCCATTCCCATCCACCGACAATTCCGGGACAGGCAGAAGCCATACCCGAAGGCTGTGAACTAATGACCCCGTCAACGACAAGGCCAGCGTTCATGACAGTGTTCATGAACCGCTGCAGACCTGCGCTAGTTTCAGATCCCCACCAGCCGTCGGCGGAGATAGCGTTGGCGGGTGCTGCGGTGACGAGGGTGGAGCCGAAGGCGAGTACGCCTGCGGCGGGAACGCCTATAGCACCTGCCTTGAGGAGCTTGCGGCGGGAAAATCCGGTGTGTTCATTCGTCATAACGAAAACTCCTTACAACTACATCATGCGAATACTAAAATTCGCAAGCACTTTAGACGTACTGGTTGATTTCGTTCTGGAGAGCTTGAATAGTCCGGGAGGGAGCGTCGAGACGGCCGTCCTGAGAGATGCCGTAGTGTCCCTGTAGGCGCTTGATGATACCGTAGCCGATCTTGGAAGAACCCTTCCAGCCGCTGGGGTCAAATCCCGCATATTGTTTAGGAGTCACGCCATCCAGCCATGCGTTCATAACGTGGATGGTGGGGGAGCCTTCCGCTTTGCCGGATTCTACCCATTCCCAGCCGCCGACGATTCCAGGGCAAGCAGGCGCCATACTCGAAGGTTGGGAGCTGATGACTCCGTCAGCAACTGTAGGGATCTTGCTCATGCTCCCAAATTCGTCGTTCCAGGTTCCGGTCATGATGGCGTTCATGAATTTCTGTAGCCCGAGCGAGGTTTCGGAGCCCCACCAGCCGTCGGCCGAGATGGCGTTGGCGGAGGTTGCAGTGACAAGGGTTGAGCCGAAGGCGAGTACACCTGCGGCTGGGACACCTATAGCGCCTGCTTTGAGAAGCTTGCGGCGGGAGAAGCCCTTATTTTCTGCGGTCATGATGGTAAATCCTTACACATAACGTACCGGTTGCATCATGCGAATGCTAAATTCGCAAGAATTTAGACGTACTGGTTGATTTCGTTTTGTAGAGCCTGAATAGTCTGGGAAGGTGCATCAAAGCGACCATCCCGAGAGATGCCGTAGTGCTGCTGAAGAAGACTTATAATGCCTGAGGTTATAACACTGGCAGAAAAAGTACCAAGAGGTTTGATACGGGGTGAAGGCGGTGTAGCATTGGGATCTCGATCTACGTTTTCGTCTTTGCGAGAGAGTCCATCTGTCAACCACTCTTGCATTCGGTAGATTGTGGGGGAACCATCTGCTTGGTCGTCAGGTACCCATTCCCAACCACCGACGATTCCGGGACAGGAAGGTGCCATACTCGAAGGTTGGGAGCTGATAAGCCCGTCGTCAGCAAGATTTGCTAGAGGGAATACGGCGTTCATCAACCGTTGCAGTCCTGCGCTGGTTTCTTCGCCCCACCAGCCGTCGGTGGAGATGGCGTTTGCGGGTGCTGCGGTCACAAGAGTGGAACCGAAAGCAAGCAAACCGGCGGTGGGTACACCCACGGCGCCTGCTTTGAGGAGCTTGCGGCGGGAAAATCCGGCGTGTTCATTCGTCATAACGAAAACCCCTTACACATAACGTACTGACTACATCCATGCGAATACTGAAATTCGCAAGAATTTAGACGTACTGGTTGATTTCGTTCTGGAGAGCTTGAATAGTCCGGGAGGGAGCGTCGAGACGGCCGTCCTGAGAGATGCCGTAGTGTCCCTGTAGGCGCTTGATGATACCGTAGCCGATCTTGTAAGAACCCTTCCAGGTATGACCGGCCTCAAATCCCGCATATTGTTTAGGAGTCACGCCATCCAGCCATGCGTTCATAACGTGGATGGTGGGGGAGCCTTCTGCCTTGCCGGATTCTACCCATTCCCAGCCGCCGACGATTCCGGGGCAAGCAGGTGCCATACTCGAAGGTTGGGAGCTGACGACTCCATCAGCAACTGTAGGGATCCTGCTCATGCTCCCAAATTCATCGTTCCAGGTTCCGGTCATGATGGCGTTCATGAATTTCTGTAGCCCGAGCGAGGTCTCAGATCCCCACCAGCCGTCGGTGGAGATAGCGTTCGCGGAGGTTGCGGTGACCAGGGTGGAGCCGAAGGCGAGTACACCTGCGGCGGGAACGCCTATAGCGCCTGCCTTGAGGAGCTTGCGGCGGGAGAGACCTTTATTATCGGTGGTCATGGTAGGCCCTTTCGGTAGGGGATGTCTCCCCATCTACCCTAGAAGACCCGTGCCATAAATCTCAAGCATTTACTGAGCAAACCTTAAAGTTTAATGTAAACGTTATTTTCCTGTTTTCAGGTTTATAACGCCTGTGGGGCACCCCTTCACGGCGTGAAGAAGCCGCACGGTGGTGGGCTACACCCCAGTGAGCCTCACCCCATAATCTGCTGCAACTGCACCCCAATCCTTCATAAACTTCGCTGCGCGTGCCCCAGACTTACAAAACACGCCCACGCATTCCCCGGCGAGCGGCTTCAACATAGAGCGCACCGCATCCTCGGTAGCCGCAGACAGAGGAAGGTGCAGAGAATCCGGGTACTTCACCTGGGTTTCGCGTTCGCTCTGCTCGCGCACATCCAGCAGAATCTTCGGCAGTTCATAGGCGCTCAAATCCGTCACGGGCACCCGCTCCGGGTCTGGAGAGAGCGCAAAATTCTGGAAGGTACCGCTCAACGCCTCGTAGTGAGCAGCCGACCCTCAAGCGTGGGCAGCCCCGCCAGGAACTTGAGTGTTTCCGTCGCCACGAGCGAACCAATCACCGCCGTGGTAGCGCCCAGCACCCCCGCCTCGGCGCAGGATTCCAGCGTTTCCGGGATCGTGGGGAACAGATCGCGCAGATGCACCGACCCCGTGCGGAAGACGCTCACGCTGCCCTGATACCGCAGCACCGACCCCCACACCAGCGGAATACCGGTTATCTCGGCGGCATCGGCAATCAAATATTTAGTCGCAAAGGTGTCGGTACAATCGACGATCACCGCCGGGTTCTCCTCGGCGAGCAGGTCAAGAATCCAGGATGCCTCCAGGTACCTTCGATACACCGTCACCGTGAGTGCCGGGGCAATCTCGCGGGCACGATGCGCGGCAACCTCAGCCTTCGCCCGGCCGCAATCGGCGGCACCGAACAACGGCTGGCGCTGCAGATTCGACAGCTCAATCACATCGTGATCGACGAGCGCAATCGACCCGACCCCTGCGGCGGCGAGCGCCTGCACCACCGGGCACCCCAGACCGCCCGCACCGATAACGAGCACATGCGCAGTGGCGACCGCCTGCTGGTCAAAACCGGGCAGACGATCCTGCCGCGATATGCGCTCAGCTTCGAGTGCCTGCGCCTGCGCGGGGTTCTTTGGCGCTAGAATCTGTGGTGTGCTAGGCACCGAAGAGCGATTATGTGAGGTCACATCCATGACACCAGACCCTCCGCCGGGGAGGAAGCCTTCGCGTGCTCGCGCTGGGGAATCCTGCCCGCGCCTCGCGCCAGATAGCCTGCCTCAACGGCGGCTTTCATGGCTTGTGCCATCGCCACCGGATCCTGCGCACGGTTGACCGCCGAGGCCAACAGCACGCCCGAGCAGCCCAGTTCCATCGCAAACGCGGCGTCCGATGCGGTGCCAACCCCCGCATCCAGCAGCACCGGAACCGTTGCGCGGGAGCAAATCAGCTCAATATTGTGCGGGTTCAAAATGCCCAGCCCCGTGCCGATGGGCGAGCCGAGCGGCATGACCGCCGCGACGCCCACATCCTCTAAACGCTTGGCGATCACCGGGTCATCAGAGGTGTACGCCATGACCGTGAACCCTTCCGCCACCAGCGTTTCGCAGGCGGTCACGGTCTCGCACACATCCGGCAGCAGGGTGTCTTCGTCGCTAATCACCTCAACCTTAATCCACTTTGTCCCCAAGGCTTCGCGCGCGAGCCGGGCGGTGATAACGGTGTCGCGCGCGGTGCGGCACCCCGCCGTATTGGGTAGAGGCGCAATATTTAGCCTGGTCAGAAGCGGAAAAATAGGGGTACCCGAGGCGTGCCTGCGCATCGCGACCGTGGTCATCTCGGTGCCGGATGCGACCAGCGCCTTTCGAGCAGGTCCATGCTGGTGGCGCCCCCGGAACCCATAATGAGCCGGGATGAGAACTCTTTCTCAGCAATAATCATGGCTTCTACCCGCCCTGAACTGCGGTCAGCGCATCGACCCTAGCGCCCTCGGGAACTTCGGTACTCGCCCACCGTGAACGCGGCACCACAGCACCATCGAGTGCGACAGCGACACCCTGATCGGTGCCCGCCTGCTGAAGAATCAGCGCCTCAAGATTCGGGGTAGAAATGTCTAATAGTTCGCCGTTATAGGTTATTTTCATGGGTTATTCCTCTCGTTGTTAGTGCACAAACTGGCGGTATGTACTAGCAAAATCGCGTATCAGCGCTCAAACCTCTTCGGCGAGCAGGGCGCGAACTCCGGCGGAATATCCCCGCCCAAGAACACCTCCGCACCGGCTTTCCCAGCGAGTGCTGCCAGTAAAATTCCGTGCCGAAATACCCGTTCGAGATCAGCTGCCGCCGCCCAGTCGCCGTGGTACGGTCACCAAAGATTGGCAGATCATCCGGGGTTCCGGGGCGCACCCCCACATTCGCCTCGATAAGCTCGCATTCTTCCACCGCAGGAACCACCCGAATCGCATCTTTGAGCAGCTGATACACGCCGTCCACACCGGGGCGGGTACGCGTGTCCTCGCGGCTTGTCGCACCGATACACACCTCACCGCCAGGCCGCGGAATCACATAAATGGGCCGACCATTCACGAACCCGCGCACCACATGCTCCACCAGCGGATGCGGCGCCTGCAAACGCAGAATATCACCGTAAACCGGCCGCAGCGGATACTGCCCCGCCGCACCCAAACCGGTGCACACAATATCCCCAAATCCGGGTCAGTCACACGCTCACGCACAAACTCAACCCCGCGCGCCCTCAACGCCTTCACGAGAGCCTGCATAAACAGCCGAGGCGCCACCTGATGATCGCCCTCAATCAACGCCGCACCCGCCAAATCCGGGGCAAGCGCAGGTTCTAAGGCACGCGCCCGGCTCACGGGAATCGCCTCGGCACTGCGGTTGAGCGAACGGTAATACTCAGAAACATCGCGCAGATGCGCCGCATCCGCACGGTCACCCGCCACCACCAACGTGCCGGTCGTATCGTAGCCGGTGGGGGCGTCTGTTACCGCAGCGAGCCTGCGCATGAGCGAAGGGTACGCATCCGCACTGGAAACCATAAGCGGGAAAAGCGCATCCTGCTGAAACTGCACTTCGGCAATAGGCGCGAGCATCCCACCCGCAAAATAGCTGGCACCCGTGCCGCACTCGCCGGGGGTTGGGTCATAGACGCACACCCGCTGGCCGCGTTCGGTAAGCTCAAAGGCGGTTACCAGCCCAATAACTCCGCCGCCCACCACGGTAATAGCCTCTGCCATGATTATGCCTGCAATTCCGGGTTTCCACGAAGGCGCGTGCCATTGCAACCCCGGCAACCCCTGTTTCGCGAATGCTCGGGCAGTCTTGCGGCCAAATATCACCGATGGCGACCACCGGAACCTTCGAGAGCTCGGCAAGTTCACGCAGCCCTTCAACACCCAGCGGCGGGCGGTTTGAGGCTTTGGTCGGGGAGGGGCGGAACGGCCCGGCACCAATGTAGTCGATCAGGTGTGCAACGGTGTTGGCGCGCTCAACAAGCTCGCGGGTGCCGGTGGTGAGACCAATAATGGCGTGCTCACCCAGCAGACGGCGGGCATCGGCGACGGGCAGATCGTCTTGGCCGATATGCACCCCGTCGATGCGCACCCCGCGAGCGCGCAGGGCAAGGGCAACATCCACCCGGTCATCAATCAGTATCTTCTGGTGGGGGGAGCGCGGTGCACGCAATCTCTTCGGCAAGGGCGTACAGGTCGCGGGCGCTGATGGGCTTGGAGCGCACCTGTATGCAGGTGGCGTGCCGTGCCCGCCGCACCGTTTCGACGGGGTTTTCGCCGGTGACTAGGTACAGTGAAAGGTCTAAAGGTGTGGTGGTTTTGGCGGTGCTGTTGGTTGTCATGGGACCACGATTCGACTGTGAAAGTAGTACTTCCTGCGTGCTCACGCGGGCGTTGCGGTGATTTTGCGACGACGCGGCACACGCAGATGTTTCTCATTCAGGCTAACACACAACCTTTATCGCGGTTCTTGGCGGCGTTTTTATTGCTCTGACACGCTGCCAAAACCACCTGCTCGCGGGTTAGTCAGGAAAATAAAAAAGCTCTGGTAAATACCAGAGCTTTTAAGAGCAGCTGACGGGCTGGAGGGTGCGGATTCCGAGCGAGCGAGGTACCAAATCCGCGCCTGGAAGCGATTCCCGTCTAAAATTGGGCACACGAAAACCCCTAACAGAAGCTAGGGGTTTATGAGAGCGGCTGACGGGCTGGAGGTAAAAAATCGTCCCTGATGGGGCGATTTTTTAGTGTAAGCGATTCCTGTAAGCCTAAAAAAGAGGTCTCCAGCCGTTAGCTGGAGACACAAGTGGAGCGGCTGACGGGAATCGAACCCGCGTATCAGGCTTGGGAAGCGTGCGCTCTACCATTGAGCTACAGCCGCGTATCCGTAATGGACATATCTAGTGTAGCGTGTGTTTGGGTTTTTCGCATACCGGCCGGGTGCGTGCCTCATCACCCCGCCCGCTAGCACCCCGCCGCCGTGCTGTTCAGGATCGATGCGTGCGCAATTGTGCGGCACGCCCTAAAATTTGTGGCGCTTCGGTGCGCACGGGAGGGGGATACACTAGGTATCCTTAGAGAGTGCTTATCTCAGACCGCGATATACGACAGGAAATTGCTGACGGGCGCATCGTGCTCGACCCGTTCGACGACTCGATGATTCAGCCAGCCAGTGTTGATGTGCGCATCGACCGTTTTTTCAGGCTGTTCGATAACCACAAGTACCCGTACATTGACCCGTCACAGCCGCAGGAAGACCTCACCCGCCTGGTTGAGGTTGCCCCCGATGAGCCTTTTATTCTGCACCCGGGTGAGTTTGTGCTCGGCTCCACCTACGAGCAGGTCACCCTCCCGGCCGATATCGCCGCCCGCCTGGAAGGTAAATCCTCCCTAGGCCGGCTGGGGCTGATGACTCACTCCACGGCCGGGTTCATCGACCCGGGCTTTTCGGGGCATGTGACCCTGGAACTGTCGAATATGGCGACTCTGCCGGTCATGCTGTGGCCGGGTTCTAAGTGGGCCAGTTGTGCTTCTTCAGGCTCACGAGCGAGACTGAGCACCCTTACGGTTCGGGCGCTTACGGCAACCGCTACCAGGGTCAGCGCGGGCCCACGGCTTCGCGCAGCTATTTGAACTTTCACCGTACCGAGATTCCCGTTACTGAGAATCCCGCAGATTAGCCGGGGTTTATTGTCCTGATGGCTAAGAGAAAAGAGAATACTGTTGTTCCCTACAATGGTTGTGCGGCCCGCTGGCGCCCAACTGAAGGTGGTGTTTGGTCCCGGCGCTGACGAGCAGTTCGTGAGCAAGGTGGAGCAGATTTGGGCTACCCTCGACCCGGTGCTGTATGAGAGCGTTGAGGCGGCTATTGAGGCGACCCGCTCCGTGGCGCATATGCTCGTGGCGCATGATGGCAGCAGAAACCTGTTTGATGAGGTCCCGCAGCTGATGAACGGTTTCGAGACCATGCAGATGGTGAACGTCACCCGTGAGGCTGAGGCGCTGCAGTCCATGACATCCATGCTCACGGTCGCTATGATTCAGCAGCTGGTGGGTGGTTCTAAGGTGCTGCTGCATGCTGCCGCCATTGGTGACCCCGCCACGAAGCGTGCCATTACTTTGGTGGGGGCATCCGGCAGCGGTAAAACCACCGCCTCCCGCTACCTGGGGCAGCGTTTGGCGTACCTGACGGATGAGACCACCATTATTGAGCGCACCACCGGTGCCGTGGTGCCGTACCCGAAGCCGCTGTCGGTCATTGTTGCCCCCGACGAGCCGAAGGAGCAGCAGAACCCCGCCGAGCTGGGGCTGAACGTGGTTGCTGCGGATGATCACAGCTACCGTCTTGAGCGTGTGGTGATCATTGACCGCCGTGACGAGCCGACCTCCCCCGCGTATTGAGCCGGTGCCGCTGGCGCAGGCGCTTATGACGATCTGTGAGCAGACCTCGGGGCTGATGTTCACCCGTGAGGGGCTGCGCAGCATCGCCGATGTGATTATTGAAAGCGGCGGTGCGTGGCGTCTGGTGTATTCGGAGGTGCAGCAGGCTGAGCCGCTGGTGTATCAGCTGCTTAGCGGTGAGGGGCTGCCGGAGCGTGAAGCCGAAGGGTACCAGACGTTTGAGCCCGCAGATGCCCTGCCGAACGTGTTCGCTAACGGTACTGTGACGGTGGCTCGTGCGCCCGGTAGTGAGGGGTACCTGGTGGGGGAGGAGACGTTCCTGCTGCACCGCGGTGAGGCCCTGAACGAGCTGTCGGGGTTCGCAGCCGAATGCTGGATCGCTGCTGAGCAGCAGATCTCTTCAGAGACGCACTATGAGCTGCTGTGCGAACTGTTTGAGGGTCTGCCGCGGGATGCGTACGATACGGTGATTACGCAGCTTTCTGAGGCGGGTATTGTGACGGTGCGCACGGTGGATGACCCGCTGTACACAGACCCTGAACCGGCTGAGCTGGATGCCGCCGACCCGGATGCGGCCGCCTCCGAAGAGGATGCTCCCGGTAGCGAAACCGCCGCAGAAGATACCGCAGAAGACGCCGATGGGACTCCCGCAGGGGACACCACTCAAAACGCGGAGGCCACCGAGTAGGCTGGTTCGCAGACTAACTAGGCACAAACGCACCGGCCGCATCACAGAGTTATTTTGTGATGCGGCCGGTGCGTTGCGGTATGCTGCCCCTTACCGCCGGTGGGCGGCCTTGTGCTCTTTCCTCTCCCGCTTCACCTGTTTCTTCTCCAGCCGGCGGGCTTTACGCTGCCGCAGCGCCTCCGGCGACTCCAGCGGCAGGAGCATGAGCAGCCCGGCCAGAATCACGATCATAATCCCCAAGATGCCCCACACCTGGGCGTTGAAAATCACCACGAAAACACCGAACAGCATGGGGGCTAAGAAGCTTGTGGCCCGCCCAGTTGTGGAGTACAAGCCGAACAGTTCACCTTCCGTACCCGGGTCGGCAATACGCGCCAGGAACGTGCGGGACGCCGACTGCGCCGGGCCCACAAACAGGCACAGCACCAGCGCGCACACCCAGAACGTGCCCGGGTACGGGAACAGCAGCAGCGGGGTGGCGGCCAGCAGAATACCCACCAGCGAGAACACAATAATTTTCTTCGGTCCCAGGTAGTCGTCCAGGTACCCGCCAAGGATCGCACCAATAGCGGCCACGGCGTTACCGGCAATACCGAAAATAATCACATCAGATGTGGTGAAACCGAACGTGCCCGCCGCCAGGATACCGCCGAACGTGAAATGCCGGTCAGCCCGTCACGAAACACCGCGCTTGCCAGCAGAAAGTACAGGGTCTGCGGGGCGCTTTTCTGCAGCCGCACAATGGTGCGCCACAGCTCCCGGTACGAGGCGAACAGTCCACCCTGGCGGGCCGGGGAAAGCCGCGTAAAACCCCGTTCTAAGAACTTCAGCTCACGCACGGGCAGCACCTCCGGCAGGAACCGCTCCCGACGCCGCATCCGCACCAGCAGCGGCAGGCAGAACACCAGGCACCAGAACGCCGAGAACAGGGCGACCGCACGGATATTGAACGCATCGTCGGTGCTGAGCCGCAGCCCATTCGGTTCAAGCACGAACCCCCACAGCACCACACCCAGCGCCAGCACCCCGCCCAGGTACCCGGCCGACCAGCCAAGACCCGAGATTTTGCCGATATTATTCGGGGTTGAAACTCGTGGAAGCACAGCGTTGTAGTTCACGAATGCGAATTCACTGAACACGCTTGCCGCCGACACCAGGCTCACCCCCAGCCACAGGTACGCCGGGGAGGGCGCAACGAAAAAGCACAGTGCCGTCAACGCCACCAGCGAGAGCGTGTTCACACCCAACCAGAAGACGCCCTTACCCGTTTTATCGGCACGCTGGCCGGTGACCGGCGCCAACAGGGCGATGAAAAACCCCGCAATGGTCAGCCCCAGCGACAGCGCCGCAGAGGTGCCCTCCTTAGACCCGAAGTATGCGCTGGTGAGGTAGACCGTAAAAATGAAGGTGGTCATGATGGTGTCGAAACTTGACGATCCGACGTCCCAAAGCACCCATGAGGCCACCGAACGGCGGCTGGTGCTGTGGTCAGGTGTAGTAGCCATGTTCTTTGAAAAGCTGTCAGGCGGGCGCGACCGTGCGCATTCCGCGGGGATGTTTTGTGTGAAAAAGTGAAGGACACGCGGGCCGGTGCGGCGAACCCGCGCATCCCCACAAAATACCCGCATCAGCGGGTGGTGTGCGGTACGGTACGCGCTACCGGGTGGGCAGGAAGCGACGCTGGGCGCGGGCAATACCAATGCTCACCAGCGTACCCACCACCGAGGTGAGCACCGCCCAAATAATAACGTTGCGCACGGTGTCTTCAGATTCGGGGGCGATAGTCGGCGGTTCATTGCCGGTAACACCCTTCCACACATAGCTCAAGCCCTTACCTACGAGAGCGGACGCGGCGAGGTTCACACCGGTGATGGCGATTTTGGCGACGGGGTTCATATAGTTTCTCCATTCGATAGAAATACCCTACCCTCTAGCGTATATGCTTTTACGCGGTTACGCGCACCCGGAGCGGATTTTTCAGGGTGTGATACCCGCCCCGCCACACCAAAAGCCACTTTCGGGCAGCTTCACGCCTATTACCCGCTATTCCTTGGGCAGAACACGGTCTTTGAGCGGGATTCACCAAAGCCTTCACCTGTATGTAGAATATGTATGGACCCCGGGTGGTACCCGGGCATTAACGACAGGGGAGCGCCCTACGGCGCTGAGAGTGCTACGCAGACCCTCGAACCTGATCCGGTTAGTACCGGTGTAGGGAGTCGACTATTCTCGATAACCCCGCCCACATACACGGGGCGAGGCTGTCCCCCTTCCAACGACGGGAGGAAAAATGTCACATAAATCTCGCCTCACATGGCGTGTGAACGAAATCGTGATCGTATCGGTCGTGGCGGTAGCCTGCGCCGTAGTGTTCTGGGTGTGGGATATTGGGGTGAGCCCGGCCGCTAAAACCATTTTCGCGGCCGTCCCCGAATACCAGCCCCTCATTGGCGGCGCCTGGCTGCTCGCCGGGGTGCTCGGCGGGTACCTGATCCGCAAACCCGGTGCCGCACTGTACTGCGAGGTGGTGGCCGCCTTCATTTCCGTGCTCCTGACCGGGGGCGCTTTCAGCGGTGAGATTCTGCTGGCGGGCCTCATCCAGGGTGTGGGTGCCGAAATCGCCTTTGCCGTGTTCGCATACCGGCGCTGGAACCTGCCGGTGGCGGTATTCGCCGGTGCGCTTGCGGGGCTGTTCATGGGCGGCAACGAAATCCTCATCTACTACCCGGATATGGACCCCACCAAAGCCGCAATCTACATCGTGTGCTCCGTGCTCTCGGGGCTGGTAATGTCCGGTATCGGCTCGTGGGCGCTCACTAAGGCGCTCGCGAAAACCGGTGTGCTCGCCTCCCTCGCCTCGGGGGCGCAAGCCCGCACCGTGCAGGCGTAACACCTCACTATTGCAGGAGAAAGGCACACCGTGAACACCACCACCGTGGGGCAGCACCGCACCGCAGAACCAGCAGGCTCAGCGGGGGCACGCATCGAACTGGACGGGTTCGGGTGGCACCACCCCGGCCGTGAAAAACCCGCGTTTTCGGGGATTACCCTGAGCATCGAACCCGGCCAGAAAGTGCTGCTGCTGGGGCCCTCCGGCGCCGGGAAATCCACCCTGCTGCACGCCCTAGCGGGGGTTATTCACGATGATGACGGGCACAGCCAGCTCGGTACCGCACGCATCGACGGGCACACACCCGCCGATGCGCGCGGAATAGTGGGGCTCATGCAGCAAGACCCGGAGTCGTCGGTGGTGCTGGCCCGCGTGGGCGACGATGTGGCCTTCGGCCCCGAAAACCTGTGCATTCCGCGCGAAGAAATCTGGGAGCGCGTCAGCCAAGCCCTGAGCGCCGTGAACCTGGAGCACCTGAGCCTGGACCACCCCACCAGCGCCCTCTCCGGCGGGCAGAAACAGCGCCTGGGGCTTGCCGGGATCCTGGCGATGCACCCGCGCGCCATCCTGCTGGATGAACCCACCGCCAACCTCGACCCGCAGGGGGTGCAGCAGGTGCGTGAGGCCGTGGTGCGGGCGGCCGCGCACACCGGGGCTACCCTCATCGTGGTGGAGCACCGGGTGAGCGTGTGGGCGCAGCACATGGACCGCGTGATCGTGCTCGGCTCCGGCGGAGGCATCACCCACGACGGCCCGCCCGAGCAGGTGCTTGATGAGGCCCGCGAAACCCTCATCGCCGACGGCGTGTGGGTGCCCGGCTACGTACCCGAAACACCCGGCACCCCAACGGCGCCAAAAGCCGAGCTGCTCTCCGCCGAAAACCTTGCTATCACGCGGGAATACCCCACCAAAAAACAGCTGCGTGCCCGCCGTAAACAGCTCAAAACCATGCCGGATGCCGCACCCGTGCGCATCAGCATGCCCACCCTGCGCGGCGGGGTGAACCTGAGCATCAGGCAGGGGGAGCACCTGAGTATCCTGGGCCCAAACGGTGTAGGAAAATCAACGCTTGCCCTCACCCTGGCCGGGCTGCTCTACGCCGCCGACGGCACCCTGTGTGCGCATCCGGCGCTGCAAAACCTCGCCCACGAGGCGCACCCCGCCAGCTGGGATGTGCCCTCATGGAACCCGGCGCAGCTGCTTGGGCGAATCGGGTACGTGTTTCAGGAACCCGAGTACCAGTTCGTGCGCGGCACCGTGCGTGAGGAGCTGCAGCTGGGCCCGCGCCGCCTAGCCGCTTTACGCCGTGAGCCCGTGGATGAGGGCGCGCTTGCTGCCGCCACCGAGTCCCTGGCTGAGCGGCTGCGCCTTAGCGGGCTGCTGGGCGCTAACCCGTTCACTCTTTCCGGTGGGGAGAAACGCCGCCTGTCGGTGGCCTCGGCGCTGGCGACCGCACCCCGCGTGCTCATCCTGGATGAGCCCACGTTCGGGCAGGACGCCCACACCTGGGGTGAGCTGGTGCGCATTATTCGCGGGCTGCTGGCCGAAGGGACGGCGGTGCTGTCTATCACCCACGATATGGAGTTCACGGCTGCCCTGGGCGGGCGGAGCATCACCCTTGATGCGCCCGCCCGGGATGCTCAGGAAGGAAACCGCGCATGAACACGGACTTTTTCGGGCCAAGCGCCGAACGGAACAGCTGGTTTGGCGGGCTGAACGCGGGGGTGAAATGCGTGGTCACCGTGGTGCTTATCCTGGCGGCGATCCTCATTAAAGACCCGGTGAGCGCCACCGTCATGCTCGTCCTCGAACTGGTGGGGTTCACGGTGGTGGGTTTCCGCCCGGTCAACCCTACTGGCCCGCGCCTGGCCCATCCTGGTGGCGGTGGCCAGCACCGGCTGGAGTGTGGCGATCCTGGTGAATAAGACCGGCCCCGTGATCCTCGACTTCGGGGTGAATAGTATTACGCAGGGTTCGCTGGTTGCCGCCGTCTCAATGATGCTCCGCTCCCTGGCGATGGTGCTGCCCACGTTCGCGTTCGTGCTCTCAACCGACCCCACAGACCTGGGGGATTCGCTGGCGCAGACCTTCCGGCTCCCGGCACGGTTTGTGCTGGCCGCGCTGGCGGCGCTGCGCCTGGTGGGAATCCTATTTGGGGAGTGGAACACGCTGGGGCAGGCGCGAGTGCCCGCGGGCTGGGCGCGGGGCAGGGCCCGTGGGGGCGGCTGCGCACCGGTGCGGGGCAGATGTTCGCGCTGATGGTGCAGGCTATTAGGCGCGGCTCACGCCTGGCGGTCACCATGGAGGCACGCGGGTTCGGTGCGGGGGCGCGGTCGTGGGCGCGTGTGCCCGCCTATTCACGTCGGGATGCGTACCTGGTGGTGGCCTCAGTGGTGATTGTTGCGCTCGCGTATGGGGTGTCGTGGTGGCTGGGCGCCCTGCAGTTCCTGTGGGGGTAGCGGGCATTGAGCGCACTTGGTGGATGGAGGGCGGATTACCGCATGGATGTGTATGCTGCTGGCTTTACGGATATGCAGGTAACAGCTGCCGGCGAGACAGGGGAGTATTTTCTGCACGGCATCTTTAAACATATGCCGTTCTCCATCCAGCTGAGCCACCCTGCCGACTATCACGATGCTGATTTTGCGTTTGTCGCCCACACCATGAACCGTGCATCTGCGTACCGGCAGGACGCCGAACTATTTCTACAGAGCATCCTGGCTGAAAACCCGGGCGCATTAGGGGTCTCTGAGGGGGATCGTGCACCCGACGGGCCGCTTCTTTCGCTGCCGGAATTTATGTTCTATGAGGGCCGCAGCTGGTCTATTGTTTTTAGGGAAAGCCCGCTGCCTATTGCCGAGCCGTACGGCATACTCATTAACTTTTGTGATAGCAACATTATTGGTTTTGAGGATATATCCGGCGCAGAAGAAATATGACATGCTATTAGTAAGTCAGTTGAATGAAAACGCGGGACGTACCGACCACCGGCAGCAAGGGCGGAACCCTAGATTCAGGTGCCGGGCTGGCCGGGCAGGGGACGCGACCTTACAGACCGCACCCTCAGCCTTTAGGAGAAACACATGCCCACCACGCATTATCGAGACGCTGATTTGTTCTACCGTCTAAGCGGTGAGCCTGAAAACCCGGCCATGCTGCTTCTGCACGGTGGGTTCGGGTCAGCAGAGGATTTCGCTGCTATCCTGCCTGAGCTGCAGCAGCACTTTTTTTGTGGTTGAAACCGACGCACGCGGGCATGGGCGTTCCACCCGCGGCACGGCTGAACTCACCTACGCGCAGCTTGCTGAAGACACGCGTCATATTGTGCAGGTTACCGGGCTGCAAGAATACCACGTTTTTGGTTTCAGCGATGGCGGCACGGCGGCTTACCGGCTAGCGGCTGAGGATACACGGGTCCGCTCGGTAGTGACTGTTGGTGCGTCGTGGAGTGGTGTACAGGATGCCTCCGTACGGGAGATGTTTGAGAACCTGTCGCCCGCACTTTTCCGTGAGCGCATGGCTGACAGGGTCGCATCCTACGAGAGGCTGAATCCGCGCCCTCACCTTGAGACACTTGTAGACGATCTGCGTCACCGGTGGCTGGACACCACGGAGACAGGGTACCTGAACGAGCATGTTTCCGCGATTAAGGTGCCTGTGCTGGCCGCGCGTGGGGAGAACGATTTTCTGTTTTCTCTACAAGAGCTGGCGGAACTGCGTGAGCACCTGCCCGAGGCGCACCTGATGAATGTGCCGTTCGCCAGCCATGAGGCTATCAGTGAGCAGCCCGGCATCATATGGGCTGCCATGAAAACAATGTACGGACTATAAACAGAGGAAATCGCTGAGGGCTGGTGCTTCTGCAGGTACGATAAAGAAGCACCTGCCGCAACCGAAAAATTTGAGAAAACCCATGCGATATAACGACTACCAGCAGCCTATCGGCGATGCCCTGCCCGACTACCGCGCGGGTGAGGCCCCCAGTGTTGATTGTTTACAGGGGCGCTACTGCCGCCTCGAAAAACTTGATGCAGAACGCCACGGCGACGACCTGTACGAGGTCTACGGCCCTGAAGCGCCCAAACCAAGTTTCACCTATTTGTCCCTGAACCCTGTTGCTGACCGAGCAGAGTTAGAGACCCTCCCAAGCGCATGGAGGAATCCACCGACCCGTACTATCTGACTGTGATAGATCAGGATGGGCGTGCGATTGGCACTTTAGCGCTCATGCGCATTAACCCCGCCCACCGTGTTATCGAGGTGGGCAGCGTGACCTATGGCGAACGTCTAAAACGCACGCGCGCCGCCACGGAGGTGCAGTACCTGCTGGCGCAGTACGTGTTTGAGACGCTGCACTATCGCCGCTACGAGTGGAAATGCGATGCACTGAATGAGCCTTCACGCCGCGCAGCCGAGCGTCTGGGCTTCACCTATGAGGGGACGTTCCGCCAAAGCCGTCGTATATAAAGGCCGCAACCGCGATACGGCGTGGTATTCAATGCTGGATACCGAATGGGAGCAGCGTAAACACCGGTTGTTGCAATGGCTGGATCCGAAGAATTTTGATGCGCACGGTCAGCAGCGCACCTCCTTGCGAGAGATCGCTGTATAGCCATTAGCCGAAAGGGTACTCTAAGGTATTGTCAGAGCCAAACGGCATGGATACCATGGTATTTTCTCAAGTCGAACGGAAGGGAATACCATGAAAACCCTTGTGATTGTCACGCATCCTAATATCCATGATTCTATGGTCAGCAAAACCTGGGTGCAGATGCTGCGCCAGCATCCGGATCGGTTTACCGTGCATGAGCTGTACAGCGAGTACCCCGACGGTGTGATTGATGTAGAGCGCGAGCAGGCTCTCGTGGAAGAGCACCAGAACATTGTGCTTCAGTTTCCGGTGTACTGGTTTAACTGCCCTCCGCTTCTAAACAGTGGTGCGACGAGGTGCTGACGTACGGGTGGGCCTACGGATCAAAGGGTAAGGCATTCGAGAATAAGAAACTCGGTATTGCCGTCTCGCTGGGCGCTCCCGCCTCAGAGTACAGTGCGGAAGGCTCCGTTGGGTACACTGTTGCTGAAACCCTGCGCCCCTTCGAGCTGACGGCTAACTATATTAGCGCCAATTATCAGCCTCTCTTCACGTTCCACACCATCGACACCCATGAGAACTACGATGAAGCCGCCGCCCAGCTGGTGGCAGACAGCGCGGGTGATTACCTGGCGCACCTGAACACCTACTACGCCTAGCAACAGCCTGTGCGGCCTGCGCGGGTCGGGAAAACCCACAAAAGTTTATGGGGCAGGGGGTTAGGAGAGCGAGCTGAAGTTCCCCAAGAATACCGCCAGCCCCATGAGCAGGCTGTACGCCAGCGCCACAATACCGGCCTGTTTCAGCACGGGGATGAGGTCTTTGCCGGTGCGCCCAGAAAGCACCGTCACGCATGAGTAAACGGTCGGCCCTACCAGCACAAAAATCAGCGCAAACCACGGGTTCTGCGGCACCAGCACGGTACACAGCAGAATCGCCAGGATCATCTCAACCGCGTAGGTGATGCGTGCGGCCCTATCACCCAGCCGCACCGCCAGGGTGAGCTTACCCGATTCACTATCGGTGGGGATGTCGCGCACATTATTCGCCATGAGCAGCGCACACGAGATCAGGCCCACCGCCACGGCACCCACCCACCCGGTGAGCGTCAGCTGATTAGTTTGCGTGAATAACGTGCCTAAAGTGGCAACCAGCCCAAAATAGATGAACACGAACACGTCACCCAAACCCATATACCCGTAGGGCCGTTTCCCGCCGGTGTATCCCCACGCCGCAAAAAGCGCGGATGCGCCAACCGCCAGGAACCACCACTGGTTCGCCAACGCCACCAGCAACATACCGGAACACACGGCGAGACCGAAGCACAAACGCGGCGAACTTGACCGCTTTCGGGCTTGCAGCACCTGAACCGACAAGGCGCATCGGGCCGACCCTGCCCTCATCGGTGCCTTTGACACCGTCAGAGTAGTCATTCGCATAGTTCACGCCCACCTGCAGGAAGAACGCCACCAGAAGAGCAAGCACAGCCCGTACGGGGCGGAACGAATGCAGTTCGGCCGCCGCCACAGACCCCGCCACGATCGGCGCCAAAAAGCAAGCGGTAGGGTGCGCAGACGCGCGCCCTCAATCCATTCTGCCGGTGATGCCACGGCTATGCCCTCCTTCACACACGGTTGGTTTGCTGCTCGGCGTGCGCCTTACACAGCATACTGTATATTGCCAGCCGGTCAGGTTTGCCCGTGCTCGCGGCCGGAAAATCAGGCACAATACGCACCACCTTCGGCACGCCCGCCGCACCCAGCCGTGCGCCGCACAGCTGCTGCAGCTGCCCTGCTGTTTCGGCAGCGTCCGCACCATAATGCTCGGGCAGGTTCCGCAGGGTGACGGCGGCAATGACGGCGGCCCCCCACCGCGCGTCGGGAACACCGGCCACCGCAGCCTCACGCACCGCCGGGTGGCTCTCAAGGACGGCGGCGACTGCGTGAGAAGAGACTTTCACCCCTCCGGTGATAATTACATCATCGGAGCGCCCCAGAACACTCAGCGCCGGAGCACCACCGTCCTCGGACGTGTTTGGGGCGGGGGGGCACGAGCGAGCCGTAATCGTCGGTGCGGTACCACCGGCACCCATCGGCATCCACGAAGAAATGCGATGCGGTGCGCGCGCTATCGCCCATATACCCGCTGGCAAGATGCTCACCACCGAGCCAGATACGCCCGGCCGCTTCAGCCCCGGCCACAACCGGGCTGTCTGCTAAACCTGCGTCCTCTGGAACCACACGCAGCCGCACCCCGGGCAGGGCTACCCCCGAATAGACGCACCCGCCGGCGGTTTCTGCGCTTCCATAGGTGGTGACCACGTTCAGCCCAAGCTCGCGCGCCGCCGTCAGCAGGGATGCGCTTGCCGGGGCACCGCCAAGCAGGATGCCGGTGAACTGGCCGAGCGCATCGTAAATTTCTGACCCCAGTGCAGGGCTGGCTTCGGCGGCTTCTAGGAGCTTATGCACCTGCGTGGGCACAAGAGAAACGAACCGGCGGGCGCAGCTGAGCCGTTCGGCGGCGTTCAGAAATACTTCGGGTGTGAAACTAACCCCGTCGGTGATCGATGCGGCAATTACCGGCGTCGTTCCGGCGAGCACCGACCGGGCGAGAACCTGGGCTCCCGCCACATAGTGCGCGGGCAGGGCGAGAAGCCATTGCGCAGGAACCTCAGAAGTAGCCCTCTGCGGTTTAGCTGAACCGGCCGAAGGGTAGTCCGCAAAAAACCTCTCGGTCGCCCGAGCGGATGCCCTCAGCGCCCGCACGCTTAACGCCGTCTGTTTTGGCGCACCTGTAGACCCGGAGGTGCCTACCAGGAGCGCAAGAGACTCCGGGCCTTCTGTCTGCCCGCGCGGGTCTTGATGATCGCGAGCACTGTTCGGCAAGTCCCCGGTGAGAGAGCGCTCGAAGGCACGCAGAATCTCTTGCGGATCGGCGGGTTCATCGGCGCTGAGGATGACCGCGTGCGGATGCAGCGCATCTGGCGTGGGGCAGAAAGCGGCGTGAGTGAACCGGGGAAAGCGCCTATTGTGGTGCCTGCTTTGCCGCTACCCACCCGGGACTTACGGGGATCGCAAGGGCCTTCCGGCACAACAGAACGGTTATTCTGCAACGCGTAAAACCCTAGAAGTAGTAGGGATAGTTCGACCAGTCGGGGTCACGCTTTTGCAGGAACGCATCGCGCCCCTCCACAGCCTCATCGGTCATATACGCCATGCGGGTTGCTTCGCCCGCGAAAACCTGCTGCCCGAGCATACCGTCATCGGGCAGGTTGAAGGCGTACTTGAGCATACGGATAGCCTGCGGAGACTGCCGGGCAATATGAGCCGCGTATTCCAGACCCTTGTTTTCCAGCTCTGCGTGGGGCACCACATCGTTAACGGCACCCATCTCGTACATGCGCTGCGCATCGTACTCTTTGGCGAGGAAGAAGATTTCGCGCGCAAACTTCTGTCCAACCTGCCGTGCCAAAAGCGCCGAACCGTAGCCTGCGTCGAAAGAGCCAACAGTCGCATCGGTCTGCTTAAACTTGCCGTACTCTTCGGAGGCGATGGTCAAATCCGCAACCACGTGCAGGGAATGCCCGCCGCCCGCAGCCCACCCAGAGACCAGAGCGATCACAACCTTGGGCATGGTACGAATCAGGCGCTGCACCTCCAGAATATGAAGCCGCCCAGCACGTGCAGGGTCAATAGATTCGGCGGTGTCGCCGCTGGCGTAGTGGTAGCCGTCGCGCCCACGGATGCGCTGGTCACCGCCCGAGCAGAACGCCCACCCGCCATCTTTGGGGGAGGGGCCGTTCCCTGTCAGTAGCACAGCGCCTACATCAGAGGTCATGCGGGCATGATCGAGCGCCCGGTAGAGTTCGTCCACAGTATGCGGGCGGAAGGCGTTACGCACCTCGGGCCGGTTAAAAGCAATGCGCACGGTCGGCAAGTCGCGCAAGATTTCGCCCGTCTCGTCGCGCTGCACCTGGCGGTGGTAGGTGATGTCGGTAAAATCCTCAAACCCGTCAACGATGCGCCAGTGCTGCGGGTTGAAAATATCGGAAACCTGGGGAGGGAACGTAACAGTCATGCCCCCTATTTTACGCGGGGTTCACCCGCCCGTGTCCCAGGGCGAAACGGCGCTGCACCCTCAAGGGAACAGCCCGTCAAATGCTACAATCAGGGCATGAGTGGCGTAGCCGGTATTCAACGTATGTACGCTCTTCCACATGAGGAGCGCGTACTTAATATTTTGCGTGCTTACGGTGCTACCCGCGCTCGCCTTTTTGGGAGTGCGGCACGTAACGAGCTCACCCCCACTAGTGATATTGACATACTTGTAGAGTTCGGAAATGATTCCGGTTACCAAGCTTTCTGCAAGAGTGTGGATGCTGCGGTTGAGCTGGAACAAGAACTGCACCGTCCAGTGGATCTTGCGTTATCAATTGATCCACGCATGTGGCAGTATATAGAGCCGGACCTTATTGAGCTTCCCCTATGAAAACCCCGTTACCTTATCTTGAAAATGCGCTGGATTCCGGGCATCGTCTGCTTGCAGACTGGCAGAGGTCCTTAAGGGTATCCAAACGACTCGTGACACCCTAACTTCTAGCAAATAGTCCACTGCTTGACGGCGGGTGATGCACCCTGAGCATCCGTTATTTTCCGCACATGCCCGCCTACCGCTTCCGTGGGCACCGTGGTGTATCCTGTGCGTGCCAGGTGCCGCCGCAGGGCACCTGACGCCTGTTCCGGGTATGCAGTATTTTCCCTAGTCGGTGCATAGTTTTCCCGTAGCTGGCGCGTTCTTGTGGTGGTGCCTTGCGTCGTGCCCTGTGGGGTGTGGCCCTTGGAAACTTCAAGCAGAAAACCTTATTGTTGTGTGCGCAACATCTGAAAAAATGTAGGTCACCTGCAACCTGAACCTGAGACTTTTATGCATAATCAATGTATAACCGACAAAATTAAGTGCGGACCGGCGAGCACTCCCGTAAGCTGAGGGGACAACACCAGCCGCACATACCTGATGAGGTACACCATGCCCACAACCGACTCACCAGCCCCCGACCCTCGTTTCGACCGCCAAGCCCGTTACATCTCCGCACTGGAACAGCTCGCTGACCCTGCCCCCGTCACGCGCCTTAGCGGAGCCCAGTCCCTCATATGGCTCATTGACGAATGGCTGGCCGACGAGACCCTGCCCGGCCCCACCCGCCACGCCGAGGCCACCGCGCTCATTGACAGCCTGTGCGCCTACATTCGCTCCCCATACCCTATGGCCCCCGAATACGAGATGCTCAGCCGTGACGAGCCAGACCCGGCGCTGAGTGAGGAAGATAAACGGAACTTCCCGCACGACAAGGCCGAATTCGATGCTGAAGTCACCGTGCGCCTCACCCTGTTGCTGGCGGTGCACACGCGCGTGATCGGTACCCGTGAGAGCCCCGGGCCCTGGTCCGGTTTCGCCTATGATTTCTCCGGCAGTGTGTTCTTCTACCCGGTGAACCTCTCCGGCTCCTACTGGAGCGTACCGCTCAATATGGCTGAGGCAACATTCTGTGCGGATGCCGACTTCTCCAGCTCAACCTACCTCGCGGACGCCATCTTTAATGACACCGTCTTTAATGGCGACGTCGACTTCTCCCACAGCATCTACGGCGCCGATGTCCATTTCAATAAAGTCCACTTTAACGGGGTGTTAAACGCATCTTCGACCATCTACGAGCAGGGCGTGAGCATACAGGGCGTATGCCTCCAGGAGGCCGATCTGAGCGGGTGCCTCTACCACGGCAACACCTGGATCGACATCACCCACCACGGCCACGCCAACCTGAGCCGGTGCCTCTACTACGGGGAGCATATTGACTTATCCTCCAACTACCATCAGGGGGTTACCGCCAATAACTGTATCTACCACGGAAAAACCAGGTTGGGCCACGGTGATGGGGAACGCCTCGCAGACTACAGCCGCAGCGTCTTCTTCACAGACCTTGAACACGACGAAACCACGTTTGTCGGGCCCATTGACTACAGCCACAATGTCTACTACGGGCACACCGAGATCACTGTCAACACGTACCAGGGCGATGTCACCATGCGTGAAAGCATCTACCTTGGGCAGGGGGCCGGGCTGACCTACAACACCTATGAGGCGAAGGCAGACTTCGGCGACTGCCTCTACCTGCAGTGTGTGCCCCCACAAGATGGTGAAGGCTACGGCGATGCCTCCGGGGTGTTCTCCGGAAGCTGCTATGAAGGGCCCGTCACCTATGGCCCCGCCCTCTCTTCTGCCAGAGCGTCAGCCTTGACGAGGTGCAGTACGGCACCCCCGATAATTCGTTCGCCGGGTGCATCTTCAACCCGGCTGTGCGCAACACTTTCAGTGTGGACTGCGACAGCGACTATGAGGCAGAAATACGCGCCGGGTACCCGGTTGGTTCCCGGCTGCTCAACGGCTCGCAGGTGGCCCACATGAATGAACGCTCCCAGCATGTGAGGGAACTGGCGGAGACCCTGCTGCAGGCACCGGCAGACTCTGAAGAGCGGTGGGCCATCCACCAGCAGATACTCGCCGTGTGCAACGAGCTGAAACAGTGGGCGTACGCTCTCTAAAACCACACCCGTTGCCCACCGCATCACCACATACCACCGATAAAACCAGGGGAGTACACCACCGTGAACCCGAACCAGCCCAACCACACCCAGCGGCATGCCCAAGAACCCGCTGCCGCCGAACAGCTGTACAGCCCAGCAGCCCCCGTGCGCGCAGCAGCCGTGAAAACCCTCGTAACGCTCGCCGATGAATGGCTTGCTGATGAGCATGTTCCCGCCGAGCAGGCTGGAACACGTGTGCAGGGCATCATTATCGGCGGGCCGTGGTCCGGGTTTGACTATGATTTCTCGGGCGCGGATTTCTTTTACCCTGTTCACCGTGCGGGGGCTTTCTGGGGCGGGAGGGTGACCGCCCGGAACGCCACCTGGCGGGATGATGTGTTCATGGAGACCAGCGTTTTTAACGGTGATGCGTCGTTTTCGGGCGGCACCTACCTGGGAAAAACGATTTACGTGTTTGGGTGCATCTACCGCGGTAACCTGGACCGCAGCCACTGCACCTACGGGGCTGTAGGGGGCAACTACCACGGGTATACCCATGATTTTACTGCTGCAGGTTCTGTGTACCGGGGTGCGGCTGATTTCAGTAACAGCACCTACGACCGGGGCGTGTGCAGCCATGGCAATACCTACTACGGTCCCGCCGATTTATCGGGGTGCACGTACCGCGGCAAGGTTAACTACAGCAAAAACCGGTACGGGGCGAACCTGACAATGCGCGGGTGCACATACGGTGCCTCGGCAGAGTTTAGTGAATCCGCACATATGGGGGATGCCGACTACAGTTGCAGCGTGTATGAAGCAGATGCCTCGTTCTACGGGAGCCGTTATCTGGGAAATGCCACCTTTGCTGAATCCCAGTACCGTGGCGGCGTTTACCACGCTTCTGAGCAGTTCATCGGTTCCGCCAATTTTGACGGCGTCCAGTTTAGCCACATCACGAACCCGCAGGCGTCCAGCAGCTTCCGAGGGTCGGTGTTCGCCGGCGCTATGAAGGGGTAGACAATGCGCACAGAACGCACAGCACGTTTTGAAGAGGCAGTCAGGCAGCTCGGTGGCGGTACGGTTGAGGCTCGGATGGGTGCGGCACGCACCCTTGTCATACTCGCCGATGAGTGGCTGGCTGATACAGTCGTGACGGAACACGAACGCCACCACCAGGTGCAGACCATTATTGACGCCCTGTGTGAGAGCATCCGCTCCCCGTTCTCCCTCGCCTACCGGGCTGAACTCTGGGCCGATGAGCCGACCGGCGACCTGCAGGAGCAGTCCCGGTTCTATGCTGAGCGGGCTGAACTGGTGGCTGAGGCGAAAGTGCGGCGCAGCATCCTGACAGAGATCCACGAACGGGTGCGCTGGATGACCACCAAAACCGTTAGTCAAAACCCTTACGCGCCGCTTAAAACCGGGGATTTCAGCCCCGGAACATGGTCTGGGTTCGCCTACGATTTCAGCGGCACCCTGTTCTTCTACCCGGTGGATTTCAGGGGCTCCTGCTGGGGTCAGGGGCTGAACCTGAGCGGGTGCACGCACCGGGAAGATGCGAACCTCACCGGCTCCTACTATGGCGGGCCCGCAGATTTTAGCGGATCAACCTACGCGGATGATGCCGACTTTTTCGGGTCGGTGTATGCCGGTGCAACGGACTTTTCGGGGTGCGCCTACGGCGGGTACACCCGGTTCGGCGGGAGCCTGTACCGTGAGTTCGTGAATTTCAGCGGTTCAACGTTCGGCCCCTACGCGGGGTTCATTAGTTCCGTCTACCGCTCCGACGCGGACTTTTCGGGCTGCACCTATACGGGGTACATGTCGGCTCACAGTGCGCCTACCACGGCCGGGCAATATTTACCGGCAGCACCTACAACTCGGATACGCGCCTGAACCACAGCCACTATTCGCGTGCCGCCCGGCTTGACCTCGCACCTACAAGGGAGACGCGTTCCTGCACGATAACACCTACTGCGGCACGTTCAACGCGAGCGGATGCACTTACACCAACCCCGCCTCTTTTGACCGCTGCACCTACCTGCAGGATGCTTCTTTCGTCGGCAGCACCTTCGGGCACTATTTCACCGGCAGTGATTCGGCATACTACGGCCGTGTTAGCTTTCAACAGGTGCCGCAGCACCGGCTATGTGACGTTCGCGGGCAGTATCTTCCATGAGGAGGTCAATTTCACGGGGAACGTGTACGGCATGAACCTCTCTGTTCGGGAGACGGTGTTCCTTGAGGGGGTGGACTGCAGCAACTCGGTGTGCCACGAACGCGCCGCGAATTTCCGGGAGGCGGCGTTCATGCGGGCGGGGTGTCATTCGCTGGTGTCCGGTTTGTTGCGAACGAACCGGCCTTCGATAGGTGCCTGTTTAACCCGATGGCTGGGTACTTGTTTAATGTGGCGATGGGCAGTGAGCACTGCATCCCCATGGCGGCGGGGTGCCCGTCGTTCCCTATAGGCTCACGTACCCTCACCGAGCAGGGGCTTATCCGCCTGAGCAGCTACCGGCAGAGCATTAACCGGGCGGCAAAGGCCCTGGAGGTTATGACGCGCCGCACCGGGCAGGACTCCCCGGAGGTTCTGGAAGCCCGCACGGAGCTGCGCGCAGCCAGTGAGGCGTTGGCCTCATGGGTGCGTTCGTTAACGGCCCCTGACACGGCACGATAGTAGCGGATGCGCGCATTGGCCCCCAGTAGCGTATGCTAGGGTAACAGTACCAACCACAACATATTGCGAGGATGCCGCAATGACCCCGTCCGCCTCAACGAGTAATCTCACGATGCTGAATCGCCGCGCCCGCTATATTGTGGCGCTTGAGCAGCTGGGCAGTAGCGACCCGACTGTGCGCATGAGCGGCGTGTACGCATTGGTGTGGCTGGTGGATGAGTGGATGAACACTGACGACGCCCCGGCGGCCCAGTGCAGGCAGGAGGCGCAGGCGGCCATCAGCAGCCTGTGCGCGTATGTGCGGTCCCCATTTTCGTTGGCGTCGGAGTATGCGCGTTTTTTTCGTCTTTAGAACCTGCCCCGTTCATTAACGAACAAGAGAAACAACTTTTCACGGTTGATAAGGCGCTGTTTGAGGCGGAAGCGCAGGTGCGGGCGGGCATCATTGAGGCCATCCATTCCCGCACGATTGTGGTGGACGGCAAGCCCGGCGCCTGGTCCGGGTTCCAATTCGACTTTACGGGCAGCGTATTTTTCTACCCGGTCACGTTCACCGGCTCCTGCTGGGGGCGGCCGCTGTCGCTGCGCGGGTGCACCTACCACGCCTCCGCAGATTTCAGCCGCTCCGTCTACTACGGGGACGTGGATTTCAGCGACTCCGTGTTCGGTGGGCCCACCAGTTTCGGGTACTCCGTGTACCGGCAGGCCGCTAAGGTGCACGGGTGCACCTTCAACGGCCCCGTATTTTTTGGGGTGTCCCACTACCATCAAGGGCTGGATGCGCGCACCAACCTGTACAATAGCGACGCTGACTTCTCGGGGTCCGTCTACCGGGATGACGCCTACCTGCACGGCTGCAACTACTATGGGGACGCGAACCTGAGCCGCTGCACCTATTTCGGGGAGGCAGTGCTGGCCGGGTCCACCTACATGAGAGACGCCGCATTTCAAAGTTCTGTGTACTACGGGTACGCCTCGTTAAGCAGCCGCTGCCGGGAGCACGCCGACTTTAGCCACTGCGTCTATTTCAGCGACATGGACATGTACGACTCGCAGTACCGCGGGTACACCGACTTCACCCACTGCGTCTACTACGGGAACGCCAATTTCGGGGCGTCCTCCTATGAGGGCACGGTCAGCTTCAGCGGCTCCACCTACCTGGGGGATGTGGCAATGGGCCAGTGCCGGTACGAGGCTGGCGTTGACTTCAGCGGCTCCTCTACCTGGGCGGCCCCAGCCGTGAACCCGCCGGGATGGCCGGGTCCTCGTACGGCGGCGCCGCCAATTTTGGGCAGTCCATCTACTGCGGTACCGCCGATATTGGCGAGTCAAAGTTCATGGCGGGCGCCCCCTCTTTCGACGGGTGTATTTTTGACCCCACCGTCAATAACTATTTCGGTAACGGTCCCGGCGGCCGGTACGATATTCGGCTGGTGGGCGGCTTCCCCGCAGGCGCGCGGGCACTCAGCCTGTCACAGGCCGCGCAGATGGGCGTGCACCTGCGCGCCATCGAAGCGCTTGTGGCATCCCTGTACGATGTGCCGCCCGGCACGGATGCGCACCGTGGTGTGCATCAGCGGGTGCTGGAGGCGTGCACCGTTTTTGCGCGGAGGGTACGGTCACTATGAGCGGTTATTTTTCAGCGGATGTTGCCCTCACCGGCCGTCACGCCAGGTTCTCGGCGGCGGTTGGTGAGCTGAGCTATGAGAGCGGCCTGAGCGTTGAGGCACGCCTGGGTGCTGTGGGTGAGCTGGTGCGGCTGGCCGACGAGTGGCTGGCTGACGTCTCCGTGTCTGAGGGCGCCTGCCACCGTGAGGCGCAGGATATTGTCAGCGCCCTGTGCGCCTACGTGAGCACCCCGTTCCCGCTGGCATCCCGCGCGGAACTGTACGGTGAGGTGCCCCCGAACCTGGACCAGCAGGAAACGCTGCAATTCCACCGGGATAAGAAGGCACTCACCGAAGAGTCGCGGGTGCGGGTGCGCATCCTGGAGGAAATCCACACCCGTGTGCGCTGGAAACCAGCGGGCGGGGCCACCAAGAAGAAAGAATCGCAGCAGGTGGCTGCTGGGGAAATCACCCCCGGGCCCTGGTCAGGGTTCTACTTCGAGTTTTTCGACTCTGCTTCGTTTTCGTCTGCCGAGTTCTTCTTCCCGGTCGATTTTTCCGGTTCATACTGGGGGGAGGGGCTGTACTGCCCCGGCGCGTTCTTTGCACAGTCCGTCACGTTCAGCAACTCGTTCTACGGCGGGAACGTCTCATTTATCGGCACCCACTGTCAGGGCATCGCGGACTTCAGCGGCTGCACCTACGCCGCCAACGCCGACTTCGGGGTCACCCGGTACCTGTCTCCCGTCACGTTCAGCGAGTGCATCTACCGGGGCGAGGCGAACTTTAACGAGAACCAGTACGGGGAACGCGCCGATTTCTCCGGCTCAACCTTCGGCAAAGAAGCGGTATTCGCCGACTCGGTGTGTACAGCACCAAAACCGTTTTCAGCTACTCCGTATTTTCTGCCGCAACAGACTTCAGTAATATTGTGCTGGCGGGGTCGTCACCGTCGTTTAAAAAATGCGTTTTTGCGGTGGGTAAAAAGCCCGCACGCCGCGAGTTTAAGCGCGCCTAGGGGGTGCTGGGCGCTGGCGACAGAAGGAGCATATGGTGGATGCGGTGAACCTGCACGCTGGCGGCTGCGCTGATAGGGCTGCTGAGGCGCTCGCCCGTATGAGGGACACCGCCCTGCCTGCTGTATCTAGAATGCGTGCGGTGGATGAGCTGGCGGCACTGGCCGATGAGTGGCTGGCTGATACGTCTGTGGTGGAGCAGAAGCGTAACCGCCGCGCCCAGAGCGTTATTACTGCGCTCTGTGACTACCTGCGCACCCCATACCCGTCTGAGCCGCAGGGGCAGGGGAGAGAACCGCAGCACCGCAGCAGCGGGAGCGAAACCACAGAAAAAGAACCATCGTTCTATACGGGTGAGGGTGAAACACCCCCCGAACAGCACCACCGAGACGCCCCTGCGGCAGCATATTCTGGGCACCATCCACCAGCGGGTGCGGTGGGAACCGGCCTTTGGTGGTGCGCGCAAGAACGCTGCGCGTCACCTTGAGCGGGGCGCGGTGACGCCCGGCCCGTGGTCACACCTGGTCTTTGATTTTTCTGGGGCTGAGTTCCGCCACACCGTTAACCTGAGCGAATCGTACTGGGGTGCGGGCGCGAATTTTTCGGGGTGCAGCTACCGTGAGACAGCCAACCTGAGCGCCAGCGTATACGCCGCAGCAGCACATTTTACGGCATCCACCTACTACGGCAAGGCGATCTTCCGCAATAGCGTGTACCGTGCTGCCGTGCATATGAGCGGATGCGACTACCGGGGGCAGGTGCACGCCCAAGCCACGGTGTATGAGGCTGAGACCAACCTATCGGAAAACACCTACCGGGAAGGCGCCGACTGCACCCGCTCCACGTGGCGGGGGCATCTTAACGCCAGCGGTTGCACCTATAGGCGGGCCGCGAATTTTGCGGAGTGCACCTGGGGCTGCGACGTTACCCTTGCAGGGTGCACCTATGAAAAGGATGCGGTATTTATGAGTACCGCATTTCACGGTACCGCCCACATGGAGGGCTGCACCTACCGGGCGGGGGCCTATTTTTCGTACAGCGAGTTCCGGGGCGACGCTGATTTCAGCAGCAGCGTGTTCCGCCACGATACGGAGTTTGTGGGGTGCCGTTGGCGCGGCAGTGCAGACCTGAGCGGCTGCACACTGCACCACGTTTCTTTCGAGGGATCCTCCCACCTGCGGGCAATAACATTCCGGGGCACCCAGTTTTCGGGCGGCCGCTGCGTGTTTGACCGTTCAGTGTACGCAGGCGGTATAGATTTTACGGGGGCCGCGCAGGCTACCAGCACTGCACAGGAGAGAGCTGCGGGTGAGCCGCAGGTGTCTTTCACCGATTGCTTCCTTAACCCACATCATGAAAACTATTTCGCTCATCCTGTGTTTACCGGTAGCGGCTTACCTGCCGGTTCACGCTACCTCACACCTGAAGAAATGGGGGGATTTAGCCGACCGACTGGCGGCGTACGCGAGTGCAGCACAAACGTATCATGATGCATCTGAAGGGCCTGCCAAAGAGGCGCTCGCTGCACGGGTGTGCAACCTGGATAACGCCATTGACCAGTGGGCATACGCGTTAACGAACCGCGCATCCTATAGCGATTGGTGAACGGCACCTGCGGTGAGTGAAGCACACGGCAAAAGCGTGGATGAGGCCAAGCGGCTGCGGCGTCTCAAGAGCGCGCTTGGGCGGCTTAATGGGGTGGTTCCCGCTGGTGGCGGGCCTGCCCCAAGTGTTGCGTCGCGCCTGAACGCGGTGGATGAGCTGGCGGCACTGGCCGATGAGTGGCTGGCCGATACGTCTGTGGTGGAGCAGGAGCGTAACCGCCGCGCCCAGAGAGTTATTACTGCGCTCTGTGACTACCTGCGTTCTCCTGCTAATGACTGCGATACGGCACCGGCTGACGCTGCGCACCTCAGCGCCGCAGGGCGCATTCGCACGCACATCCTTGATACGATCCGGCAGCACGTGCGCTGGCGGGAAAACCCTCACCCGGTGGGGCCCGTGCACGCTGAGTTGAGCGTGGGGGAAGATGCGCATCCCTTGGCGGCGGAGCTTAATCAGCCGCCGAAACCGGGAGCAGTCCTGTCGGGGCCGTGGTCGCACCTGGCCTTCAACTTTTCATATACGGTGTTTTACGATGTCGTTGATCTGGGTGAGGCGTACTGGGCTGGGCCGGTTACTTTCGATGGTGCAGTTTTCACGCATGACGCATATTTTTGCAACTCGCTGTACGGTGAGGATGCGGTATTTAGCCGCTGCGAATACCGCGGATATGTTCTGTTCTCAAACTCTACCTACTGTGGTGCGGCGTCTTTTGCAGAATCGACCTACCACAATATTGTATATTTTTCCGGTTCCGTGTATGAGGGGTGCGCGGTTTTTACCGACTCCAACTACCGTGCAGCAGCCGACTACGGGTGCAGCACCTACAACGCGGGGGCAGACTTCAGCGGCTGCACACACCACGGCACGGTCACCTACCATATGAGCGCCTACGGCGGGGAACCAACTTTACGAACAGCCTCTACGAGTCGTATGTGCACGCGGCAAACAGCACCTACAACGCTCAGGTGCTTGCCACCGGGTGCCTCTACAGGGGCCGCGCGGACTTCTCGGGAAGCAGCTTCACGGAAGGTGCCAACTTCTCCACGGCGGCATACGATGACGGTATCACCCTCACCGGCTCGACGTTTGCAGGCCCTGCCGTGTTCGCCAGCTGCCGTTTTATGGGGGGCGCCGACTTCACCGACTGCACCTGCACCACCAGCGCCGATTTTAGCGGCACCGTCTACTGGGACAACGCGCATTTTGACTGCACCGTTTTTACGACCGCCCCAGTCTTCACCCGCGCACGCTTTACACCCGATGCCGCCATGACAAGCGTGGAGACGCTATCCGCCGGGGCGCCCCTCACCGCGGGGGAGGGGGAACTGCCGCCCGGTGCCAGGCGCCTAACCGACTGGCGGGACGTGGAACACGGCCGCACCTAAATGCACAAGCGCGCTGAGTATCCCCGTAAGGTGAATAGGCGAAAGGAAAACGCCCGCACCTTCCGGGGCGGGCGCCTCAACAAACAGACAGTTACTTTTTCTCCCCGAGTGCTATGGGTACGAGAGAGATTTTTGCGTTGGTCGAGTCCGCCTGTATGACGGGGTAGAGAGAATTGGACGCTACCCATAGCTGCACGGTGGCTTTGCCGTTGGAACCGAGCACGCTTTCTTCGACCGAGATACTCGAGATCTCAGCGTCTTTCGCAATGGGGGTTGAGTCGTCGGAGATTTCGCTGTTTCCCCTGCCGTCCGCAGAAGACGACCCCTGAGAACCACCATTATTTTTGTCATCTTGCGGCTTTTTCTGTGCGGAGGAGGGCTGCGAACCTACAGAGAGGGTACTGTTTGAAGCCCATATATCTACATGGTCACCCGCTTTGAGGTTAGTGGCTAGGCCCCGATCTACCTTAACGGTCACAAGTCGACGGTTTTCCCGCACATTATTGCTGGCAGAATTTTTGCTGACCACCTCGCCCGCAGGGATAAGCCGAACAGCCGTTAAATCACCTTTTTGCACTTCTTCAGCAGTGAGATAGTTTTGGGAGGCAGACCCCAGGTTAGCCTCAACAGGGGTGAGCTTATCGGTCGAGATTTTCTCCCCAATCGGGATGTCATTCTTCGCTATATAGTACTGGGTGTTGCGGTTATTCAGCTGGATAACCGCAATAGTGCCAACAAGAGAAACCAGAACCAGCAGGATACCAACAATAAATTTGGGATCTTTCAAACCTGGGCGTCGAAGGCGGGCTGAGGTCTCGGGCTGCTCAGCGAACGCTGGTTTCAAGGTACCGTCTGGGAGGTTGCTGCTCATGTGTGGTTGTGTCTTTCGGTCAGTGCCCGTTAGGGGCGAAGCCGGGCGGGCCTAAGGTGATTTGCTGTATTTATCTGAGCACAAACAGGGGCTATAAAGCAAATAGCAGACTATTCACCATAGAACGCCTCCCTGGCATATCTGCTGGTGAGGGAACGGAAGATTTCCCCCTCCCCGAACACCCCTGAAAGCTTTGAAACCGTTACTTCCTTGCCTTAGCAGGCTGCTATACGGGAGGAAAGACAAACACACTAACAGTAGCTACCACAATAAATATACTTTTTGGGCGTGTTACATCCACTGAGCCTTGATTTGTTGAGTCTCAGCCCGTAGTCTAAGGGTACGTATTCACATTGAACCAATAAGATTGAGGCGCTTCCGGGCCAGATGATGTGGGTGTATTTTCTGCCGCCTGTTGTGCACGGGGCCTTCTGATGCTAATGAAGGAGAGAACTCCCGTGATAGTAGAACCGAACGCTGACCGTATTATTCCGCGTCGTCGTGCGCTGTTGCTCGCTGGTGTGGGGTTAGGATCACTGGGTCTTGCTGCGTGTGGTGGTGAGAATAAGGCAGCTGAGCAGGAATCCAGCAGTTCCAGTTCTGCTTCAGAGACATCTCAAGACAGCGGTAGTGCTAGTCCCTCTGCCTCTGGGGAGGCCTCTAATACCCCTGACCCTAGTTTTTCGAAGGGGTATTCCGGTGGTGAGAAAGCCCCGGAGGGGAAGTATGTGATGGCGGATTATCGGGGCCCGGCACAGAATGTTCGAGTGCCCGCCCGCCCTGATGAGAGCTATAAAGTAAATTCTGTAGAGGGTCTTAAAAAGTCAGTCTTTGCCTGGATTGAATGGCGTAACTATGGGATACAAACCGGAGATATGGACATCGCTCGTCAGTTTGTGTCAAATGAATTCACGGAAGAAGTGAAACGCTATGATTACTACACTAAGCTCTATCAAGAAGGGGGCTGGATTATAGATGGTTTAAAGGTTTTTGAGTTTCACGGGGATGACCCCGTAATGAAAGATGATGGTACATACCTGTGGGAGTTTTATCTGAAGTGGATTAAACAGATTAATGTTCAAGGAAACGGAAAATGGAAACTTTGGGAGAATAAACGTCATGATGATGATACCTTCTATTTGCATATTCGTCACGCGGATGGTGGGTGGAAGATTCTCGGGCTGTCCCCATTAACCGGGCAGAAGGATACGAGTGGGGAGAAAGAGGGATAGTGAAGAAATCTTCTTCTGTACTTCTTAGTTTTTCACTTGTTTTTAGCACATTGTACCTGTCGTTTCCCAGCGCTTATGCATCTGAAACCTGTACTACGGATAGCGGTAGTGGTAATGGGAAAAACCATGTAGGTGAAACATGCGTTGAGAGTTCATCGGAGTTAGGGGCCAGTGATGGAGGTGAAGAAAGCAACGATAGGTCACAAATTCAACAGCAGTCTCCTGGTATGACTGAGGAAGAATGGAAAGCGTACCTTGCGGAAAATTATAGTGAACATAAAACCCCTAGTGGTGAAACATATTACGTATCTAACACCACCGGTGGTTCTTGTATTACTACAGATGGTAAACCCGGAAAACTGAACCCTCGAATGGGGTACGGGGAGGATGGAAACATTGTTCAAGCTGTTCCACGTGCCCCGCTACAGGGCCGAGCAATGTGCACGGCAACGAAGGATAAACCGGCCGAACAGATAGAGCAGGAACGAGCCAGCTATGAAGAACAGGTGGCTGAGATTAAGCGACGCTTCGTTGAGATGAACCCTGCGACCCCGCAGCTGCGGCTTAACGATTACCCCAGCCCGCATGTGTGGAAAGATGAGAATGCTCATTTCTATGTCGATTTTGAAGGTTCCAATCAGTATGAGGGTGAGCTGAAAGCGGGGCACGTGCGTATTGAAGCGGTTCCTATCTCGTATGCTTTTGAGTCTGGGGATGGGGGCCAATATACTTCATCTGTTGCTAGTGGGAAATTGCGTGCACAGAGTCAAGAAGAAATGCCGAAGACACCCAATAGCTATATGTATAAAGAGTCTGGTAATTATCATGCTTATGTGACGGTTACCTATACCGGGCGGTTTAAAGTTGGGGATGGCCCTTGGCATCCAATTGACGGGCAGATCACGAAAACCAGTGAGGCTGCTTTGGTGAGGGTCTGGGAAATAGAGACCCATAATGTTGCGAAACTGTGCACTGAAGACCCGACCGCGTGGGCGTGCCCCGGTAGTAAGCATCGACCGGATTATAATAACCCCAACCCGCGTCTTGCAGTGCCGGACCCGCATACCGGCCAACAGTGGCACAAGGATAATGTTGGCAGCGGTGATACCGAATGGTGGCGGAAACCCGCTAAAAAACAGACTGGTTCACGCTAAATCACACCGTAGCGCGCTACCAGCTAGTGAATAATGAACTAGCATAACAACAACAGCAAGAATGTTTTCGGGCAAAACACGGGCCCTGTATTTTGCCCGAAAACATTCTCTGGTTGATTTATTGCAGCTGGTGAGTACGCGCCCGATACTAGGAGTTCTCTGATGGGTTCTTGCGCTCAAACTATACTGTTCAACCGTCGCCGTGCATTGTGGCTGGCTGGTGTGGGGTTGGGATCGTTGGGTCTTGCTGCGTGTGGTGGTGAGAATAAGGCAGCTGAGCAGGAATCCAGCAGTTCCAGTTCTGCTTCAGAGACATCTCAAGACAGCGGTAGTGCTAGTCCCTCTGCCTCTGGGGAGGCCTCTAATACCCCTGACCCTAGTTTCTCGAAGGGGTATTCCGGTGGTGAGAAAGCCCCGGAGGGGAAGTATGTGATGGCGGATTATCGGGGCCCGGCGCAGAATGTTCGTGTGCCCGCCCGTCCTGATGAGAGTTATAAAGTAAATTCTGTGGAGGGCTTGAAGAAGTCAGTCTTTGCCTGGGTGGAATGGCGTAATTACGCCGTTCAGACTGGGGATTTTGATGTTGCTCGTCAGTTTGTATCGAATGAATTCACCGAAGAAATAGAACGCTATGATTACTACACTAAGCTCTATCAAGAAGGGGGCTGGATTATAGATGGTTTAAAGGTCTTTGAGTTCCATGGGGATGACCCCGTAATGAAAGATGATGGTACGTACCTGTGGGAATTTTACCTGAAGTGGATTAAACAGATTAATGTTCAGGGCAACGGAGAATGGGACCCATCGGAGAATAAACGTCATGATGACGATACCTTCTATTTGCATATTCGTCACGCGGATAGTGGGTGGAAGATTGTCGGGTTATCCCCACTAACCAGCGCGAAGGATACGAGCCAAGAGAAAGAGTAATAAGGAAGAGCCTGTTTCTCTAGCACTCTTTAGACTGGGTTTATATTAACCCGAGAAGGATGGATAATCGTGAATTCTACGTCTATGTCTGATCTGAGTATGTTCACTCGTCGCCGTGCACTGTTGCTCGCTGGTACGGGGCTAGGGTCAGTGGCCCTTACCGCCTGTGGTGGTGCTGGTAATACTGAGGGGCAGCCAGCTTCTCCGTCTGAGACTGGTTCGTCGACACCTCAGACTTCGTCGCCTGAAGCTTCTGCCTCTGGCAGCAGTGATACATCAGCAACCCCTACCCCTGTAGGAGAAACCTTTAGTAAAGGGTTCTCAGGTGGTTCGCAGGCACCGGAGGGTGAGTATCGTCCTGCTGATGATAAGGGCCCGGCACAGAATGTTCCCAAGCCTCAAGAGCCTGAGGGCATGAACCTTGAAACCCCAGAAGCATTTTTTAAGTTTATTGAGTATTGGAATGAGCAGCGTAATTATGCTCTTCAAACGGGAGATGTGAAGGGGTACGCGCATATTACCTCGGGTGCTTTTACTGAGGAACTTCAAGCTATCGCTTATATGGAGACTTTGTATAAGAAAGGTGGCTGGGTGATTGGGGGTCTTCGAAAAATTATTTATGAGAAGGATAGTTTTGAACATGTGTCGGGAAAAGATTATCAGTACTCGCTTCTGGGTCGCACTGTGGTATCGCCAGCAATAACGTTTGATAATGAAAAGCGCACTATTCGCACTGAGGATTTCACTGAAGATAATAAGTATAGTGTGGAATTTAAGATTGTTTACAATGGTCGTGAATGGTTAGTGCGAGGGGTAACTAACATTGCGAAATTCGATAACTAAACGGAATCCTCTATAGTCTCTCTAAAACCGCTACTCTATCCCCTGACTCATCACACTACATAGGCCAGATAAGCAAGGGCACCTATTCACGGTCACATTTCTGCTGCGGATAATTTTGCGGTGCTAGGTAGGGTTAGTTAGTCTGCTTTGTATTCAGCCGTGCACTTGAATTCGCGCTCACCTCAATACCATCAGGCACCACAATACTCACGAGCGGCGGATGAATCCGTCCCCGCAGCCTAATACGCACACTTTCTCCATCACTGACATCAACCGAGTCAATGCTCAACCCGCTAAACTCCCGGCTTGCCCCACTGGCAGCTAAATACTCCGCCGCATACGCCTGGGCCTGGCTGGGGCTGAGCGAAACACCATTAAACGCCGCGGCACGCTGGTCTTTCGCTAACCGCCGCGCTACTGCTGAGGCTTGGGCGTCCGCGAAGTCGGTGAGCCGCTGGGTCTGTACGTGCGCGCCGGTGATCGCTAGCGTCACTGACCCAATGAGCAGAAGCAGCGCGCACAGCCCGGCAATTAGGGGAACAACACTGCCTTCTTCTTTCTTCGCTGTGTTCTGGGTGCCAGTATTGTCAGCAGCGGTAGTGTTTTTCCGTGCTCTGCCTAGATACTGCACTTGTTAGCTCCCTCAACGTATTGAATATGAAACCACCGGAAATGCCCCACTGCCAGTGGCGAGGGAAATAGTGAATTCTGCAATTTAGACGCTAAAAATAATACTAACCTATTTTCCTGGCGCTTTTCATGTGATTGTTTGCTGGTGGGTGTTTTGGGGTGCTACTGGTTATGCGGGTTCTGCGCCCAGAAAAGTATTTCACCCCGGCATATTGTATGCCTGCTGGTTGAACGGCTCATAAGCTAGGTGTGAGTCTCGGGAGTGTTTTCTGGCTGTCCTGTTGGGTGCATGTTCTGCCGTGTGGTGTGCCTGTTCACTTATGCCGCGGGTGCATGAGCGTGTTCATGGTGGGCCGGACCGATAACCTTGTCGTTCTGTCTTCGCGATTTGTGCGGTGACCGGCTCAGGTGTGGTGCGGGGGCGGGTAGGGTATGCTAAGGGGCACATTACCCGTCCCATCACCGTGCAGGAGCGAGAATGGCCTCACCGAGTGCATCAACGTCACCCATGCAAGACAACGCCGACTACATTCTGGCCGTGGAACAGCTGGCCCAAGGTGCCTTCGCTGAGCGGTGGGCTGCGGCGGATACGCTGGTGGGGCTCGCTGACGAATGGCTGTCTAATGCCACAATCAGCGCGGCGGAACGGGATACCGCCGCTCAGGTGGTTGCTGACGCATTATGCGCGTATATTCGCACCCCATTAATGCCTGAACAAGAGGCGGAAAACCCAAGAAACACGGGGGAGAACCCACCCGAAAAAGAACGATCATTCTCTCACGGTGAAGGGCAGCTGAACGAGGGTGCTGAGGGTACCCTGCGCCAGCATATCCTTGAGGCTATTCATCAACGGGTGCGGTGGCGCCTGAACCCGGAGGAGCAGGTGGGGGAGTACGAAACCCCGCTGCAGGCGCAGACAACCCCCGGCCCGTGGTCACACCTGGTGTTTGACTTCACGGGCGCTACCTTCTGCCACCCGGTGGACTTCAGCGGTTCACACTGGGGCCGTACAGTGAGCTTCGCGGGGTGCATCTTTACTGAGACCGCTGACTTCTCCTCATCCTTCTACGACGGGGAAGCCACCTTTGAGGGCGCCACCTACCGTTCGGGTGCTGGGTTCGTGCAGTGCGTATACCACCAGGATGTGCGCCACACCGGCAGCGTCTACCGGACCGGTGCAGAGTTCGGGTCCAGCACCTACCGGGGCACGGCCGACTTCTCACGGGTAATCTTCTTACGGCCCCGCCGATTTTGGGGTGTCTGTCTTCTGCGGCGGGCCGCAGCACCCCGTAAATTTCAGCTGCTGCGTCTTCGCTGAAGCCGCCGACTTCTCCAAAAGCTGCTTCTGCGCGTACACCGATTTCTCAACGGTGCAATGGATGGACACGGCGTTCTTCGAGTATTGCATCTTTTACGACGGTACCGCCATGCGGGGCAGCTCGTTCACCGGGGAAGCAGTCTTCGCTGAGGCCGTATTCTTGGCGGAGGCTAACTTCTCAGACATCACCTGCGAGGCGGATGCCGACTTCGATTCGTGCTCCTTCTACGGCGACTACCGCAGCGAGGAGAGCGAGTATGAAGGGGCCGTTGGCTTCACTAATGTCCTGTTCCTGGGGGACGTCGATTTCGCGGGGGCACGGTTCACAGGCGATGCGCCGTCGTTTGACGAGGCGGTGTTTGCCCCCGGAGTGCTCACCCGGCTACCGCACAAGAATCAGCCGAGTGATGGGCACCAGCACACGGATACCGTCCCGGTCATGAAGCTGACGCAGGCCCCAGTGGGTGCGCGTCTGCTTCCCGCTGACGAGGCAGAGCAGGCGCACACGCTGCTGAGCACCATCCCCCACCAAATCGCTACAGTGCAGGGCAAGGAGGGTGAGAACATGAACTTCCTGACCGTCAGTGATGAACTGCGCGCGGTAACTGAAAGCTTGTGGGAATGGTCGCAGCAGGTCAGGGACGGGGAATAAACAGCACTGTCAGCCATGGGCAGCACGCCACTTATGGCAGGTGCCTCTCGTGTGAACGCTGCGGGCGCATAATTCCGGCACACACAGAACCTTCATTGCCCCGTCCTCATGCGGTTTGTGCGGTGACCGAGCCCGGTGTGGTGCGGGGCCGGTTGGGGTATGCTGAGGGGCAAATGTTCACCGTATTAACCGCATAGGATTAGAGAATGGCCTCACCGAATTCACCAGCTTCACCCTGTTAAAGACAACGCCGATTACGTTCTGGCTGTGGAGCAGCTGGCCCGTGGTGCCTTCGCTGAGCGGCGGGCTGCGGTAGATACGCTGGTGGGCCTCGCCGATGGGTACCTGGCGGATACCTCCCTGGACGAAAAACACCCGTAACACCAACGCTCAACACATTATTAACCGATTGTGTGAATATATTCGTTCCCCGTATGCTCTTGCCGGTGAGTACGATGTGCTCACCCGCGCCCCTGTACGCGAACTGCCCGCCGAGCAAGAGCCCACCCGGTACCGTGCCGATAGGGACGCGCTGGCGCAGGAGGCCCAGGTGCGCGGGCATATTCTGGGCAGCATTCACGAGCGCGTGCAGTACCTGCGCAGAGCAGAAAGTGATACACCGCAAGAGGCCCTGGAGGCGCTGCGGCCCGGCCGGTGGTCGCACCTTACCTTTGACTTTACGGGTGCCGACTTTTTCTACCCGGCGTACCTGAGCGAATCGTACTGGGGCGCAGGGGCCACCTTCGCCGGGTGTACCTACCGTGATAAGGCGCGCGCCGATGGGTCCGTGTACTGCACCGACGCCGACTTTTCAGGCTCCACCTACCAGAAAGAGGCAGACTTTTCGGAGTGTAAATTCTTAGGCACCGCGCGTTTTACACAATCAACCTACAACGAACTGGCCTTCTTCAGCGGCGCTATCTTCGCAGGCGATGCCCACCTGAGCGGGTGCACCTACGTGGGAGTGTTCTTTCAGGGCTGTTTCTTCTTCGGACAGGTGAACCTGAGCGAATGTGTTTATGACGGGCCAGCCCAGCTTGAGATGAATTATTATTCACAAGCCGTGAATTTCAGCGGGTGCACCTACAACGACTGCGCGGACTTCTACGAGTGCCTGCACGGCGGGCCGGTCACCTTCACGAAGAGCGTGTGCAGGGAAGGCGCCAATTGTGGCGGCTCCATCTACCTGGGTGGTGCGGATTTTAGCGGCACCCGGTTCAGCACCAAACCCTACTTTGAGGGGACTGTGTTCGCCGATGGCACCGTAAACAGGTTCCTGGACTCCGCCCCGAACACCCCGCCGGATGGGGCCCGCTGGGTGAGCGGCGAAGAATACACTCAGTGGCAGCAGCAGAGAGAGTTCATTGAGGAAGTCAGCAGCATCCGGCAGGTGCATAACGCCCGGTAGAGCCGGGCAGAAACCCACACGCGCCAGCACACGGCACGGGGCAAGAGCATACCGCAACAATAACCTGGGAGACACATGACGAGCACACAGGGGGAGGGGCACCTCACCGAAACAACCGCGCACGGGTGGGGCCCAGCACACGATAGGCGCCGCACCCACTACCTCAAGGCATTGGAGCTGCTGGGGAACGCATCGGCAATAACGCGCCTTGGCGGGGTGAGGCTGCTTGCCCAGCTGGCCGATGAATGGTTAGCCGACGCCAGCATACCCGCGCCGGTGGGCCGGGAACAGGCACAAACGATCGTGGATATGCTCTGCGCCTATGTGCGTCTGCGCTTTTCCCCTGTCCCGAAACTGCCCCCTAAGCCCCCGCCAGCACCCCCGAACGGTCGTCGGATACAGGTATGGCACGGCAACACCGCATTGATGAGGCCGAATACCTGGCGGAGGCGCAGGTGCGTTCGCGTATCCTGGCTGAGATTCGCGGGCGAGTGCGCCAGCCTCAGCCGCTGGAGGACGCGGCCGCCGGTGGGGAGGCAGCCCCAGGGCCCTGGTCGGGGTTTGACTTCGACTTTTCGGGGGCTGAGTTTTTTGACACGGTGGATTTTAGCGGGTGCTACTGGGACGGGCGGCTAACGTTCGCGGGTTCCACGTTCTGCGATGCGGCATCCTTCAGTAACTCGGTGTACCGCGGGCAGACGGGTGTGTCGTTTGAAGAGTGCACTTACCGTGCGGGCACCTGTCCCGGGGCGACAGCGCCCGTGGGAGCAGATTTTAGCGGCTCGTATTATGGCGGGTTCGTGAGTTTTGCTGGTTCAACCTACGAGGCAGACGCCTGCTTTAGCGGAAGCGTGTACTGCGCGGGGGCCAACGCCCAGGACTGTACCTACATGGCCGACTCCATATTCAGCGGGTGCACCCATTACGGACCCGTCGCCCGCACCGGCGCTTACGGCGGGTGTGTTACTGCGGCCGACAGCACGTTCTATTCTTCCGCATCATTCGGCGGTGAGGCCGCTGGATGCGCAGATTTTAGCGGCTGCGCTTATTATGGGCCCGCCTATTTTAGGGGCACGTTCCGGGCCGAGGCGGATCTCGGCGGCTCCATCTACTGTGAGGGCGGCCGCTGGGATTCTTGCGAGTTCCAGGGGCAGGCGCTTTTTGGGCGTTCGCTGTTTCTGGGGCCTGTGTCGTTCGCTGAGGCGCAGTTCGCGGCGGGTAGTCCGGTGTTTGAGCAGAGCGTCGTGAGTGTTTTCCCCGATGCTGCGGGCTGCAGTCCAACCGAGGAAATCCCAACCGAGGAAAACCCAATCGGGGCGCGTCTGCTCACCGGGGAGGAGGCCCGCGAGGTCACCCCGTGTGCCCGGGCCCTCATTGAGGCGGCAGCTGCCTTACCTCAGCCCTGTGTTCCGCACGATCATGCTGCTTTTGAACCGGTGCGGGACGCCGAAGAGCAGGTGCGTGCCTGGTTCGACTACCTGTGCTGCACAGACCCGCCGCCGCGCACCGGCAGGAACACCTTGAATTAGCGCACCGCTGGTGCATCGCAAAGGAGTATGTATGGAGCCAGATGAATTCGGGCGAATCATTGAGCTGCAGGACGCTATTGAGGAGTCCGATATTTTCACGCGCTACAGCGAGTATATCGACCGAGTGATTGAGTTCACGGAGCGTAACGTTATCCCGTTAAGCGAGCAGCCTGAGGTGCTGCGTGAGTATGTGGGGCACACCCGGGCGTACCGTTGCGGGAGCATTGATGTTGCTGAACTGGAGCGGTACCGGTTAGAGCTGATGAAGAAGCCCTATGCACAGAAGCAGGAGGAAGCAATCGCGGCGCATATGGATTACCTGTTGTGGTTCGAATTTTTAGACGGCACGACCCCCGAACGGCAGCAGGACAGCCACACCTCCTACCTGCTGGATGGCTTGTACAAGATACAGCACAGTATGGCCCTGTGTGAGGAACTGTACGCACACGTTATGGGCACAGCGTCAGTGAGTTAAAACTATAAGAAGCGATTCTCCCGCCCAGCCCCTAGCGGGCGGGTGGGAGAATCGCTTCTTATCTGGTGTTAGCCGCGCGGCGCACCTGGCGGGCTTATGCCTTGGCCGCCTGTTCTTCTTCCTTGGCAGGAAGACCAGCGGTGGTGAGCTTTGCGAGGTTTGCGGCCTCTTCAAACTCCTGCTCAATCTTGTCGTTCTTTTGGTAGGTAGACAGCGAGACCACGACGGTCACCAGGAAGGCTAGGAAGAACCCGGGGATCATCTCGTAAACCTCGATCGTTTCGGTGAGGTTGAAGACCTGGCGCCAGAAGAAGGTGACGACAGCACCCACGATCATGCCCGAGACCGCACCCGGTAGGGTGAGCTTGCGCCAGTACAGGGAAAGGATCACGATCGGGCCGAAGGCCGAGCCAAAGCCTGCCCAGGCGAACTCCACGAGCGAGAGAATCGAGTTGTTCTTATCGAGTGCCATGAGAGTCGCGATGACCGCCACAATCGCTACGCCCGCACGTCCAAGCCAGAGTGACTGGTTCGCGCTGAGCTTCTTCTTCACAAAGACACCGTACAAATCTTCCACCAGTGCCGAGGAGCAGACCACCAGCTGCGAGGAGAGCGTGGACATAATAGCCGCAAGTACGGCAGCCAGGATCATACCGGCGATAAAGGGGTGGAAAAGAATCTGCGCGAGATCCAGGAAGACTGTTTCCGCGCTTTCCTTATCGGTGAGAGAAATATCGGGGTGGGTTGCAAGTAGGCTACGCCCACGAACGCCGTGCTGATGGAGCCTACCACGGTCAGCAGCATCCAGCTCATGCCGATGCGACGCCCGGCTTTTGCATCCTCGGGGGTGCGCAGCGCCATGAAACGCACAATAATATGCGGCTGCCCGAAATAGCCCAGACCCCAGGCGAGTGCCGATGCGATGCCGATGAATGTAGTTCCAGTGAAAAGTCCCAGGGCATCGGGACGAACGTTGGCGACGGCGTTCGTGACGTGGTCGAGTCCGCCCATATTGGTAATGGCCACGATCGGCACGGCAATCAACGCGGCGAGCATCAGCAGGCCCTGCACCATATCGGTGTAGGAGGCGCCCATAAAGCCGCCGAAGAAGGTGTAGAACATGGTAATACCGGCGACGAGAAGCATACCGGTGAGGTAGTCCTGGTGGAAGGAAGACTCGAAGAATTTACCGCCAGCAACCATGCCGGAGGAGACGTAGAAGGTGAAGAAAACGAGGATAATAATGCCTGCAAAAATACGCAGAATATTGTACTTATCGTGCAGTCGGTTGCTGAGGAACACCGGGACGGTCACGGCATCGCCAGCGACTTCGGTGTAGGTACGCAGGCGGGGTGCAATATATTTCCAGTTGACCCATGCGCCGATTGTCAGACCGATAGCAATCCATGATTTGGAAAGACCGGCTAGATAGACAGCGCCGGGCAACCCCATCAGGAGCCAGCCGGACATATCGGCGGCGCCTGCCGAGAGAGCCGCGACGGTGGGGGGAGAGCTGCCGCCCACCCAGCACATAATCGTCAAGGTCGTTGTTTTTGCTGTTTGCCCACAGCCCGATCACGATCATGGCGATGAAATAGATCGCCAACGCGATGACTTGGAAAGTACTATCGGACATTTTTCTCCCTATTTCGGTGGTAGGTCATTCTTTCAAGCAATTGAATATTTATACATAAATATACGTCTTTATAAGTGGCCCGGGATACAGTCTAGCTTTCGTATCTCAAAAAACAAAGTTGAAATGGGGTTTGGTGAGCCGAACTCTGGGTATATATATGCCCACACTCGTAGATTAACTGTCCGGTTCATGTGAGAATATGTGGGTTTATCTGCCGTGTGCATCCCCGCTATGACGGGGAGGAAAGTTTTACGCGTTCCCGAGATAGGGTAAAACCCGCACAAACACATGTGGGGGTCTGAAAAAATTTCAAAGCCTTGGGGATGAGTCGTTTCGCATCATGAAATTTTAAGCGGGTCCCGCACCGTCCAAGGCTCCAAACTCATCCGTTGTGGGTCAAAAAACCGTAAAATATGCATTGCGCTTTCAAACACCTGCGCCCCGCCCGTTTTCTTAGATCGGTGACGGGGATGGAAGCGGCAATCCAGCTCAGCACATCCGCCTCAGTGAATCCGGCCTGGCGCAGCTGCGGCAGAGTCACCGCGCCATCACGTTTAGCCAGGCGCTTGCCCTCCTCATTCAGGGCTAGAGGAACATGCGCATACGTTACCGGCGGGTACCCCAGAAGGTGTGCCACATATGCTTGGCGCGGTGCCGAAGACAGCAGGTCATCCCCGCGCACCACCTGGGTCACCCCCTGAAAATAATCGTCCACCACCACCGCCAGGTTATATGCGAATGTGCCGTCATTACGCACCAGCACAACATCATCCACTGCCGCCGTGTAGTCGCCGCGGAACATATCGTGCACCGTATACTCGCTCACCCCGGCGCGCAGACGGTAGGCAGGTGCCCGGTGCGCGTGGCGTTCGGCGCGCTGCTGATCTGATAACTCCCGGCAGGTGCCCGGGTATGCGCCCGGGGCCCCATGCGGCGCGGTGGCAGCCTGCTGAATCTCACGCCGCGTGCAGTAGCACTCGTACACCATCCCAGCCGCCTGCAAGCGTTCAAACTCACGCTGGTACGCGTTCCGGCGGGTGCTCTGGTACAGCACCGGCTGCTCCCAATCGAGCCCCAGTGATGCTAAATCCGCCAGCTGCTGCTGTGCCGCGCCTTCCTTCACCCTATCGAGGTCTTCGATACGCATCACAAACCGCAGGTTTCCTTGCCGAGCCAGCATCCATGCCAGAAGCGCGGTGCGCAGGTTCCCTAAGTGCAGGTCTCCCGAAGGAGAAGGGGCGTACCGGCCAGCCCCAGGGCGTGCGTTGGGGCTCGGTGAAACGGTGGCGGGTGCGGCGTTAAGGTGCGGTTCACGGGTCATAGCACTATGGTACTTTCCCGCTGTGTTGTTAATATGCTCCGCCGGTGTGAAGGGGTGGCGTCGGTGCTTTTCAGAATTTTCAATAGCACGCTGTACGCCCCCTGGTTGAAGTTTCATTCAAGATAAACTTGATATGCGTTTTTCCTCGAAGCATATACTGCATATCAATATGTCTGCTGCCGGAGCCTTCCGGTATTTATAATGATGCGCATAAACCGTGTGCTCTATTTCTTTCACACTATGCCCAGTATGTACCCTAAAACAGCCCTTTGCAGCCCGTAAATAAAAGGAATACAACGATATTTACAGTACCGAATATATGCTGTGGTGAACACTTCCAATAGGGATAAATATGTGAGCTGGCGCAATATAAAAAGACTGCGACATGTGTGGGCTCGACGGTAGTTCAGAGAAAAAGAAACGTGAGGTTAACGGCACAAAAACCGGGGCACACAATGGAACATTAGAAAATGTTACGAAACCTTAATACAGCATATTCGCGCAAAAACTAGCCCGGTCAAGTACCGTTTAACTATGGCACAAACTATCGAACTAGCTGACGGCGTGTACCGTATTGCAACGGATAACTATCGTCTAAATACAGGACTTATCCTCGGCCTTGAGGCCGCCCTGGTGATCGATACCGGCGCTGGCCCCCGTCAAGGCACCGAAATATATGATGAAGTGCGCCGCCTAACCCGACTGCCTATTACCGTGGTTAACACTCACGCCCACTACGAGCGTTTCTTCGGCAACGATGTTTTCGTGGCCATGGGTGTGGAGGATTTCTGGGCGCACCCGCGCACCGTGCGAGCTATCGAAAAATACGGTGAATCGCAGCGGCCCTATGTTGAGACCTTAGAACCTGAAATGGCGCACCACCAAGGCCCGGCTACCGATATTATCGTGCCGAATAAACTCACCGCCCATAACGGTGAAGGTATTACTTTCACCCCCGTTGAGTTGGGGGAGCGCTCTGCAACCCTCATCTACCTGGGGCAGGGGCACACTAAAGGCGACCTGCTGGTGGGGGTTGAAGATGTGTTATTTGCGGGCGGCCTGCTGGAGCAGGGCACCGACCCCCTCCTTTGACGATTCATACCCCGACCGCTGGGTAGAGACTATCGGGGCGCTGACTGAGCTTGACAGGTACAGCATCTACGTTCCCGGCCGCGGCGAGCCGGTTGATCGGGATTTTGTGGTGCGTGCCCGTGACACTATGGAGGCCGCTATTAAGGCGATCCGCACCTCCGCGATTGACCAGAATAACCCCTCCACCACGGCCTCAATGTTCCAGCTGCCCTACTCGCCGGGTACCACCCGCATTCTGCTGGACCGGCTGGCGTTCCTTGACGGCGGTAGCGATGCCGCCGCCCAGCCGGATGTGAGCGGCTTTTTACCGGGCCGATTACGATCGGTAAGGCGCATTCGGGGCAGAGGTAGTTTACTCTGGCAGCCCACCCGCTGCGGCCCGCCCCAGGGTGGGCCGCAGCGGGTGGGCCGGTTAGGGGCGGTGAATGCTCACGCGCACCCCGGAGGCGGTGCCGAACCCGGCGGCCATGGCCTCTAAATCGGTGTTCTCGGTGGCGCGCACCGTAAAGAACCGGTCTACTGTGCGGGCAAATTGCTCCTGCCGGGCGAGTTCGCCGTGTTCTAGAGTATTGAAGATACTGCCGCCCGAATCATCAAAAACATGCACCTCAAAGGTTCGGCAGCAGCTCTGTGACGGGCAGGTTAAGCGCCGCCACGTCGTGCTGGAAGGTCAGGTCGCCGCACAATAACCGTACCGGTGATGCGGCACCCCCCACCGTGCCGGTGCCGGTGGGGTAGTAGCCGGCTAGGGAAATGCCGATAGCGGTGGCAACCGTACCGTCAATACCGGCCAGCCCACGGTTTGCATACACGCGTGCAGGGCCCGCCTCACCCAGTGCTGGCGCGGCCCTATCAAGGTCCCGCACCAGATTCGACGACCCCACAACGAGAGCGTGATGATCGGCGGCGCATTGTACCCAGAGGCGGTGCGCTAGGGCCTGCCCGGCGGTACGATCCGCAGGGTCGGTATGTTCTGCCTGGTGGGGTGCGCTCTGTGAACGGTACTGTGCTATTCTGCGCTGGTTTTCGGCATATTGCGCGGTGCCTGCGTCGGTCCACTGCTCTAGCCATTCGGTGCTGCCGGCGGCGGCACCTTTAAGCGCAAAAATAGCTGCATCGACGGGAAAATCTATTCTTGTGCGGCGCGTGCGCCTGGCTCATACCAGCTGGCTTTACGCGGCGCGTAGTATGCCTGCGGGATGCTTTCCCGACCCAGCAGGGCACTGATTGGCCGTGAAAGTGTGGGGTGCCCAAACAGTACCACCCGTTCAATCTGCGTCCCCAACTCGCTGCGCGCGTCCGTGCCGAGTAGCTCAACATAGTGGGGGATGGAGGTGCGCCCGCCGCGCGCACCGGAAGAGGGCTCCGCAAAAAGCGGCAGGTTCAAAGCGGAGGCGAACTCTGCGGCGAACGGCCCGGCCCCGTCCCCTGCGACCACCACCGTTTTGGGGGTTTGCGGGGTATCAGGCAGCGGGGTGCCGCAGGCGGCCTCAGCTTGGGCTGTTTTGTGTTGTACCAGCCACCCGGCTTCAATGGGGCTCAGCGCTGTGAGAGTGCCAGGGCCCTCATGGGGGGCTGTCCCTAAGTGCTCCGCCAGCTGCCGAGCCTCGGCGGCGTAGTCGGTGTGTTCGGTCAGTGAAGCCGCCCACTGCGGCAGGATGCGCGCGGTCTGTTCGTCCGGCACCAGCGGCGAGTCGAGGCACAGGTTAATATGGGCGGGCCCCAGCGGCTCGTCGCTGGCCCGTGACCAGTTGTGCGCATCCCTGCCGGCCAGAGCCGCCAGGCACCGTTTAAACGCCTGAGTTTGTTCCCCTTCGGACTGTTCGGGGTAGCGGGTCAGATCTGCGGATGCGCGCACAAAACGCCCATACAAGTTGTGCTGAAAAGTGGTCTGATTGACCCCTGTACCCCGCAGCTTTTCGGGCCTGTCGGCGCTGATAACGGCCAACGGAACCCCCGTATGGTACGCCTCCATGACCGCCGGAACATACTCCCCCAGTGCCGTGCCCGAGGTGCATACCAGCCCCACCGGCCGCCCGGATGCTTTCGCAATGCCAAGTGCGGTGAACCCTGCGGTGCGTTCGTCAACCCGCACGTGCGCCACGATTGCGCCCGCGGTTTCGGCGGCAGCCACCGCATACGCCAGCGGTGCGCTGCGTGAACCGGGGGAGGAGAGAACGATGTGGCGCATCCCGGCGCGGATGAGCGAATCAAGTACAGAGATGGCGCTGAGCATAGAGAGTGGTGTGCGGTTTTCAGTCACCTGACTATTCTAATGCTGCCTCGTCGACGGTGGGACTGTGTGTGCCCTTAGTCGCCCATATTCTCTTGGCCGTGTCAGGCATCGGCTGTGGCATATCCGCGGTGCAGCAGCCGCCAGCACCGTTCGATGCGTTCTAGCCACCATGCGCGTGTGGCGTGGTCTGCGGCGAGCGCCTTCAGTCGCGCCTCTTCGGGGGCTACGGGCCGCACCGGTATGCGGCCGTTTTCGGCCACAAGGGGGGTACTGCTCACATCGGTGTCCAGGAGTGAGACTGTTCCCAGCCCGCACCCGTAGGGCAGTTCGGGCAGGGATGCGGCCAGGTGCACACCCGTTGCGATACCCACCGAGGTTTCGAGCGCGGAGGAGATGACGGCTGGCAGCCCGGACTGCGCGATGACAGCAGATGCACGCCGCACCCCGCCCAACGGTGCCGCTTTGACGACGATCAGGTCGGCGGCATGCGCCCGCGCCACGGTGAGCGGGTCATCAGCTTTGCGTACGAGTTCGTCTGCGGCGATGAGAACCGGAACCTGCGCATTGTCGAGTTGGGTGCGTAGCTGTTTCATGTCGCTAATGCTCCCTACAGGCTGTTCGGCGTACAGCAGGTTGTAGTCGCTCAGGGCTGTGAGTGCGGTGAAGGCCTGCGGCAGTGTCCACCCGGCGTTTGCGTCTATTTTGAGGCGGGCGCTGGGCAGGGCGGTGCGGGCGGCGGCGACCCTGGCGATGTCGTCGTCAAGAGTCTGTCCGCGTTCGGCGACTTTAATTTTTAGTTCCTGTATGTCGCCGTTGTAGTTATTAAGGACGTCGGGCACGCGGTGGGCGGGCACGGCGGGAAGGGTGGCGTTGACCGGCACCTGCTCGCGTACTGTTACGGTGGGCGGCAGGTAGGTTGCCTCTAGGGCACTGGATAACCAGTGCGCGGCTTCGGCGTCGTCGTATTCTGGGAAGGGCGCGAATTCGCCCCAGCCGTAGGGGCCGCGGATGAGGGCGCTGTGCCGGGTGGTGACCCCTCGGAATGTGACGCGCATCCCCACGCTTATAACGTGTGCGGTGTTAAGGATTTTTTCGAGTGGGGGCAGCGGTGTTCCCTCAGAGACGAACCCGTAAGGGGTGATACCGGGGCTGTTGGAATCGCCGTGGTGCGTTGATATGGCGCGGGAAAACGGCACAGTGACCTCCTTTAACACGGGTGGGTATTCCCTGCAAACTCCCAGCTTTGGGTTGAGAATTTTATTCTTTTTCATAGCTTAACCTGAGATAGTTAGGACTGATAATGCCCAGATGCGGCGGTACTGACGATTGATCCGGGAGGACACCATGGCAAAACGCAGTACGGCACATACCGCCTCGGCTCATGACTCCACCGCGCCTGATGATTCAACGATTCCCTTGGGCGAGGTGCCCGAGGCTACCGAAGTTTTAGGTGCTGAAGAAGAGACAATAGGCGCAACCCGTAACCCGTACCAGCGGCGTAGCAGCGCCTCCGGTACGGCGCAGATGCCGCATGTGCCTGATCCACACTCGCCGCCTACACCCGCTCAGGGGTACCCTGCGGCACCTCATTCGGTTGGCGCTTATGATGCTGACCCTACGGAGCATCTTCCCTATAGTGCGGATCCTCAGTTTTCTTCAAGTCCTCAGTATGCTCAGGCCCCCCAGCAGTACCCTCCGAATGCGCAGTACGGTGGCCCGGCTGGGTATGTGGCTTATGGGGTTCCGCCGCAGGCGCCCGGTGCCGCCCCTGAGGGGTACGCCGATACCGGGCGGCCTGGTACACGCATTATTCTGCAGCATCTTTTTGCACTGTTTGTGTTTGCGGTGGGTGCTGTTGCCAGCCTTTATTTTTTTTTGTGGGCACCTACCGTGGGCAGCAGCTTGATGAGGATGCCCTGAACGAATACGGTAAGCAGTTCAGCGGTTTTGAGGGCCCCACCTTAAAGGCTCTCGATAACCTGCCGTATGTGGTGGTGGCGTTGGCCGTGGTGGGGCTGGTGCTGGTGCTGATATGGAAGCATCATTTCGTGTCGGCGGTGGTGGGCGTGTTCACTGCTGCTGCGGCAACTGTGAGTACGCAGTTGCTGAAGAATACTTTGGTGAAACCCAACTACGGTGTTCAGGAGGCGGTGCTGAACTCGGCCCCTAGCGGACATACCACTTTGGCGGCGGCCGCAGGTGCGGCTATTTTCTTGGCGGCCCCGCGTTCGCTCCGCCCGGCGGTTGCGGTGTTGGGGTCGTTGGCGACCTGCCTGACGGGTATGGCGACCATGATTAATAACTGGCACCGCCCGGGGGATGTGGTGAGCGCTATCTTTGTGACCGCGTTTTGGACGGTGATCGGGCTGATGGTGCTGCGGTATTTCCGCCGCTCAGAGTTCAGGGGCGGTAAACGAACGATTGGCTCGGTGATTGTGCCGCTTCTGACGATTGCGACCCTGTTTCTGGGGTTCTGCTCGGTGGTGCTGTACCTGATTGTTTCGGTGTCGTCTTTGCCGGGCGGGGGTGTTTGTGGCATCCACCAGTATGGTGTTGGCTGTTGGCACCGGGTGCGCGGCCGCACTGATTGGGCTGCTGCGCCCGCGTAACCGGCCGCGTCCGGCGTACACCAAGGTGTGGTCGTACTAGTTTTCTGCGGTTTTTCACGCCGCCACAGGGCACAATGCTTGTGATGGAAAGCATTTTGCGGGGTGGGAAACCGAGGCGTAATATTGGCACTGTACATGCGATATTGGTGTTTTAGAGGGCGAGCTCAAAGCCTATCCCCGTAAGAAATACCGTCGCACACGACGAAAGGTAAACCCATGGCAGGCACCCACGAAGGTCGCGTCATCATATTCCCGCAGCTCACCGAGCAGCTTACCCCCTTTGAGGATAAGCCGCAGGCTAAGAAGCTTATTGACGCTGATGGGGGGAACCTTATCCTCATGGAGCTTGCCGCCGGGCAGTCGTGGCATGAGCACCACAGTGTGCACCCGGTGGTTGTGCAGGCCCTGAAAGGCAAGATTGATTTCCGGGTGAAAGGCCAGAGCGTGATTCTGGTACCTGGCAAGCCGATCCACGTGACGGCGGACCTGCTGCATTCGCTCACGGCGCTGGAGGATTCCACGCTCATGGTTACTATGCTCACCGGTGAGTCGCATCCTGATGCGAAACCCACTGTTGAATTCGATGAAATTTAGCGGACCCACCCCGCCCGCAGGCTTTCACTCAACAGTATTCACTCTCTTCGATTCACTCCTTTAAACGCGGAGGCGCCCCGGTTGCTGGAAACCGGGGCGCCACTGTTTAACTGGGGGTATGACCACCTGCGGTGTGTAGGGGAGCGATGCATAATCTGGCGTAAACTGCTAACCGTATGGCGCGAATTGCTAATGATGTTCTTTCTATGCTGGTAATACAACCGGATCAAGAACACATAAGACAACCCATACAAGGAGAAAAATGTCCCAGGTTATTCTGCTCACCGGCGCAAGCTCAGGCATCGGCTACAACACCGCTAAAGATGACGAACCTTACAGCGTGAGCTTCAACAGGCCGGAACCAGCTACCAGCATGAATGCTCTCAGGCGCAAAGCGAACTGGCGCGCTCCTATCTGAAAAACCCGGTGGCGAGCCTGTAAGATGTGGCACTGCTCTCTGGATATACGGAGGTTAGTTCGTTCACGAGGGCATTTAAAAAATGGACGGGTCTCACCCCGGATCAGTACCGCAACCAGCTACCATCTCACGACAATACGGCAGATACAGTGAACGATTCGTAGACCAAAGGCGGGGCGGCAGAGAGGTAGAATCTCTCTGCCGCCCCGCCTTAACGTCATACTTGGCGGGTGTGCACCGGCCGCCTCACTGGGGGAGCGCTACGCTTTAGCTTTTGGCGGATGCACCCTCAGCTGCGTCCTGCTGCGCTTGAGCAACGTGGGTGGGGTCCAGCACACGCGCTAAGAAAGTCTTGGTGCGCTCATGCTGCGGGTTGCCAATCACTTGCTCGGCGGGGCCTTCCTCTACCACCACGCCGTCAGCCATGAAGACCACGCGGTCGGCCACGTCCCGGGCGAACACCATCTCGTGGGTGACCACGAGCATGGTCATCCCCTCGTCGGCCAGCTCACGCATAATGCCGAGCACATCGCCGACCATTTCGGGGTCGAGGGCACTGGTGGGCTCATCAAACAGCATCAGCTCGGGGTTCATGGAGAGTGCCCGTGCGATAGCCACACGCTGCTGCTGCCCGCCCGAGAGCTGGCTCGGCAGGCTGTTTTCCTTACCGGCAAGCCCCACCTTCGCCAGCTGCTCGCGCGCCACCTGCTCAGCGGTTGCCTTGCTGCGCCCCAGCACTTTCACCTGCGCTATGGTGCAGTTATCGAGTACGCTCAGGTGCCCGAACAGGTTGAACTGCTGGAACACCATACCCATGCGGGTGCGCACCGCGTTAATATCCACATCCGGGTCGGTGACTTCGGTGTGGCCCACGGTGATGGTTCCGCCCTGAGGCTCTTCAAGCAGGTTCACGCACCGCAGCAGAGTTGATTTGCCTGAACCGGAAGGGCCGATCAGGCACACCACCTCACCCGGTTCCACCTCAATATCAATACCCTTGAGCACCTGTAGTTTGCCGTAGGACTTATTGAGGCCCTTAATGCTCACGGATGCCGGTGCCGGCTTCATTGTCTCAGTCATCGTCATGTTCTCCTTCACCGGTTACTTGCGTGATGCGCCCGTGCGCTTCTCAAAATATGCGGATAGCTGCCCCAGCGGCACGGTAATAATCAGGTAGCATAGGCCCGCGACCACTAGGGGAGTGAGCCCGGCACCCGCAGCGGTGATGCCTTCACGCCCGAATTTCGCCAGCTCGTACTGGGACACTGTCACGCCCAGCAGGTACACGAGTGAGGAATCCTTGGTGAGCAGAATAACTTCGTTAGTCAGCGGCGGCAGCACAATGCGGAATGCCTGCGGCACGGTGATGGAGACCATCGCCCGGGTGTGGGACATTCCCAAGGACCGGGCTGCCTCATACTGGCCTTTCGGCACGGCCTGCAGGCCGGCCCGTAGCACCTCGCTAATGTACGCGGCTGAGACCACGCCCAAAGAAAGCGTAACCGGGATGAGGTTATCCACAAACCGGATTTTAAACGCCAGGGGAATGCCGTAACCGAATGCGAAGAAGACCAGCAGGGCGGGAATACCCCGGAAGATCTCGACGTACAGGGTGGCGAGCCACCGGTAGGGTGCGATGGACGAGATACGCATGAGCGCCAGCAGCAGCCCGCCTGAGAGGCCCACAGCGAAGCCGAGCGCCGTGTAAATGAGCGTATTTTTCAGCGCGACGGTAATGATGCCGGGGAACTGTTTGGCGGCAATATCAAGGTTAAAAACCTGTTTGGTGAGCGTATTCCAGTCGGCCATGGCGAGCGCAATAATCGCAATGACTGCGAGCAGCGCGTACTGGGTGTACCGGAATATCGCCTGTTTTTGCGGGGTGAGAGCTTTGTCTGTGCCATCTATCTGTTCGTATCGTGTGGGGCTGTGCGTTGTTGTGACGCTTGTGCTGGGAGCTTTAGCTCTTGGGGGCCGTGGCGGCGGTGCTTGAGGTGGAAGAAGTCCCCACCCACTTTTCTTTGAGCTTATTGAGTTCGCCGCTGTTCTTGAGCTTGTCGATGCTCTGGTTGGCTTTCTCCAGCAGTGCGGTGTTGTTCGGGGATACGGCTGCGGCGATTTCGTCGGCCCCTTCGGAAGTTTCGTAGGCGATCTTCAGTGAGGGGTTGGCCTTGAGGGCCTCAGAGATAACGGAGAGGTTTGCCGATACGGCCTGCACCTTACCGGTCTCAAGGGCTGAGATCATGAGGGAGGTGTCCTCATACTGGGTGACGTCTGCACCCTGGTTCTTGGCGTATTCCTCACCGCTGGTGGCCTGTTGGGCCCCTACTTTAGCGCCTTTGAGGTCAGCGGCAGAGCTGATCTTTGAGTCTTTGGGAACCAGGATTGCCTGCTTGTCTTCAAAGTAGACGTTGCTGAAGGCCATCTTGGATTTCCGGGCGTCGGTGACGCTAATACCTGCTAGGGCAATATCGCACTGGCCGCTGGTGAGGCCGGTACCGGAGTCAAGGCCCTCGAAACTAATGGAGGTCAGCTGCGCCTTGACGCCAAGATCCTTGGCGATGGCTTCGGCAATGTCTGCATCCAGCCCGATCACTTTGCCGTTTTCTTCGTATTCGAAGGGCTTGTACGGGGTGTTGGTGCACACACTGAGGGTGTCGGATTTGATGAGGTTAACGCTGCCTCCGCCGGAGCCGGAGCTTTCGGTTGAGACGCATCCGCTCAACAGTAGGGGGGCGAGAGCGAAAAGCGCGAGGGTTTTCTTGGTAGCGGTGGTCATGGTCTCTCCGTAGGTGTATGACGTTTATCGGGCTTTCTCTAGTCTGCACCCAAACGATAAAGAATGCAAGTAATATAATAAATATTCATAAAAATACTGAAAATACAGGATATGAATATTCTGAATGCGCATACTCGCCCGAAATGGCGGGGAAACAAGTGCCCCCGAAGACAGTGAATATTCATGAGTTCCGCGCCGTCAAAGGGTGAAAACACCCCGCACCCCCACGCACCCCGCCTCCTTGCAGAAAGTGTTCAACTATCCACCAGCGGTAGAACATGCCACAATTGAAGGCGTGAGCACCACAGAAAAGAACCCCATGCCCCGCAACTCCGCCAGAAGCCGCGCGAGCCTTGATAAAAAAACCGGCGACATCGCCGCCATGTTCGACACCGTCGCGCACCGCTACGACCTCATGAACGGCATCCTGTCACTGGGGCAGCACCTGCGCTGGCGCAAACACACCGTCGCCGCCGTCGAGGCGCACCCCGGCCAGAAAATACTCGACGTTGCCGCCGGAACCGGCACATCCTCCGAGCCTTTCGCCGACGCCGGGGTAGATGTTATCGCCGCAGACCTCTCCGAAGGGATGCTGGAGGTCGGACGCAAACGCCGCCCCGATATGACCTTCGTGCAGGCCGACGTCACCAACCTCCCCTTTAGCGACAGCACCTTCGACGCGGTCACCATGTCCTACGGGCTGCGCAACGTGGCTGACTACCCAAAGGCCCTGCGCGAACTATACCGAGTCACCAAACCCGGCGGGCGCATCGTCGTCCTCGAATTTTCCACCCCCACCTTCGCCCCATTCGGTAAGGTATATAAAAAGTACATTATGCAGGCAATACCGCCAGTAGCGCGCGCTATCTCCTCAAACCCCGAATCCTACGAATACCTTGCGGAGTCGATTATTGCCTGGCCTAACCAGCGTGACCTTGCCCAAGAATTCGCGTGCGCAGGCTGGCGAGACGTCAAATACCGCAACCTCTCCGGCGGAATCGTTGCCATTCACCGCGGCTTCAAACTCGCAGAGCCTAACTAAATAGTCCAAAATGTATACTACGGCCAAGTCAGCAGACCACTGCACCTTGGCGCACCCACTCACCCGGCACCAAACGCACAGCATCAATAAGAGAAGGCACAGTGAGCGCAAGCAACACAGAACAGCCCATCGCGGCAACCGAATTCATGGCGGCAGATGACTTTACTCTGCCCGCAGGGTTCGAACTCATCGCGGCAGACCCCGAGCTTGGGCCGCGTATTCTCACCTCCTTAGCGCGTATCGAAGAGCGCCTGGGAGAAGCCATCACCCAAACCGATAAGCTTGCGGATGTTGCCTCACGCCACCTGCTGCTCGCCGGAGGTAAACGAGTACGCCCGCTGCTGACCCTGCTCGCTGCTGCCGTGGACGGACAGATTAACGACGATGTGCTCGAAGCGGCCGTAGTGGTAGAACTCACCCACCTGGCAACCCTCTACCATGACGACGTGATGGACGAAGCCCCCAAACGCCGCGGAGTAGACACCGCGCAAACCATCTGGGGCAACTCCGTCGCCATCCTCACCGGCGATCTTATCTTCTCCCGCGCCTCACTGCTCGTCTCAGAGCTGGGCACCCGCCCCATGAAAATTCAGGCGCAAACCTTCGAACGCCTCGTGCTGGGGCAGCTGTACGAAACAACCGGCCCACGCGAACACCAAGACATTCTTGACCACTACATCGCCGTTATTGAAGGCAAAACAGGCTCGCTCATCGCCGCGGCGGGGGAGTACGGCTCCCTGCTGTCGGGGGCAAGCGAAGAGACCGTGCAGATCATGGCTCGCTACGGTGAACTCGTGGGGGTGGCCTTCCAGCTCGCCGATGACGTGATCGATATCGTCAGCGACGGCGCCTCCTCAGGCAAAACACGCGGCACCGACCTGCGCGAAGGCGTGCCGACCCTGCCCACCATCCTGCTCGACCGGGCCGCCGCAGCCGGGGATGAATCCGCCCGTGAAGTGCGTGCCCTCATTGATACCGACCTCAGTACTGATGATGCACTGGGGCCGCCGTGTCCGCGCTCGCCGCGCACCCGGTCACAGAGCAGGCATGGCGGATTGCCTACGAATGGGCTGACCGTGCGATTGCGGCGCTCGCGCCTCTGCCTGAAAGCACCGCGAAAGCTGCCCTCACCTCATTCGCTCACGCCGTGGTACACCGTGAAGGGTAACTATAGGGTTAAAGCTCACAACCTTAAAGCGAGGCATGCAGGCCCAAGCACATTGACCGCATGCATTAAATACTGTAAACCTTTTAGAGTTATGCTCCCGGTCATACCCGGTACCGGCGGCATCGACGAAGGAGACACGCCGCAACCAGCGTGCATCCCGATATCGGCACCGCACCCCGCACCTTACCGGCGCGAGGGGCACCTTTTGCCGTGCAAATGTGCACACGTGAACATCTAGACCGAGGTATACCAAACCATGGGAGCAACTCCTGCTAAAACCCCGGCGAAACGTGAAGGATTCTCAAGCCGCAGAGTCTTCCTGTTCGCCGCCATCGGCTCAGCTGTGGGGCTGGGCAATATCTGGCGTTTCCCTGCTGCAGCCTATAAAAACGGCGGCGGCGCCTTTATGATCCCCTACATTGTGGCGTTGCTGACGGCCGGGATCACCTTCCTCTTCTTCGACTACGCAATCGGCCACCGCGGGCGCGCATCGTCCCCGCTGGCGTTCCGCCGTCTCAACCGCAAAACCGAGTTCATCGGCTGGTGGCATATGGGCATTAACTCGGTGATCGCCATCTACTATGCCGCGATTATCGCCTGGTCGGTGCGGTACATGATTTTCTCGTTCAACCAAGAATGGGGCGACGACGCGAAAACCTTCTTCATGAAGGACTTCCTGAAAGCGGGGAAGCCGCAGCTTTCGCTCGACTTTAACCCCGGCATTCTCATTCCGCTGGTGCTGGTGTGGCTTTCCCTGATCGTCATTATGGCGCTGGGCGTGCAAAAAGGTGTGGGCGCCGCCAACGTGGTGTTTATGCCCCTGCTGATCCTGATGTTCGTGGGGCTGGTGGCGTACTCACTCACCCTGCCCGGGGCGATGACCGGTCTGAACACCCTGTTCAGCCCCGACTGGGGAGCGCTGGCTAACGGCCAGGTCTGGGTTGCAGCCTACGGGCAGATCTTCTTCTCGCTCTCCATCGGCTTCGGCATTATGGTCACCTACGCCTCCTACCTGAAGCCCAAGACCGACCTGACCGGTTCGGGCACCGTCGTGGGCTTCGCCAACTCCGGGTTTGAGCTGCTGGCGGGTATTGGTGTGTTCGCTGCCCTGGGCTTTATGGCACAGGCACAGGGCGTCGCCGTAGGCAAAGTTGTCGAAGAAGGCACCGGCTTGGCTTTCATCGCCTTCCCCACCATTATTTCCCAGGCGCCGGCGGGGGCGCTCATCGGGTTCCTGTTCTTCGGCTCCCTGCTGTTCGCCGGGTTCACCTCGTTCATCTCGATTCTTGAGGTCATTATCGCCGGCGTGCAGGATAAAGCCGGTACGTCACGCCTGATCTCGACCATGATCGTGATTATTCCGCTGGCGATTATCTCGACCCTGCTGATGCCCACCTCATCCGGCCTGTACGTGCTGGATATTCTCGACAACTTCGTGAATAACTTCGGTATTCTCGCTGCCGGTCTGACCTCCATTGTTGTGGTCGTCTACTGTGTGCGGGCCCTGCCGACTTTGCGGGATCACCTGAACTCTGTCTCCTCCTTCAAGGTGGGGTGGCTCTGGATGATTCTTCTGGCGGTAGTTACCCCGCTGATCCTGGGGTACAGCCTAATATCCACATTCTTCACGTCCCTTTTTAAACCTTATGAGGGGTACCCGGCGGAGCTGCTTCTGATCTTCGGCTGGGGCATGGTGGCATTCCTCATCATCGGCTCCATCGTGATTTCATTCCTGCCGTGGTCGCATAAGTCACGCGCCGCCGAGGAACCCCCGGCACCGCCCGTTATCGGCGGTCAGCTCGCCCACACGCATGTGGACGACGCCGCGCGGAAAGCACACGCAAAAGCACAGGGTGAGGAGGCATAATGAGTGGTGCAGCTATCGCTATGATGATCGTGGCAATCCTCATTATCTGGGGCGGTCTGGGGTTTGCGCTGCTGAACCTGTACAAGCACCCCGAAACCGATACCGGCGACTCTGATGAGGCCCCCGCACGTTCGGGTACCGAGGGAACATCCGCCGCATCGTAATGGGTGCTCCGCACCTTGCTAGGATGTAAAACTAAAAGAATATAAATACATAAATTGTGCACGCCACTCATAAAACAATGGGTGGCGTGCATAATTTTATAGTCCGTAAAATATTGAAAGCTTCGCATAAAATGGGCGTTATAAACTACATTCACAGGCCATAATCTTCTGTCGTCATTTATACGCTAATCAATAAATTTACCAATAATTTTTCACCATATTCGGTGTGCCCAGGATTTATGCATTGATGCAATAGTTCGGTGATTTTTTATTCCCCGCGCTGCACAATGGGTACCATACCGGTCTCGGGGTCTGCCGTGCGCGAAAGACGCGAGGTACGTGAAGCCCGCACCGCATCGGCCGTGAAAATCACCAGCGCCACCCAAATGATGCTCAGCCCCAGCCATTTCTCGGCGCCAATATGGTCTTTCAGCACGAACACCGCCAAGAAAAACTGGATGCTCGGCCCCACGTACTGCACCATCCCGATCACCGTCAGCGGCAGGCGTTTAGCCGCCGCCGCAAACGCTATGAGCGGCACCGCCGTCACCACCCCCGTGGAGGCCAACAGCAAGAACCGCCCCGGCGCGGTGAACATTGTGGACTGCCCCGTACCCTGCACCCACACCAGCGCCAGCAGGGCAACAGGAATGAGCAGCAGCGTCTCCAGGGACAACGAGACCACCGGTGCAACCGTGCCGCCGACCCGGCTTTTAAGAAGCCCATAAATGCCGAAACTAAACGCCAGGCCCAACCCGATGAACGGCACCTGCCCATACACGACGCTCATGATCAGCACGGCCACCGCCGAGAGTCCCACAGCCACCCACTGCGCCACCCGCAGCCGCTCCTTCAGGAAAATCACGCCCAAACTCACCGACACCAGCGGGTTAATGAAATACCCCAGGGAGGCATCAATCGTGCGCCCCGTGGTGGTGGCAAGCACGTAAATAAACCAGTTCACCCCAATCAGCAGGGACGCTGCAAACAGCACGAGCGTGGCCCGCCTATTCCTCAGCACCTCAACGAACCCGCCGGTCAGCTTCAGCATCGGTAGCAGTGCCGCGCAGAAAATCAGGGAGAAAACCACGCGTGAGGCCACAATTTCAACGGGGGAGGCATCCGCCATGAGATTGAAATACAGCGGCAGCATACCCCACATCAGGTAGGTAATGATCGCGTAGAAAAGTCCGGTGCGCATATGTGATGGGGCGCGGTTATCTGCTGCCAATGCGGCTCCTTATCTACAGTGGGGTGGTTGTGCGGTTACAGCCCTGCGGTGAAGCATGATGCGGCCCGCGGGACACGTTTTCCACTATACCTATCGCCGGGTACCCGTACCACGCCTGCTGTGAGCATATTATGCGGCGTGGCTCTGTATCGTGAGCGCCCTCCCCAGATATGCGGCAGCCGCTGGGCCGTAAACTGCGGGTCCGCTGGCGGCGTCAAGGTGGCAGGGGGATAGACGCCAGCGGGTTCGCAGCAAAAAGTACGCCGCCTTGCGGGTGTGCAAGGCGGCGTACCGTGTATTGTTTCCGCGCCGCAATAACCGGCGGTTACGGGATTTAGAGCCCGAAGAACCGCGAAGAAGCCCTTTTCTTGCCCTCTTCGTCGGTTTTGTGCTCCTGCTGTACCTGCTCAGGGGTGCTCCGGTTCGTGATGCTCCGGCTCGACGTGTTCAGGTTCTAGAGGCTCGGGCAGCTCCTCCGGCTCCTGCTCGGGGTGCTCCAGCTCTTCCTCCGGTGCGTGGATCAGCTCTTCATCAATGCTGATTCCGATATGCTCCTCTTGCACCTCAACAACCTCGGTGACGCCGGTGTGAACCTCGTCTTCGTGCACCTGAAGATCCACGGTCTCAGCCTCGTAAGCGTCCTCGGCCTCCCCATCGCGGTATGCCCCTGCGGGTAGGGTGGAGGTGGTCACGGTGCCGTGCTCGGAATCTTCGCGCGGGTCCTGATCGAAGGGTGCCTCGGTGTCCGGGTACAGGTGCTCGGTGGTCGAGACGCCCGTAACCTTCTCACGCTCAGCCTTGGCCTGTTCACGTTCAGCTTTCTCCCGCTCAGCCTTGGCTTTCTGAGCCGCTTCACGTTCGGCTTTCTGGGCTGCCATCTTCTCGCGTTCTGCGCGTTCAGCCTGTTCACGTTCTACCTTGGCGCGTTCTGCTGCGCGTTCAGCTTCGGCCCGCTCCTGCTGTTCGGCCCGTTCAGCCTCAGCACGGGCAGCAGCCTTCTGCGCGGCCTGCTGCTCACGTTCAGCGTTTTGCTGCTGGGCCTCGGCGGCAGCCACTTTCTCAAGGCTTTCGCGTGCTTGAGCCAGCGCAGCGCGATGCTCAGCCGCCTGGGACAAACATTTCGCCAGCACCTCCGGGCCCACCTGGGGTTTGGCTTCTTCAATGCCGCTCATGCGGCCCTCATCAAACCATAGGCGCAATGCCCCGTCGGTGAGGGTCAGTACAGCGGTTGCCTCGGTATCCCAAGCGATGTGGAAACCGCGCTGTTTCGCGTATGAATCAACTGCAAGAACCTGATTAACAATATTCTCACCCTGCAGGGTTTGAGCGATAACGCGGCCCACACGTTTCATGGTTGGCTCCGGCAGCACCAGCTCATCCCCGTCAAGCAGGGTCCAGGCGCGCACCCCCGGCACCAGCGGGTAGGGGGTAGTGCGCGTAGAGGCCGGTCACAGTCTTTGACGCTAGAGTCAGGCGCCGCGCCAGCGAATCAGAAAGCGGAATTTCGTCGGTGCTTAGCTCTGTCAGGGACTTTTTCTCGCCAGCTTCTCGTGCCTGCACCGCAGCAGAGACCACAGCGTCCGGGAAATACCCCAACTGCTGCCACGACCACACCCAGGTTCCCCGGTTTTCAGATTCGGTACCCAGCAGGTAAGGTCGAAGTGAGACCGGGGAGTGGTCTCAAAACTTAACGACTGAGCCGTAAAATCAACATCCCATTGCGCCGCTCCCACCAGTTCGGCCACACGAGCCTGGTACTCGGTCGAGATAAAGATTGACGCGTCGATCAGTTCCTGCAGAGAATTTGTCATGTACTTAAGGTTAGCAACCTTTCGCACTAAATAAGCACCTCAAAACCGTTATTTCGCTTCGTGAATTTAGAAATATTCTTGATAACCCAGCGTTTTTTTACCCGCATCTGTGCACCTTGAGAGCGAAATCGTCGCATATCCGGTTGTTATTTTTCGCAAAATGGGTGGAGATAGGACGCCGCGCTCAACTCATACACTCGGCACTAACTCACCACCGCCTAAGAGGAACAAAGAAAACGAACGTATGCTACAGATTCAATCAACTCAACCTGCACGCCGAGCAGTCAGAGTGCAGGAGGCCCTGAACAACATCGGCAGCTGGCTGCTTGATGTGGTGCGTGCAGAACCCGGCTGGAACGAGCTGATTCTGGACATTAAACCGCTCGCCGAACAGACGTTCGTGCGTGTGCGCGAGTTCCGTGACGACCAAGAGTTCATCGGAACGATCGGGCCTCTTAAGGAAGACTCTCCCGTCATTGAGGAGATCCGTAAGCTGCAGCAGGCAGCCTACGACGATGTGCGCGGTACTTTCTTCACCGCCTCAATCGTGGTTGCCGCCATGAACTGGCCCAACCCGCAGTTCAGCGTTGGGGCATCCTACAAACGCGATATTGAGCCCGAAAGCTGGAAGGGTGAAGGCGGGCTGACGGCGGTAGATGTGCGTGAGCACCTGCGCCAATTCCCGCGCGCCCGCAAGTTCGTGCCCGAATGGGCCTATGAGCGTCTGGGTGGCCGCGCCGACCGCAAAGACCTTGAAGAGTTCACGCGGGAAGGCAAAGAAGAGCACGAGGTGCCAAACAGTTACCTTGTGCACGCCCTTGACGTTTTCAAGAATGATGTTCGCGAAGAGACCCTCATTAACGTGGTGCGAACCCTTGTGGGCGGGGACGTGCTGGTCGATGCTACCGGCTCCACCGTTGTGCCCCAGGGGCAGCTTGAAATCGGCCCCGAATCCCAGCTGCGCTACCAGGTGATCCGCCACGACCAGAATACTCAGGCGCTGAGCGTCTTCTCATCCTCGGAGTACATTCTGGGCAGCCCCGGCTACGATAAATCCCGTGAAGGCGATGAGCTGATCCTGCGTGAGCCCGCAATGAAGATCCTCATGGACTTCCTCAGCAATGAGGACCTGGACCTGATCGTGATCGACCCCGGCAGCGACCACGAGTGCTACATTGAGCGCGCCCAGGTGGAGTGGGTTGTGGGCGCTCCCCGTAACGACGGGGCGAAGATGGCGCTGATGAACGATAATATGCAGCAGCTTCTCGGCTCCCTGGTGGCCCCGAACTCAATGCTTCTGGTGGCTGTTGACCCGAACGACCCGATGAGCCGGCCCTTCTACGCCCCGGACGAGAACGGCAAACCAAAGAGTATGCTGGTGTTCACCTCGCCCATTGAGTGGCCGCAATCGACCCGAAGATTACGGTGCGCGCAGCCCACGCCCTGGAGGTGCTCAAGTTCGCCATCTCGGACGGCGCGAAGAGCGTGCAGATCAACCTGTTTAACCCCAGCACCACGCTGAGCCTGAAGCAGATCCGTGAGCTCCTGGACATCACCCAGGAACAGGAGAACATGCAGAAAGAGGCAATGAGCGAGGCAGCGGTAAACATATAGCCGCACGTATAGCCTCTGCACATACTCATACTGGACGTGCCCGCCACCGAACTATCCGGTGGCGGGCACGAATCTTTACTCCTATTTGGTTTCGTTGGGATGGTGCGTGTGTGTACCGCGACTATATAGACCGATTGGTCTTCAACGTAATACCATATTCTGGCGCTGCCGCCCAAGGTTGGCTTATATTGCCATAAGGTGTGAGCAGCACCTTGATGCACAATAGTGGCTTCCTTACCTTTCAAAGGGTAGCTTCGTTGAGTATGTTTCAGTGGCGTTTGAGTGAGAAAATCCCACGCATCAACCATAGGGTTTCGTAGGGTGGCAACGAGGTCACGCCATTTTTTGGAGGCATCATGAGTCCCGAAAAAGAGCTCATACTCATATTTCTTTGTAGGCCGTGGGACTCTGGATTTCTTAGCCATTAGGGGCGCTCCACCCGGATAGGCTCAGTAAGCCAGTCAATGGGGTCCTGGAACAAGCCATGTTTGCGCGCGTAGGCGCTTTCTTTTTCCAGCTCTCAATTTCAGTCAGGAAGAAATCGATAGACCCGCCGGTTAGCGCGTCTCGTGCGCTATTAACGATGTCTTGGGCGCACTGGGCCTTGTCTTCAGCGGCAAGAAAATATATCCACGGAAAAACATCAACCAAATTATCTTCCAGCGACCCCGCAGAACGGGTAGTGGCAGCAAGAATTTGCGCGGCGTACTCGGAAAGTATGTGCCGTTTATGCTCTTCTTGCTCCGTCATGAGTACATAATTCTCCCCATCACGACGCACGACACGAACCGGATGCTGCGACGCCAACATAAATGCAGCTTTGGAATTACGGCTCAAGTCAGAGGAGGTAACTTCCTGATAAGACATCAGAGAGTGGATGTGGTTCTTCGTCGTCATATACCAACCGTAGCAGAACAACAGAATCTTTTCATGAAAAGTTCAGAACTTTTTCATATGTAGGTTTCGCTGGTTTAAAAGGCTCAGGGCCGGTGACCCCACCTCACAGAAAGTCACCGGCCCCGAGCTACGGCCACACGTAACCTACAGGAGGTTACGCTGCCGCGCCGCACGAACTAGGCGCAGCGGCGGCCGCCACGGCCTCGCGTACGCGAGAACCGAGTTCAGGGTGCACGTTCTCCCAGTACGTGAAAGCACGCTCACGAATCTCATCGGAGCGAACGGCGCCCACATGGCCAGCGATATTGCTGACCAGACGCTCACGCTGAGCATCATCCATGGTCACCTCGTACAGGGTGCGTGCCTGGCTGAAGTCATCATCTTCAGCCCGCAGGGTGTAAGCAGTGCGCACCAGGGAGCCATCAGACTCCCAGTTACCTTCGCCAGCGCGTGCCGCATCCGCATGCGGACCGCCCAGACTATTCGGTGCGTAAGTCGGAACGGACGGGTCGTTAAAGTTATAGCGCATCGAGCCATCATGTGAATAGTTGTTCACCGGCGCTGCGTGGGGTGCGTTCACCGGCAGCTGCGCGAAGTTAGTGCCGATGCGGTAGCGGTGCGCATCCGGGTAGGAGAAGATACGACCGAGCAGCATCTTATCGGGCGAAGCCGCGATACCGGGCACAAATTCGAGGGGGAGAAGGCCGCCTGCTCAATTTCGGCGAAGAAATTCTGCGGGTTGCGATCCAGCACCATGCGGCCCACCTTGATCAGCGGGTAATCCGAGTGCGGCCACACCTTCGTCAGATCGAAGGGGTTAATGCGGTAGGTCTTCGCGTCTTCATAGGGCATAATCTGCACATAGAGCGTCCAGGCGGGGTAGTCGCCACGCTCAATAGCCTCGCGCAGGTCGCGGCGGTGGAAGTCAGCATCCTTGCCCGCCATTTCGTCGGCCTGAGCCTGGGTGAAGAACTCGTTGCCCTGCTCGGTCTTGAAGTGGTACTTGACCCAGAAGCGTTCGCCTTCGGCGTTAATCCACTGGTAGGTGTGAGAGCCGAAGCCGTCCATGTGGCGCAGGGTGCGGGGCAGGCCGCGGTCGCCCATCAGCCAGGTGACCTGGTGCGCCGTTGCGGGGTTCAGGCTCCAGAAATCCCACTGCATATCGTGATCGCGCAGACCCGAACCGGGCATACGTTTCTGCGAGTGGATAAAGTCGGGGAACTTGATGGCATCACGAATGAAGAAGATAGGGGTGTTGTTGCCTACCAGGTCGTAGTTGCCTTCGGTGGTGTAGAATTTCACCGCGAAACCGCGGGGGTCACGCCACGTATCGGGGGAGCCGGACTCGCCCGCCACGGTCGAGAAACGAATCAGCAGCTCGGTTTTAACGCCCGGCTGAAAGAGTGCCGCACGGGTGTACTGCGAAACGTCTTCGGTGGTTTCAAAGTAGCCGTATGCGCCGGTTCCCTTTGCGTGCACCACTCGCTCGGGCACACGTTCACGGTTGAACTGGGCGAGCTTTTCAACGGCATAAGCATCGTGCAGAACGATGGGACCATCAGCCCCAATGGTGAGGGAATGGTCGTCTGAAGCCACCGGCGTGCCGGTGCTTGTGGTCGTAAAAGATCCGGGGTGAATGGGGTTATTCGTCATGTCTCTTCCCTAACTCTGACGTATCGCGCGGTGTGGTGCACGCAACCGTGTGCTGTTTGGTGATGCAGTGCCGCATGAGCCGGTGGGTATCGGCACTTTAGAAGGTGCTGCCGGTGCGCCGCTGCAGCCGTGTGAGGACTGAGCGGGTGGGCCGCCACGGCACCTTTAGCGGCTGATGCTCTCTGCTGCTTGTTTCTGTGCCGCAGCAAGGTGTGTTTCTTCTTCGGTTTGGCAGTCGGCGCAGATGCCCTGGTAGAGCACATCTGCGCTAATGAGCGCCATGCCGTGGAAGTCGCTGGGTGTCAGGCAAGGTGCTGAGCCGATGGCGCAGTCTACGTCCTGAACTTTTCCGCAGCGAATGCAGAAAGCGTGATGGTGGTTATCACCCGTGCGGGTTTCGTACAGTCCGGGGGTCCCAGGCGGTTCGAACTTGCGCAGCAGGTCTATGTCAGTGAGGTCTGTGAGGATGACGTACACCGACTGCACGGTAATGGAGGGGAGCTCCTGCCGTACAGCGGTGACAATTTCTTCCGCGTTGGAGTGCGGATGTGACTGAACCGCGCGGAGTACAGCGAGGCGCTGCTTAGTCACCTACGTCCTTTGGAACGCAGACTAGCCGACCAGACTTCCTCTAGAAGCTGCGGCGTAGTATCTGCGTCTGCCGGGAGCGGGCCGGTATGGGCGCATCCTCGGGGTGCGCGCTCGGCTCTAGGGGCCGCGTTCGTGGCTACGGTTTCGGTCATGACCACCACTCTACATTTAATCTGAGTATTTCACAATTGGTAATCTGAATTTTTCATAATAAATTGATGAAAATGCGTAATGCGCTGTCGCTAAAAACCGTGTCATGGTGCCTTAAGAGGGGTATGTAGTTCCATGACCGGTGATTTATCTCTCATACAGCGGTGGATGTGTGCATGCAAAACACCCCGCTCTGGGCGAAGTCTCCCACGCGCCAGCCGCGCACCCCGTATCCTAAGAAAAAACACGTTCACCCTAACACCCCGCTGCACGCACCAGCATGGGAAGTTGAAACGGGGAAGGAAAAATGCACAAACACTACAACGGCCTCAAAACCGCCCTGCTCATGGGGACTATGGTGGGGCTCCTTATGCTTATTGGCGTGGTTATCTCGGCGTACACCCGCAGCATGCTCTTCATCTGGCTTTTTGGGCTCATTGGGCTCGGCTCGGTAGCCTACACCTACTGGAACTCCGATAAACTTGCCCTGCGTTCCATGAACGCCTACCCGGTCAGTCGCGAAGAAGTGCCTGTACTCTACGACATTGTGGAAGAGCTCTCCTCCCGCGCGAACCAGCCCATGCCCCGCCTGTACGTGGCACTACCCAAACCCCTAATGCGTTTGCTACCGGCCGTAACCCGCAAAACGCCGCCGTATGCTGCACCGAAGGTATCCTGCAGCTGCTTGATGAGCGAGAAATGCGCGGGGTTTTGGGACATGAGCTGATGCACGTGTATAACCGGGACATCCTCACCAGTTCTATCGCCGCGGGTATTTCTACTATTATCGGCACCATCGCTAACGTGGTAAGTTTCGGGGCTATGTTTGGCGGCGGTAACCGTCACGAACGCGGTAACCCGCTCGGGGCTCTTGCGATCGCTGTGCTCGCGCCGCTGGCCTCCGCCGTTATTCAAATGGCTATTAGCCGCACCCGCGAGTATGACGCTGATGAAGACGGTGCCGCGCTCACCAACGACCCGCTGGCGCTTGCCTCGGCGCTCAATAAGCTTGAATCCGGGGTGTCGCTGTACCCTATGGATCCCGATAATCCGCGTACCGCCACCACCTCCTCCATGATGATCGCCAACCCCTTCGGCAACCTAAATATTGGGAAGTTCTTCTCAACCCACCCGCCGATGGATCAGCGTATCGCTCGTTTGCAGCAGATGGCGCGCGATAACGGGCAGTACAACTAGACCTGCCGCCCCAGTGCCCGGTTGGAGTGACCAACTGGCTCAGGCTTAGGGCAGTTATACGCGGCGGGGTGGGTACCGAAATGTTCCGGTACCCACCCCGCCGTGCGTATGTTGTGTGTGCGTGTCTTAGCGGTAGTTTACGAACTGCAGATCCACCTCAAGGTCTGCCGCCTTGAGCATTGCAATAACATCCTGCAGATCATCACGTGATTTGGACGAAACGCGCAGTTCGTCCCCCTGAATCGTTGCTTTAACACCCTTGGGGCCTTCGTCGCGGATGAGCTTGGAAATCTTCTTCGCCTGATCCTGGGCAATACCTTCCTTAATGGCGCACTCAATGCGGGTCTCCTTACCCGAAGCATAAGGCTTGCCATCGTCCAAAGACTTGAGCGAGATGCCGCGCTTGACGAGCTTCGACTGGAAGACATCTAGAACTGCCAGTGCCCGCTCCTCGGTATTGGCTTTAATCAGGATTTTCTCGCCCGAAAAGTCGATCTCTGCGCCCACATTGCGAAAATCGTAGCGCTGTGAGACCTCTTTCTGCGCCTGGTGCAGGGCGTTAGCAACCTCCTGCTTATCAACCTTTGAGACGATGTCGAATGAAGACTCGCTTGCCATTGGTTTTCTGTTCCTTTCGGTTGGTAACGGGTTGCGGCGCGCCAGCGCGCACCTAGTACACATCTAGCCTACCCGCTCTGAGGCGCCGTTCACAGCGAACTATCAGGTTCGCTCGAATATTTCTCAGCTTGTTCCAACATTGGCCGCTCAGAATGGAAGTATGACGACTAACTACTACCAGACACACGATATTACTAATAACAATCCAAATGACCTGGAAACCCTGCTTTTCTTGGATATTTATAGTTCTCTCGACCTTGACCCGGCCGATATTCCCGATGCCGAGAAGGTCGAGGCCACAACGGCTGTTGAAGCTGGTGACGAGCAGGAAACCGATGAGGAGTTCTCCCCATTTGAGGGCATTGGGGTGACGCTCACTGACCCGAACATTGTGGCTCGGTTCAATGGCGTCCGCCGCGATCTGCTGCGGGAGATCCGGGGCGGGATGTGCACCGTCGAACAGGCTCAGCGGTACCTGGAGCACCTCGAAATCACGCTGCTGCTTGAACAAGACGGCGAATAGAAAAAGTAGCGTTCCTCACAAATAAGGGTGTTGATTTCACACAGTTGCTATACATGCTGTAGACTTTTATCTGTTCGCCTGACGAACGTCTAACAATCATAAATATGATGGTTAGCTTGGCAGATTACCCGAGCGGCCAAAGGGGGCTGACTGTAAATCAGCTGGCACAGCCTACGGGGGTTCGAATCCCTCATCTGCCACAAATAACCCGGTTACTGCGGTAGCCGGGTTTTTTGTACCCGTTCACTACCTGCCCGAAACAGCAGGGCGATACCGCCAATAAGCATGGTGCGGGTTGCGTTCAGCACCCCCAAACCCGTTTTCATGTTGTTAACCGCATAAAATATGACGAAAATACGACACGAAACCAACACATTCTTTAGTCTGTGAGTGAAATATTCGCGCTAAGCGCCCGTAAGGTGTAGCGTTATCTGCATGGCAACTATCGAAATTACCCAGCAGAACCTCCTGCCCACCGTCCAGGAGAACGACATCGTCTTCCTCGACTTCTGGGCTGACTGGTGCGGTCCTTGCAAGCAGTTCTCGCCTGTCTATGAGGCTGCCTCCGAGAAATACAGCGACATCACCTTCGGTAAGGTAGACACCGAAGACCAGGGTCAGCTCGCGCAGGACGCTGGTATTACCTCCATCCCCACTATTATGGGGTTCCGTGAGGGCATCCTCGTATACTCGCAGCCGGGTGCGCTCAACGAGTCACAGTTCGAGCAGGTGATCTCATCCATCCGAGAGCTCGACATGGATAAGGTTCACGCAGAGGTAGCCGCCGCAGAAAAGGCAGAATCCTAAGCTTAGCGCAAACGTGCGCATATGATACAGGGGTCGGTACCGTACAGGTGCCGGCCCTACACGTGCACCTCCGCCCCGAGGAACCCCGCCGAACCCGGTACGTATACAGTCTTATAAGTCGCGGTAATCCTGCACCGGCGTGCGCGGGCCGCGTCTCGGCTCGGTAGCGCCCGCAGCCAGAATCAGCCGAACCACCCGCTGGCGGTGCCCCGCGTACGGGGCTAAAAGCCTGAGCATATCAGCATCATCACCCCGCTTCCCACGCAGGGCATACCCCACATGGTGCGCCAAATGGTAGTCGCCTACACTCACCGCATCCGGGTGGCCCACCTGAATCTGAAGCACCTGGGTTACGGTCCACGGGCCCACCCCGTGCAGCGACCCCAAGGCGGAAGCAAAATGAGTCACCGGGCCCGCAACGGCAAGACGGTGCAGAGAATCGGCGGCGCGGGCGTAGGCGCGCACCGCGTTATAACGCGCCGCATCAACCCCCACCCGGTGCCACCCCCCAATCCGGGATCGCCCCAAGCGTGCGGGCCGTTGGGTGCACGCGCATCCCCGCAGGCTGATCACGGTACCCCGACTCCACGGCGGGTTCCCCGTAGCGTATGAGCACGTCACGCTGCGTCTGGAACGCCTCCTTCAGGGTGACACGCTGCTCAATAATGGCTGCAAAAACGTGACGGTCCAGCTGGTCCGAGGCGCTAAGCCGCAGCCCCGGATGTTCCTGATGCGCCCTGCGTAAGCTGCGCGGCAGGCTCGCGTACCCCGCCGAAGCGGTAAACGACTCCCAAGAATCACCCAAACCCAGCCACGCTGGGCAGCTTCGCACCAGCGCCTCCACATCGGCCCGCGCCTGCGGCTCTTCAAGAAGCATCTCGGGTGATAGCCGCGCCCACGCCTGCACTAGGATGGGGCGCATCAGCAGGCGGTGAAGGGCCGGCAGGGCGGGCTCGGGGGTGTTATCTGCCGCCCGAGAAAACGTAGGGTGACCGGGAGCATCAGCTGCGGGGTGCGGGCGGTAACCCACACCGTCTCGGCCCCCGGCTCCCGGGCAGTTATCCGATACGCAGCATCTGCGGCACCCCGCTGCAATACCCCCAGCGTCTGGCCCATATGCACCGGAACCTGCGGGCGGATCATCGCCTGCACCCCGATCGTCGCCTCCTGTGTGATTGCGCTGGTGCGAGTGGGCAGCGGCGTCAGCTCAACCTCTGGTAGCGCCATGGGCGGTGTCGGAAGATTCGGGGGGCATACACACATGCTACCGCAGCCTCGTGCCCCACATACCGCCGCCCGAGCTTGTCACCGTGGTGCTGACCATAGGAAATGTGCACCACCGTATCAGCTGTTACACCGGGGGATAAGATACCCTTATGAGGTAGATATTCATGATGCGGATGCCCCGTGCACGGTGCGGGTGCATCCTTATCAATGCGCCACTACAGAGCACCGTAGACAAACAGGCTGACAGGGGAACAACATGGCCGCAGGGGCATCCGGTACAGAGGATACGCCGAACACTCAATCTAATACTGGTAAAGCACCCGACACCACCACCGAAAATACTGCGCCCGAAACCGGCGTGCCCGCACACTCCGCCGAGACAGAACCAAGAAAAAACATCGGTACGCGCCTGCGTGAAAAACAGGGTACTCTGCTGGCGGGGCTGCTTGCGGTGTGCATTTTCATGCTGTACAACTACTACTCCTCACAGCAGCTGCTGCACTGGATCACCCCCTCCTGGGATTTAGCGATTTTTACCCAAATGGCCCAGGCGTACTCGCGGTTTGAAATGCCGATCGTGCCCATTAAAGGCCCCGACTTTAACCTGTGGGGTGACCATTTTCACCCCATCCTCATGCTCCTGGGGCCGGTGTACGCCTTCTTCCCCTCACCCATGACCCTGCTGGTGGTGCAGAACGGTATGGTGGCCCTTAGCGTGTACCTGACGGTGCGGTTTGCTCAGCGCGCGCTTGGCGGGCTCAACGGGCACGTTGTGGGAGTGCTCCTAGCCGCAGCATTCGGGCTGAGCTATGGGGTGCAGCAGGCGGTCGCCGCCCAGTTTCACGAGGTGGCGTTTGCCTTGCCGTTCCTAGCCTCTCACTGGGACACCTGGTACTTGCTGGCACGCAGCAGAACCCGCAGCGCGCATCACATATTACACACGCCTGCTGGTGGGCGGCCCCGTTGGCGTTCGTTAAAGAAGATATGGGCGTTACCGCAGCCATGATCGGTGCAATCGCGCTCATCCGCTCCGGCTGGCTGCGTGAAGCGGCGAACACACTGTTCCCGCACGCCAGCAAGGACGTACCCGCATTCTGGCCGCGCCTGCGTGAGGTTTTTTCCGGGTGGACAAAATCGCGTGGGGCAGCCGAAGCCACCTTGCTGATGGTGTGGGGCCTTTTCTGGTCGTACACCTCAATGAACCTGATACTGCCGATTTTTAACGTCAACCACCAGTTCGACTACGCCGACAAAGTGGACCTTTTCGGTGCCCTCAAGAACCCGCTGAACGCGCTTCAACTGCTGTTCACCCCCGATGAGAAAGCCCAGAGCCTCTGGCTTCTGCTCATGGTGGGCGCCTTCCTGTGGGTGGTCAGCCCCCTGGCGGCCGTGGCGCTGCCCACCATCGCCTGGCGGATGCTTTCAAGTAACTCGTCGTACTGGCTGAGCACCTGGCACTACTCGCTGGTACTCATGCCGATCGTGTTCATGGCGCTGCTGGACGTGCTGGTGCGGGTGCACGAGCACCGTCGCCGGGTTGCCGCCTCAGCACACGATAAAGCCGCTGCGGATCAGAACACCGCCTACCAGAAGCCTGAGCAGCAGAACACGGCGGGGAGCGACTGGGCGAAACCATACCGAAACGCCACGCAGGCAATTATCCTCAAAACCCCGCTGTGGCTGGTGCCTCTTCTGGCTCTGGTGTTCACTGTCGCACCGATTCTTACCGCCCAGCCCACCCAGCCGCTGGCGCAGCTGACCGACCCGGTGTTCACCACCACCGATCAAACCAGTACCGAGGTGAACAAGCGCCGTGCTGTTGATGCGGTGCCCATCGGCGCGAGCGTGGCCACCGACCTGTCGATTATTACCGAGCTGATTCCCGGGCGTACTGTCTACTGGATTGGGCATCACGGTGAACCGGCCCCCGACTATGTGGTGATTGACCGTGCCGGTACCGCCTGGGGCGGTAAGCCCCCGACCAATGCGGCGCAGTACGCCGCTGACCGGTACGGGCACCCCTATGAGGTAGCTGAACGTGTGGGCACCATTGATATTGTGCGTCGCACCGACAAATAGCCTCCGTAAAATCCATGAGTCCTGCCTCTGATGCGCCTCACCGCCTGCTTCGGCAGCCGGTGGGGTGCACCTGTATCAGCTAACACTTGCCCCCCATACCTGTCGCTGCGGTGTGGGCCAGCGTGAGGCGGCATGAGGCGGAGTAAGCGAAAGTAATGTGCAGGCTAACCCCAACCGGTTCCTGGGTGCGGTACACTAGATGACGTACGGGTACCCCAAGAGGTCTTGTGCGCCCAAAAGAGCCGGTTCGCCAGCTCGCACGGGAGGGCGCCGCACTCGAATCAATTCTTCACCGCCCACCGGCGGACGCCACGTTTTCACCGTGCGTGGCGATGTTGCGTGTTTACGAGAAATTCAAGGCCTGAAAAATCCCAGCAGCAACCATCCCATCGCACCACCGCATAGGGCAATCCGCTCTGCGCGCCACGGCCCCGTCGGGCTGTGCAAGATGGGAGTACGTTTTTCCGCAGGGACACGTGGAACAGGGGAACCCGCCCGGTGCCGAAAAGCGCGCACCGTACGAACCCCTAAAAACAATTGAGGAAAAAAATTGACTGAGAATATCTCTGCCGAGCAGGCAGACAACGCAACGTATACTGCCAATACCTCCGCCGCTGAACAGGAAACTGCGGCGCATACTGAGACTACGCAGGCCGCCACAAAGCAGAACGACGCCGCGCACCCCGAACAGGGAACCAGCGAAGAAACTCGCGCCGCCGTGGCAGCTACAGCCCCGAAACCACCGCAGAAAAAGGCGAGGAGAACGGCATTAAATTCACCGACCTGGGGCTAGACCCCCGAGTGCTCTCTGCACTCGAAGAAGTCGGCTACGAGAAACCTTCCCCCATCCAGGAACAGACCATCCCGCTGCTGCTGGACGGCAAGGATGTGGTGGGTCTGGCACAGACCGGTACCGGCAAAACCGCAGCCTTCGCGCTGCCCGCACTCTCCCGCATGGCAGAACTCGCCGACATTAACGGCGTCTCCCGAGACACCCAGGTGCTCGTACTCGCCCCCACCCGCGAGCTCGCCCTGCAGGTTGCCGAGGCCTTCTCCTCCTACGCAACCCACATGGAAGACTTCACCGTGCTTCCCATCTACGGCGGCTCACCCTACGGGCCCCAGCTTGCCGGGCTGCGCCGCGGCGCACAGGTAGTCGTCGGCACCCCCGGGCGCGTGATCGACCACCTCAACAAAGGCTCACTCGACCTCTCAAACCTGCAATACCTGGTACTGGATGAGGCCGACGAAATGCTGCGCATGGGCTTCGCCGAAGACGTAGAAACCATCCTCGAAGGCACCCCGGACGCCAAACAGGTGGCGCTCTTCTCAGCCACCATGCCCAACTCGATCCGCAAAATCGCCCAGCAATACCTCAACGACCCCACCGAGGTGCGCGTCAAAACCAAGACCACCACCGGGGCGAAACATCCGCCAGCGTTACATGCAGGTCACCCACTCCCACAAACTTGACGCCATGACCCGCGTGCTCGAAGTCGAAAACTACGACGGCATTATCGTCTTCGTACGCACCAAAAAAGAAACCGAAGAAGTCGCCGACAAGCTCAAGGCACGCGGCTTCCAAGCCGCAGCCATTAACGGCGACATCCCCCCAGCAGCTGCGTGAACGCACCGTGGATGCGCTGCGCGACGGGCGTATCGACATTCTCGTAGCGACCGACGTTGCCGCCCGCGGGCTGGATGTTGAACGCATCTCCCTCGTGGTGAACTACGACATTCCGCACGACACCGAATCCTACGTGCACCGCATCGGGCGTACCGGCCGTGCCGGGCGTGACGGCGAAGCGATCCTCTTCGTCACCCCGCGCGAGAGGTACATGCTGCGGCAGATTGAAAAAGCAACCCGCCAAAAGGTTGAGCCGATGCGCATGCCCACCGCCCAAGACGTGAACGCGAACCGCAAACAGCGTTTCGCCGAGCAGATCACCACCACCATCGAAACCGAAGATTTGGACTTCTTCCGCCAAATCATTCAAGACTACGAGAACGAGCACGACATTACCGCCGAAGACATTGCGGCGGCACTGGCTGTTATCGCACAGCAGGGGGCGGGCCTTCTTCCTCGACGAAGACGAGGATATTGCGCACGCCTCCCGCCCCTTCACCGACGACGGAGACCGCCCCCGCAAGAACAAGGGCAAGAAACAGTTCAATAACGAGGGCATGGTCGACTACAAGCTGAACGTGGGCCGCTCCGCACGGGTGAGCGCCTCCGCGATTGTGGGTGCGCTCGCAAACGAAGGCGGCATTAAGGGCTCACAGATCGGTTCGATCGATATTCGCCAACACTTCACAATTGTGGGGCTGCCGCAGGATCTGCCGCGTGATTTCTTTGAGCGTCTGCGCGACACCAAAATCGCCGGTGAGTTCATTAATATCCGCAAGGATAACGGCCCTAAGGGAGGCGGCTCCCGTGGCGGGCGCGGCGGTTTCCGCAATGACCGTGGCGGGTATGAGCGCCGCGGCGGTGGTTACCGTGAGGGCCGCAACAGCCGGGATGACCGTCGTGGCGGCCGCGGCGGGTACAAGGGCGGCGGGCACGGCGGCAAACGCTACTAGCCTGCTGATGCCCCACCCGGCGTAGCGGCTCAGTGCAGCGGCTCGGCGGCGGCCCGCCTCCTCATGTGGCGGAGGCGGGAGCACGCGCCGGGGTGGGGCTCCCCAAACCCCCGCACACGTGGTGCAGAACACTCACCCTGCATTTGTCAAAAAGATGAACCGTGCCGTAAACTTTTATCTGTTGCCCCGATAGCTCAGTGGTAGAGCGCCATCTTGGTAAGATGGAGGTCCCGGGATCGATTCCCGGTCGGGGCTCTCGCATTGACCTGCAAGGTTAATGTTCTGGCGGTGTAGCTCAGCTGGTTAGAGCGCACGACTCATAATCGTGAGGTCGACGGATCGAGCCCGTCCACCGCTACGCCCCGATAGCTCAGTGGTAGAGCGCCATCTTGGTAAGATGGAGGTCCCGGGATCGATTCCCGGTCGGGGCTCAGTTAAGCCTGTCTCTTCGGAGGCAGGCTTTTTTGTTTGTGCCTTTTGGGTGGCTAAATGGGGCACACGTATCTAAGGGTGTTGGGTCTCTTCGGGTTCTGTCTGCCCGAAAAGCGCATTCTCAAGCTGGAAGGTCGAGTGGCTGATAGATACCTCGAAATGCTCGGATACGCAGGTTCGGACTTGCCTCAAGATTTCCAGGGCCTCACCATTCGTAAAGCATTTATCGGCGATAACGATATGAGCGGTCAGTACGGGCAGACCCGTTGCGATGGTTGAGGCATGTATATCGTGAACCTCATGTACACCCGGCACGGTCAATATATGGCGACGCACTTCTTCAAGATCCAGCCCTTGGGGAGAGAACTCCATCAGTACACCGGTGGTCTCACGCATGAGCTTTGCCGCGCGAGGAACAATTAGCGTCGCAATGAATAAGCCTGCAATGGCATCGGCCTGCATGAAGCCGGTGAAGACCATAATGAGTGAAGAGACGATGACGCCTACGGAACCAAGTGCATCGTTGAGGACTTCAAGGAACGCGGCGCGCATATTAAAGTTCGCATCACGGCGCCCAGAAAGCACCATGATTCCGGCAATATTTGCTGTCAAACCAATGACGCCGAAGAGCAAAAGTTCGGAAGCCGGTACCTCTGGAGGCTCGAAGAGACGATGAATCCCTTCAAAGGCCGCATAAAGACCGACCGCCATCAGTAAGGTGGCTTGGGCGAGTGCTGCAAGAACTTCGATGCGTCGGAATCCCCAGGTTCGTTGTGCCGTTGCGGGCTTCAGTGCGAGAGTCGCCGCTATCAAAGCGACTAGCAGTCCGGAGGCATCGGTGAGCGCGTGCGCCGTATCGGTAAGAAGGGCGAGACTGCCCGTCATAAGAGATCCGACGAACTGGATTACGACAATCGCTGCAGCAAGCCCAAAGGCGAGTGTAATTCGCGGACGCAGGTCTGGGCTCTGGGAACGGGTGCGGGCAGAAGAATACTGGTCTTCCGAGCTCATGAGCGTACCTTTTGTTGTTCTAGCATGTCTTGGCGTGGGGAAGGGGCTTACCAATAATATATAAAAGTTATTTTATATGTCTAGGGTAAAGCCTCATAAACCTTATGCCAAAACATGCCAGAAGTATGTGGTAAATCGCTCAGAAGAGGTGGGATAAATCCTCGTTAGTCTAGCTGGTTTTCTGGAAAATCGGCAGCTGTGAAAGCAGCTCATAGCTTCGGATACGGTCCTCAAACTCCCACGGTGCGCTCATCACGATCACCTCATTCGCGCCGGTACGCTCCACCAAGTTAGTGAGCTGCCGCTGCGCAGTATCAGCGGACCCAACGATCGCCTCGGCGAGCATAGAATCGACGCGCTGCTTCTCAATAGGGCTCCACAGCTCATCCATAGTCTCAACCGGCGGGGCGTAAAGCGTGCGGCCGCGAATAACACCCAAAAAATGCTGTTGCATGGTGGTGAAAAGCCGCCGGGCCTGTTCATCAGTATCGGCGAGCATCGCGGCCGCACCCACTATCACATACGGTTCAGACAGCACACGCGACGGCGTGAAATTGGTGCGGTACAGGTTAACGGCCTCAGCCAGCGCTGCGGGCGCAAAATGGGAGGCAAACGCAAACGGCAGCCCCAGCTGCGCCGCCAACGACGCCCCAAACGTGGACGAGCCCAGAATGTACAGGGGCACGTTCGAGCCCTGCCCGGGGATAGCGTGCACCCGCCGCATGGGGGAGGGGCTGCCCAAATACCCCATGATCTCCTGCACCTCCGCCGGGAAATGAGCCGCCGCTGAATCATCCCGCCGCAGCGCCTGGGCGGTCATCGGGTCGGTGCCGGGTGCACGGCCCAACCCCAAATCAATGCGCCCGGGGTGGAACGCCTCAAGGGTACCAAACTGTTCTGCTACCACATACGGGGCGTGGTTGGGGAGCATAATACCGCCCGACCCCACCCGGATACGCTCGGTTGCGGCGGCAATCTCAGCCATCACCACGACCGTCGCCGAAGAAAGCAGCGACCCCGCGTTATGGTGCTCGGCCCACCCAGTACCGGCTGAACCCGAACCGTTCCACCGCCTGCGCCGCCTCAAGGGTGTAGCGCATGGTCTGGGTATGCGAGCGGTCTTTGCGGGTGGGCATAAGATCCAGCACCGAGAACGGAATCTGCTGGTTAGTCATTGTGTCACTCCTTCACTGTGACGGTTAATGTACCTTTTAGGCTACTCCCGCTTCGCGCGCGGCAACAGGAGGTTCGCCGTGGGCGGTTCCCACAGCCGTGAAAATGACGGGTGCCCCCGCCGCACTTGCGCCCCCACGTTGCGGCCAACCCGATAGACTGGTGGGTATGAGTATTAACCCTGACATTGTGGGGCGCGTGTACCCCGCCGAGGGCACCTACGCCGTCGGTCGCGAGAAGATCCGGGAATTTGCCCGCGCCGTACACGCCGAAAACCCTCTGCATCATGACGTTGAGGCGGCACGCGCCGCAGGCTACGCAGATCTGATCGCCCCGCCCACCTTCGCTATCATCCTGTCTCAAGCAGCCGATGCCGCTCTGATTGGTGATAAATCTGCGGGCATCGATTTCTCTCGTGTGGTGCACGCCGATCAGCGCTTTACGCATCACCGCCCCATCGTGGCGGGGGACGAACTGCGCACCGAAGTTCATGTGGATTCCGTGCGAGTGATGGGTGCGGGCGCCATGCTCACCACCCGCGAGGAAATTACCGATGCTGACGGTAAACCCGTCACCACCTGTATTTCATCCCTGCTGGTACGCGCCGACGAGGAGGGCGAATAATGTCCATAAACTTTGCAGAACTCGAAAAAGGGCAGGAAATCGGCTCCCGGACCGTCGATATTTCGCGTGCATCACTGGTGCGGTATGCGGGCGCATCCGGCGACTTCAACCCGATTCACTGGAACGAGCGTTTTGCCCAGTCCGTGGGGCTTTCCGGTGTGATTGCGCACGGTATGCTCACGATGGGCACCGCCGTGCAGCTGGTCAGTGACTGGGCGGGCGATCCGGGTGCGATCGTGGACTACCAGACCCGCTTCACCAAACCTGTACCGGTGCCGGATGCTCCCGGCGGCGACAACCCGGACACCCCCACGAATGCGCTGACGATCACCGGCAAGGTAGGCGCCGTGGATGAGGATGTGCGCACGGCTCGCATCGACCTCACCGTTACCGCCGACGACGGTGAAGGCAGCCAGCAGAAGGTTCTGATGAAGACTCAAGCCGTAGTGAAATTTGCCTAGGCTGCGCCTTGCAGTCGATACTCTGTGTGATTGTGCGTTGAGTTATGGCAGACCCGCTCTGACTACGGGATGGGCCTGCCATAAGGTTTAGCTGACCCTAACGGAATAAAACGTGACAGACCGGTATTCTTAAAGACATGACTGAAAAGCTGCTGAGTGAGATCACCACCGCCCAAGTTGGCGGCCCTGCCCGCACATACATCCGCGCCACGACTGAAGCCGAGATTGTCGAGGCCGTTTCCTCCGCCGATGCCGCCAACGAACCCGTGCTGATTGTGGGCGGCGGCTCAAACCTGCTAGTTTCCGATGCCGGGTTTGACGGTACCGTTGTGCATATTGCATCCACCGGGGTTGAGGAGCTACCTATTCCCGCATGCGGTGGCGCGAATGTGCGCGTGCAGGCGGGTACCGTGTGGGATGATTTCGTGCAGCTGAGCATTGAAAAAGAGTGGTCTGGCCCGGCGGCGCTATCTGGTATTCCCGGGACCGTGGGCGCAACCCCCCGTGCAGAATGTGGGCGCCTACGGGGTGGAGGTTGGCGAGTTCATTGCGTCCGTGCGCACCTGGGACCGCCAGATTAACCAGTTTAAGACCTTCGCAAACGCCGATCTGCGTTTCGGCTACCGCGATTCAATCCTGAAGCAAAACATGGTGAACGGTTCACCGCGCTATGTGGTGCTGACCGTAGATTTCCAGTTCACGCTCGGCAGCCTGTCTTCACCCATTAAATACGGCGAGCTGGCGAAGAGCCTGGGTGTGCAGGTGGGGGAGCGCGCCGAATCCGCGCTGGTGCGGGATAAGGTGCTGGCGCTGCGCGCCTCCCAAGGGGATGGTGCTGGATGCCTCCGACCGCGATACCTTCTCGACCGGCTCGTTCTTCACAAACCCGATTGTGCCGATGTCTGCACTGGACTCTTTGCCTGAGGATGCGCCGCGTTTCCCGGTGGTAACGCGCACCGGAGTGTTCGGAACCGAGCAGCAGGAGAGCGAGGAGCATGTGAAGCTCTCCGCCGCCTGGCTGATTCAGCACGCCGGGTTCGAGAAAGGCTTCGGACTCGAAGGCGATGCGCGCGAGATTGCGGGCGGTCGTGCCTCGCTCTCGACCAAGCACACGCTGGCGATTACGAACCGTGGGGATGCCACCGCTGAGGATATTTTCGCGATCGCTCGGGCGGTGCGCGCCGGTGTTGCCGAGAAATTCGGGGTTGAGCTGGTGCCCGAGCCGGTCGTGGTGAACGGGAAGATTTAGGACTCTTCAGCCTCTTATTCCCGCGAGCAGATAGGATTTTGACGAGAAGATGGCGGATTGTTATCTGCTCGTCAAAATACTATCTGCTCGCGGTTTGTTGGGTCTGTAAGTTCAGAAGTTTTCTTGCCATTCTCAGGGGTGCATCCTATTCTTGCAGATATATCGCTGTGTAAGGAGCTATCGTAATGACCGTGATGACCAATCAAGAGTTCAAGCAGAACGTCAGCCAAGCACAGAAAGCGGCGCAAACCGAACCAGTCATTATTACCGACCGGGGCGAACCTGCATACGTGCTCATGACCTATACCGAGTATGAGAAGACTTTGCAGTCTAAATCCGTTCGGAGTGGTTTGGACGCTTTGATGCCACTCGACGCCGCCGATATTGAATTAGAACTACAGTCGCGCAGCCGTGCCCAGCGTCGTCCCGTAGATTTTGAGGATCAACCGGCGGAATTAAACGGATCACCCACCCCATACGAAACTCAAACTGTGATGTGGGCGGGACGGCGTTAATCCAGCAGGTCCAGAATCTTGTTGCAGGTTTTGGCGTTGCGCAGAGTCAGCTGGTTTGCGAAGGCTTTCTTCGACATAAACTTGCCGTACTGAGCCTTTTTATAATCGGGTGTGCTGTAGTTGCCGAAGTAGACGGCGCAGGTTCCTATGTGAAGCACCTCGTCGGGAACATCCAGCGTTTCGAGCTCGGCGGCTAGTGCATCGCGATCAGCATCAGTGGTGAAAAACATGGCGTCCAGACGCGGCATGTCCTCGTTCCACCACTCGGGCAGGTTGTGCGCATCCTCACGGTATTCGTCAGCGGTGAGAAGCGAGAAAGGAATCTCAAAATCGTAATGCTCCGCCAGCAGCTCGGTAATCTCCTGCGCCACGGTGGTTTTATCCCGCGAGCTCACAAATAGCAGGTTCCCCGAGTTGATATAGCTTGTGACGTTCTCGTATCCCAGTGCAGCCAGCCGCTTCTTCAGCTCAGGCATCGACACCTTGCGCAGCTTCCCCAGGTTAACGCTCCTGAGCAAAAGAATGTACTGCATGGGCTAAACTCTTTCTAACGATGGATGATAAAAGTCTGGGTCGAGTTCTCGGCGTAGCTTTTGTTGCCCGCATTTACGGCTCAGGATTGTCGGAAACAGTACCTGAAGCCTCGTAAAACCACGGCACCGCTGCATCATCTTCATTCTCCTGTGAGGGTACGCCGGGGGCAACCGGAAGATGCGGAATCAGCAGATCCACCTCGTCGCGGCGCAGAATCTCGGGGTCGGTTACCGCAGGCACGAACCCGGGCACCCGATCCCAGCTCCAGTAGTAGAACTTCTCGGGTGAGCTCCAGACGATCGTGCTGAACCCGCCCCTGGAATCCTCATCAAACTGATCTTTGACCCGCGCCTCATACAGGTACGGTGCCCTCTCACCGGTCGTCGGGTTTACCCCGTACCAGATACGCGTGATGAGCGCCCGCAGCATGGCTTCACCCGTATTGACGTGCACCGAAGAGACCTGGCCGTCCTGGTCGTAGAGAACCTTGCCTTCGCCCGGGGCGAGCGTGCTAGGTTCGGTACCGAGCGTCTGCACAATATGCCCCACCAAGGCTTCAATATAGGCACCGCGCCCGGGGACCTCATCGCGAAGCTCCCAGACCAGGTTCCCTTCCGCATCTAGGATCGCGACGGCGCACACCTCCCAATCGGTGGCACGCCACGGGGTCAGATGCTCCGCCACAAACACCAAACGGTTATTCCAACGGCGCATGACGAGCGTAAAATCTACGCCAAACCAGGGCCGCGCATGATTCAAGTTAGGCATAATCCCCGAGATGGGCATTAGCTCGGCGTAGACTTGGCGGTCGCCCTTCATGGAATCCCAATCGGGTTCGCAGGCGTCCAGATACATTCTGAAGGGGGCGCTTTGCGGGCTTTGAATTAAAAACTCCCCGGAAACGAGCCTCTGCCACGGATACTGGGTGTCACGAATATCCTCACCCTGCTGAACCGTCATAGGCCAGTGCGTAAAGACCGCACCATACTCTGAGGCGGGCGGGTAGGAACGGGCGGCTTGCCGGTAGGGTGCCGTCGGCAGGTGGGGGAGTACACGGCGCACATATTCGGGAATATTTTCCCCAGTCTCTGGGGGATAGATGAGAGGGTCGGTGTGTTCGAGAGTGTAGCGTGCATCCTCGGTCGGAACGCTCCACGCCAGCTGCGCCGGAGGGTGGCAGTAGCTCAAAACCGTTGCCCGGTAGTGGGTCGTCACGTCAAGGTATGTTCGAGAACTGCATTTGGTAACGTACGCCAGCCGAGTAATATTGTCACCCTGGCGCATATGGTATGAGTAACACTTGTCTTCGTTCAGGTCTAGGAACTCACCGTCCTCAAGCGCCGTATGCTCAACGCTGAGGCTGCGGTACAGTGCTATGAAGACCGCCTCAATATAGACCGAACGCTGCGGGTCATCATCGTGCTGCTCCCAGTGAAAAGCGAAATTACGATCCACCCGGGCGCGCGCGTACGTGCGGTCAGAGGGCTCTTGCCAGGCCAGAAAAACGTGCGCCGTGAAGTAAAGATAATCCTCATCAGCTTTGAAACTAAACGTGATATTGCCTGAGAAATACGTGTACCGATGCACCAGTTCACCCCTAAACCGATGCGGGTTTTCGGGGTCGAAAGGTTGGGGGTTCAGCTCCGCCATCAGGTGAAATTCCGAACCGATATAGTGCAGCACCCCGGGTCCCAGATACTCAGCAGGATGCCTGCCTGCGACCGGTTCACCGTTCTCAAGCGGCGCGGGCGTGTGGGCAATTGGCCAGGGAATATAGGTGACTGCGGGGGTTTCTGCCATGCCGCGCTCCTTGAGGTTGATGTCTAGACCGTTCTATCTCACCTGAGATACGCACTGAGCCCCACCCTGTACACATTAATGAGGCGGCAACACGCGATGTTTAGCCATCATAACGTATCGGCACCTGGAAATACGTCAGCACCTCATAGTGTGTGTCTGCGGCGTGCCCCGCGGCTTATGCACCCTCCCCTTGTCTTCTGCGACTCCACGAGCACCTGATAAACAAAGAAAAAAAGCCGAGAAGGTGAGAGATTCCCACCTTCTCGGCACACTATGCTTCACATCATTCCTGTATTGAAGGTTTTAGCAGCTAGAGCGATTTCCCGCGCTTTTCGGGCAGCGCGAAGGTAGTAACCGCCGCCAGAAGGAACGCCGCCGCGAAAACAGCGAACAGTACCCCGGTGCCGCCGAAAGAGATGAGTGGCGGAACGATAAGCGGCGCCAGAATTGATGCGATGCGCCCCAGTCCAGCCGCCGTGCCCGTGCCGGTGCCGCGCAGCCGGGTGGGGAATACCTCCGGGCTAATGGCGTAGAGCGCGCCCCATGCGCCCAGGTTGAAGAACGAGAGGAAGCACCCGCTGAGGATAATGAAGAAATCCGAATGCGAGAGGCCGTAGCATACCGCTGCGCCCGCCGAGCCTGCTAAAAATACGGCGAGGGTGGAGCGGCGCCCCCACTTCTCAATCAGGTAGGCGGCCACTGCATAGCCGGGTAGCTGCGCTAAGGTCATGATCAGGGTAAACGCGAAGGATTTCACTAGGCTGAACCCTTGCGCACTCAGTAGCGAGGGTATCCAGATAAATGCCCCGTAATATGAGAGGTTAATGCAGAACCACACGGTACACAGCGCCAGCGTGCGTTTACGCAGCGGAGCCGACCAGATGGAGGTTGCCTCCTGGGCATCGTTGGCAGGGGTCTCAGGTGCATTGTCACGGTTGGTTTCATCCGCGTGAGCACGTGTGCTGAGGGCCGCAGAGCTCTCAAATTCGGCAACCACTCGTTCTGCCTCGTCAGTGCGCCCTTTCGACTCTAAGAACCGCACGGATTCGGGCGTTCCCCAGCGAATAATCAGCGAATACAGTGCCGGGATCACGCCGATGGCAAGCGCCCACCGCCAGCCGTTTGGGTTCGGCACAACAAAGGTGCCGATAAGCGCCGCAAGAATCCATCCGAGCGCCCAAAACGCCTCCAAAATAACGACCACGCGCCCGCGAATAGCGCGCGGCGAAAATTCCGACATCAACGTGGATGCGACCGGCAGCTCAGCCCCGAGCCCCAGCCCCACAATAAACCGGAAAACCATTAAAACGGCCAGTGAACCGGCGAGTGCGGATGCGCCCGTCGCCAAACCGTAGATGAGCAGCGTTGCGGCGAAAATGTAGCGTCGTCCAAAACGGTCGGCGAGAAGCCCGCCGACGGTGGCGCCCAGAGCCATACCCAAAAAGCCGATGGAGCCTAGCCAGCTTGTTTCGGTGGGGGAGAGCGCCCACTGTTTGGTCAGTGCCGCCATGATGAAGGAGATCAGCCCAACATCCATTGCGTCGAGCGCCCAGCCGATACCGGTGACGCCCAAGAGCCTGGCGTGTTTGCGGGTGAAGGGCAGGGATTCGAGCCGTTGTGAGAGGTTGGGTGTGGTGGGGGATTCTGCTGTTGCAGCGGTTTTCATGGTGGATACCTTTGGTGCGATATTTTCTTTGTCTCTCAGCATACACCAGGTTAGGGTGTTTATGACTCAAACATAGTGTGTGAAAGTAAGCACCCTCCCAATTTGCGGGTAAAAACCGTCAATAGTGAAGAAATATTACGCCCAGCCCAGACTAGAAAACCGCGCGTCTAAGCGCCCTCCACAACGGGCAGGCGTTTTACCGCATAATTCACCGGGGCAGGAATACTTTTGCCGCGCAGAGGGTTATCGCTGTCATCGTCGGCGCCCTCCCAGAACACTACACGACGCGGGCCGCTCCACACTACGCTCCCACTGGGCACCCCGCGCCCCACCACCTTGGCAAAATACGATGCGGCCTGCGTGAGGGGGTGGTGCGGCACGAATTCCACATTCACAAAACGCACCACCACGCCCCCGGCTACCGTATGGTACGAGGCCCCAACAATAGGCTCAACGCGCTCAATGGTGCCCGTCACCTCCATCATTTCGCCCTCACTCAGATGCGGCGGGGTCACCCCCAGGCTGGTGCGCACCGCATCCAGCACGGCTGCCATGAATTCCATAAACTCCGGGTCGTCGCTGCGGATTTCCCACACCACTTTGAGGGTGGGCTCGATTCGGCCCCGCACGTAGCACACCCGGTCGTCGCCGGTGTCACTGACAGCCGCAATATACAGGTTCTCGGAGTCGGCGGAGTACTCAAAGAATAGTTCTTGGTCCTCAAAATCGTAGGTGCCCTCATTTGAGAACCCCTGAAAATTCTTGGGGTTCAGCGGGTTATACGCGGGAGGGTTAAAGAAGAAATAGTCTACGAATTCATAATCCACCTCGACGGTGCCGCCGCCCTTAAGGGGGCCTTCATCGGTTAGCGCCCGGTCAATCGTGAAAATCCCGGGGAACAGCCGTGAGGCCGGGTGTACACCGGCGTTTGAGGAAGCGGCTAGGGGCCACGGAACGTACGTTATGGTGTAGGAATACTCGCTCACGGGTGATCCTTTACGAGGTGACAGACACTGTGTTTGTAACTGGCGTCTTGGGCAGGTGGTTGGTGTGCCGCGGCACCCTGTGCCGCTGACTTTAGCATCTATAGTAACCCTATATTATATGCGCGGGCAGAGGATATTTGTCTCACCGGAGGAGAAAATATCCTCTGCCCGAACCGACACCCTCTGCTGGCGCTATAGGCGCAGCTACCCCACACGCTGCCTGCGGATCGATGAATCAGGCAGATGCCGCAGAATGGGCTGCACATGCCACTCCGGAATATCGCTGCCGGTGAGCGGAGTATCAAACAGTGGGTTCATACCGTACGGCCAGCACCGGGCGTCCTGCTCGGCGGCGTGCCACGCCAGGGCCGTATCCTCCTCAAAGTAGCTCAGCACCCGCCCATAGTACCCGGCTTTCGCGTTGCGGGTCTGGCTGTTGGAGTATTCGGTAATGTTAATGACCCGAATAATATCGTTACCTTCCCGCAGGTGATAAGAGGACACCTCACCGTCGGGGGGAACGCACAGCCACACACTGCCCGTCGGCTATGGTGCGGGCGGGGTGGCGCATACTCTTATGCAGGGCGCCGATGACGGCCTCGGTGTAGTCCCGGCGGCGCGGGTTCTCATCCCGCTGCTCCCAATGCAGGTTAAGCTGCGCATCAATACTGGCTAGGGCGAAGCGGCTCACGGCCGGGTCGTCCCAGTGCAGGCGGCTTCGGGCACGAATCATGAGTTCGCCGCCTCTTGCAAAGTATTTGAACTCAATGTCGGGTGCCCACTGGTCAGCGTCTGGGCTGTGCAGGTACCCTACGAAGTCGGCATCGTGATTGGGTGTGAATATGGGCGGCACCAGGTACAGTTCGTGGGTGGGGTCGCTGATTCTTGTGTGTGCGATGCGCAGCACGCCAGGCTGCAGGTACTCCGCCGGATGCGCCCCGGGTTCGGGGGCGGTGTAGAAGACTTTATATTCGTCGGTGACTGGCCAGGGTGTGAATTGTATGGTGTACGGGAAGCTATTCACATGTGTTCCTATAACGGGTTATTTATCGGTGTGGTGATTGGTGTCATGCCCTAAATAGTTATGCATATATGATAGCTTAGAGCGGCCCGTTTTTCTGCCATATTCCTGAATAATTTTAGAGTATTTTTACGTATATATCTTTAAACCTGTCGAATTATTTGAGAGTAATCATTAATCCTCTACGGTATATATCGCTCCCTTAAAGTATAAAAATACAAATTGTGTATAGGAACGTGTGTTGCTGGCCGCGTATTACGGCCCGCAGCACACGGCTCAACGCAGTGGTTTATGCGTCTTGTACCAGCGGCAGGTGCGCAATGAGCTGCCGAATATGCTCCGGAAGGTCCTCACCCGTCAGCGGAGGAAAGCCGCCGGGCTCAATTCCTTCGGCCAGTAGCGGGCAACCTCGCCGGTGCTCCACGCCAGATACTCCGGTTCCGCAGTGTTAAACAACTGTGCCACATACACTGGGTCCGGTGAACCAATACCAATCGGGTGCTCACAGGCCACAAGCCGAAGCATCTGCGGTTCCTCAACACGCGTGCAGCCGCCTTCGCTGAACCTATCGGCCACCAGGGTAGTGGCGTAGTGCAGCGAGCCTACGGGACCACCCCAATCGTACTCAGAATCCTCCACCAGGTGTGCCTCACCCTCAGCAAGCTCAACCGGGGTCAGCGACAGACTCTCCACCAGTGCACCCAGCACGTTCTCAAGGTAGCGGCGGCGATACGGGTTCGTATCATGCACCTCCCACACCGGGGTCATATCCTCACCGATACGCACCCGGGCAAGAAGACTGGTTTTAGCCCATTCTTCATAATCGGGGCCCTCTTGCGGGGACCAGAAATAATTATCCTGTTCAGCAGTCAGAAGCAGCTCAGTTTCGGTAATATCCATCCCAAAAATGAGCCCATCGTCGGCGGCCTGTGAGAACGGAAATACCGACAGGTACCCCGCACGGTACGGGAAGCCCCACCGGTTGCCATTCTCAAACATTTCCGGGGTGAGCCCTTCCCAAACCACCTGGTACCGCAAGATGCAACCCTCCTCGCCGCTTTCCACCCCTTCCTCCCAGGCGAAGGGAATGTGCAGCTCCCCGGGGATAAGACGCGCCGCCGGATGCTTAAACTGCTGCTGCCGCTGAACCCACCCGGCGGGCACGGGCCAGGGGATGAACTCGGTCAGAAAAAGGTCGTCGGTCATGCTCTGCTTATTCCTTCCACATAGCGTTATAACGCATGATTAGCTGGCTGTATTGTACATGTTTCCCAGGCGCAGAATTCCCGCCAATACGCGGAATCCTTAGGCGGCTACTCGCTGCCCGCTGGCGGCAGGTGCGCACTCAGTGCCCGCACGGGGGCGGGAATCTCATCGCCGGTCAGCGGCGGGAAATACGCCTGATGCCCCGGTGCCTTCCAGTACCGGACACCATAGGAACCGGTACCCCACACGAGCACACCCGTCCCGTCGGCGGTTTGTACCTGCGCCTGGTATAACTGCACATCACCGTCCACCCAGCCAGCCCCCACCATAAATGCGCGCACCATCACCCCGTCATGGCAATAATGGTAGGTGCCGAACTCCTCAGCCACATCGAACCTATTGGGCAGGTGCAGGCATTCTCCCTCAGAGAGAGTTGGCGGCACCGTGCCGGGGATGGTGCGCATCACCTCGAACACGGCCTCAATCAGTTCGGCTCGGCCCGGAACCGTGTCCTGCACCTCCCAGGTGAGGTTCAGTGACGAATCAAGGCGTGCTACCGCGCTCTCTTCCACCCCGTTGGGGGACCATACGGTGTCAGCGGCGCTTGCCACAAGTAGTAGGTCCCCACACAGCGCAGCCTGCCGAAAATAGAAAGAGAGACCTCCTGCGGGGTCCTCAGGACACTCGGGCGGGACCTGGAAGAAACAGCCAGGCACCGGGGTGTGGGCATCATCGACGGCCATATACAGGCTCAGGTTTTCAGGTTTACCGTCTGCGCGTTCCACATTCAGCTCGCCGGGCACCAGTTGTCCCCACAGATCCGGTGCCGTGCTCATGCGCTCCGCCTGCGCAGCAGTCACCGGCCACGGCGTGAACGTCACCCTGTAGTCTGTGACCTGCGGCGGCTGCGGATATTCGCAAGCGATCGGTGCAGACGGCAGATACGGCAGGATTTCCCGCACAAACTCGGGAAGCTGCTCCCCCGTCAGTGGAGCATCAAAGAGAGGGCTCATGGCATCTGACCAGTAGCGGGCGTCCTCAGCCGCCACCTGCCACACCAGGCCCCCATGATCGGGCAGTACCTGCGCGCAGTACTCCGTCACCGTGCGACGCTCGGGGTTGCCGTAGCGCTGGTCCACCTCAAGAACACGGGTAATCTGCCCGGGCGCAGCAGCCGAATGCAGATGGTATGAAATGAACCCGTCGGGGGAGCTCACCCTAGCGTATTCACCGGGGCCAAGGAGGTGCGGGGCGGTGAGCATCCCCTGATGTATGGCTGTCACGGCTGCCTCAATGCAAGCCATGCGCTCTGTATTCGTGTCACGTTTAGCCCATATGAGCTTCAGGGCGTGGTCTATGGCGGCGGTTGCATAATGCGTTTCTTGCTCCCACAGGGAGGAACCAAACACGCGAACCAGCAGCTGGTTCTCATCGGCCGTGAAATGGAAGCACATGCCCTGCGGCTCGGGCTCATCCGGCAGGATGATTGGTGTGGCCTCAGCGCTGAAACTATGCGGGTGATCCGGAGTAAAAGCGGGCGGCACCAGGAATAAACTGTGCGCGCTGCCGCCTGCTGTGAGGGTGAGCAGCCCGGGCTTCAAATGCTGAACCGGATGCGCACCCAGGGGCGTGCCCTCACCAATTCTTTGCGGGCCAGCCACAGGCCAAGGGATGAAGTGCACGGAAGGAGAAGAGGCCACGGTTACTGTTCACCCGTTCCATGCTCGGTGAGGGACGCGCCCGGGGCGGCTGGCAGGTACGGCAGAATCGCCTGTATCTTCTGGGGCAGCGCATCGCCGCTGAGCGGGGCCTCATAAAGTACAAGCTTGGGCACGGACGTGTAGCGTACATCCTCGGGGGTGCTCCAGGTGAGCACACCACCATGCCCGCTGTGGTCCATAATGGTGGCCTCATACCCGCCGGTGATCCATCTGCCCTCGGGCCCCTCAACATCCCAGCTGTCGGTAATGAACAGGCGCGTAATACTGCTGCTGTTCACACACAGATGGATCTCCACCAGCTCCTGCTCACCTGTGCTGAGGGTCCGCTCCCTATAGAAATGGTGACCTTCGGCAAGCACCACCGGGGTCACATGGAAACTGGAATACACGCCCCCGAAAATTGCCTCAATCAGTCGGGCACGCTCGGGCAGCCTATCACGTACCGTCCATGTGAACTCAAGGTCGGGGCCGATAGCGGCCTCAGCAATCACGCCCTCCTCATCGTAAGCATATGGCTCCCACATGAGGTTACTCACCGCCTGAAGGCGCATCCCCTCACGGCGCATATCGAACATGATAGTGAAGCTGCTGGTGACGCAATCCGTGGTGGGACCGGTGGTGAAATCCACCCAGTAGTCGCTGTACTGGGTCGGCTCAACTTGGTTATCCCAGTTCAGAAAAAGCCATGACTGTTCACCATTGGAACAGCTAATGTGGAATTCGCCCGGTATGATGCGTTCCCACGGCTTCTGAGAGGCGCGGATCCGTTCGGCGTGATACACCGTGATAGGCCAAGGCGTAAAAGTCACAGTATAGGTGCGGTCGGTCATAGTTCCCTCGGGTCGTGCTGTGCCCGCGAAAGACTCGTGGGGCTGTGCGGTTGGGTAAGGGTGCGGTATAGAGGATTGTGCGCTCGCCCGGCAGAGGGAGAAACGCATCATTGCGGGGCGTGCCACCCCGGCGTCCCACGCCTCTTAGGATACCCTTTGCCACTGGGAAAACCCTTGGTGCTCCGCACGCAACGCAATCAGCAGTAAGGTGTGCTCAGTAAAGATAGGAACGGTAGCTTACCCCCGGGCGGGGGCACCTTCGGCACAGCTGGCAGCTAGCTCTTGCTCTTGGGTGGGACACTCAGTGTGGGGCTGGCTTGCATGCTGCGGTGCAGCGCCTCCGCTATGGCTTGGATAAACGCCATCCTGCGCGGGTTGTCGTCGCGCACATCCCACCACAGGGTCACATCCCGCCCAATATAGGCGATGGCGTACACCCCGTTGCGGTGCTCCTCCCAGAAAACGGTGTCACCTAACGCTATGATGGCCATATCGTCGTCGGTGGGGCTGTGCCATTCGATACTCACATCATGCGCCCACCGTTCGCCTTCGCCCAGCGGGTAGAGCTTCCCGCTTCTGGCATGGGTACGGCACACTCCCGGCCTGTCGGGGCGGGGCATGGGGTCAAGGTACAGCTCATAACAGCCCCGCCCGGGCGTATGAACACTGATCACCCCGGGCTTAAGCCGGTCTGCCGGGTGCGCATCATCCCACGGGTATACGGCCAGTTCAGGGGGTACCGTCCACGCGGTGAATTCTGTGGTGAAACCGGTGTCGTAATCGGCTGTGTCCATAGTTTTCCTTCTAGCTGCGTGCCTGTGCGCTGCGTGAGTTTTGGTTTTCTGCGCTGAATATGCTGATAACGGGGTCGGGTTTTACCGGGTGCTGAACACGGCAGGATGTGGGCGGGACACGCCCGTGCGGTTTATATCATCGGTGAGGGTGATACTCACGGATCTGTAGACGCTCATTGCGTGGTTCCTTCCCGGAAGATGCGCGGCGCGTAACCGGGCAGTTTTTACCCCCGGAAGCGGTAAAACCAGCGGACGCGCCTTATTTTAGATGGTTTGTATACTACTACCTTGCGGGTGCCGGTGCGCCCCGAAACGGTAACTTGTATTGCACATCACCATTTGTTCATAGGTTGAGCAGCCCGCACGCTCTCAGACAACGAAAAAGGAAACCAGGCCGCGGAAAAGCGAGTGAAGAAACAGCCACACCTATTCCGGGTGCCGCTTGTCTTCCCAGGGCACGGCTGCTGCGCCCCTTTTCCTAGCGTACTCACAGGCGCCGGTGATAGTCTTACTTCAATGCCGTGTGCGCCGCCCGGCATACCCCCTCACTGCTGGAAAGAAGGTGACGCACCGTGAAAACCATTGAGGACGAAGTCAAAGAAAGCGAAACCAGCCGGTTCCACCGCTGGTTAGAGAAGAAAAAAGCCCGCATGCACGCCCACCCGGTGATGCGCCACCTGTACAAGCCGCTTGTGATCGGTGTGGGCGGCTTCTGCCTCATCGCGGGGCTGATCATGCTGGTGACCCCCGGCCCCGGCTGGCTGTTTATTTTTATTGGCCTGGAATCTGGGGAACCGAGTTCGCGTGGGCGCATCACCTGAACCAGCGGCTCAAACGGCTGGTGCTGCGTATCTGGCACTGGTTCAAAGAACGGCACGCCGAACGTAAAGCCCGCAAAACAGAGGCCCGCAGGCAAGCATAACCCCAACCAACCCGAAGGCACGTTACCTAACATAACGTGCCTTTGCTGTGTGGCGGGAAAACTAGTGAGCATGCTCTTGTGCCCGGTAGGGAAGAGCGCAGCTGGTGTGCGCGGCACAGTACATAACGTTTCATTGCCTGTGATCTTGGCTAGGCTCAACATAAGCGGGCGCGGCACCGTTTATACGGCGCCGCGCCCACGAGTACTTTGAGAAGGCTACTTTAGAGCTTTCCGACCGCGATCTTGAGCATGCGGCGCACCGGCTCGGCGGCACCCCACAGCAGCTGGTCGCCCACCGTGAAAGCACTAATGTACTGCGGACCCATCGCCAACTTGCGGATGCGCCCCACCGGAATATTCAGCGAGCCGGAAGCGGCGACCGGAGTCAGCCCCTGCATCGTGGCATCCTTAGTATTCGGCACCACCTGGGCCCACTGGTTATCTTCAGCGATAATGCGCTCAATCTCGGCAACCGGCAGGTCTTCGGTCAGCTTCATCGTAAGCGCCTGAGAATGCGAACGCATGGCCGCGATACGCACACACAAACCGTCCATAATCACACGGTTATCGCCCTCAAGGCCCAAGATTTTGTTGGTCTCGGCATCAGACTTCCATTCCTCTCGGGACTGCCCATTGCCCAGGTCAGAGTCAATCCACGGGATCAGCGAACCGGAAAGCGGAACCCCGAACTGCGCGGTATCAAGCTCACCCGAACGCTGCTTGGCAAGCACCTTACGGTCGATCTCCAGGATTGCCGCTGCCGGATCGTTAAGCTCGGCAGACACCTCATTACCGAGGTCGCGGAACTGCCCCAGAACCTCGCGCATATGACGGGCGCCGCCTCCCGAAGCCGCCTGATAGGTCATCGAGGTGGTCCATTCCACCAGACCCTGTTTGAAGAGACCACCCAGCCCCATGAGCAGGCATGAGACGGTGCAGTTGCCACCAATAAAATCTTTCACACCGGATTCGAGCCCGCGGTCAATCACATCACGGTTAATTTGGGTCAAGCACGATAATGGCATCATCGTTCATGCGCAGGGCAGAAGCGGCATCAATCCACAGGCCCTTCCAACCAGACTCGCGCAGCTTCGGGTGAACCTCTTTCGTGTAGTCACCGCCCTGTGCGGTCACAATAATCTTATGCTGGCGAAGCTCATTCAGATCGTACGCATCCTTCAGCGTAGAAGGTTCAAGCGTGCCGTCGAAGGTGGGGGCTTCACCGCCCACATTGGAGGTTGTGAAGAAAACGGGAGAAATATCGTTGAAATCGTTCTCTTCAAGCATGCGCTTCATCAGCACGGAACCAACCATGCCGCGCCAACCTACAAAACCTACTGAGTCACCGGGATTAAAATTCATAATTTCTAGTCTACCCCCGCACCAGATACTCGACCGTGCGAACAGCGTCATAACCCCTAGTCAGTATGGTAAACTATGCCTGGAAAAGGTGAAGTGCAGAAGCGTGATGAGCTGGCGTAAGCGTTGTGAGGGGACGAATGTCCTCAGACAAACGGGACTACACTGCCGCTGCACAGGGCGCACAGGTGACCGCACACACCGTGCGCGGAAGACGACTTAGAGACGAGCTAAGGTCTGAAACGAGTAGTACATGGGGTTTTTCCCGCCCGAAACATCCAGCAGGTAGCCGCGCTCGCTCTTCTCCCAGGCACTTTCACCCAGGATGCGCCATCGCGCCGGTTCGTCCGCAGCCACGAATCCTTCTACCGCAAGTTCGGGGGCGTAGGTATCGCCCGTAATCTCGTTACCTTCCTGACAATAGAAGAAGGTGCGTTCGATAATCTCGACGCGACCAAAGGAAGGTAAATCATCGCGGGAAAGTGCCTTCGCATAGACGGAGCCGCCGCCAATGATCCAGGCAGTAACTCGCTGATGTGGTGAATCCAGGTGCCGGGTAGCGTTGGGCGTTAAAGGCGTGTTGCCCGCGAGGGTGAGAGCCGCATCCAGCGACGGAACCCAAAGCGCGCCATCGCGTTTAAGAGGCGCGGCTGAACCGCCCGTAACACTGCGGCTGATGACGATATTGGTGCGCTCAGGCAGCGGTCGAAAACGTGGTGGAAAAGACTCCCAAGTGCGCCGCCCCATGATGACGGGCTTACCCATGGTGACGGTTTTGAAATGCGCAAGGTCTTCGGGGGCACGCCAGGGCATGGTACCGTCGCGCCCAATAATACCCGCATCGGTCTGCGCCCAAATAGCGCCGAGGCACGGTTGTGCGGGGAAGGGGGATTCATACTCACGCATCGATTGTCCTAAACCGCGATGGGGGCAGAAATCCCCGGATGATGCTTATAATCGATGAGCTCAAAGTCTTCATACTCGTAATCAAAAATAGAAGGTTTCTTCGTTTTGATAACGAGTTTGGGGTACGGGTAGGGCTCACGCGGGGATAAGGGTTACCTTCGGGGTCGTTGCCGTAACCGAGCTGCTTTTTCACCTGTTCCAGGTGGTTGGAGTAGATATGACAGTCGCCACCCGTCCATATGAACTCGCCGGGTTCCATACCGACCTCGTGGGCTATCAGGTAGGTCAGCAGGGCGTAGGAGGCGATATTGAAGGGTACACCCAAGAACATGTCGGCGCTGCGCTGGTACAGCTGGCACGATAGTTCCTTCACTTCGTCAGGGCGCTCGTGCACGTAAAACTGGAACATGGCGTGGCAGGGTGGCAGTGCCATCTCATCAACCTCTGCGGGGTTCCATGCCGAGACAATGTGGCGACGTGACGACGGGTTCGTTTTGAGAGATTCGATCACTTTCGCGATCTGGTCGATGGTGCCGCCGTCGGGGGTGGGCCAGGAGCGCCACTGCACCCCGTAGACCGGGCCGAGGTCACCATTTTCGTCAGCCCATTCATCCCATATAGTCACGCCGCGTTCCTGCAGCCAACGTATGTTTGAGGAGCCGCGCAGGAACCACAGAAGCTCGACCGCCACCGATTTGAAGTGCACACGTTTGGTAGTAATCAAGGGGAAAGAGTCACGCAGATCGAAGCGCATCTGCCGCCCAAACACGCCGAACGTGCCGGTGCCCGTACGGTCTTTGCGCTGAGCATCGGCGGCAATAGCATCACGGTTCTCATCAAGAATTTCGCGCAGCAGATCCTCATAGGGGGTTGGGATGCTCTGCTGACCAGAGGCGTGATGCGCGGGCGTACTCATGGTGACTCCTGGGTATAGACACTTGGTCAAAATACTATTGTACTGAAGCTGGGACAGGGGCCGTATAGGGCAAAACAGCTCGTCAAGGCAATAGTACTCCCTGCCGCCCCACGTCTGCAGCGGGGCAGGGATGGGTGTTATACGGGCCGAGTTCTTAGTCCGTGAACGGGCGCACCACTTCAGCCGATACGATGCCGCCGCGTTCGTACGCGGAGACCTGAAGCACCAGTATGTCCCCCGGTTCGAGGTACGGGTCTTTGGCGGGCAGGTGCCCCTTCTGCTTTTTGGTGAGCAGGTGTTCGGCTACCGCATCCAGCACCACCGGCAGCACCGGACGGTGCGTGCACACCAGGGCAGGGGTGCCCTTTTCGAAGAGGGACGCAATGGTTTTTGCGGTGCGTTTGGGGTGGCGTTCTGCGCCCGTCTCTGAGAGTGACTTTTTCTCTTTCACCGTCAGGGAGTACTCGTTCACGTAGGGGGCGACGGTCTGCACACACCGAAGCCAAGGCGAGGACAATACCCGGGAAGGCTCCCACGCCGTCAGCAGCCGGGCCAGCGCAAGCGCCTGCCTTTTACCCGTACCAGCGAGGGGGCCGCTCGTCTTCGGCTGCTGACCAGTTGGCGCGCGGTTTGGCTTTCGTATGGCGGGCAATAATGATGGGGTGCGTGTCCAGCCCGCTGGTAGCCCACAGGTTCTCGAACGCCTCTAACGGCTGCAGGTCTGAGGGGTTGGTGAGCATGGTGCGTGCCTTCTTAATGCTCACCCACTGGATATCGTCCACTTCGTCCTTGTCAGCGCGCGGTTTCTGCCCCGCCGGCAGCTGCGCGGCCCAGTAGAAGACATCCTTGGTTTTGCTGTTGACCTTGTACCGGGTGGTGCCCAGGGGCACCCCTAGGTGTACCCGCAGCTGCACTTCTTCGGAGATTTCACGGATCGCTGTTTCGGGGATGGTTTCGCCCGCGTCCTGTTTGCCTTTGGGCCATGACCAGTCGTCGTAGCGGGGGCGGTGAATGATGAGCAGCTCGATTTTGCTGTTGCGTACGCGCCAGATGAGTGCGCCTGCGGCAATAATTTCAGCGGCGTTTTTGGGGGTGTAGGTGAGGGCTAAGCCGTTGGGTTGGGTATGCGCGGAGTAGTACGTTGTTTTAGGCACGTGTTCCTTCTCGGTGCGTAACGGGCGGGCGAGGTGTGGTCGGGGTGGAGCTGTTAGCGTCCGTTCCTCCCATAACTATTCTAGGGGATTAAACGCCCCGTTCCGTCACCTGTGCGTTACCTTCCGTTTACTTTGGTGGTGGGGTCTGTTGCTCGGTGGCCTGCGAAAAGCGGCTTTCTGGCAGCCCGGTATGTGTGCAGGGGCGTTTCGCAGCCAGAAGCCACTTTTCGCAGGGGTGAGCCTCAGCGCCTCAGTGCGGTTACACCTTGTCCACGTTCTTTCGGGAGCGTGAACGCAGGTAGTGTGACTGCACATCCCTGAGCGGGTTACCCTCAGCGTCCTGGTTAAAACGTGTCCAGGTGCCGTTGGCGTCTAGATGCCAGGTGCGGGATTCGTCGCTCATGTACACCGTAAACATGTCGAGCAGGTACTTAATATGGCGGGGATCTTTGATCCGCACCAGCGCCTCGATACGGCGGTCGAGGTTGCGGTGCATCATATCGGCTGACCCGATGTAGACGATAGGCTCACCGTTGTTGGCGAAAGCAAACACGCGGGAGTGTTCCAGGAACCGCCCGAGCACCGAACGCACCCGGATGTTCTCGCTGAGCCCGGGAACGCCAGGCCGTAGGGCACAGATTCCGCGTACCACCACATCCACGGGAACCCCAGCCTGTGAAGCACGGTAGAGCGAGTCGATAATCGCCTCATCCACTATGGAGTTGCACTTGATCTGGATGCGTGCCTCTTTGCCTGCCTTGTGGTTCTCAATCTCCTTTTCGATGCACTCGATCAGCCCGCTGCGTAGCGAGCGCGGTGCCACCAGCAGGGATTTGTAGCTGGTTTTGGGGGCGTACCCGGAGAGCTGGTTGAACAGGCGTGAGACGTCTTCGCAGATTTGCTCGTCGCACGTGATAATCCCCAGGTCTTCGTAGAACCGTGCGGTGGAGGGGGTGGTAGTTGCCGGTGCCGATGTGCGCGTAGCGGCGCAGCTGGTTGCCTTCGCGGCGCACTACCAGGGAGAGCTTGCAGTGGGTTTTGAGACCCACGATGCCGTACACTACGTGCACGCCTGCGCGTTCGAGTTTGCGGGCCCACGAGATGTTTGCTTCCTCGTCGAAACGGGCTTTGATTTCGACGAGGGCAACAACCTGCTTACCTGCTTCTGCCGCCTCAATGAGGGCGTCTACGATGGGGGAGTCGCCGCTGGTGCGGTACAGGGTCTGCTTGATTGCCTGCACACGCGGGTCGGCTGCGGCCTGGGCGAGGAACGCCTGCACACTGGTGGCGAACGAATCGTAGGGGTGGTGCAGCAGCACATCGTGGTCACGTGCTGCGGCGAATACGTTCGCTTCTTTAGCAGTTTCGGCGGCGTTGAGCCAGCGGGAAGTGTGGGCAATATGTTTGGGGTAGTGCAGGGCGGGCCGGTTGGCGCGCACAAATTGCACCCACACCGCGCAGGTCTAGGGGCGCGGGCAGCTTGTACACCTCGGATTCGTCAATGTTCAGCTCGGAGATGAGCAGGTCTAGGATTGTGGGGTTGATCGTATCTTCAACCTCAAGGCGCACGGGCGGGCCGAACCGGCGGCGCAGCAGCTCTTTTTCGAGCGCCTGCAGCAGGTTCTCGGCGTCGTCCTCTTCAACTTCAAGGTCTTCGTTGCGGGTCACCCGGAAGACGTGGTGTTCCACCACTTCCATGCCGGGGAAGAGCGTGTCTAGGTGCTCGGCGATAATCGTTTCCAGTGGGATGTACCGTGACTCTTTCCCGGCGGTGTTGGCGGCGCGTGCACCATCAACTGAGATCATGCGGTCGAGCTGGTCGGGTACTTTCACGCGTGCGAACAGTTCTTTGCCGGTTTGCGGGTTGCGCACCAGCACCGCCAGGTTCAGCGAAAGCCCCGAGATGTAGGGGAACGGGTGTGCCGGGTCTACCGCCAGCGGGGTGAGTACCGGGAAATATCGCGCAGGAACTCTTGGCGCAGACGGGTCTTGGCGTCTGCGTCTAAGTCATCCCAGCCCACAATATGAATGTTCTGTTTTTCCAGTTCGGGAAGTACCTGCTCGTGGAAGACCTGCGCGTGTCGCTCCTGCAGCTGGTGTGCGGCAGTGGCTATTGCCTCCATCTGCTCGTCTGGGGTGAGCCCGGCGGCGGATGGTACGGCGAGCCCGGTGGCGATACGGCGTTTGAGCCCGGCCACTCGCACCATGAAGAATTCGTCAGGTTCGAGGCCACGATAGAAAAGAAAAATTCAGCCGTTCCAGCAGGTACAGGTCGGGGTCTTCGGCGAGTTCGAGTACGCGCGTATTAAAGTCGAGCCAGCTGCTTTCGCGGTCGAGGAACCGTTCGGTGCCGAAATCGCCTTCAAGGCTGGGCAGGGTGATTTTTTCGCCTGCTTCGATGCGGTCGCTGCGTGTTTCGGCGCGCTCAATCTTTGAGACGTCGTTCCCGATGTGAATCACCCCGGTGACGGGTGCGGGCTCTTTGGTTTTCTTTTGCGGGGTTTTAGGTGCCACAGTGTTCCTTTCGGTCGATCATATTTTTCGGTGTTCCTCTAACCGGGGGCCTCATCGCCCTCCGGTAAAGGAACGAACGTTCTTTACAGGTGCGGGTGGGTTTACCTGTGCAGCGCCGCTTATTCGCCTGATGCCGGGCGGGCTGGGGCGTACATGCGGTCAATAGTTGCCACCGCAAAGCCCAGCGACTCGTACAGCGCCACCGCCGGGGCGTTGTCTGCATCCACGTACAGTTCGATGGACCGCAGCGGCACGTTGTGTTCGTCATGCGCCAGCGCCAGGTACGCCAGCCCGCGCAGCACCAGGGTGCGGCCCAAGCCGCCGCCTTGAGCACTCGGGCTAACACCTACCACGTAGATTTCACCGGCTGGTGACAGTGCCGTGGCGGGCTGAGAGCGCGGTATTTTCGTCCACGTGAATGCGGCGATGCTGCTGGGGTTTTCACGGTCGCTGGCAATGAAGAACCCTTCGGGGCGGAACCAGTCGGCACCGGTGCGTTCACGCAGGTCTGCGAGGGTCAGCCGCCCCTGCTCGGGGTGGTGGGCGAATGCCTGGGCGTTGACCCGCAGCCAGGGCTGCTCGTCGTCACGGGTGTAGGTGCGCAGCAGCAGGTCATCGGGCAGCTGGCGGGCGTCGGATGCCTCCACCAGGTTCTCCCGTGTCTGCGGATCCAGCGGCAGCACCATCTTGTACAGCACCCGCACCGGTTTGAACCCTTCAGCTTTCGCCAGCGCATTCGCAGGTGACTCAATACCGGTGTCCTGCGCGCTGCCGTGCACCCACAGGTTGTACAGGGAAGCTTCGGCCCCGAGCTCAGCGATCGCCAGTTCGAAGAATTCCTGACCCAGGTGCACGCCCCGCGCATCCGGGTGAACAGCCGCCTCAATGACCCCCGGAACCGTGTCCTGCTGCCCGCCGGATGCGGGTACCGCCACCAGCGCCGCCGCAAGGTACCCGGCTCGCTCCAGCACAAATACGCGCGGAGGCACCGCATCGTGCGTGGCGAGCGCCTTACTCAGCTCAATGCGGGTCTGTTCGGAGAAGGCAGGGGTGCCGTCGTGCGCCTGCACTGTGGCGGCAAAGTCATCGAACCGCGCCAAGAACTCGTCACTGAGCACGGGCTGAGTGAAAGAGACCGCTTCGGGGGTGAACTGCTCTGGTGCCATGTACGCCTTCTTTCCGCTGTGCCTTCTGTGTTTAACTCTATCGGTTTTCTGTGCGGTTTGGTGACGGTTGAGGGGTGTATTACCCTGCGCTGAATCCCGGTGTATGCGGTGTGCTGCGGCGGCGGGTTAGCGCTGGGCGTTAAAGCTGTACCCCACGTTGCGTACGGTTGAGATCATCTGCTCATATTCGGTGCCGAGCTTAGAGCGCAGCCGCCGCACGTGCACATCCACGGTGCGGGTGCCGCCATAGTAGGCGTCGTACCCCCACACCTCCGAGAGCAGCTGGGCGCGGGTGAACACCCGGCCGGGGTATTGCGCCATGAACTTCAGCAGCTCAAACTCTTTGAACGTGAGGTTCAGTGCGACGCCGTTGAGGTACGCCGAGTACGCTGGGGCATCAATATACAGGGCCCCTACCCGGATGATTTGTGCGGAGCTTTCGGTGTCTGCGGAAGATTCCGGGGAGGTGACGACCAGGCGCAGGCGTGCATCCAGCTCGGATGGAGACACCTGATCGAGCACAATATCGTCCACCATCCATACTGAAGAGACAGCCGCCATCCCGCCTTCGGTGAGCACCATCATGAGCGGGACGTCTAATCCCGCCGTTTTGAGCGCCTGCGCCGTGTTGCGTGCCTCAATGAGTTTGCGGCGGGCATCAATCATCACAACATCGTGGTGCGCCGTCTCAAAACGTTTCGCGGAGGTAGCCAGGGGGTACAGGTCCACGCGGTGGCTGAGCACGCTCAGGGCGGCGATATCGGACTGCTCGCCGGAAGCGTCGCTCAGTAGCGTAATGCGGTACATGGGCCCTCCTGGGTTTTACCTGGTAGAACACCATTTTACCCGTCGGGGTGTGAACCCCCTGTACGAACGCTGTGCGCGCTACCCGGTGCGGCCGGTTAAGAGGTGGGCCTGTTCGGCGGCGGTGCGGGCCAAGGGGCTGGTTGAGTTACCTGAAATAACCTGAGGTTAACATTAGGGCCGGGCGCGCATTCGCTGTGATATTTTTTAGCATGGATAACATTTTTGCTCTTGAAATCTTCTTTATCTGCCTGCTGGGCTTGGCATCTATCTGCATCGCAATTGGTGCGCTGAAGGTGCTTCTGGGCCTGTACCGCGGCCAGAAGTAAACCTGTACGCAGTGAACACGGGGCACACCGTTCGTGCCCTGCTGGTTTGTGTGGGTTTATGCGGCGCTAAGGGCTGTAACGGTGCGGTTCATGACGGCTCGGGTGCGGCTGCCAGCTGGCGGGGTGCAGCCCCTTATCGCAACCCCCTCAGAATGGCTTGATACCGTGATGATGTGCGTGCTGGCCCTTACACCGGGTGAGCTTTTAGAGCGCGAGACGTAGACGTCTGGGGCGGTTATTCCGGTAGGGAAATTAGCTGCCTCACATGGTAGGGTGTGCCCGCACACCGTTAGACTGGTGTGTATGGCAATTGAAATTCCAAGCAACTAACCCCGAACTTGTGCCTTTCTCGTGGCTCCTTGGAACCTGGGAGGGCACCGGTACCATCTGGTACAAAGAGCAGGAGAAAACCCCTTTTGGCCAGATTATTACCTTCACCCAAGACGGCCTGCCGTACCTGGAATACCGAGCAGAGTCGTTCCTGCTGGACGATAGCGGGCAGAAGCTGCGCCCCATCACTATAGAAACAGGGTTCTGGCAGATTGACCGCCCCCTCACCGACGCGGATGGCGGGTTTGGGCTGGTGCCTAAAGACATTGTTCCCGCTTTCGCCGACGCGGAATCGGTCGAAACCCTCCGCAACGAAGATGACGGATTTAACCTGATCGCCACTATCGCCCACCCCGGCGGCATCAGTGAAAACTATGTGGGCATGGTCAAAGGCCCCGTGGTGCGTATGCAGACGGCAAACCTGATTCGCGACGATATTTCCCACCAGTACGCCGGTTCGGTGCGCCTGTGGGGGCTGGTGAACGGTAACCTCATGTGGGACTGGGAGATCGCGGACGACGAAGGGAACCTGCACAAGCACGCCTCCGCAGAACTGCGAAAAACCTCATCCATGTCCGGAGATTCGCTGGGCACCGGCATGTTTGGTTCCCTCGACGACGGCGCAGAAGAAGGCTCCGCCGAAAACTAGGACTACGCCACACAGCATAGAACCCGCACACCCGCCGCCCCGCTGCGGTGTGCGGGTTTTGCAGACCGCCTGGCCGTCACTCACGATCAGAAAGCATGAGAGGAACCATCATGAGCACCGCCGAAAATATTGCCGCTGATGCGCCCGAATACACCCCTATACCCAGCCCCCTCATGCAGGTGCACGGTGCCTTCGCCGCAGATGGGCCGGATGCGGGCGTCGCGGCGCACTACGGCAATCCCCTCGCCGAACAGCGTGCTTTAGTCCGCGACCGTGGAGCCACAACGGGGGACCCTGTAGTCGTGGACCGCTCCTCCCTTGGCGTCGTGAGGGTCTCGGGGCCCGACCGCGCCAGCTGGCTCACTTCCCTCGCATCCCAAGTCTTGACCGGCATGAACCCGGGGGACAGCCGCGAATTTTTGCTGCTTTCCCCGCAGGGACGCATCGAATATGCGCCCGCCGCCGTCGAGGACGGGCAGGCGCTCTGGCTCATCGTCGAAGGTGCACAGGCGGAACCGCTCACCGACTACCTGAACCGCATGAAATTCATGCTCCGCGTCGATATTGAAAACATGAGCGGAGAGTACGCCGTCGTTGAGACCGCCCGAAACCCGCGCGGAAAACAGGGGACGATCCATCCTGCCTTTGCGGATGCCCTGATCTGGCGCGACCCGTGGACGGCGCTCGTCGAAGGCGGCTACCATTACAGCGCAACGCCTGATGCGCATCCCGGTACCGACTACGAACGGTACCTGAGCATTATTCCCCGCGAAAAGCTCACCACCCTCACGGAAGGCGCTCAGCTGGCGGGCGTCTGGGCGGCTGAGGCGCTGCGCATCGAAGCCTGGCGCCCGCGCGCAGGCACCGAAGTTGATAATAAAACCATTCCGCAAGAGCTGGATTACACCCGCACCGCCGTGCACTTCGAGAAGGGGTGCTACAAGGGGCAGGAAACCGTTGCGCGTGTGCACAACCTGGGGCATCCGCCGCGCCGCCTGGTCTTTCTCGACCTTGACGGCTCTGAGCACACCCTGCCCGCAGCGGGCAGCGAACTCTTTGTAGAGGGCAAACCCCGTGCGGTGGGGCGCATCACCTCGGTGGCGCTGCACCATGAGGCGGGTCCCATAGCGCTCGCCGTCATTAAGCGGGCTGTGGACCCTGCGGCACCTCTGCGTGCGGTAGATACCGGAGAGGCCGCAACCGCTGAATCCTCAGCCCCCGCGACCGAATACGCTGCGGCGCAGACTCTCATCGTCTCTCCCGAGGCTGGCGAAATCGCCCGCAAATCCGTTGCGGGGCAAGACTTCCTCAAACGCTAGGAGCCTTTCCGGCTTGCTGGGCAGGCTGTGCGCTGGCGAACGGGATTGTTGTCACTGAATATCCCCACAGCATAACGGTGCGCGCCAGATGGCCGTGGTACATTCAGGTACATGAGTGAACAGACTTCCGGGCATCACGACGATTCTTATCAGCCACACCGGTCAGAAAGCCACACGGAAAAACACCCAGAGCCAACGGTTTCAGCCATCCGCACCTGGCGGGAACTACCCTGACGCTGTACAACAGGGTGCAAGGCGTGAGGTGCAACAGCCTCCAGCTGCTAAGGTACGCCCGCGCACACCGCTGAAATGGCTCTACGGTGTGCGCATCGCTATTTTTGTGATCTTACTGGTGGTAAATGTCGTGTCCACGGTGGGGTTTCTTATATTTATTCTGGCGCAGGGACTCCAATGGATATGGTCCAAGCACAGAGACCTACCTTCAGTGGGCCATGCCTTCGTTTCTGATTTCGGCAGTGTATACGGCGTATCTGGTAGCACAGATTATTGCCGCTATCCTGTACCTGCGTAACCGGGCTCTCGTGTACATTATCGTGGTCAATATTATTGGTGCGCTGTGGGGCCTGTACGGAACTGCTCGTCTGGTGTACCAAATAATCTCTGGGACAGCGTTCTTCACGGAGCAGGACCCGCAGATGCTGCTGGCCTTCACAGCCGACAAAATCGATATAGTGCTGTGCTTCCTTTTTGCGACGCTGGCTATTATGACGTTCAAAAAACGCCGTACCCAGCCACAGCCGTCCACGGAAAACACCCCGACGTCACTGTAGCGTCACAGGCTGCTCGCAAACCTCTGTGACGCTACAGTATTTTCGCCCACTGGCGGGGTTAGCGGCCCCGTACCCGTCGTAAAGACGGCCGCGCGCTAGTACGTATCGGCTAGTGCTTGTACCGGTAGATAAACGCGGCCATCGCATCACGGTGAATCGGGGCGCCCGGCGAAAAATCACCGGGCGCCCTCTCTGCATTCAATATATCTGTGTGTTCGATGGCCCTAACCCACTCGTTAGGGGCCAGCGTCTAGCGGCCGAACAGTACGGCCGCCTCGTCCCAGCGTTCCTGCGGTACCATTTTCAGCCCGTCAAGTGCCTCCTCAAGCGGAACGTACACAATATTGGTGGCCTGCAGCGACACCATCTTGCCCCAGAGCTTCTGGTTCACCATATCCACCGCGCCCATACCCAGGCGGGTTGCCAGCACCCGGTCAAAACCGGTTGGTGCGCCACCGCGCTGAATATGCCCCAGGATGGTGTTGCGGGTTTCAATACCGGTGCGGGCCTCAATCTCGTGGGTAATGTATTCACCGATACCACCCAGGCGGGGCCGCCCGTCTTTTTCGGTACCCTTATTCGCCATGACCTCGTCAGAGCCTTCGGGGATGAACCCTTCCGCAACCACCACCAGGGGGGAGCGGCCACGGTCATGTACCTCTTTCACCCACTGGCAGACCTCGTCCATTGACACCTTCACCTCGGGGATGAGAATCGCGTGTGCGCCGGAGGCCATGCCGGAGTTCAATGCGATCCACCCCACGTGACGGCCCATCACCTCGGCCACCATGCACCGATGGTGTGACTCGCCGGTGGTGCGAATACGGTCCATTGCCTCAGTCGCAATGGAAACAGCCGTGTCAAACCCAAACGTGTAATCGGTGGCGCGCAGGTCATTATCAATAGTTTTTGGCACGCCAATAACAGGAAGACCCGCATCAGCCAGGCGCTTGGCCCCGGCCAGGGTGCCTTCACCGCCAATGGCGACGATCGCATCAATATGGTGGCGTTCGAGCATGATCTCGATCTTCTCGGGGCCGCCATTGGGGCCGTCGAAGGGGTTGGTGCGGGAGGTCCCAATAATGGTGCCGCCCTGGCTGGCCAGGCCGCGCACCTTAGTGCGGGGCAGATCCATGAAATCCCCATCGACGACGCCACGCCAGCCGTCGCGGAACCCCACGAACTCGTAACCGTAGTGTTTAATGCCTTTGAGCACGGCGCCGCGGATAACAGCGTTAAGGCCGGGGCAGTCGCCGCCGGAGGTGAGCAGACCGATTTTCATGATGGCTCCTTGGGTTGGCGCCCGCAGGTGTTGGGTTTAGGCGCGCGGTCATATAATGATGGCCTCCGCAAAGCTTGTGCGACACGTTAAGCAACGCCTGGCACGAGCCCGGGAGGCCGTTCTCTTGCTATCTATTCTAGCGCGTTTGGGTTGTGTGGGTAAGTGTTGGGTTGGGTGTGTTTTTACCGAAATGATGCCGAAGTCCGGCAGAAAAGTTCAGGTAATAGGCACCTAAATCAACGTACCGGGTGTGACTGAGACGGTTCCTACCGCGCACTTCCCAAAAACTTCTGCAGACGCTCCACACCCTCGGCGAGGTCTTCGTCGCTGAGCGCATAGGAGAGCCGCAGGTACCCGCTGAGGGCCGAACGCCTCACCCGGCACCACCGCCACAAGCGCCTTCTCCAGGATGAGGTCGGCCAGCTCGGCGGAAGTCTGCGGACGCACCCGTCAAATTCCTTACCGAGTAGCCCGCGCACATCCGGGTAGGGCGTAGAACGCACCCCTGCGGGGTGGGCGGTGCACACCCTCAATGGCGTTGAGCCCGGCAGCAATAGCTTTGCGCCGCCGGTCGAACGCGGCATGCATGACCGCGACCTCATCCTGAGGGCCGGCCAGTGCCGCCAGCGCCGCACGCTGGGCAATATTGTTCACGTTTGAGCTCAAATGCGATTGCAGGTTCGAGGCGGCCGCGATAACATCCTGCGGGCCAACCATCCAGCCCACACGCCACCCCGTCATGGCGTATGTTTTCGCCACACCATTGAGGATAATGCAGTTCGGGGTGAGCTCCGGAACTACCTGTGAGAATAGAGACCGAATCAACACCGTCGTAGGTGAGGTGCTCATAGATTTCGTCGGTGAACACAAAAATCCCCTTCGCGAGCGCCCACTGCCCGATAGCGCGCGTCTCTTCCTCGGTGTAGACCGAACCGGTTGGGTTTGAGGGGGAGACGAACAGCAGGGCTTTTGTGGCGGGGGTGTAGGCGGCCTCCAGCTGCTCAACGGTGACCTTATAGTCTTGCTCGCTTCCAGCAAAAACCTCAATGGGGTTTCCGCCCGCTAAGCGGATGCACTCAGGGTAGGTGGTCCAGTAGGGAGCGGGTAAAAGAACGTCGTCGCCCGTATCAATAACAGCCGCAAACGCCTCGTAGACCGCCTGTTTGCCCCCGTTGGTAACGAGCACCTGTGAGGGCTCAACCTGCACACCGGAGTCACGGAGGGTCTTCTCAGCAATGGCCTGTTTCAGCTCAGGCAATCCGGCAGAGGGGGAGTAGCGGAAGTTCTTCGGGTCGTTAAGCGCCTGACGGGCGGCCTCTACAATGTGCGCAGGAGTGGGGAAATCAGGCTCTCCCGCGCCGAAACCGATCACCGGCTGACCGTCGGCTTTGAGCGCCTTGGCCTTGGAATCGACGACGAGGGTTGCTGAAGGGGTGATGGCGGCAATACGGCTGGCAATACGCGGCATTCTCTCTCGCTTTCATAGTGTTCTGCACCAATACTCCGGTGCAAAATTCGGTGATAAGCCCGGTGTAGTCCACCCTTAGCGGCCCGAAGGTGCGCGTGCGTGGGGCTGCGTGCTGGGCACCTTCCTACTATGATAGGGGTTTACCGCCGGTCGGCGGAAGCGCATCTTAGCCTGCGTCTTGGGTGTGCTCAGAGTGTGCGTGCGCTAACTGTGCTGTATAGTGGGCGGAGAAACGCTTCAGTGCGGAGGCGGCGGATTCGCGGAAAATATTTGCGGTTCAAGTTGCCAAGCGGGCTTTGTATGGTCTAGAGTTGTTTCTGCACCCGCTACTAGGGTGCATTAGTTTTGTTCCTTGTATAGCCGCCGGCTGTAGAGGCATTCGAGGGCGCAAACACGTGAGAGCAACACCCACACCGACGGAGTGGAAGCTTCGAAGGGCGGTGGCTCAATTGGTAGAGCAGCGGTCTCCAAAACCGCAGGTTGCAGGTTCGAGTCCTGTCCGCCCTGCTAGTGCCTCAATGAAATGTTCTGTGCGTACCTGTTATAGGGCGCCATGTTAGACAGTAGAAAGGGGCGAGGAGATGGCTAAATCTGCTACCGCCGAGACGGTTTCTGAGTCCGCTGAGGATAAGACACGGCGAAGCCTATTCCAGTACATCCGTGAGGTGATTACGGAGCTTAAGAAGGTCACCACCCCACCCGTAAAGAGCTGATTGGCTACTTCTTCGGCGTGCTTTTCTTTGTTGTTTTTATGCTTCTGTTAATTTCGGGTCTGGATTGGGTGTTCGGTCAGGGCGCCTTCTGGGTCTTCGGTAACGGAACGATTCAGACGGGCGGAAGCTAAGCCCGCACCCGCATCAATTCGCCCCGCCACCTGGCGCCGGGGCACAGGTAACGAACTGAGAAAGTAGGAGCGACGTGCCCGAGAAGGATATGGTATCCGAGGTTGAAGAGGTCGAGTGGAACCCGCTGAGGCCGAAACTTTTGAAGACGAAGTAGGAAACCGGCAGCATCGCAGCTGATGAACAGCCCGCTGCGGACACCGCTGAGCAGGAGCCTGAAACGGAGGGTCTCAGAGCTCCGCAGAGGCTGCTGCCGCTACCGACCCGCTGGAGGAGTTCAAGCGAGCTGCGCCGCCAAATCGGTGACTGGTATGTGGTGCACACCTACTCGGGGTACGAGAATAAGGTGAAGGCCGGGATTGAGACCCGCATCCAGAACCTGGAGGCCGAGGATGAGGTGTTCGAGGTTCAGGTTCCCATGGAGACCGTTGTTGAGTACAAGAACACGGTGAAAAAGACCATCCGCCGCGTGCGTGTGCCCGGTTATGTGCTGGTGCGCATGGATTTGACCGACCACTCGTGGGGCGTAGTACGCCACACCCCCGGTGTGACCGGGTTCGTTGGTCAGGACGCGTACAACCCCATGCCGCTGCGTATGGATGAGGTGTTCGATATGCTCCTGCCGGTCTTTGAAGAAGAGCAGCAGAGCAAGGGCCTGCCCACTCCTCAGCCTGTGGTCGAATCCGACTACTCGGTGGGCGATAATGTTCGCGTGAAGTCCGGCCCGTTTGAGGGTATGGACGCCACGATCTCCGAGATTAAAGCCCGAGGCGCAGGAAGTCGTCACCCTCATCTCGGTGTTCGAACGTGACACCCCGGTGACCTTGAAATTCAGCCAGATCGAGAAGATGTAAACTCTTTTCTGACTCTGAACGTATCAGCCTCTTGGGGCGGTGCAAGAACCCGTTTTCTTGCACCGCCCCAAGAGGTTTTTTTTTTATGCGGGCGGTACGGTTGGATCTGAGGCGGCGGTGCTTATGCTGAGGGTGCTTAACCTCTTGCGCCCGCAGAATTAGGATGGCAGGGTAGATACTGTACCAGCGGGAACCTGCCGCTTCACCGATGCACGAGAGAGAAGGCACCTCATGAGCTACGAGCTGATCACGACATCTAAGGCTAAAAACCGTCACATCAACTACCGTAAGCTGAGCGATGTTCTGTACGGTGTCGTTCACTGGTGGGGTGACGATAAGGGAAAGTCTTTTGATGAAACCGTTAACTTCCTGTGCAATAACGACCGTAAGGTATCCGCGAACTATGTGGTAGAAGCCGGTCGTGTCGCTCAGATCGCCGATGATCAGGATGTAGCTCTTCACGCGGGACAGTGGGAGGTGAATGAGGTGTCGATCGGGCTGGAGAACCGACCCGATTGCCGCTCCGAGGATCTGGACACGCTGGCGCAGCTCATTGCAGATATTGAGGTGCGGCTGGGGCATTCGCTGTACCTGATTGGGCACCGGGATATTATTAGCACCTCATGCCCCGGTGAGTATTATCCTCACCTTCCCGAACTGATTCATCGGGTGAACACCATCAAGGCCGGGATGAATAACGCCCCGGCTGCTCTGACCGCACAGGAGCGGGCAGACCGCCTGGCTAAACTGCAAGAGCTGAAGCAGAAGAAAAAGCAGGCTGCCTAGAACTACCAACACCCGCCAGACGGTAATCGTGGTGGGGGGGGGCGCACAGTGTGATGGGGAGATAACTCACTACCCATCCCTCCCCGTTTTGTCAGCCGTGTTCACGCAGGAATCCAGTGGATTAAAAATGCGATTAACGGTAGAATGTTCGCTTGTGTATGCGCATGTTCACGCTTTCATGCGCCCGCACGGGTGGCCGCGCCACGGTCACCGTCTGCTGGCGTACGCTCCTGTGCGTCAGTTTCCCAGCTAAGAAAAGGACCTAACATTGGCTCCCAAGAAGAAGGTCACCGGCCTTATTAAGCTGCAGATCCAGGCAGGCGCCGCTAAACCCGGCTCCGCCCGTCGGCCCGGCACTGGGCTCGCACGGCGTGAACATTATGGAGTTCTGCAAGGCATACAACGCTGCTACCGAATCGCAGCGCGGTAACGTGATCCCCGTTGAAATTACCGTATACGAGGATCGTTCCTTCACCTTCATCACGAAGACCCCTCCGGCCGCTGAGATGATCAAGAAAGCCGCCGGTGTTGCGAAGGGCTCAGCAACCCCGCACACCGTGAAGGTTGGTTCGATCACCGAGGCTCAGGCACGTGAGATCGCCGAGACCAAGATGCCCGACCTGAACGCGAACGACCTGGATGCCGCAACCAAGATCGTTGCCGGCACCGCTCGCTCCATGGGTATCACCGTCGAGTAGTCTAAGCCGTTTTTCGGCAACCGCGGTTTTCGCGTTTTAACTTGTAAATGCCCACGTTTGAGCGTGGGATGTGCTGAAACCGAGCGCAGCTCACGAGACCACAACTGCATAAGGAGATAAGCAGATGGCAAAGCGCAGCAAGGCGTACAAGGCGGCTGTAGCCAAGATTGAAGAGGGTAAACTCTACACCCCGCCGAGGCAGTAGCCCTGGCAGAAGAGACTTCCTCCGCTAACACTGATGCAACTGTTGAGGGTGGCTCTGCGCCTCTCGGTTGACCCCCGTAAAAGCCGACCAGATGGTTCGCGGCACCGTGAACCTGCCGCACGGCACCGGTAAGACCGCCCGCGTGGTTGTTATTGCCGCGGGCGATAAGGCTGCCGCAGCTGAAGCAGCGGGCGCCGACTATGTCGGTTCGGACGAGCTGATCGCTAAGATCGCGGGAGGCTGGACCGACTTCGACGCAGCAGTTGCAACCCCCGATATGATGGGTAAAGTTGGTCGCCTGGGTAGGTTCTGGGTCCCCGTAACCTCATGCCGAACCCCAAGACCGGCACCGTGACCATGGACGTTGCAAAGGCTGTTGCCGACATTAAAGGGCGGCAAGATCGACTTCCGCGTTGACCGCAACTCGAACCTGCACTTCATTATCGGCAAGGCATCCTTCTCTGCTGAGCAGCTGGCGGAGAACTTCGCGGCAGCCCTGGAAGAGGTTAACCGTTTGAAGCCCTCTTCGGCTAAGGGCCGCTACATTTCGAAGGCTACCATTGCGACCACCTTCGGCCCCGGCATCCCGGTGGATCCGGCAGAGGTCACTGCATAAGACGCTGTAGCGTTACCAGCTTTCATACAAAGAGCCCGTTATCCCAGTGGGGTGGCGGGCTCTTTTGCTACTGTAGTGGGGTTATGATGCGTCGCAAAGCCGCACCCCAGAGCCGCCTGAGCACCTGCACGGGAATAAAACGGGAAAACTTCTGCTTATATACCCCGGCAGCTACACAAGCCAGACCCATACGAGGCGATACCTCAGGTGAGAGCGCCGCCGTATACTGTGCATATACTTCGGGAGGATTACATGAGTACCGCCGCCGCACAACCCGTACCTTTGGGCACGCCCACCACCACAAAACCGTTCCCTATTCCAACGAGCTACTTTTCGGTGGCGCTGGGAACGAGTGCGCTGGGGCTGTCGTGGCGGTACGGTGCCACCGCACACCTGGTACCGTCCTGGGTGGGGGAGAGCATACTGGCGCTCGCCTCGGCAACCTGGCTGGCGCTGATTACGGCATTTGCCGTCAAACTCATAACCCGTCGCGATGCGCTCCGAAGCGAACTTCGCGACCTCGTAATGTGCTGCTTCCTGGCGCTGGTTCCGGTCACCACCATCGAAATCGGGATATCCGCACACCCCTATGCGGCACCGCTTGGGTATTCGCTGATTCTTATCGGTGTGCTGGGGCAGCTGGCATTTTCGATGTACCGCACCGCCGGGCTCTGGCGTGGAACGCATACAGTGGCGGCGACAACCCCGGTCATCTACCTGCCCACGGTGGCCGCGAACTTTGCCTCTGCGTCTGGGTTAGGGGCGCTGGGGCACCGTGACTGGGCGATGCTGTTCTTCGGCATGGGACTCATCTCGTGGTTTAGTGTAGAGTCGGCCATCTTAGGCCGACTGCGCACCAAACCTGCGTTGGATCCTGCGGTACGCGGCATTATAGGGGTTCAGCTGGCCCCTCCGTTTGTGGGCGGTAACGCCTATCTGGCAGCTAATGGCGGACACGTGGACTGGGTTTTCCTAGTGCTCACGGGTTACGGGGTGCTTCAGCTGCTGTTCCTGCTTCGCTTAGTGCCGTGGATTCTCAAAGCGGGGTACACTATGAGCCTGTGGGGATTCTCCTTCGGGCTGGGCGCTATGGCGGGCACCGGAATGCACCTGGTCGCGGTTTCTCAGCTCGTGCAGCTTGGCTGGGCGCTGTGGATTCTTGGCACCGCACTGATCGCGGTGCTTTGGCTCGGGATGCTGGTGCTGGCGATACGCGGCAAGCTTTTAGTACGGTAGCTTCATCGAACACAGAGCCTCAGGAACGTGCGGGCTGTGGCGCTGCTTTTCGGGTAGAACGCCGGAGGTCATAATAGAAACATGACAACTCAAGGTTCAACACCTCAGCCTTCCTCAACGACGACTCACGGCGGGCTTCAGATTCGTGGTGTCGCGAAGAGTTTTGGGACGGATACTCACGTTCTGCGTGAGATCGACCTTGAGGTGGAACCGGGCGAAATGGTGTCACTGGTGGGCGCATCCGGAACCGGTAAATCTACGCTTTTGCGCATTATTGCCGGGCTTGAGGAAGCCAATGCCGGACGCATTACCTATGCGGGTCAGCCGCTGAGCGCCGGGCAGGTAGGGTTCGTTTTTCAGCACCCGATTCTGTACCCGCACCTGTCGGTTCGCAAGAATATTCTTTTTCCAACTACGCTGCGCGGCTACCGCCAAAAGGTCGATAAAAATTACTATACGGATCTTATGGATGCGCTCCAGATTGGCGAGCTTCAGCACCGCAAACCCCAGGAACTCTCAGGCGGGCAGGCGCAGCGTGTGGGTATTGCGCGCGCCCTCATCCGCAAAGCACCTGTGGTTCTTTTCGATGAGCCGCTGGCGAGTGTTGATGAGGAACTGAGCGCAAGTATTCGGGCGGATATTGCGCGTCTGCACGCCGAATACAAGTTCACGGGGCTGTACGTGACGCATGATCAGAACGAAGCACTGCAGCTTGGGCAGCGCGTGGCGGTCATGGACGCCGGGTACCTGGTGCAGGTCGATACCCCCGAGCATCTGCTGGCAAATCCGCATACGCTGCAGGCGGCGCGGCTGACAGCATCGCCAGCCCTGAACGAACTGACTCTCACAGAGGGACAGCATCTTCCTGCTGGGGCTTCGCTCTATGTGCGTGCAACCTCGCTGCGGCGCATAGAGAACATTGCTGAGCACCCCTCGAAGAATACGATACCGGTGCAGATTCGGAGTGTACTCCCGCAGGTGGGTGGCACACTCTACCGCGCTGTAACGCAGGCAAAGGTGACTGTATATGCCGCGTCGCATGACGGTTCGGCGCGAGTTCCTCTGCAGGTTCCCGGTGGGCAGCCCCTCGAATTTTTTGAGCCGGATGCGCTCGCCCTGCCCGTCCTGACATCGGGGCAGCGGGCACAGGTTCAGGTTCCCCCGCACCACTGTTTTATCTTTGCCAACGGCACGCGGCACTATCTATGAGACACTAGGAAATTGTTAGACCTGTATATAGTTTGAGGATTCTAGAAGATGATCTCCGATGCCACATTACCCCACCGAGTAACAATGCGGTATCTGATTCGCGTGGCGAATACGGGGGAACGTCCAGTGCTCTGCAGATGCGATGACGAGCAGGAATACTGGTGCAAGAGTTTTGAACCAGGTATCAACGAGGATACGGCGGTGAATGAAATCGTTTCTGCCGAAGTTGGTCGAGCTATTGGTGCTCCCGTGTGTGAGTGGGCAATAGTCAATCCTGAAGAATTTGCGGGGACATCATTTGAGGGTAGGGAAATATCGGACGCACCACTTTTTGGATCGCGTGTGGTTCAGACTGCACAAGAGAAGGATACTCTGGATTATTTGAACCGTGACGGTAACCAAGAGCGTATTCCTAGGCTGGTTGCTCTCTGGTATCTCTGTAATGCCGTGGATATACAGGTGTTGTATAAGCAGGAGAATGATTTCCAGATATTTTCTTTTGACCACGGCTACTGGTTCGATTCACAGGAGCCGCCAGGACGTCAACTTATCAGTTTTCACCAGCCAGCAGGAAGGCCCGAAATACCCGCAATCCCGGGGCATATCAAAAAAGATAACTGGCAGGCAGCCATCAAACGCGGTGGACGCGTTAGAATATTCAGACCTGCATCATATTACTGACATGATTCCGCCTGAATGGAATCAGTCAAAGCAAGGTATGGACGAAATACTTCGCTATGTGCTGGGGCGAAAAGGCTACACGATAGAACGCCTCACGCACCACATGAACCAGACGAGCCGCTGAGAGGAGGAGAGAAAAACTTATGCTGTATCGCTACTGGACCGTTCGGTATGTTCCCGATTCCGTGCGCCCCGATACGGTCGGTGTCGGCGTGATCGTCGCTGATGAACAGAATACCGACTCGGCCAGCAGGTTCGTGACCAAAGTCTCGGATATTCCTAATATTGGGGGTCCCCGCAAAGAATTTCTGGCCTCTCTCAACGGTTTGAGGGAAGATCTGAAGTTAAGGTCAGCGACTCAGTCGGATCTGGACCCCACCTCGACCGTGAACGGGTTCGTGGAACGCGCTCGCAGGCAGGGGCACGGTATTCTTCAGATTGATCCGGCTCGTCCGGCTGTTGGTATTTCTGCACAAGCTATTGCAGATGACCTATATCGGCGGATAATTGATCGTTCACATGAGGCCCGCGCACAGAATCTTACGAGGGTGCGCAGTATGGTCCGAGAAGGGTACGAGGGATCTTATATCGTTGAACCATATCTTGCGAAGAAACCAAAACTGGAGGTTCTAGGAGACTCAGTGACCGTGGATCTGGCAGTGTTAGGGGAGAACTACACCGAGCTTAATAGTGCCTTCTCTTTTCTGGCTGACCCTAGCACAGAGTTCCGTAACCGCCTCAAAGCTTTTATTGCTGATATGAATGAGGTTCGTGAGGGTAACGTGTCGGTTTTGCAGGGAGCTGATAAGAAGATGCTTCACCTTTCTGAAGATACCCCTGTGATTGGGTATTTTGAAGAGCCTCAGGGAAAGGAACAGGGCAGACTCTTTGAGTCGATGCTCAAACGGTGGGAACAAATAGGGGTTACACCCTTTATCCGTGGATCAAGCACCCGAACACGTCCTAGATGTAGAGCGTAAACTCCAAAAGGTATAAGCTTCTCTTGTGCCTACGTGGCTCTCACCTAGATAGTTGGGTGAATCTTACAGAGGCGGCAGCGGACTGCGCCTGGGCGATAGGGTTTAACTTGCTTTTGCCGGGTTAACCTGTCATGATGATTAGACCAAAGACCGCCGGTCTAGTGTTTTGCTGTGCATTTTTCGGTGAATAGCCGTAAGCTGCCAGTGTTATTAGCACTGATAAGAGCAGATTCCCACTCTAGGGATTCGCCGCCCGCGCAGGTGATGAAGAAGTGAATAGAAAACCTCCCTCAACTCTAAAAGGGACTTTTCTATATGCCTCGAAGCCCCTGCGCATCGGGGCATTTTTTAGTGCTCACGATTGTGCTCTACCGGCGACCTTACAAGAATCGGAAGAAGGAACTACCATGGCGACTCAGGAAAAGATCGCTGCAGTATCCGAGCTGAAAGAACTCTTCGAAGCTTCGAACGCAGTGATCCTGACCGAATACCGCGGTCTTACTGTGACTCAGCTCAAAGGAGCTGCGTCGTGCACTCGGTGCAGAGACCGAATACGCCGTGGTGAAGAACACGCTCGCTGCTATTGCGGCGAAAGAAGTTGGCATCGACGCGTTCGACGGCCAGCTTCACGGCCCCAGCGCGCTGGCATTCATCAAGGGCGACCTGATCGATGCTGCCAAGGGCCTGCGTGACTTTGCCAAGGCAAACCCCCAGCTCATCGTCAAGAGCGGCTTCTATGAAGGTGCCGCACTGACCGAAGCTGATGTGAAGCGCTACGCTGACCTCGAATCCCGCGAGGTTCTGCTGTCCAAGGTTGCTGGTGGCGCGAAGGCAGCTATTGCCCGTGTTGCTCAGGCTGTGGACGCCCTGCGCGTGAAGCTGGAAGAGCAGGAAGGCGGCGCACCCGCCGCCGAGGAGGCAGCGGACGAGGCATAAGCCGCACCGCACTCACCGCGTGAAAACGCACCCAAAACTTTAGCCCACCCGCCGGGTGCGGCACTCAAATCTAAAACGCGGGTACATCCCGCACCTGATAGTGAAGGAGCCACACATGGCTAAGCTGTCCATCGAAGAACTCATTGCAGCTTTCAAAGAGCTCTCCCTCGTAGAGGTTTCCGAGTTCGTTAAGGCATTCGAGGAAGAGTTCGACGTTACCGCTGCAGCTCCCGTTGCAGTTGTAGCAGGCGGCGCTGGCGGCGGCGACGCTGCTGAAGAGAAGTCCGAATTCGACGTGATCCTCGAATCCGCTGGCGACAAGAAGATCGCCGTGATTAAGGAAGTTCGTGCCCTGACCTCCCTCGGCCTGAAGGAAGCAAAGGACCTCGTTGACGGCGCACCCAAGCCGATCCTCGAAGGCGCTTCCAAGGAAGACGCTAGAAGGCTAGGAGCAGCTGAGGGCGCAGGCGCAACCGTTACCCTCAAGTAATCGACTTCTTCTCGATTCTTACCCCACCCGCCGGATGAGCTCCTGACGGAGCCCGCCCGGCGGGTGGTTTTTGTCTCTAAACCCCTGCTGGAAGGCAGCTCGCGAGGAAACCAGCTTTTGGCACCTCAACAGCAGGGGCTGGTGTCAAGATCCGAAGATACGAAGAGGTGCATCCTGTATGATGAGAAACGCCCGGTAAAAACCCGGCAGCAGTATCCAAAAGCAGCCGCCAGGCACCGAGAAAGCCCCGCGAGTGCGCATGAATATCTCACGCCACTGTAAGCACGAACCCACAGAATGAGCATGACTAAACAGAATAGACCCATACTAGACACAGACGACGTGCAGCCGGTCGATGAGAGCCCCACCACCCCGTGGTCCTCTTTCGGGAAGATCACGCTCGAACCTCTGCCGGAGAACACCGCACCCTCTCAAGCCGCCGCCAAGCCGGTTACGCTGGCGCCCCTCGCCCCGTACCTGCAGCGGGATTTAGCGGCCGAAGACCAGCAGACCGTGGCCGTCTTCGGGGAATCCGTGCGCAGCGACCGGGACTACCCGAAACTGCATCTTGCCCCTCCGGTAGGGCGCCTGAACGACCCGAACGGGTTGGTATACGACGGGCGGCACTACCACGCTTTCTACCAGTACTCGCCGCTGCACCCAGAGCGCATTGTCTACTGGCGGCACGCCATAAGCGACAACCTCACTTACTGGGAGGACGCAGGTACCGCCCTAGTACCAAACACGCGCTACGATTCGCACGGCTGCTACTCGGGCTCCGGCATCCGAGTGCCCGGCGGTTTTGAGTTCTTTTACACCGGCAACGTGAAAGACTCCCGCAATAACCGCGAAACCTACCAGATACTGGCCACCGCGGGGGAAGACGCACACCCCACCCGGCAGCTGCCTCCGCTGCTTGAGGGCCCGCATGAGGGCTATACGGCGCACTACCGCGACCCGCACGTATTTGAGCGGGACGGCCAATGGTGGATGGTCATTGGTGCCCAGAAAGACGGCAAAAAGAAGAAGCACCGCACCGGCGCTGTAGTCGTGTACACATCGGTAGACCGCCGCAGCTGGGATTTTAAAGGCGAACTTGACTTCACCGACCCCACCGTTGAGGGGTGCTACATGTACGAATGCCCGTCTCTGCTGCAGCTGCGGGATGAGGCGACGGGCACCCTGCGGGACGTGCTGATTTTCAGCCCCCAGGGGCTGAGCCCCGAGGGGGAGAAGTACCAGAATATCTACCAGTCAGGGTACATTGTCGGCGAGCTTGACCCGCAAACCCTGCGGTTTGAGGTGCACACCCCGTTCACGGAGCTGGATGCCGGGTTCGAGTTCTACGCCCCGCAGACTGTGCACGGTACCGGCACCAGCGCGCATGATGATGCCCCGCACCCGCAGACTGTGATGATCGGCTGGTTGGGTAACGCCGAGCAGGACGACCACCCTTCGTGGGCGCACCGTTGGGTACACATGTTCACCTACCCGCGTGAGCTGCACCTGCGGGAAGGAAAAATCTACCAAACCCCAGTGCCGCAGCTTGACCGGGTGCTGCCGCTTGAGCCGACGGTTGTTGACGCGGTGAAAGGTAAAGTTCCGGTGCTCAAAGACGCGGGTACCTGGCGGCTTCACGGCACCGTTGATGTTTCGGATGGTCCGGTAAAAATCCGGGTGAAAGATGCGCACGGTACGGCGTTGCGCATCACGATCGCGGAGGATTTTGCGCAGCTGGACCGTTCGGGCACCCGATACACTGAGGGCGGCACTTTACGCCGCCGCGCCCTTTACCCCGAACACTGAGCGTGAGTTTGAGCTGCTGGTGGATGCCTCATCCACCGAACTGTTCGTGGGCGGTGCCGTGAGCGGGCAGGACGGGGCGGGCTCATACGAGCAGGTATTCTCGGCCCGCACCTACTTCTCGGGCAGCAAACGTCGTGTGCGTATGGGCGGTAACGGCGAGGTGCTGAAACTGAGCTACGCAGTGCTGTAGTTTCACTTGCGGCCCGCTCACTTAACAGGGCTCCTGCCAGGTGTCGCGGTAATGCAAGAGCTACCAATGCCAAGAACGCTGTGGCCCTCATGGCGGATGCTGCCGGTGCTGGTACAACCGTGACCACCGGGAAAGACACCCTCGCGGATGTCACTCTCAAAACGAAGGCGACGACCACCCAGGCTTAATATTTTCCGGAATATCCTGCCTGTACGAGGTGGATGAAACGGCGGCCTGCCCCGTATAACAGGGGACGGGCCGCCGCTTTGCTGCAAATCGTAAAGTCAAGGATAAGTGGCGTATATCATATTTGCACTTTGACTGTGTGAAGGGCTTCGTTAGCATCGAAAAGAGATGCAATCACCAACACACAGGGAGATATACCATGCCACCCGAACCGTACACGATTCGTGAAGCCCGCCCCGAAGAACTCCCGGAACTCCTCGATGTGCTCGTTGAAGCGTTCACCCCAGACCCGTTTATGCGCGTACTGTTAGGAGAAGAACCCCAACCCGAGAAGATCCGCGGGCTCTTCGAGCTCCAGCTCAAAAAGCCTCTACATCCCACGCGGATTCATTGATGTTGCGGTCGATAGCGACGGCGCAATCCTCGGAACCGCCCAGTGGATGCCTCCCGAAGGCCAGCAAGGAACCCTGAAACTGGAGCTGCGTGACGGGCCGAAGTACCTCAAAATACTTGGGGCCCGTGCCCTGCGGCACGTGATCGCCACCGACATCTACATTCGTAAACACCGTCCTGCCTTCGACCACTGGTACCTGCACACTATCGGTGTGCGCGCCACCGCCCAAGGGCGTGGGGTTGGCTCGGCACTGCTAGAACACGGCATCACCCGGTTTAACGGAACCGCCGCATATCTTGAGGCATCCACCCCGCGCAGCGCCACACTCTACACCCGCCACGGTTTCGTGCCCGTCGGCACCTATAAGGGAACTAGCCCGGCAGCTGGGATGCTCTACCCCGCCACCATTGACGGGGTGCAGTACGACCCGCATTCAGCCGCCGCAAACGGCCTCTTATCGGCGGCATAGCGAGGAAGTAGCGAGGTCTGGTGTTCCGCTAAGAGGAAACGGTAATGGCCCTGAGGGTACCGCCTTCGTGCAGGTGCACCGGGAAAACATCAGCCGTGGAACCCTGTTGCTCCTTATCACTTTCATGAGGCGATGGTGTATCGTCGGGGCGGCCCTGTCTGCCCGATTCGATCGTCTGAAGCAGCCGCTGCACTGCACGCGTGGCGATCTGCTCAATCGGCTGCACCACAGTTGCAAGCTCCGGGATAAGTGCGCGTACCGTCTCGGTGCCGTCAAACCCCACCACCTGAAAATCCTGGGGGACACACAGGTTACGGGTGCGCGCCCAATTCAGTGCCATCGCCGCATACGTATCGTTTGAGGCGAAGACAGCGTCAGCACGCTCGCCTGCGGTGCTCTCCTTAAGATAACGTTCGATAAGTTCACGTTTGCGGGGCAGGGGAGTGCGGAACCCTAACTCAAGCACCTGAGGGGTCATTCCTGCGGCAGTTAACGCGTCCCGGTAGCCCGCCAGGCGAAGGTTCTGCTCGCTCACGGTTGAGGTGATATGCAGAATGTTTCTTGCCCCGGTGGCGACCAGATGCTCAACCGCCATGCGTGCACCCGCATAGTTATCCGCACGAATATTGGGGTACTTCTGCGTACCTGGGCGGTCTACTGTCACCAGCGGCGCCTGCACATGCGGCAGGTTCGCCACCACCTGCGAATGTGCGCCGGTAATAATTCCATCCACCTGGTTCGATAGCAGCATCTCAAAAATACTGTTCCTCCAGGTCTGGGTGGTCGTCACTATTACATAGAATCACCCGGTACCCGGCGTCCGCTAAAAATGACTCAATCCGGTACACCATCTCCGCATAAAACGGATTAGCAACAGTTGGGAAAACCAGCCCGACCATACGGGAACGCTGACCTTTAAGGCTGCGGGCAATAGCGTTAGGGCGGTACCCCAGCTCCCGCATTGCATCGTATACTTTTTCACGAGTTCTCTGGCTCAGGTAGCCCCTATTATTCAGCACCCGCGACACTGTGGTGGGAGAAACCCCTGCGCGTGCGGCCACATCGCCGAGTTTAGGCTTTGACACGGGTAAGTCTCCTTTGCAGTATACGTATGCAATCTTAACCGTAAAGGTTATTGTACACTTGATCCTCCGAGAGAACACCGGGTGTTCGGCTTATTCTGCGTCCATAAAAGCACAGTGTGCTGCGGCGGAAAAGAAGGGGATGTAGCGGCCCTCCCTAAAACACCGGGCAGCAGCGGCACACGATCACCCGCCGTATGCCCGCTGGCATCCGCTACCAGCAGGTGGGTGGCCTTCGACAGCCCAGAAAGCATATAGGATGCACGCCTGGGAAGCGGATGCGCCCGGCATTCACGGACTAGAGCCGGAATGAGCCGCTGCTGGGAGCTGGCGGTGAGCGCGGGAATGTCCTGGGCAATTTCAGCGGTATCAAGAGGCGGCAGCGGCAGCCCCCGCATACCCGCCAGCAGCGGCGGCAGGTAAGAGTACAAGGCCGTGTACGCTGCCAGCGGGTTACCCGGCAACCCCAGCACAATACGCCCGTCAGCTAAGCGGGCGGCGAGCGCCGGGTGCCCGGGGCGCACCTGCACCGACTCGAACAGGTAAGTTGCCTGAGCCTCGGCGAGGGTTTTACGCACCATATCCACCCCGGAGGTGCTGGAACCGCCCGTAAAAATCAGCACCTGCGCGTGGGATGTGTTCAAAAAAGTGGTGAAATCATGCCCCGTATCGGCCAGACGGGCCGAAGGCAGCGCGGCGCACCCCTGAGTTGCGAGAGTTGCCTCTAGGAAGCCGCCGAAAGCATCCCGCACCTGCCCGGCCTCTGGCACACCGATAGTAATAACCTCGTTCCCGGTAAACGCGCAGCGAGGCGGTAACGGGCGCTAAGACAGGGATTTCGTCGAAGCCGTTCATCCCCAAAAATGCGGCAAGGCGGGCGGTAATGAGCGTGCCGCGTTCAACCAGCAGCCTGCCTGCGGGCAGCTCGGACCCGGTGCGGCGGATATCGGCGCCATTGGCCGGGGGGATATGCCCGGAAGCCATTGTCACGGTGGTGATACCTCCTACCGTGTTCAGTGTGGTGTTTTCTTCCGCACAATGGCCTGCGCCCCGCGGGTGCAGCAGCCCGCCGGTGAGGATGAGGGTGGCCTGCCCCGGCTCAATCGCCACTGTCAGGCGGTGAATATTAACGCGCTCGTCGTCGGGATATTCGGGGGTGACAAGCAGCCAGGGCGGGGTGCCGGATACAGCGTACCCGTCCATTGCTGAGGAATCATAGTGGGGTACGTCCATAAGTGAGTACAAATCATCGGCTGTGTAACGCCCGATGGCGGCTTTGGGGGCAGGGTCTCAACATCGGTACCCGCCGTGCACGTGAGCCCGGCGGCGTGCAGGTTCTTACGTGCCTGCTCCCAGGCAACGGCGGGAGGATGGTGGTGCGGCATGGGCGGGTACCTCAGTTTCTAGCGGGGTGGTTCGGATGCGGTGCGCGGTTATGGAAGTTCTAGTAGCTGCTCCACTGCGGGGAGTCGAAGCCTAACGCCCGCGCCTGCTCCCAGGTGTCCACGTCGGCGGTGTGGGCGGGGCTGAGCTCTACCTCTTGGGGGTGCAGCTGTTTGAGGAACGAGCGCACGGAGGCGTTAGTGCTACCCGCCGAAAACACCTGCCGCAGCGGCGCATAACGGTATATCCCAACCAGAGGCTGGTAGACGCCGTCACAGACGCCCCAGAAACCGGTTTCGTGCCCGGCGGCGGCCCCGGCATGCTCGGCAAGCAAATTTACCGCCGGGGGCGATGTTGAAAGTGTCTACCCCCAGGATGATGCACCAGGTGGGGGCCGGGCGGCCGATCCCTGAATAATGCTGGGCTAGTTTTTCGGCTCCGGCGTGGATAGCAGCAACTGGCCCGGAATACAGCGGGTCTTCACGGGTGAGAGCACATCGTTGGGCACCAGCAGGGTTTCAGGGGCCTACAACCACGCAGGCATCGGCTGAGAAACCGCCAGGAGGGCCCGGTCTAGAAGGGTGTGCGTGCCGTTTGAGAGGCCAGCTTTGGGGGTGTTCCCAGGCGGGAAGATTTTCCTCCGGCAACAATAATGGCGCAGAAACCCGGTGTGTGCATACGTAACCCCTCATTGTGTGGCTCGGTAAGCCGCAACGGCTACAGTAAGTGTACCGGCGCGGTGTGCGCTTGTGAATATTGTGGCATCCCTGCTGCTGCCGTACAGAACGCTTTAGTTAATAGTTGAGTGCCCTTAATAGGAACCTGCGGGTGGCGCCTGAGGCGGGGTGGAGGAGACCCGGTTTAGCCGCCCGCGAAGGGAGAAGCACATCCACGCGGGTTTCTTCGGTGAGAGGCGCCTCGTGCTCTGAGCGCACCCCGTCGAGCAGGAAAGAGCACTGCTGCATCACCTGCGCCAACGTCAGCCCGGAGGCGGTGGTACCCGTGGCGGTCTCCCAGCTCCTGAACGAGCGCCCCGAGGGTGGGGAAGCGAGGTCGCTGAGCGTAATGTTCACCTGATCCACGCCAGCTGCCGCGCATGCGCATAAAACCCTGACAATCACTGGTTACCTCGATCGCGCTCATGGGAGCGGCTTGCCTGAGCGAACTCTTCAATATCAGAATCGGCGTCTTCCTTGCCGTGGGCGCGCGGTTTCAAACCACATGCCCTCACGCCAGCGCAGCGCCAGCTCTTCATCGGATGCCCCCGAACGCAGCAGCTGCAGCAGATCGGTCTCGGAATCCGAAAACAGGCAGGAACGGATTTTACCGTCGGCGGTGAGCCTGGTGCGGGTGCACGCCCCGCAGAAGGATTCGGTGACCGAGGCGATAATACCTACCCGCCCCAGGGATGCTGTGCCGTCGGCGGGTACCCCGTCGGTGAGGGCGGTACCGTGCGGGTACACCTCCCACAGGGCAGCGGGGGAGTCACCGCGTTCTTCAGACACCGGCCCGAGCGTGAACTCTTCAGCGAGCATGGTGCGTATCTGTGCGGCGGTAATAGTGCCTTCACGCGTCCACCGGTTATCAGCATCCAGAGGCATCTGCTCAATAAACCGCAGCTGGTAGCCGCCCGCTAAGGCCCACTTCAGCAGCTGCGGGGCCTGCGTATCGTTCAGCCCGGGCATGAGCACCGCGTTAATCTTAATCGGGTGCAGCCCGGCCGCCGCTGCACCATCAATGCCACGCAGTACGGCGTCGAGCTTATCGCGGCGGGTCAGCTCAGCGAACGTTTCTGGGCAGATCGTGTCAAGGGAGACATTGATGCGGGCCAGCCCGGCTTTTGCCAGCGCCTCGGCGCGTTTTTCCAGCCCGATGCCGTTCGTAGTGATCGCTAGGGGCACCTGCGGGTGCATGGCGTGAATCAGTCCAATAATATCCACCAGGTCGGCGCGAACCAGCGGCTCACCGCCGGTGAACCGGATCTCCTCAACACCGAGCTCACGGATCGCTATATCGGCTAACCGCGCAATCTCGTCGGCGGTGAGCAGATCGTTCTTAGGGAGCCACTGCAGCCCCTCGGCTGGCATGCAATAAATGCAACGAAGATTACATTTATCAATCAGTGAAATCCGCAAATCGGTGGCGATGCGCCCCCACCTATCTAAGAGCGGACCGCTGTTTTTAATATTCGCCGGTTTACGCCGCTTAATATCCGGGGCCTGGATTTTTTGAGGCGTCACAAAACCGGCTGTCTCACCCTCAGCAGAAGCTAAGGTGTGTAACACGGGGCCAGCGATTAGCTGAGACCGGCCCGAACCGGGTGTGTAAGCCATTGGAACCTTCATAGAAAATATGCATACTAAAAGCGACAATATAAATTATTCCATGTTTTGGGTAATCACCGATAGTGCCCCAAGGGTAAGTTACATCCCCAAAGCAGCGCACACGCACACACCCTAAGAACATGGAGACACCTCGCATTGTATCCACTCACTTCAATTCATCCAACCGCAAAGGAAGAACACGTATGAAGAACTCCCTCAAAGCCGTAGGGCGTCGGCGCAGCACTGGCTGCTTCCTAACACTGGCCGGATGCGGCTCTAGCGCGAACTCCTCATCAGCGCCTCAGCCGACTCTTCGGCCGCTGGCTCCGTTTCGGGCGAGGTGAAGGTGTTCGCCGCAGCATCTCTGCGCAACGCCGGGAAAGACCTGGAAGCTGCTTTCAAGAAGGCGCACCCGAACGTGAACTTCAGCTTCACTTATGAGGGCTCTTCCAAGCTGGTGCAGAAAGATTGAGCAGGGGTGAGGATGCTGATCTCCTCATCACCGCCGATAAGAAGAACATGGACAAGGCCGCCAAGCTCGACGAGTTCAAAGGCTCCAAGAGTGAGGTTATTGCAACCAATAAGCTGGTACTGGTCACCGCCGACGTGCAAACCCCAGTAAGATCAACTCCATCGACGATCTGAAGAACACCGACGGCACCGTGGCCATCTGCAAGGAAGATGTACCCTGCGGCACCCTGGCCCATAGGGAACTCAAGGACCACAATATTGAGCTGAAGAACGCCACCAACGAGTCGAATGTGGCCGCAGTGACCACCAAGGTCACCTCCGGTAGTGCCGATGCGGGCTTCATCTACACCACCGACCTTGCCGCCGCTAAGAAAGACGGCAAGAACCTCGGCTCCGTAGACCTGCCCGATGTGGAGAAGAACGAGTACCCCGCAGCACTGACCACCAAGGGTTCTTCATCCGATGCTGCGAAGAAGTTCAACGAATGGCTCTCTTCGGATGAAGCCCAGAAGATTCTGGCGAAGTACGACTTCGAGTCTCCTCAGGCAAACTAGAATCTTCAGTGCATAACAGCTGTCACGTAACGGTCGCCTCCTGAAAGAACCATGCGAGATTCTTGCAGGAGGCGACTGTGTCGCCGCAGATTCCGAAAGGCGTACCCGTGAAAAAACATACCGCTTTCACCGCCGTTCCCCGCTACTTTGTCGTTCCCGCGCTCCTGGGTTTCCTGCTCATTCTGGGTCCGCTCGTGGGTTTGCTGTACAACATCCCCTGGATGCGCCTGCACGAGATCATCGACAAAGAAGTTCTCGACGCCGCGCGTCTCTCGCTCACCACCGCCAGTATTTCAACGCTGATCTGCGGTCTTTTAGGTGCTCCCTTAGCGCTGGTGCTCTCTAAAGTGCTCAGCCGCTCGCGCCTGAAAAAATTTGGGGGAGTACTGTACGCGATTATTTATACGCCCGTGATTCTCTCCCCGGTGGTATCGGGTTTGGGGCTGCTCTTCTTCTGGGGGCGCAAGGGCATGATCGGTGAGCATCTGTACCACGCAGGCATTATGATTCCCTTCACACCCACCGCAGTTATTCTTGCGCAAACTTTCGTGTCGCTGCCTTTCTTCGTGGCGACCGCCGTAACAACCCTGCAGGCTATCCCTGAAGAATATGAGCAGATAGCTCGGGTGGAAGGGGCAAAATCCTCCGAAATTACCTATAAGGTGCTCCTTCCCTTAGCAGCACCGGGAATTGCCACCGCTTTTCTGCTTTCCTTCGCACGAGCGCTCGGCGAATTCGGCGCCACCGTCACCTTCGCGGGTAATGTGCAGGGCAAAACCGAAACTATCCCGCTCGGCATCGAATTGGCGATCGCTGGCGGAAGCATGAGCTCCGCATTGGGCAACGCCCTCATGCTCATCAGTCTGTACGTGTGCATCTTTGGGCTGCTTGGCCTATTTTCCGTGGTGAAGAAACTGCGTGCCAAAGCCTCTTACAATAGCTAGTAGATAATTTATTACCGTTTGGGAGTACAGATGCACAAGCCCCAGTTCGATGGCACCCCCAGCACCGAAGAGTATCGCGCCTATCTGGCGCTTCTGCTGCGTGATACTTTTATTGGCCGAGCCGAAAACCTGCCGCTGGCGCGTGCTACCGACCGCATCCTCGCTCAGGACGTGCTGGCCAGGCTTGATGTACCGAGTTTCGATAACTCCCAGATGGATGGTTACGCCCTAACCGCCGAGGGCGCCAGCCGTGAGAACCGCATCTTTACGGTGGGGCGTGAAATTCCGGCGGGGCGGCCGCTGCAGCGTTCGCGCGCATCCGACGATTTAACCTATCCGATTATGACCGGTGCCCCCATCCCTAAGGGGTATGTGGCGGTGGTCCCGGTTGAGCATTCTGAACGTATCGAATACCCTAACTTACCCGAATCTTTCGGGCGTCCCAGCGAAAAAATTAGGCTCCCTCAGGCACCCGAAGGGCAGTTTATACGTCGCCGTGGCGAAGACGTAGTGGCTGGGCAGGTTCTTGCGCGCGCTGGCGAGCGCGTGACCCCCGCGCTACTGGGGACACTCGCCGCACAGGGGTACACCCGCGTGACGGTCGCCTGCGGACCGCGCGTGCTGGTGTGCACCGGCGGCGACGAAATTCGCCCAACCCTCACCGAAGACGGCGACGATACGGCCACCGACCTCGCCTACGGCCAGATTTATGATGCTAACGGCCCCATGCTCACCTCAATGCTGGTTGAGGATGGTGCTGTGGTGCGGCGCATCTCGATCGGAGACGACCCAGAGCTTCTGATCGAGCATTTGCGGGAAGAATATGAGACTTTCGCACCGGATATTATTATTACCTCCGGCGGGATCAGCCACGGCAAATACGAAGTGGTGCGCAATGCCATCGCTATGGCACCGTCTTTAGGGCTGCCAATTCCGCTCAGTTGGTTCGGCCATGTGAGCCAGCAGCCCGGCGGACCGCAGGGCGTGAACGTGCTGGATTTCAACGGGCACCGTCTGCCCATGATTTCTTTCCCCGGCAACCCCGTCAGTACCCTCATTTCTATGTGCTGATGCTTCGCCCCTACCTGCGCGCGGGCGGACCCTACGGCACTCCGCACGAGGTGGCCTCGCGCATGGCAACTCTCGACAATGCCCCGCGTGGCGTGCTCGTCATTGACAAACCGCTGACGGCACCGGCCAATAAACGCCAATTTTTGCGCGGTAACCTGGCGATGGTCGAGTCCGAACCGGGAACCTATCGGGTGGAGCTATACCTCGATGTTTTGCCCGGCTCGCATCTGCTGCATCACGCTGCGACCGCCGATGTTCTCATCGAGCTGGCGCCGGGCACCACGTACACCGGGGGGGAAGCGGTGCGGTACCACCGCATCCGGCTTACAGATAACTAAACGCGGCTGAACTCTCACCCCAACACAGACCTTAGACATATCGTGACCGAGAAGAATCTTTCGTCCCGATGCGGCACAGCCAGCCCAAGACTTGACTCATGTGCGCGCCGACGGGTCGGCCCATATGGTTGATGTGACGATGAAAGACGTCACCACACGCACGGCGCTCGCTGAGGGAACCGTGCACACTCGTGCCGATGTGATCGCCAAGATTTTTGATGCCGACTTGCCTAAGGGCGATGCCCTGCCGGTTGCACGTGTGGCCGGTATTATGGGCGCTAAACGCACCCCGGATATTATTCCGCTGTGCCACCCGTTGCCCCTGCAAAATTACCCTGGATTTTGAACGTGCGAGGATTCTGAGCGCATTGTGGCTTTCGGTGAAAACCGGGGCGTTACTGCTGAAATGGAGGCGCTGACCGCGGTCTCCACCGCGGCGCTGATGATTTTCGACATGATTAGCGGTCGATAAATACGCCGTGATCAGCAATATTCGGGTACTAGAGAAACTGGCGGAAAATCCGGCGACTGGGCTGTAACAGATCGGTAAACCCGCCACATCACCACACCAGTAACCACCTATAAGGAGGGCACACCATGAGTGCAGAAGAACCAGCTTCCCTGAGAATCTGACCGGGCTTGTTATTGTGGCATCTACTCGCGCCGCCTGTATCTATGAGGACAAATCGGGTCCTATCGCGGTCGAGTGGCTGCGTTCGCGCGCGTCTGACACCGGACGCCGTCGTGATCGAAGACCGGCAGATTATCGACTACTTCAACACCCCTCACTTGCCGATGGGAAGAAGAATAATAACCTGCCCACGTTTATTCTCACCAGCGGCGGTACTCGAACTGAACACGGACGATCAGACCGTGGAGGCGGTACGCCCGCATCTGGATAAGGAAATCCCGGAATCATGCACGCTTAGGGAACGGCCTGCAGAACGTATCTTCCGCAGTGCTCTCACGCGGGGTTGCGGGCGTGATCGATAAAACCTTCGTGATGACTCTGCCCGGGTCGCGCGGCGGAGTTGAAAAGATGGAGGAAACCCTAGACCCACTCGTGGAACATATTTGCCGCCAGATGGAGGACTCACCATGACCACTATGCCGTAGGGGCCTCGACCACAGCGGGGCGCACTGTTGAGCCCACCGGTTCGGTTGTCATCTTTCACCGATATTACCGAGGAAGTCTCTAGAGCCGCTTGCCAACGCCGCGAAGGCTCAGGTCACGACAGAGGCCATGGGCGCCCTTGTTGTATTCGACGGCGCTGTACGCAACCATGATCACGGCACGCGGTGCGCGGCTGTCCCATAGTGCGCATCCGCAGGCGAAAAGAATATACTGCGCGTGTTAGTGCAGTCTGTAGCGGATGAGCTGAGGGGGTTTCGTCTGTGGGCGGTTCACCGCGTCGGTCCCATCGCTATAGGAGAGTCCGCTGACTCGTGCTTGCCGCTGCAGCACATCGTGGGCGAGCCTCGAGGCCTGCGAGGCGGGGCTGGCTGACCGTGAAAGCCCAGGTTCCCATCTGGAAAGAACAGGAGCTGACGGACGGCAGCACCGAATGGGTGAGCATAGACACCTAGAGACTCAACACATATTCCCGCGAAAGATACCATCAGGATGAGCTTTATCCCAGACCCCGAGACCGCGCCGGATCCCGTAACTCAGCTGAGCGCGGCCGAACGTGCCTTCTATGCGCGCCAGCTGATTCTGCCTGAGATCGGCATGGCGGGGCAGCTGGCTAGGCGGCACGGGGTTGCGGTGCTCGGTGCCGGCGGGCTTGGTGCCCCCGCCCTGCTCGCTATCTTTGCGGGAGCCGGGGTGGGCGAGATTATCACTATCGACGATGACTCATTGAGATCTCAAACCTGCACCGGCAGGTCATCCACAGCTACGCACGGGCGGGAAACTCGAAGGCAGAGTCGGCTGCCGAAACGATGCGCGCGCTCAACCCCTTCATCACGGTGACCGTTATCCGCGAACGCCTCACCGACAGTAATGCTTTTGACCTCCTCACTGGCACGGATGCGGTGCTCGACGGCAGCGATAACTTTGAGGCTAGCTACGCGGTTTCGGCTGCGGCACAACAGCTGGGCATCCCGCATATTTGGCGGCAATCCTGGGCTTTCGACGCACAACTCAGTGTCTTTTGCCTGGCCGCGGGCCGGTCTATGAGGACCTCCACCGCAGGCCCCTGCGCCGGAAGCGTCCCTTCGTGCAGTACCGCCGGATTATCGGAGCGCTCGCCGGGGTAGTGGGCTCAGCGATGGCGATGGAGACTATTAGTCATCACGGGTTCCGGAAAACCACTTGTTGCGAGGTTGGTCTATATCCGGTTATGGGGAGGAAATATATACCTCTGTTAGCTATCACGCAA
>BNJU01001206.1_pt1 | contig 170037 bp, 158 predicted proteins | sample 8539281 | NCBI WGS metagenome assembly BNJU01 (sample SAMD00202456, study PRJDB9452) | human saliva metagenome | isolation source: human saliva | place: Japan | reverse complement strand
TGAAATACAATTGACGCTTTGATGGGAAAAGATGGCGTAAAAGCAATACTCATATACCAGAATTAAGTTTGAAAAACAGTTGCTGTCATTTTTAACACTTCGCATAATTAGTTGAATCATAACATATTATAAAAAGAAATGTAAGTGATAGAAATGACAGCAAATTTTAAATCCTCAATTAACAACAATACCACAATGTATTTTTATTTAAACACTCTGTTAAAGAGCGTCTAATATGTAGCATTACACGTATATCACTATAGCATCCATTATAAAAACATCTTGTTTTTTTATCCCATTATATACTCAACACATATCGTGCTGAGGGCACACACGCTATGTGTTAGTATGTAACACGAAACTATATAAGCCTTACAACAACTAAAAGCAAAAAAGGATTATTATAATATTCTTAATTAAGAATTTGCGATATTGAGATAATTTATTTATCTTTGTAAAGTAAGATGTAACTGAATCTATAAATAAACCTTGAAGTAGTGTGAATTCATTAAAATATCACGACTAAGCTCGTGACAAAGATAACAGAACTCACTTGCATCCCATTAGAACTGCAGGTGAGTCATTTTTTTATATTATGAAGAACCAAAAACCACGAACGTTAGATGATCAACTTTCCACTTTAAAAAATCGTGGAATGCATTTCCTTAATGAACAATTAGCTAAGGAGTTTCTTAATCGTATAAATTATTTCCGTTTGAAGTACTTTTGGATAGACATGTTAGATATGGAATCTGGAAATAATAGGTAGAAAACGGATACTATTCAGCCTTGATATGAAAGACCAAGTGTGAAGTAGTATAGCTACAATCTGAAAGTTGCTGTCACTCCTATCACAACAAACTACGCTGTAAGTGACTTATTATAAACTATTTATCAAAAATATTAAAAATGACAGCAACTAAAAACAAAAATAAAATAGGGGAAATAAAAATACAAAAAACCTCTCTATGATTGCTAATTGGTGTGACATATCTTCGAAGACATCTCCCCTTAATATGCCGTCTATACTAAACCGTCTAACTGTTTTTTAAGTTCTTTCAGCTGGTCACGCACAGAGAAGAGGGTTTCCATTACCTTTTGACTCTTGTCGGCACCACTTCTGTTCTCTTGCAACATCTTGCGCGCTGCAGCAATCTTAAAGCCACGCACCTTGACAAGGTTGTAAATAACCTTTATCTGTTCAATGTCCTTCTCCGTATATTGGCGCACACGGTTGCCCGTCGTCTTAGGACGAAGGTGTGGAAACTCAGTTTCCCAGTATCGCAACAGACTCTCCGTAACGTTAATCTGCTGTGCCACTTCCTTGATAGAATAATACAGTTTGCGCGGATTCTCTGCCATGTCTTAGTAACTTTTATATCAATTATTTACACAATCTTAGGTCTGAATAGGAAGACTATGTCCACCTCTAAAAGAAGTTTTTACGTATTCAGCAGCCTAATTGTTTGCAAAAATACTCAAAAGTCAGTATCTTTGCAACACTTTTTAGGTAGAAAAAAATTGAATTAAAAAAATAAAAATAAAGATGATGACAGCAAACGAAATCCGCGACTCTTACTTGAAATTCTTTGAGTCGAAGGGACACGTTATCGTACCGTCTGCCCCTATGGTTATTAAGGACGACCCTACGCTGATGTTCACTAATGCTGGTATGAACCAGTGGAAAGATATTATCCTCGGAACAAAGGATCCAGAGCCTCGTCGCCGCACTGACTCACAGAAATGTCTACGTGTTAGTGGTAAGCACAATGACTTGGAAGAAGTCGGTCGTGATGCAGCTCTCAGCCACCATACGATGTTTGAGATGTTAGGTAACTGGAGCTTTGGTGACTATTTTAAAGAAGGAGCAATTGATTACGCCTACGAATACCTTGTAGACGTACTCCACCTTGACCCAAAAGACCTCTATGTAACTGTCTTTGAGGGTGATAAGGCAGAGGGAATATCACGTGATGATGAGGCAGCAAGCTACTGGGAGAAGCATTTTCCAAAGAATCATATCGTCAACGGAAACAAGCACGATAACTTCTGGGAGATGGGTGACACAGGTCCTTGTGGTCCTTGTTCAGAGATTCATATTGACTTCCGTTCAGAGGAAGAGAAGGCAAAGGTGCCTGGTGAGGAGCTTGTAAACAAGGATCACCCACAGGTTATTGAGATTTGGAACATCGTGTTCATGCAGTTCAATCGTAAGGCTGACGGCAGTCTTGACCCATTGAAGATGCATGTTATCGATACTGGTATGGGCTTTGAACGTCTCGTTCGTCTCATGCAGGGCAAGAACTCTAACTACGATACAGATATCTTTGCACCAGTTATTGCAGAGATTGAGAAGATTTCAGGCAAGAAGTATAACCACACCTTCCCTGAAGGTGATAATGGTGAAGGCGTCAATGAAGAGCAGAAGGTAGACATCGCTATGCGTGTTGTAGCCGATCACCTTCGTGCAGTTGCTTTCTCTATTGCTGACGGTCAGTTACCAAGCAATGCGAAAGCAGGTTACGTTATTCGTCGAATCCTTCGCCGTGCCGTTCGTTACGCTTATACCTTCCTTGGTCAGAAGGAAGCTTTCATGTATAAGTTGCTCAACGTGTTGGTACGTGAGATGGGTACTGCGTATCCAGAACTTACCGCACAGCGTGAGTTGATTGGTCGCGTAATGAAGGAAGAGGAAGACTCATTCCTTCGCACATTGGAAAAGGGTATCATGCTCCTTAACGGTGCAATGGACGAGCTGAAGGCACATGGTCAGACTCAACTCGATGGTAAGGAGGCTTTCCGTCTCTTCGACACCTACGGTTTCCCACTCGACCTCACCGAACTTATCTGCGCAGAAAACGGATATACCGTTGATGAGAAGCAGTTCAATGAGGAGATGGAACAGCAGAGGCACGTGCTCGCAATGCAGCCGCTGTAGAGAATGGTGACTGGGAAATACTGCGTGAAGGCGAACAGGAGTTTGTTGGTTACGACTACACAGAATATGAGTGCCACATCCTTCGTTACCGCAAGGTGACTCAGAAGAAGAACAGTTTCTATGAGCTTGTTCTCGATTATACTCCTTTCTATGGAGAGATGGGTGGTCAGGTAGGTGACCAAGGTGTACTTGTTAGCGAGGACGAGACTATTAATGTCATCGATACCAAGCGTGAGAACAACCAGAGTGTACATATTGTTAAGGAATTGCCAAAGAACCTTGAGGCAGATTTCATGGCTTGTATTGACACTGAGAAGCGTGACGCTTCAGCTGCCAACCACACCGCAACCCACCTTCTCGATTATGCTTTGAAGCAGGTTCTCGGTGAGCATGCTGAGCAGAAGGGTTCATACGTAAGTCCTGACACCCTCCGCTTTGACGTTTCTCACTTCCAGAAGATTACCGATGAAGAACTTCGTCAGGTAGAGAAGCTTGTCAATGAGATGATTCGTAAGGATTACCCAATGGACGAGCATCGTGATACGCCAATGGAGGAAGCAAAGAAGATGGGTGCAGTAGCCCTCTTCGGTGAGAAGTATGGCGACAAGGTTCGTGTTGTTCGCTTCGGTCCAAGCTGTGAGTTCTGTGGTGGTATTCATGCCACATCAACAGGTCGTATCGGCTTCTTTAAGATTGTTGGCGAGAGCAGTGTTGCAGCTGGTGTACGTCGTATTGAAGCTATGACAGGTGAAACTTGTGAGAACGCCATCTACGCTCTTGAAGATACTTTGCGTGATTTGAAATCAATGTTCAACAATGCGAAGGACCTCAAAGCAGTTCTTACAAAGTTTGTTGAAGAGAACGACAGTATTAAGAAGGAGCTTGAGAGTTTCCGTGCCCAAGCTGTTAGCCGTGCTGCAAAAAACATGGTTGAGCATGCTGAGACCGTAAATGGCGTGCATGTCGTAAAAACTGTGCTGCCAATCGACCCAGCTTCTGCCAAGGACATCGTCTTCAAGGTACGTGAAGCATTGCCAGAGAAGCTTGTTTGCGTACTCGGCTCTGTATACGAGAATCGTCCTCTCTCTTATCAATCATGCTCAGTGATGACATGGTGAAAGATCATGACCTGAACGCTGGTAAGATTATTCGCGAAGCTGCTAAACTCATCCAGGGTGGCGGTGGCGGTCAGCCACACTACGCTCAGGCTGGTGGTAAGAATGCAGATGGTATCAGATCAGCTGTGGATAAAGTGATTGAATTAATTAGCTTATAAAGCTATTAGATACAAAGAATAAGGAGAGCCAAAAGCTCTCCTTATTTTTTTATTTATCTATTCATCACGAATTATTTTCATGAAAAGAAATAATTATTTACGCGACAATAAATATTTTTTTATTCATGAAAAGAAATCTTTTTGTTCGTGAAAAGAATTTCGAAATAGATAGACTTATTTGACTAAAACAAATGTACAACTTTACTAATACACATGGTTTCAAGCAGTCTACTTATTCATAAGTTTGCTCACTTACAAACTCATTTTCAGGTTCATTTGACAGCTCATAAACCTGCCTACCCGATAGTTTTTCGACCATAATCCTCGCCGCATTATCAGGTGCCACTTCATTACCTAATCGGTCACGAACATATTGATAATCAGTTAACATTCGTTCACGCGAAGGTTGACCAGGAAGAATCCGATATAACTCATTGGCTATGTTGCGAATAGAGAAGCGATCAGCAAGAAGTTCTTGCACAATCTCTTTATCAGCAATAAGATTGACAAGAGAGATAAAACGCACCTTAATAATATGTTTAAAAGCAAAGCGAATCAATTTGGGAACTGGCGTTTCGTAGCAGACAACCTGTGGAACATTCAGCAAAGCTGTCTCAAGCGTTGCAGTACCACTGGTAACGAGTGCTACTGTAGCATGACTAAGAAGTTCATAAGTCTGTGTCTTTACCATCTTTGCTTCGCTATCACCTAAAAACTTCTTATAATAGCTTTCTGTGATAGAAGGTGCTGCAGCAACCACCATCTGATAATCTTCAAAATGACGTGCAGCCTCAAGCATTGAAGGCAAATTATCCTTTATCTCCTGTTTACGACTACCAGCAAGAAGAGCAATGATAGGCTTAGAAGACAAGCCGTTACGCTGACAGAACTCATCTTTTGACTCCGAATAAACATGACGGAAAATATCAACCTCCTCGGCAGTAGGGTTACCAACGTAATGTATTTTGTAATTATGTTTCTTCTCATAGAAAGGAACTTCAAACGGAAGAATAGAGAACATTTCTTTTACATCACGCTTGATAGCTTTGATACGCCACTCCTTCCATGCCCATATCTTTGGGGAGATATAGTAATAGACAGGAATATTGGTATTCTTCTTTACAAACTTTGCAATACTAAGATTAAACCCCGGATAGTCAACGAGGATGACTGCATCAGGCTTCCAACGCATGATGTCTTCCTTACACATCTTCATATTCTTAAAGATGGTAGGTAGGTGTAGCAATACAGGAACAAAACCCATATAGGCAAGTTCACGATAATGCTTCACACGTGTACCGCCCACTTTTGCCATCAGGTCACCACCAAAGAAGCGAAACTCAGCCTCTGGATCATACTGCATCAACGACTGCATAAGGCGTGAGGCATGTAAGTCGCCAGATGCTTCGCCAACTATCAGGTAATACTTCATAATATCAAAGAATTAAAGAGACTCCCACGATTTCATCTTATCGAGCACTTCATAATCCGTCACGTCAATCTTTGATGGCGTAACAGTTACATATCCATGCGCTAAAGCCCACTGATCATTATCGGTTGCGTCGGGTTCGTCGTTACGATAATGCCCTGTCATCCAATAATAATCAAAGCCACGAGGATGCTTGCAAGCCTCAACTTCTCTCGTCCAACTACCCCAACCCATACGGCACACCTTCAGTCCTGCAAACTTCTCGACCTTAGGGAAGTTCACATTTAAACAGACACCTTTTGGCAGACCATCAGCAAGAACTTTCTTGACAATAAGTCTTACATAATCACGTAGGTAAGAAAGGTCGGCATTAGGATCATAATCACAACTTGAAAAAGCGATAGAAGGGATATATTTCATACAACCCTCATACGCAATACCCATCGTACCACTGTAATGATTATTCACAGAGGAATTATCTCCATGATTAATACCTCCCAAAATAAGGTCGGGCTTTCGGTCAACAAGAATCTGGTCTAACGCTAACTTCACACAGTCAACAGGCGTACCTGTACATGACCATACCTCACAATCAGGGATATTATGACGCTTCTTCAACAATAGATAATCAACCACAGAAAAAGCACACGAAAAGCCCGAACGTCCTGCTTCTGGAGCACAGACAACAACATCTGCAAAATCTGTAAGGAATGAAACGAGCGTACGAATACCATTAGAGTGGTATCCATCATCGTTAGATATAAGTATGAGTGGTTTCTTAGAATTCATAAATTTCACTTTGATTTCAGTGCAAAAGTACGAAAAAAGGTTTATAAAGCCCTGCAATCTCATATAAAATATGTATCTTTGTAGCCTAATAAATGTATAGGATTAAATAGAAAAAAATGGGAAAGATTATCGCACTTGCCAACCAAAAAAAGGCGGCGTCGGAAAGACGACTACCACCATTAACTTGGCGGCTTCTTTTAGCAACGCTTGAGAAGTCTGTACTGGTGATTGATGCCGATCCGCAGGCGAATGCCTCCAGCGGTTTGGGCGTAGATATCAAAGAGGTGGATTGTTCGCTTTACGAATGTATCATTGACCATGCCGACATAAAAGACGCTATCTACACAACTGACATAGAAGGATTGGACATTGTTCCGAGCCATATCGACCTTGTTGGAGCTGAAATAGAGATGTTAAAGCTTAATGGTCGTGAAAAGGTTATGAGCAGTTTGCTTGCTCCAATCCGTGACGATTACGATTACATCCTTATAGACTGTAGTCCGTCACTCGGTTTGATTACTGTCAATGCATTGACAGCAGCTGACTCTGTTATCATTCCTGTGCAGTGTGAATACTTTGCATTGGAGGGTATCAGTAAGTTGTTGAACACCATTAAGATTATCAAGAGTAAGCTAAATCCGAAGTTGGAGATAGAGGGCTTCCTGCTGACGATGTACGACAGTCGTCTGCGTCTTGCCCGTCAGATTTACGATGAGGTGAAGCGCCACTTCCAAGAGTTAGTATTCAAGGCTGTTATCCAGCGTAACGTGAAACTCTCTGAGAGTCCGAGTCATGGTTTACCAGTTATCCTCTATGATGCTGACTCTACAGGTGCAAAGAATCATCTTAGCCTTGCAAAGGAAATCATTGAAAAGAATAAGAAATAAAAAAGGGAAAGATACGGAGTGTAAAGGTATGCTTTGAGACTCACGGATGTACCGTTTTCTGGTTGTAAAACTAATGTTTCTATCACAGATATATTAGCTGTTAGAAATAAAGAAACTAAGGGCTGGAAACAAAGAGCATCGTAGTATCGGGCAAAACAACCGCTAACTCCACCTAACTCCTTAACTCCATTAACTCCCAAACAAAGACTATGGCTGTACAAAAGAAATATAATCGAAACGCAAAGACCAATGCCCTCGGCCGTGGTCTGGATGCCTTAATATCTACTGAAGCTGTCAGTACACAAGGAAGTTCTACTATCAACGAGGTTGCCTTAGACCAAATTGAAGCTAATCCTAACCAACCTCGTCGAGAATTCGACCCTGTTGCGTTGGAAGAATTGGCGAATAGTATCCGTGAATTAGGACTCGTTCAGCCAATAACCTTACGTCAGGTAGACGAGAACCGTTTCCAGATTATTGCTGGTGAACGCCGTTGGCGTGCCAGTCAGTTGGCAGGCTTGAAAGCTGTTCCAGCCTATATCCGTACGATTAAGGACGAGAATGTAATGGAGTTGGCGCTGGTTGAGAACATCCAGCGTGAGGACTTGAATGCGATTGAGATTGCTTTGGCTTACGAACATCTGCTTGAAAAGAGCGGAATGACTCAGGAGCGTGTAGCTGAACGTGTCGGCAAGAGCCGTGCTGCTATTGCTAACTACCTTCGTTTGTTGAAGCTTCCTGCATTGGTACAGATGGGTCTGCAAAAGAAAGAAATAGACATGGGACATGCTCGTGCATTGCTTTCTTTGGATAGTCCTTCACTGCAATTGAAACTCTATCGTGAGATTTTAAAGAACGGATATAGTGTTCGCAAGGTTGAAGAGCTGTGTCAGCAACTCAATAACGGAGAAGATATCCAGAGTGCAAAGAAGAAGATTTCTGCTCGAACTCGCCTTCCAGAGGAGTTTAATATCCTCAAGCAGCGACTCTCATCATTCTTCGATACGAAGGTACAGATGAGTTGTAACGCTGATGGAAAGGGTAAGATTAGTATTCCGTTTGCATCAGAAGAGGAATTACTTCACATCATGGAAGTGATGGATAAGATGAAGTAAGACTTTTCACACGGAAAGATTAAGGTATTAGTAAGTATAAGATAAGCAAGTATTCTGGTTTAGAAGAACTATTCACAAGTATTAGGAAGCCTCAACAAGGCGCTGACCACAAAGCAAAGAATAAGTAAAAAACCTTCAAACCAGTAACTTAAGCAAGACAAAGGGTAGTGAAGAAGATGAAGAATAGAATCCTCAAAGGACTGTTGATAGCCCGGAATGCTCACCAGTGTTACGGTCATGCAGGCACAAGATCTGCCCCATGACACGTTAAAGGTTATGTATCCAGGCGACTCTACGGTCGTTGAGATACCGAGTTCGCAGGATAAATATATAGAAGAGAAGGCAATCCTCACACCAGATGATGAGGGAAAACTCACTTCTGTTCTGCGAAAGGATAGTGTCGGCATGGTGAAGAAACAGGGACGAGACTGGTCTAAGTGGCGCCCTAATCCTAAGCGTGCTTTGTGGCTTGCACTTGTCATCCCTGGTGCTGGACAGGTCTACAACCGTAAGTACTGGAAACTACCAATCTTCTACGGAGGCTTTGTAGGCTGTATCTATGCCATGACATGGAACAACCAAATGTATCATGATTATGCGCAGGCTTATATGGACATCATGGATAATGACCCAACAACGCAGAGTTATAATAACTTCCTACACCTCGGAGCTACGATTACCCCTGCCAATGAAGAGCGTTATAAGAACATCTTCAAACAGCGCAAGGATCGCTACCGCAGATGGCGTGACCTAAGTATCTTTACTACTATTGCGGTTTATGCCTTGTCAGTTATTGACGCTTACGTAGACGCTTCCTTATCCGACTTTGATATATCAGATGACCTCTCACTGCATATTGCACCAACGGTCATATCAAATAAGAGTATCGCTACACCAAACAACCCTTTCCGTTCATCGGCAATAGGTATTGGATGTAGTCTGACATTCTAAGCAGCAGCGCACTGTATTTGCGCTAACTAACTAAGAAATAATGAGTAGAAAGAGATATATTGTTTCCTTCCTTATTACAATGGGAGCAACCTGTGGAATCTATGCACAACAGCAAACTGTCGTTGATAATCGTGGTAAAACTGTGAAAGTGATGATTCCTGATGCATCAGAGACGATGGCAGGATATGTTGATGTAGACTATGTAGATGATAAGTTCTATAATAGTGGCATACAAACAGGGTTCGAGAATACACCCTCTACGGATGCAACAGAGCCAGAAAACGGTATGGAAGTCATTGATCGTAAGATGCGCAATCTATCGAATGTGATGACAATGACCTGTAATGAGGAAGTTAAGAAATATATCGATCGCTACACAAAGGCAGGACGCCAATCAACTTCTTATCTCTTGGGACGTGCACGTTATTACAACCCTATCTTTGAAGAAGCACTGCGTTTCTATGGTTTACCATTAGAACTGAAGTATCTTCCTGTGATAGAGTCGGGCTTAAACCCTAATGCTACCTCACGTGTGGGAGCAGCAGGACTATGGCAATTCATGGCAACAACCGGTAAACAATATGACCTTCAGATTGACAGTTATATTGATGAACGCCGCGACCCAGAGAAGTCTTCCTACGCTGCAGCACGTATGCTGAGCGACCTTTACAAACGATTTGGCGACTGGACATTGGCACTTGCTGCCTATAACTGTGGACCGGGACGTGTTAGCAGTGCTATCACAAAGGCTGGTGGTGGTGCTGACTTCTGGGCTGTCTATCAGCATTTACCAAAGGAGACACGCGGTTATGTTCCCGCTTTCATCGCAGCAAATTATGTGATGAACTACTATGCTGATTACAACATCACACCTCTGTCAACAGGTCTGCCTAACTGCTGCGACACGATTGTCATAGAGAAGGACGTTACACTTGCCAAGATTGCCAACGTATTAGGTATGAATGTGGACGATTTGAAAGTACTTAACCCACAGTATCGACAGGGTATAATCAAGGCTTTTGCTACCAATGGTGTTGCTAAGCTACGCCTACCTTCTGAAATGATTGAGAAGTTCAAAGGTTACAAAGATCAGATTTACCAAAACGAAACACCAAACGAAGAACCAAGCATGACTATCGCGGCTACTAATACAAGCCAAGGAACCATGCCATACTAACAAGATTCTTTTACCTTATTATATATAAAGGGAGGATGCACAATGGACAAGGACAATATTGAAGTTAAGGAGATTGACTACGAGAAGATGGTAGATGATGCATTTCAGCATCTCATTGATACCTATCTCGCTTCACGTCATCGAAAGAAGGTTGATATCATTACCAAGGCTTTCAACTTCGCACGACAAGCGCATAAGGGTGTGCGCCGACTCTCGGGCGAACCTTATATCATGCACCCTATTGCCGTTGCCCAAATTGCTTGTGAAGAGATGGGACTCGGAGCAACGAGTATCTGTGCAGCCCTCTTACATGATGTCGTAGAAGATACCGACTATACAGTGGAAGATATGGAAAATATCTTCGGTCCTAAGATTGCACAAATCGTTGACGGACTAACCAAGATTTCTGGTGGTATCTTTGGCGAACAGGCTTCTGCTCAAGCAGAGAACTTCAAGAAGCTTTTGCTTACTATGAGCGACGACATTCGTGTTATTCTTATCAAGATATGCGACCGTCTGCATAACATGCGTACTCTTGCTTCTCAGCCTGCCAGCAAGCAATATAAGATTGCAGGTGAAACGCTCTACATCTATGCACCACTTGCAAACCGACTGGGACTAAATAAGATTAAGACTGAGTTAGAAGACCTTAGTTTCCGCTACGAACATCCTGACGCATACGCCTCTATTGAGAAGAAACTCGCTTCAACACAGGCGCAGCGTGACACCCTCTTTGAACAATTCACAGCACCTATCCGTGCCGAACTTGACAAGATGGGCTTTGAATATGAACTTAAAGCACGTGTAAAGAGTCCTTATTCTATTTGGAATAAGATGCAGAACAAACACGTTACTTTTGAAGAAATATACGATATCCTTGCCGTACGCATCATCTATAAACCGAAGTCACCTGATGAGGAAATCAACAACTGTTTCCAAATTTATGTGGCTATCAGTCAGATTTATAAGAGTCATCCTGACCGTCTGCGCGACTGGGTGAACCATCCTAAGGCTAATGGTTATCAGGCATTGCACGTAACTCTCATGTCTTCCAAAGGTCGTTGGATAGAGGTTCAGATACGTTCTGAGCACATGAACGAATTAGCTGAACAGGGCTTTGCAGCACATTGGAAATATAAGGATGGCGGTGAGATTACTGAGGATGAGGGCGAATTGAACGAGTGGCTCAGTACGATAAAAGAGATTCTCGACGACCCACAGCCAGATGCTATGGACTTCCTCGATGCTATCAAACTCAACCTCTTTGCATCTGAAATATTCGTCTTTACACCAAAGGGTGAGATTAAGACGATGCCAGCAGGTTGTACAGCACTCGACTTTGCTTTCCAAATCCACACCTTCCTCGGTAGCCACTGTATCGGTGCAAAGGTCAACCATAAGCTTGTCCCATTGAGCCATAAACTCCAAAGTGGTGACCAAGTAGAAATCCTGACTTCGATGTCGCAACACGTCAATCCTTCATGGATTAACTTTGTGTCTACAGCGAAGGCAAAGGCAAAGATACAAGCTATCTTGCGACGTGAGAGCCGTGAGTTGCAGAAGGCAGGTGAAGAGCAGCTATCGAAGTGGCTAAAGGCACACGATCTTGAGATGACAACTGCAACCTTAGATAAGCTTTGCGAGCTACACGACCTTCGTAAGCATGACAGCCTTTTCCTTGCCGTTGGAGACAAGACCGTTATCCTTGGCGACACTGATTTGAACGAACTCCATGGTAAATCAAAGTCTGAGAAGACTGTTACCTCAGGTGGCTGGCGTCGTTACGTTCCTTTCTTGAAGTCGAATGATAAGAAGGAGACAGAATCTATAGAGGCTAAGGACACAGAAAATACTGAAGGTTTAATCGTTGTAACGAAAGAACTCAACAGAAAGAAGCCTATCTTCATCAACGAAGAAAACATACATCGCTATCTCTTCCCACACTGCTGCCATGCTATCCCAGGTGATGACATCCTCGGATATATTGACAACAAAAACCACATCGAGATTCATAAACGTGCCTGTCCAGTAGCTGCAAAGTTGAAAGCAAGTTATGGCGGTAGAATCTTAGATGCCAAATGGGATATGCACCGTCGATTGTTCTTCGATGCAACGATTGAGATTCGCGGTATTGACCGTAGTGGTATGCTGCACGATATCTCTGATGTCCTCTCCGACCAGTTAGGTATTAATATCCGTAAGATAACGATTTCCAGCGATAACGGAATCTTTGACGGAACGATTGAGATGCAAGTCCACGACCGCAAGGATGTACAGTTTATCGTTGAAAATATGAAGAATATTAAGGATGTACAAGAGGTCTTAGAGATTCTTTAGTCCTCTAAAGAACTATCTAACCTCAAGAGAAAGCGTCCTTCCAATCTACCGAGTGACAAAGCCCCAACAAGACTAAAACTATTACACAGCTTACAAGAATAGTTTTATTTTAAGTTGCTGTCATTTTTAACATTTCATGTAATCCTACTGTAAATTAATCAGTTAGGACACAACATTGGATGACAGAAATGACAGCAAAATTTATTTTATTTAAGGTACTATATAATCGGCACTCTGAAATAGAGCGTGTGGTGAGCCTCTAATTATTACGAATTATTGGTGTCCGATAAAACTTTTTTGGAGTTATCTGTGTTAGTTAAAATAGACTAAAACTTATGATTTCATTAATTTATTTGGTTATTATAGGGCTTCCTTTGGCAAAATAAGTACATTTTATAATGCTTACAGTTTAAAACTGAAAACCAAGCCCATGGATAAGTAAAACGGCTGCAACACCGATGGATAAAGAGATACAGAGCTTTCAGTTTATTTTTATCGGACAGCAATAATTACGAATCTACCAAAAGGGTTAGGAGAATATCAAGAGCTATGCAATAGGTTATATCACTCGAGAAATTAGAAAATCCTATAAGCTTTATCCGATATATGGAGTGATAAAGCTTACTTCTGCAAAAGGAACTTCAATATAACAGATGCAATTTCTTATCAAACGTGCGGAGGCTCCGCACACATGGTGCGGACGGTAAACACCAATAGTGCGGATGCTTAACACCACTCTTTGGGGCGGTTTATATCCTTACAAAAATATACTACTCATAAAGTGTTAGATATCGTTTCTTCTCACACATGAGGTTGGTCCTAATCATTCCATATATTAGAAGGAGCTTATCTAATATGATAAAATCAATTTCTATTCATAAAGAAAAGCAAATAAATACCTATTTTTGAGTATTGTAGAGTTTGTTAAATCGTCTTATCTTTGCAAGTCATGGACTTCACGAATAGGATAATAGCGTCTATTGTATTTTGCGGACTAAGTATCAATGGTATAGCACAGACACTTACAGGTTGTGTTGTGGGAAAGGATGATCGTAAGCCTATAGCCTACGCATCAGTCACATTGAAGGAAAATCGCTTGTACGCTTTTACGGACGAAAAAGGTTGTTTCACGATAAAAAACGTACCGAAAGGAAAGTGTACTGCAGTTATCTCCTGCCTTGGTTACGCAGAACAAACAGTAGTTGTCACCATTAATGCTGATGGTGCCACGCTCAACGTACGCCTTGCCGAAGACAACCTTCAACTCGATGAAGTACAGGTTGTTGCGCATCGAAAGAAAGACGAGATAACAACCTCTTACACCATTGACCGTAAGACATTAGACAATCAACAGATAATGACTTTGGGTGATATTGCCCAACTCTTGCCGGGCGGTAAGAGTGTGAACCCTTCTCTGATGAACGATAGCAAGCTTACTTTGCGAAGCGGTTCATCAGAGCGAGGCAACGCGTCGTTTGGTACAGCCATTGAGATGGATGGTGTTCGTCTGAACAATAATGCTATGATGGGTGAAACAGCTGGTGTGAGTACACGGGGGGTAAGTGCTTCTAACATTGAAAGTGTGGAGGTAGTACCCGGTATTGCCTCTGTAGAATACGGCGACCTCACCAATGGTGTAGTAAAAGTGAAGACCCGTAGAGGCAGTTCGCCTTTCATCTTGGAAGGAAGTATCAACCAACACACCCGCCAGATAGCCCTTCACAAAGGATTAGACTTAGCAAGAACGCTGGACTTATCAACTTCTCCCTTGAGCATGCACGCTCTTTCTCGGATGCAGCATCGCCTTATACCGCTTATCAACGTAATGTACTGTCACTGCACTATATGAATGTCTTTATGAAAAAGACACAGCCTCTGACCTTGGACATTGGGCTAAATGGTGGCGTGGGAGGCTATGATTCGAAAGCTGATCCTGACCGCAACTTAGACAGTTATTATAAGGTTAAGGACAATAATGTGGGTGGTAATGTGCGCCTTGACTGGTTATTGAACAAGTCATGGATAACCAATCTTAATTTTACAGCAGCCTTCACCTACGCTGATAAACGCTCAGAAAGCTACAGCAACGAAAGCAGTAGTTCTACACAACCTTATATACACACCTTGACGGAAGGATATAACATTGCAGAAGATTACGATAAGAACCCTTCTGCCAACATCATTCTTGGTCCTACAGGCTATTGGTATCTGCGTGGTTTTGGCGATTCCAAGCCGTTAACCTATAGTTTGAAGCTAAAGGCTAATTGGAATAAATCATTTGGAAAGTTCCGCAATCGCTTACTTGTTGGTGCTGAATGGACAAGCAGTAGGAATAAGGGAAAGGGTACACACTACGAAGATATGCGCTACGCACCGACATGGCGTGAATATCGTTTTGATGCCCTACCCGCTTTGAACAATATGGCACTCTATGCCGAGGATAAGCTCTCAATGGCTATTAATACCAAACAGAATGTTGAACTGACAGCAGGTGTGCGTGAGGATATCACCTCGATTCCCGGCTCAGAGTATGGAACAGTGGGTAGTCTTTCACCACGACTGAATATGCGCTATATGCTTCGTTTCGGGCAAGAAAGTTGGGTGAACAGTCTTAGCGTGCACTCAGGATGGGGAAAGAGCGTGAAACTTCCAAGTTTCCAAGTACTCTACCCTTCTCCATCTTATCGTGATATGTTGGCATTCTCATCTACCAGTGATGCTAATAATCGTTCTTATTATGCCTATTACACTCACCCTTCAAAGGCACGATACAATGCTGACTTGAAATGGCAATATGCCAACCAGTGGGATTTAGGTGTGGAACTGAGAACAAAAATTGCAGACATCAACCTTTCATTCTTCCATAGTAAGACTTTCAATCCTTACATGGCAACAAACACTTACACACCTTTCACCTATAAGTACACATCACCTGCTAAACTTCAAGCGAGCGGTATTGCGACGGCTAATCGCCTCTTTACGATTGACCCACAGACAGGTATTGTGACGGTAAGTGATGCCAGCGGTGCGAAAAGCCCCAGTCGTTCTCGGTTATGACGAACGTAACACCTACGTCACCAACACAAAATATGTGAATGCTGACCCACTGAGTCGCTATGGCTTAGAATGGATTGTAGACTTCAAACAGATTAAGGCGCTCCGTACACAGGTACGTGTTGATGGTAAGTATTATCATTATAAGGCACAGGACGAAACGCTCTTTGCGGATGTTCCAGTAGGTCTGAATACACGTCAGTCAGATGGTAGACTCTATCAATATATTGGTTATTATCGTGGTGGTGCAGCCTCATCAACCAACTATACGGCAGATGCTTCTGCCTCAAATGGCTCTGTCAGTGGTCAAGTAGATATGAATGTTACACTAACGACACACATACCAAAGATTCGACTCGTCGTTGCTTTGCGTTTGGAAAGTTCGCTCTATACATATAGTAGAGCTACCAGCAGTCGAGGATATATTGTCAATAGTGGCAATGAATACTTTGGTGAAGCATACAATGGTAAGACAGAGAATCAGACAGTTATCGTCTATCCAGAGTATTACAGCACATGGGATGCACCAGAGACACTGGTTCCCTTTGCAGAGAAGTTACGTTGGGCAGCAACGAATGACAGAGGCTTATACAACGACTTAGCACAGTTGGTTGTGCGAACAAACTATCCTTACACATTGAATCCGAATAAGTTGAGTGCGTTCTGGTCGGCTAACTTGAGTGTAACAAAGGAAATAGGTAAGCACGTATCTATATCGTTTTATGCCAATAACTTCTTCAACACACTTGCTCAGGTACACTCATCACAAACAGGACTTGAGACAAGTCTCTTTGGTAGTGGATATGTTCCGAGCTTCTATTATGGACTTTCATTAAGATTAAAGATATAATGAAAAAGATATTTAGTTTACTTGCGGTATGCGTGATGACGATGTTAATCTCGTGTGCTGATTATGAGGAGGGCATTAAGGTAGTCAACTTCGATGTGAAGTTGGAGTTCCCCAGCACTTATGACGGTTCTTATGAAGGCTTACGTGTAGAGTTACAAGATGCCGTGGCAAGCACCTTCGTTGATAGTACGGATGCTGAGGGAGTGGCTCATTTCTGTGTTCCATCAGGCTTGTATAAGGTCAGCAGCTCAGCAAGAAAGGAGACTGTGGACTACCGTTACTTCTTCAATGGTGCCAAGTCGCAGGTAGTCGTTGCCGTAGACTCTCCTCACGTGGTAACCTTACCATTAGTAATGTCGAAGAAACGTATCGTAAATTAAAAGAGAAATAAAGATAGTATAAATTAAAAACAATGTTTATGAAGAAAATAAGTTTTATAGGGCTTATCGCTTTAGCACTGTCGTTCATTCCCCTTAGTGGCTTTGCACAGACAGTACAAGAGAAGATGATAACCTGCCTTGTCTTGACCGAAACGAATGGTACAAAGACAGAATTTGCTTTGGAATCGTTTCCTGTTATAACCATAGAGGGTAACAACCTTGTTATTACCCATAATGGGAATCAACTAACAACAGCCCTGACAGGCGTACAGGATTACCACTTTATTGAGAAGAAGGTGACAACAAGCATTAGTAGTGTGCCTTCTCGAATGACCCAAAGAATGAATCTAACACACCTCAATTCTCATTCAGTAATGCAGAAGTAAGTGGATTAAAAGCAGGTGCAAGAGTTGCCATTTACAATCTTAATGGTACACAAATCAGCTCTGCGACAGCAGATGGAGAAGGACGAGTTGCCCTTGATTTCTCGTCTTTACCTAAGGGTGTCTACATCCTCCGTACACCTACTAAGAGCTTTAAGTTTATGAATAAGTAAGAATAACATTAGAAATTAAATAGAAAAGATATGAAGAAAATATTACTTCTCCTTGTTGCCATGTTCGCTTTCATTGGCAACATCAATGCACAAGTATGGAACATGGTTGTGACACATAACGATGGTACCGTACAAGTTATCAAAGCATCAGATGTAAAGAACGTTACTTTCCAACTACCTGATCAGAATGCTGACCAAGTTATCATCAAAGAACTGTACACGACAGGTGTACCAATTGAAAACGATCCCAAGAATTTCTTCCAGATGGACAAGGGTTTTATCCTGTACAACAATGGTGGTAAGACAGCAGTAATCAGCAACTTAGCTATTGGTATGTTAGACCCATACAATGCTCATTCTGGTGCAAACGCATGGTACAGCACAGGAGTGACAGAGCCTTCTTACATTTCACAGGGCTGGGTTCCAGCAGCTTGTGGTATATGGTACTTCCCCTAATTCATTGATTATCGAGCCTTATTCACAGGTTGTTATCTGCTGTATGGGGGCAATAGACAATACTAAGACGTACTCAAAGAGCGTTAACTATGCCAACAAGGATTATTACACAATGTACGATCCTGAGTCTGGTTATAACAACACATCTTATTATCCAACACCTTCAAATGTTATCCCAACCAGCCAATATCTTAAGGCAGTAAACTTTGGTCCTGCCAATGCTTGGCCACTCAGTCAATCTTCTCCAGCCTTCTTTATCTTCCAAACAAAGGGCACAACACCTGCTGCTTTTGCTAAGGATGCAAGCAATATCACATACGCACCGGGCAAAGCAAAGACAAATGTAAACGCTGTATTGAAGGTTCCTACAGACTGGATTCTTGATGGTATTGAGGTTTATCAGGATATTAACGAGAGTAAGAGTAAAAAACGTTTCGGCTCTGACGTAGATGCTGGTTATGTGAAGCAGACTATCAAACTTGGTCACAGTGTATATCGTAATGTAGACGTTGAAGCTACAAAGAAGATTGAAGGCAATGCCGATAAGTTAGTTTATAACTATCAGTATGGCGCAGACCCAAGTCATATCGACGCTGAAGCATCTATGAAAAAGGGTGCAAAGATTGTCTACATGGACACAAACAACTCTACTGCTGACTTCCACGAGCGCAGTCAGTTCTCACTTAGAGATAAGTAAAACAGATGATAAAAGAACATAACCTGTAAGATGAAATATAGGTTCATGACACTTATACTGGCAGGAGCATCCCTCTCTGCCAGCCTCAACGCACAGGAGCAGGCTAAGGATAGTCTGCTCCATCGTGATTTTAGCTTCGTTGCCAACAGCGATGCATGGCTGAGAAGTGACAATGCAGCAGCCTTAATACGATTCAAGACAAAGAACATTTCCTTGGCTGAAATGTATGTGCAGTATGGCAAGGGAGGCTTTGTCAACTATGATGCATCGCCACGTACCGTGCAGGCAGGTGCTAACGTGTCTTCACTCTATCGCCTAACAGACAAGATTGTCTTGTCGGGAAGTATGCGTTATGACAACTTCTCTGGGCGTAATATGACTGGTTCAGCGTTCATACAGACCCAACGTCTACCATTCGATATTGTCGAAGACTCGCTAAATAATGCTGGCACAAAGCATCGTGACACCTATAATCTTACGGGCGCATTGTCTTGGGAGATATATAAAGGACTTGCCATTGGTACAAAGGTGGACTTCACTGCGGCAAACGTTGCTAAGTATAAGGATTTAAGACATAAGACAAAGCTAATGAATTTAGCCCTCACTACTGGCATCTATGTACCGTTACAGCCTATTAGTCTTGGTTTCAATTATACTTACCGACGGAATACAGAGAGCGTAATCTTTAGTACCTACGCTTCAAATGCACAGGAGTTTACGTCTTATATCAACTATGGTCCGTGGATTGGTAAGACAGAACCCTTCAGTAGTTCGGGCTTTACAGACAGCAATAGGGAGCAACCTATGCTCAATGAATATCATGGATTAGGTTTACAACTTGGCTGGGAAATCCTACCACATCTCTCATGGTTTAACCACTTGGATATGGCTTATCGCAAGGGTTATTATGGTAGGAAATCACCCTATACGATTGTTCACACCAATCATCATAGCCATATTTATGACTACCAGACACGCCTAACTTTGAACCTCGATAAGCAGATACATCATCTTGACTTTAGGTTCTCAAGCGAGAACCTTGTCAACGAGATGAATGCTTATCGTTCTAACAAGAATGAACAGGGAGCCTACTTCTATCAGTATCTTGACCCGGTAAAGAGTGCTAACAAGGCGTGGAATGATATGCATCTTGGCTATACAGGCTATTATGGAGTGACAAACGAGTTACCTCTCTGGACAATAGAAGCAGGCGCGAACATTGCACAACGTAAGCAGACTGGCTACAGCTACCCTTACTTCCGATGTCAGGATATCCGCACGATGGAGGCTTATACAAGTCTTACACGTAACTTCCTTTTCCGCAAGGGAGTATTGTCATTAAAGGCGGGCTTTGCCTATAAGAAGGGAAAGGGTGATGCTTTCGAGGATGGAACATTAGCTAAACCATCTGACAAGCAGAACGGTTTTCCTACGATGGACGTTCTAATGTATCGTGAGTATAAGTATCTTACAGACCCACAATACTCCCTCCAACTCGGACTTAAATATGCCTTTATACTCCCAGGCACCAAGATGAAGACCTACACAGCCTTCGACTTCACTCATCGGCATACCAACGACGGCAACGCTTATCTCATAGGAAGGAACTATTCAACGGGCAGACTGACTATTGGTTGCACCTTCTAACAGTCTTACTATTGGTCCGCACGAATGGTGCTAAGCGTTCGCACGTATGGTGCTGAGCCTCCGCACCACACGTGCGGAGTACTTAAAAAGGTGCAATTTGCTGTTAAGACGAAAGCAACTCATCAATAGGAAGACATTATCCTATAAAGAATAAAAATCAGACAGACATAAAGAAATTATAAAAGGAATCAATCACATATTATGTTAATAAACAAAAGAATTATCAATGCGCTTGTACTCCTGCTCCTCGTGACAGGTGCTATGGCGCAGAATGTCAGTACCGACAACAGCTTCCGCATAGGTAAGTTGAAGAACGGTATGACTTATTACATACGCCACAATGCTAAGGAGAAAGGAATAGCCGACTTCTACATTGCACAGCGTGTGGGAAGTATTCTCGAAGAACCTAACCAAAGAGGATTAGCTCACTTCCTTGAGCACATGGCTTTCAATGGTAGTAAGAACTTCAAGAACACAGCTTCGTCACCAAGTATCGTACATTGGTGTGAGGCACATGGTATCAAGTTCGGTACCAACCTCAATGCTTACACCTCGATTGACGAGACCGTTTACAACGTCAGTTCCGTACCTGTAAAGCAGGAATCAACCATCGACTCTACCCTACTTATCCTCCACGACTGGAGTCACTACTTAGACCTTGAGGACAAAGAGATAGACAAGGAGCGTGGTGTTATCCACGAAGAGTGGCGTACACGCCGTGCTGGTATGGCTTCACAACGCCTGATGGAAGAGGCATTGCCGATTATCTATCGTGGTACGAAGTATGAAGACTGTCTGCCAATCGGTAAGATGGAGATTGTTGACAACTTTCCTTACAAGGCACTTCGCGACTATTACCACAAGTGGTATCGTCCAGACCTGCAAGCAATCATCGTTGTGGGTGATATTGACGTAGACAAGATGGAGCAGAAGATACAGTCTGTCTTCTCTGCCATCCCAATGCCTGAGAATGCTGCTCATCGCGAATACTTCCCAGTGAATGACAACGACAAGATGATTGTAGCATCATTGAAGGATTCAGAACAACCTATCATGCTCGTTACACTTTATATGAAGCGTGAGGCTACGCCTGATTCAGAGAAGTCTTCGGTAAAGTATCAGCGAGACGGATATGTTGACGACTTGGTTTCTTATATGATTGGCGAACGCCTTAACGAGATGCAGGACAAAAATCCAAAGCCTTGCTTGAGTGCTTCTGCACGTATGGGTCAGTTCTTGATCAGTCGTACAAAAGATGCTTTTGTCCTTTCCTTTGGTGCTCGTCAGGAAGATGTAAAGGGTTCTTTCGATGCAGCAGTGGGTACTATAGAGCAGATTCGTCAGCATGGGTTTACTCCTTCAGAACTCACTCGTGCCAAAGCCTTCCGCCAGAAGGTGATTGACCGCCAATACAATGAGCGCAACGACCGTCGCAATTCATATTATGTGCGTCGTGCAAAGCAGAATTTCCTCGATAATGAACCCATCACCACCGAAGCATACGACAAACAACTCGACGACCAGTTCTTTAATGAGGTAACACTCGACGAGGTCAATGCGGCTATGCGTGAGGCTATCACGAATAAGAATCAGGTGCTTGTTGTCTATTCTCCAGACAAAGCTGGCGTAAATGTTCCCTCAGATGCGCAGTTTGAGCAAATGGTTCTTGATGCACAGGCAAAGTCCTATCCTAAGTATGTTGAGAAGAAGTTGGACGATAAACTTATAGAGACGTTACCGAAGAAGGGACGTATCAAGAGTGAGAAAGCAGGCTTGCACGGAACGACAGAAATCACACTGAGCAATGGTGTGAAAGTTTACTTCAAGAAGACCGACTATCAGAAGGATGCTGTGACACTGAACTTCTTTGCAGAAGGTGGTTCTTCCCTCTATCCTGTCAAGGACTTGATTAACACACAGTTTATCTCAGCAGCTGTAAAAGAAGGTGGTGTAGGACGTTTCAGTGCAACAGAACTCAATAAGTTCTTAGCTGGCAAGACTGTTCGTATCAACGCTGGTGTAGGCAATGAAACACAGTCTATCAGCGGTAACTCGTCTATCAAAGATATTCGCACACTCTTTGAACTTACTTACTTGTATTTACAAACTTACGTCGTGATGATCAGGCGTTTCAGTCAGAAGTTAACCGTATGCGCTCTTTTCTCACCAACCGTGAGGCAAGTCCTAACGTTAGCTACAACGACTCTATCGCTGCCATCGTTTATGGTAATTCGCCACGTGTACAACCACTTAAGGCAGCTTCACTTGACAAGGTAAGCTATGACCGTGTTCTCGAGATTTACAAGGAGCGTTTCAGCAACGCTTCTAACTTCAAGATGATTGTCATGGGTAACATTGACATCGCTCAGTTGCGCCCTCTCTTGGAGCAATACATTGCTTCTCTACCATCAACAGGCAAAAAGGAAACCTTTGCGAAGACTTATCCTGACGTGCGCAACTGCAACGAGACTCACCGCTTTGAAAAGAAGATGAAGACCCCATTGGCACGTGTAACCGTCTTCTACACATGGGACGAACCTTATACAGCGAAGTCTGATTTGGAACTCGACGTCTTCAAACGTGTATTGTCAATCGCTTATACCGACTCTGTACGTGAGGAGAAAGGTGGGGTATATGGCGTGAAACTACAGCAGAGTCTGAACGCAACAAGTAATCCTCACGCTCTCTTGAAGATTGCCTTTGATACCGATCCAGACAAGTATAACATGGTGATGCCTATCATCACCAAACAGATTGAGCATATTGCCAATAAGGGTCCAGAGGCTGTGAGTTTACAGAAGGTGAAGGAATACCTCCTAAAGCAGTATGACCAGTCTTCTGTTACCAATGACTACTGGCTCTACGTGATATACAACCAGCTGCGCCACGGTGTTGACTTTGACAAGGACTACAAGGCACTCGTGCGCAACATCACAGCTGCTGACATCCAGCACATTGCCCAAGACCTTATCAAGAGCAACCGCCGTATTGAAGTGACGATGCAATCTGAAAAGGGAATGTAAACCGTACTATATTATAGGTTACACAAAGTAAACCTACTTAAAACAGCCATATCGAAGCCTGAGTGCTTTGATATGGCTGTTCTTCTTTGCTATTGGTGTTCGAGAGGATTTATCTTTGACCTTACTAATATAACGTCTACTCTTTGAAAGTTTTTCGATTTCCTCTTTATCTGTGTGGATTTATATTTATCTGCTACTTTGTTGTTGGTACAATACCTGCATCAGTATCAGAGTTATGAATACGTTGGTTCACCTCAGAGCCATGCTTTCCAAAGTTCAGGTTGAAATGAAAGTCTATGCCAAAAACTTTACATAGATTTTTCGACCATACCATTTGATTATAAGGAGCAAGATGGGAAAGATTTTCTACAGACATTTCATAACGTGAACTGAAGATGTTCTGCAACTGGAGTTCTACACCCCATTTTTCTCTATTGTACCCAAAAACTATACTATGTGATTTCTCATCTTTGTTAAGTGTCTCCCCCCACAGTCTATGAAAACTTGTCTCAAGATTGGCGCCTACATACCAATTCTTGTACATTCCCATTAAGTTGGCACGCAAGCCCCAGTTAGTATGTGTATGCGTATAAGTATTGCCATTGCTGATATAGCGATTAACAAATGGGGTTAATTGAATGGATATATAATCCTTCCAAGGTTGTACTTTTAGGTTTATTTGAGAGTTCAGACGATGGAAGCCTCTTTGATTGGCATAACTCCTAACATAGAAGCCATTCGAATAGGTTGTTTCTTCCATATATGGTTTATCATCATAGCTATAACGAGTAAACCATTCTGCACTAATATATTTTGTTCCTACGCTAATTGATAGTTCATTAGAGAAAAATCTGACCGCCTGTAGATTTGGATTTCCACGGCGTATTTGGTAAATGTCTATGTGTTGTTCAACATCGCTTAATTCGGCAAGTGAGGGTGCGTAGCCTCCCATGTAGGCTTTATAACGTATTGACAGATAATTGTTGAAATGGTACCCCAGCTGAATAGTCGGGCGAAATATATATTTTACCTGTTTGGCATTTCCTTGGCTAACATAGGTTCTCATAGCACCTACACCTACCATATAATCCAGTTTCCCTAACTTTGAAGCCCATTCTCCAAAACCATAACTCTCACCTGTATTCATCTTTACGCTTGAGGATGTGTTTCCATCGTATGCATTTTTTGTGTACATCTGCTGATGTCGCAGACCAAATGACAACCGCGAATCCTTGATTTTCTGCTCGTAAATAACCTCAGCTATAGCCGAATATTTATTACCATCGACATGGGAAGATATTTCCTGTACCGAATTTCCCTGAGATTGGCGATATAAACGGTCGTTCTTAGTATTGATATATGTTCCTATCAGGTCAAAGAAAGATGCTTATCCTTGGTAAACTCATGTTGATAATAAATATCTAACGATGGATTGTTGCTCCTTGACTTGGTGCGGTCCATGATATCGAATGTGTTGCTATTCTGAATAAGTTTGGAATTTCTATCAAATACCGCATGAGGCGTATTGTTATATAAATCACGAAAAGTAACACTCAATATGTTCCCCCTATGTATGTAATCGTATCCTATGGATAGATTGATGTTATCATATTGTGCCTTTGTCTTTTTGCCCTATCTCATAGTTGTTGATACTGGGTGTCGTTGCATTGAAAGCCTCCATGTTTTCACGTAACCAGTTTACATCACGTCGATTCCAGTTTACAGATGTCTTAAAGTTTGACTTACCTACATGATAATTACCCGATAACTGATAATCTCCTATACCTAAGGGATTGATAGTGTTCATAAACTCTCCGGAGATACTTCCACCATTCTTCTTTTCTTTTAAGATAATGTCAATTACGGCAGCTACATTTCCGTATCTTAGACCAGGATTATCATGATATTCTATTCTCAATACGTCTGCCGGCAAGAGAGCCTTCACCTCCTGTATCTCTGCCTTTACACCATTAATACGTAACTCTACGGCATCCCCCATAGTGGTAGTCACCTTACTGTCGAGCGTATTTACAGAGATTCGTGATAGCTGAAGATGCTGCAACAAACTTAAACCATTGCTTGATGTTTTTTGCTGAAGCAGATTAGGGATAATTATTTGGCGGTCAGCTTTTTGTATTACGTTGTTGGCAGTCACTGTAACGTCATTAAGCTGCTTACTCTCTGGCTCCAACACGATTGTACCCACCGAAAGGTGCTTAGAAATGTTTTGGCATTTAATTTCCTGCGTAGAATACCCAACAAAAGATATCCTTATTCTATAGTTCTCTCCTTCATGCGTATTCAGTTCAAAGCCACCATTCATATCAGTTACCACTCCACTAATCATCTTATTTTCGCTTTCACGAAACAACGAAACCGTTGCAGCTGGTAATGGTTGCTTGTTTTCATCTACGACCGTTCCCGTAGTTTGTGCAGCAAGAATACCATAGCAGCCAGACATGAGCAACGTGAGAATTTTCTTTTTCATAAACATTATATTATTTATTATATGTATTGTCTTATTATTATTTTGGAGTCAACATTATGATATGCCGACAACTTTTCTTGCCTTTCGATGTTGCAAAGGTAATATTTTTTTATTTTCACTACGCAAAAGTGTAATTCTTAGTTGTTTGCTTAAATTAAACATCAAAGTGTGATCATGTTGCTTTTATAAATACAATATTCACATAATTTCTTTTTGTTTCTTGATTTATATGGCAAAAAAATACGTCTTTTCCAAAGATTACCTATCACACTTTTTGTGTAAATTTACTCTCTCTTTGTTTTTTTACACTTTTTGTGTAATTCTCTTTGCGATATTCTGCATTAAAAATGTACTTTTGTAGAAAAATAAAATAGAGGGACCTTATTAAGTTGAACATATATGACAGATATAAAAAGAATTCTTTATAGCGTCAAATACTGTAAGCAATGCACCAGATTATGATTCTAATGTACTGTCCACATTGATTCATACAGTAGAGTCCTTTGCACGTGTAACCTATCAGAGCATTTATTTGATAGACTATTATAAACAGGAGTTTCTTTATGTATCAGATAACCCTTTGTTTCTTTGTGGTCATACAGCAAAGGAGGTGAAGGAATTGGGATATAGTTTTTATTTGAAATATGTACCAGAGGAAGAACAAAAAATGCTTGTTGAGTTGAACAGAAGTGGTTTTAAGTTCTTTGATACTTTCGACAATGTTGATAAATACCAATGTTCCATGTCATATCATTTTCATCTGAAGAGTGGAACAAGAAGCAGACTGATCAACCACCAGCTTACTCCTATACTATTAACTGACGATGGCAAGATATGGATAGGTATGTGTGTTGTTTCTCTATCTTCACATAAAACAGTTGGACATGTAGAGTTCCACAAAAAGGATAATCCTAACTATTGGAAATATTCTTTCGAAAGCCATCGGTGGATGGAATGTGAAGGAGTTTCGCTAAAAGAAGAGGAACTCGAAGTGCTTAGATTATCAGCAGCGGGACTAACAATGACAGAAGTAGCAGACAGAATGTGCCGCTCATTAGATTCTATTAAAACCTACAAACGTCACGCCTTTGACAAATTAGGCGTGGCGAATATCACCGAAGCTATTTCAAGAGCTATCTTAAACAAACTCTTCTAAAAATAATAATTTACGGCAAAGGCGAAGATACACATTCAAGTAGTAAGTGAATATTGAGACTCATTTGGCTTTGAAAAGACGCCTATCGATTAAATGGTCTATACATGCTCTAACACTGTGTATCCTTTAAAAAGCATTTCCCAGTGAAAACAATTTTGCTGTCACTACTGTCATCCGAACTCATTAGTTAACCTACTGTGTAACAGTAGGATTACATGAAATGTTAAATGTGACAGTAAAATGAAATTAAAACTATTCGTGTAATAGCGTGTATGATTTTCTACTTACATTTAGTAGACTTTATCACGCTATTACACAAAGCCCCTTTAAATAACCCCCATCAAGCGGAGAACCGTTGGAGTAAGCAGGGCAGTGAAGATACCATTTAGCGTAATACCTAAGCTCGCAAAAGCACCATACTTACTGCTATACGCCATCGCTGTGGATGCACCAACGGCATGAGAGGCAGCACCCATAGAGAGACCTTGTGCGATAGGACTATTTACATGACCATAGGACAACATCTTAAAGCCTACCAAAGCACCAATAATACCAGTGACAACCACCACGGCAGCAGTAAGAGAAGGAATACCTCCAAGGCTCTGTGTCACCTCCATTGCAATAGGTGTTGTTACTGATTTACTTGCCATTGAGAGGACAATAATATCAGGTGCGCCACAAAGCTGTGCTACGAAAACAACACTCACAATACCAACCAAACAGCCAACAAACTGTGACAGAACAATTGGTAACCACAGACGCTTTATAGCATCAAGCTGTAAATAAAGTGGTACGCCTAAGGCTACAACTGCTGGTTTAAGCCAGAAGTCAATCAATTGGGCACCTTGCTTATAGACTGCAAAAGAAACACCAGTTATCTTGAGATAGACAATAATAAGTACGATGGCTATCAAGATAGGGTTGAGTAACATCCAACCAGTACGCTGCTGTAGACGTTTGATGTAAAAGAAGGCAGCAAAAGTCAATGCCAAAATAACATACTGATTGGAAAAGATATCTTTACCATCCTGTATAAGGTCAATAGTCTGACCGATTGTTTCATCCCACGAATTCATTATTTTTCCTCCTTTTTAGTTATCTTATCCTGTCCGAGTAACGCTTTGTCAAGTTCTATTCTTTCAGCCTCTTCCATGGCTTCAACCTCTTCGGTTTCCTCCAGCATCTTCTTCATCTTCTGCGCATGGGCACGATGATGAAGTAAGTCCATAGCCATCAACCGACGTTCAAACTTTATGACAAGTTGATGCATCTGTCCTGTAACAACAAGAACAAGAAGAGTACTGACCACTGTTGCAGTAACAATAGGGAACCATTGAGCCTTAATAAGATCAAGATAGAGAATAAGAGCCACCCCAGGCGGTACGAAGAAGAAGCCGAGATTTGCTATCAGAAGCTGTGACAATCGCTCCACCCAAGCTAACTTCACCCATCCTAACTTTAGAAAAAGTGTAAGAAGAAGCATACCAATGATACTGGACGGCAGTTTTATTCCTGTAGCCCAAACAATAAACTCTCCCAATGCTAAGCATCCGAAGATAACAAAGAACTGTCTCGCCATGTAAAAAAGTTATTATTCAATACCACCATCAAACATAATCGTTTGAATAGTTATAGCATTTAATAAGCGAGTGCAAAGTTATAGATTTTTTAAGTATCAAACGCTAAATTTCCCTTTTTTAATACTTGAAAGAAAGGCTTTCGATGATATTTATCAAGCAGATAACCAGCGAAATCGGAAAAAAATGCGTAAGTTTGCAAATGATAAAAAGCTATACAACGTTCGTAATGACAGAATCAGACAATAATATCTCCGATAAAAACTGCGACTTACTATCAGATTTAGCAGAAACAACATGGCATTTGCTGTGGGTGACCCACAGGAGAATGGTATGCTCGTTTATGAACCCTACGAGATGAATATGGGTATCTCTGTTGCTGCCAATCTGCGTGAAGCCTTCAAGGTTTCTGAATTGTTGCAGAGTGGATACAAACGTTTGTTAGCAGAGATTGATACTCCTGTGATGCTTATGCCTATTGACGACTTTGGTACACAGGATATTGAGACACTCTATTATCACACCTACCATAGACAAGGCAACGAGGAGATTCTATCGAGTATCCTACCTGACTTGAATGCGATTGCTGTCTTTGCAATTAACAAAGACCTTAAGCTTGTTATCGACGACCATTTCAAGGATATTCGAATACAACCGCTTATGCAGTCGGTATGGACGCATCTCTATCGTCGTTCTTATACTGGTCCACGCAGAAAACTTTATGCTTATTTCCACGAGAAGCGTATGGAGGTTTTCAGTTTTCAACAAAATAGATTCCGCTTCAGTAATTCATACGAAGCAACCAATGAGCATGATGCTTTGTATTACCTCCTTTATATATGGAAGCTAACTGGAATGGATGTAGAGAAAGATGAGTTATATATTGTCGGTGACATACATTACCAAGATTGGCTCATTGATAAAGTAAAACAACATTTGAAGTTCTGTAGGGTTATCAACCAGGAAGTTTACTTCAATAATAGCCAGTTGGCTAAACGTACAGATATTCCCTACGATATGAAAACTATCTATCTGGAATAAAAGAAGAAGATTGGAATTAAAATGTAGAGTGAATTAAGTTCACACATCTCCCATAGAGACTAATGTCTTAACTCCATATAACTCCTTAACTCCTTCATCTCCTAAAAATAGAAATTATGCGAATTATAACAGGAAAATACAAAGGCAGACATTTTGATATTCCACGTACCTTTAAGGCACGTCCTACAACAGACTTTGCAAAAGAGAATATCTTTAATGTTATCAATGCTTACGTAGATTGGGAAGAAGCAACGGCACTCGACCTCTTTGCTGGTACGGGTAGTATATCCTTAGAACTCTTATCACGTGGTTGCCAACAGGTGATAAGCGTAGAGAAAGACCGTGACCATGCTCGCTTCATCAGTCAATGTATGGAAAAGCTTGGCACAGACGAGCATATATTGATAAAGGAGATGTGTTCCGTTTCTTAAAGAGTTGTCATCAGAAGTTTGATCTAATCTTTGCTGACCCTCCATACGCATTGCCAGAGTTAGAGACTATTCCAGACCTCATCTTCCAATATGACCTATTGAAGGAAGATGGACTACTTGTCTTTGAACATGGTAAGAATAATGATTTCTCCGCTCATCCCCACTTCATAGAACATAGAAGTTATGGTAGCGTGAACTTCACATTGTTTAGATAAACACAGCTTCACCTGTAAGACTGCCTATAAAAGAGTTATATCGGAAAGTTAACAATATTATCTGAATTAGGTTAAAGGTTTCTTAGCTTCTTACCTTTACAACAGTGGACTCAAGAGCCTTACCATTGATTCCCACAATCGCTGTAGGAATGAACGGTGCGTAAGGTTTCGTACATCTTCCAAAGCAACAGACTCTTCTTGATCTTTTAAGAAGATATCCTTTACCTTCAATGCTATTTTCTTGTCATAGAAGAAAGCATTTGCTTCAAAATCATTCTCGAAACTACGGAAATCAACATTAGTAGAACCAATCGTTGCTATACTATCATCGGCAACGAGAAGTTTTGAATGATTAAAACCAGCCTTATATAAATAAACCTTTACTCCCGCTTTCACCGTTGCTAAAACATAAGTGCGTGAAGCCCATTCCACTATCTTTGTGTCCGTCTCGTAAGGAATCATCAGTCTCACATCAACTCCCGACAAGGCTGCAGTACGCATAGCAAAGAGGATTGGGTCGGTAGGAAGGAAGTAAGGTGTTTCCATATAGACGTATTGCTTCGCACTCGTAAGTACCCTTACATAACCTTGCTCAATCTCAGGCCATAAACTTGTTGGACTACTGGTGACAATCTGAATAAGACTATCATTCTCCGCTACCTTACTGACCGGATAATAAACATGGTCGGTTATCAACTCACGACTCACAAAAAACCAATCTACCAAGAAGGCACGTTGCAAACCATATACCGCAGCACCCGTTATCTTAACATGCGTATCACGCCAAGCTAATTTCTTTATCCCTTTCACATAACGATTGGCAATATTCATACCACCGATAAAACCAACTTCACCATCTATGACACATATCTTACGATGATTACGATAGTTCACCTTACTGGTAAAGATTGGGAAGCGTACAGGCATGAAGGCATATACTTTTATTCCTTCAGCACGCATACGATCAAAGAAACGATTCTTTGTTTTCCAAGAACCCACATCATCATAGATAACACGTACCTCAACTCCTTGTCGTGCTTTATCAATCAAAGCATCGGCTACAATCTGTCCCAAGGGGTCACTGGCAATAATAAAAGTATCTAAATGAATATGGTGTTCAGCCTTACCAATCTCCATTAACAAAGAGGGAAAGAACTCGTATCCAGAAGTATAAATTTCTGTCTCGTTGTTCTTAAATGGTAAGACCCAGTTCTGATTCATAAAGAGTTTGATGAGTTCTCGATACTCATTAGGCAGATGAAGACGCTTTTGTTCTACAAACTCCAACATGGAATGCTTGGTCAGTTGGTCCATACTATACTGCCAAATCTTACGCTCCTTACGTGTAGTCTGACCGAAAAAGAAGTAAAGAATGATACCTAACATTGGGATAAACGTCAGCACCAACATCCATGCCATTGTCTTGGCTGGCTGTCGGTTATCCATCAATACGCGTACCATCACAATTATGATGACAACAACGTAGACTGCTAAGAATGCCCAATGAACATAAATCATCTATATTCTCCTTTCCACTAACTATTCGATTCGACTGTTCCGCCAGTCTTATCCTTCTCTCGTAACTGCTGAATATATGCCAACTCGTCTAATGCAAAGTCACCTGACTCTGGGTCATCAATCATCTGACGAAGCATTTCTTCCGCCTCATCAAACCTATGCAACTCTACCAAGACATAAGCCTTTCGTCGGTAAAGGAACTGTAGAAAAGGGTGCACCGATTGTTCGACTTCGCCTTCTTCATCTTCAACAATAGAATTATGTAAGTCTTCCAAGATTCCGTCTATGGTCATCAGCGAACGATAATCACCCAAATAAATCATACAGTTAACATACTCCTCAGCATAAAGAGTGCGATTAACTCCTGTTACAAACGTAAGGTAGTAATAAGCCCTATCATACTGTTGCAACTCGTTATAGCAGAAGCCTAACATATAGCAGACCTCTAAAAAGAGGTTCCGTTCTTCCAGACTCTTTTTATCTATATTAGAATTCAAAAGGCGGTAAGCATTCTCCAAACAAGAAATCGCTTCATAGTAACGCTTCTGACGATGAAGAGTCCGACTACGATAAACAAAGCGAGCAGCATCCACACTCTCCACATTGGCAATCAATCGTTGCTCTTCGGTTAGTTGGTTCTCCTCACCATTAGCTACCTTACTCTTAGCTTCCTTCCACATATAAACGAACTCATCCTGCAACTGCTTGTTGAGCGAAGGTCGTATGCTAACAAGACAGAGTGCGACTGCACCTGTACTTCCTTCGAATGAAGGGGTCTACCAATCCCTGATGGTAATGGTAACAATGTGGCAACCACTTGGTAGTAAAGCACATCTTCACAACCATCAGCCTGCTGAATACTGAAAGTCATACGACGACGAGTTGTCGGATGAGCTGGGAGAAAGAATACAAGGTCGAGCATTGCCTTCTGTCGAGCAAACGCTCCATCTGCAATCAGAGTGTCGGACAGATTATAGGATGCTATTGATTCACGGTCGTTGATAACTGTTACGGAATCTGTTACCACCGTCAACTCAGAGAAGACAACATCCACCAAACCAAAAACCTTATCCATCCACTGCTTCAAGGTTGCAGCTTCCTTATCATTCTGACGCCACTCTGCACCTTTCTTCTGATGTCTTAATTCCTGTTCTCGAAGGAGAAAGAAATCACGTGCAACTTCCTTCTCAGACCATTCCAAATCACTCGTAGCCGAACTTTTTGCATCCTTCTTCACATCAGTCAGACTTCTTATAAAAGAATTCTGCCATAAAAACATATCGACCATAGCCGAAGAAAGAATATCTTTTGCACGATCGTCATCTAAAAGAAGGGGTGTTAGAATATGCATATCAATGATATTTGTTTCCTCATTGATAGTATAACTAAAGCGTGGACCAGTAGAATTAAGATTAAAGTGATTGCACACATGGCGTACAATATTTATATCTTTCATCTCAGCTTCAGCAAAGAAAAGGTATGACAATTCCACCTGTGGACAATTACCGATAATACGAATACCAAATGTCCACTCTGAAATGTATAACGAACAATTGCTGCATCACCCTCTTTTCTCCATTCCCCAGTACAGTTGAGTACCTTCAATGCCTTTGAGACAATCCTTCTATTCTCACCTAAATCAAGGTCTGAGAGACGAAGTGATGGTTTGAATAAGTTTCTTATCATATTCATCATACCAGAATATTACTACCTGTTTTCTTTGCTAATTCATTACGAAGGTTCTGTGTCCTCATTATCTCGCTCATGACTTCTTGCATCTCTTGCGAATCTTTCACCTGCAGAAGTCGTTCATTCAGTTCTTTCAAGTGGGAAGAAACATATTCCAAACGGAAGTCAGCTACAAGATGTATAACACGGTCACGCAATGTTTGTTCTGTTTCTTTCACTTGCAGACTCTCTGCAAGCTGGAAACGATCTACGCTCAATCTCACTGCTACAGATGCAATATTGATATCTGCATGCTGTGTGAAATACTCTTCAGCCTTGAACCCTTCTTCACCACAATGCTCTACAGCCTCCTGCAGTATCTTAGTATAAAGTTCATTTGATAAACCAAGATTATCGCTTCCAAGGTCATAAGCAATGTATTGTGCTACGGTCAGGTTATATGTCTGTCCGCTATTCTCATCTTTCACATCACGGAAGATTACCTTCTCGCCATCCTTGACGACAGCTTGGATAAGCATTTGCTCTACCTTCGATGTTGTCGGTTTAGAGGCTATAGCCATTGCATCCTCTCGTTGCTCCTCCATTACCGCAGCCCGATGTTGCTGTTGTTCACGTGTCTGCTGTTCCCGATTGGAATAGATATTACGATTCATCTGTTCCATCAATGTTCGTTCTGACACACCTGTACGATTCGCACACTCACGGATATAGGTATCACGGAGTATCGGGTCTTTGATAACAGAGATACTTTGCACTATTGAACCAACTGCCTCTGAACGCTTAATCGGATCAGTGACACCCTTTAATAGTACGTTAATCTTAAAGACGATGAAGTCTGTCTGATTATCTTCAATATATTTTCTGAAATCCTCCGCACTGTAACTACGTGCAAACTCATCAGGGTCTTTACCGTCAGGAAGCAACAGCACTTTCACATTCATACCTTCTGCCAACAGCATATCCGTTCCTCGTAAAGCAGCATGCTGACCAGCCTCATCGCCATCATAAAGTAGAACGATATTAGGAGTGAAGCGGTGCAAAAGACGTATCTGATGTACTGAAAGTGCCGTACCACTATTGGCTACGACATTCTCAATACCACACTGGTGCATAGAGACAACATCCGTATATCCCTCCACCATATAAACAAGGTCGTGCTTGGCAATGGCTTTCTTTGCTTGGAAGATACCATAGAGTTCTCTCTCTTTATGATAGATAACGCTATCGGGAGAATTGACATACTTCTGACTAACGCCCTTTGTACGAGAATCCAGCAGACGACCACCAAAGGCAGTCACCTTACCGCTCACACTCACCCATGGGAACATCACACGTCCATTGAAACGGTCGATAAGTTCTCCATTCTCACGCTCGAAGCAAAGACCTGTCTTTATAAGAAAATCTCTTTGGAAACCTGCCTTTAAGGCTGCATCAGCAAAAGCATGACGACTTGAAAGACAGAAACCTAACTGAAACTTACGAATGATATCATCTCTAAAACCACGGCTACGGAAATACTGCATACCAATAGCCATACCATCAACATCGTTGTGCAAAATATCATTAAAGTACTTCGCAGCCCACTCATTGACCAAGAACATTGATTCTCGTTCATTCTCCTGCAGCTTTTCCTCATTCGTCAGTTCTCGCTCATGCACCTCAATATGATACTTATTCGCAAGCCACTTCAAGGCTTCAGGATAAGTCATCTGCTCATGCTCCATGATAAACTTCACAGCATTACCCGCCGCACCACACGAAAAGCATTTGTAAACACCTTTCACAGGACTAACGGAGAACGATGGTGTACGGTCATCATGAAAAGGGCACAAACCTTTATAGCTTGTTCCCGTCTTGCGTAAAGAAACGAAATCGCTGACTACCTCAACGATATTCGACGCATTCATAATCCTATCTACAGTCGGTCTATCTATCATTATGCTACAAAGATAACACAAACCGATGAGATAGCAAAGTAAGAACTGGAAAAAGATAGATACCTCCTACAAGAAAGCCTTGACATAAACAGTCGACATCTATACCAAGATTTGATAAAATTCTCACACTGGATTCAATAAACGTTATATTCTTTCTTCACATCCTGCAATGACTCCTCTTGTCTTCTTTCTTTTTTGCTCATAATAATCTTCATTGCAAAAGGTTGAGGCAATAAAAGAAATTCTGTTCCTTCACCCACCTCGTTTTTCAGATAAGGTTGTGCCTCATAAATAGAGGTAACATTATAAACTTCAACTCCTTTTTTCTTCTTTCCTTTAAACTCTTCTTGAATATAATTAGAATAGCGACAACTACTTAGGTAAAAGGAGTTATCCAATGAGCGATACTCTGCCTCAACATCAATCTGCCAGTCCTTATATTGATGTCCGTATATAGCATTGATTGTTGAGCGCACAAGTGCATTAGTACGGTGCTGCACATTATAAGCCAACCCCGTAGAACGTTTTGCTCTGAGGATGACATTTTGTAGGGTATCTATACATAAATAACCAGAATCTTTCCAATCTTTTTTCGACTTGAATAGGAGTTTTACCACATTGACACCCAAGCTTTCAGACTCATTATCCACATAGAACCGATGTTCCTTCACAAACTTCTCATCCATATCAGAAACAAAGTCATGGTAAAGCGTATTTTTAAGGTTACTATAGTCACAACCAGCTGACTTATCCTTAAAGGTGATAACATTCTCCAAAGGAGAGATTTCAAAGAGTTCCTTCTTTCTTACCAGTCCATTACTTACAAAGCGATATAACACCGTATCGCCTACATTCTGTGTCTGATACTCATATCTTAGAACTCCATTACTTCTATACTTCTTTGCTTTCGTCTTAATAAAATCCAACAACATGGGTTTAATCCATGATGGCTCCCCCGCAGGACTCACGACAACTTCCGAAAGCAACTGCATACTTTGCTCCATAAACAGTGTATCAGACAATACTTTCACGCTTTCTTTCTGATAGTTTATATGAGAAATCATCAGATTATCAAAAGCAAAATCCACAACAACTCTCCCCTGTTGGTCGCTAAACGTACTCCTCACTTTCCCCATGTAGGTGGTATATACACTTGCTCTACTCACAGGGATATTATTTACTTTATCCCATATCACAAAGCTTTTCTGCGCAAATGAAGTCACAGAAAGACATAAAAAGACAATGCTAACGATAGTACGTTTATTCATTTGCTATATTAAGTTTATTTATCTGCAAAATTCTTTTATCTTCAAGGAACTGCAAGTATCAAAACTTCAAAAGGGTTAGAACTCACCACGCAAAGGTATGAAAAAAGAAAAGTACACACAATATTATCTTCTTATTTTAGGTAAATAATGTACTTATAAACATATTATATCATAACTATACACGCCCTTCTTCATCATGATACATACAACTTCATGGAATTATTTTCATGAAAAAAATATTTATCTTCATGAACAAAAAAATATTTCTTTTTCATGAAAATAATTCTTTCTGTTCACGTAAATAATTCTATATAGTACGAATATAACAAGATTGAAAAGGCTATAAAAGAGGATTCTAACAGAGCTTTTCCATTAAAATTAAGTTTTTTTTTAAATAGTAAAGGAAATATTATCATCCATCAACCTCCGCATCATTTCTATGCTATACACTTAAGTTCAAATCGGTTATTAGAGCTTTACTTCCATAAAACAAATGAGGGTACAACTCTCTTAAACTACAACACCTCCTCTAACTCCAACAAAACAGCTCATAGGATAGCTCCTAACAAACCTAAACACAGTTAAGCGGTTTTTGTGCAACTTTTTTTGTTTATGTTGCAAAAAAACTGTACTTTTGCCCTCAACCAAAGCAATTGAATATTAAATAACACATTATTATATTTATGAGTTTGAAAATTGTAGTACTTGCTAAGCAGGTACCTGACACAAGAAATGTGGGAAAAGATGCCATGACAGCCGAAGGAACGGTAAACCGTGCCGCACTGCCTGCCATCTTCAACCCTGAAGACCTAAACGCTTTGGAGCAGGCTCTGAGACTGAAGGAACAGAACCCAGGCTCTACTGTAGGAATCTTAACCATGGGTCCTCCACGTGCTGGAGAGATTATCCGTCAAGGACTCTATCGTGGTGCTGATACCGGCTGGCTGCTTACCGACCGTAAGTTTGCTGGCGCTGACACACTCGCTACTTCATACGCTTTGGCGATGGCTGTACAGAAAATCGGTGATGTAGACATCATCATCGGTGGACGTCAGGCTATCGATGGTGACACCGCACAGGTAGGACCACAGGTTGCACAGAAGTTAGGACTCAACCAAGTTACATACGCAGAGGATATCCTGAAGATTGAGGATGGTAAGGCTACTATCCGCCGTCATATCGATGGTGGTGTAGAGACTGTTGTTGCTCCATTACCAGTTCTCATCACTGTGAATGGTACTGCTGCTCCAGCACGTCCTTGCAATGCCAAACTCGTGATGAAGTACAAGTATGCTACTTGTCCTATGGAACGTAAAGGTGATGAGCCTTGGGCACATCTCTACGAGGAGCGTCCTTACCTCACACTGAATCAGTGGTCAGTTGCCGATGTCAACGGTGATGAGGAGCAGTGCGGTTTGAGTGGTTCACCAACAAAGGTGAAGTCTGTTCAGAACATCGTCTTCCAAGCTAAGGAGAGTAAGACACTCACTGGCTCAGATGGGGATGTAGAAGGACTCATCAAAGAACTATTAGGAGAGAAGATTATTGGTTAAAAGCCTCTCCCCCACCCCCTCTTTGAGCCAACGGTCACTGACCGAAAGGAAGTAATGGAGAGAGGGCATAGGATGTTCTGTAAAACATAAGATAGAACATTATGGGGAGGTATCATATAAACATAAGAAAATCCCCCAGCACGTGAAACATTTCACTCCCCTCTCCATTCGGAGAGGGGGCGGGGGTGAGGCCTATGAACAACGTATTTGTATATTGCGAAATAGAGGAAACCACCGTACAGGAGGTTTCACAGGAGCTGTTGACCAAGGGTCGCAAGCTCGCAAATGAGTTAGGTGTGGAACTCCATGCCATCGCTGCTGGTAGTGGCATCAAAGGAAAGGTAGAAGACCAAATCCTGCCATACGGCGTAGACAAACTCTTTGTCTTTGATGGTGAGGGACTCTTCCCTTACACATCAGCACCACACACAGACATTCTTGTAAACCTCTTCACTGAGGAGAAACCACAGATCTGTTTGATGGGTGCTACTGTTATCGGTCGTGATCTCGGTCCACGTGTGTCATCATCCTTGACAAGTGGTCTTACTGCCGATTGTACTCAACTTGAGATTGGTGACTACGAAGATAAGAAAGCTGGTAAGCGTTATGAGAACCTGCTCTATCAGATTCGCCCTGCCTTCGGTGGTAACATCGTAGCAACCATCGTCAACCCTGACCACCGTCCACAGATGGCTACCGTACGCTCTGGCGTTATGCAGAAGGCAGTCTATGAGGGTGAGGCAAAGGGTGAGGTTGTCTATCCAGACGTAGCGAAGTATGTCCCAGAGGTTGACTATGTCGTAAAGGTTATCGACCGTCATGTTGAGCCTGCACAGAATAACCTCAAGGAGGCTTCAATCGTTATCGCAGGTGGCTATGGTGTCGGCTCAAAAGAGGGTTTCGACTTACTCTTTAAGTTGGCTAAAGAGCTTCATGGAGAGGTTGGTGCCAGCCGTGCCGCTGTTGATGCAGGTTGGGTAGACCATGATCGTCAGATTGGTCAGACCGGTGTCACCGTCCATCCAAAGGTTTACATCGCTTGTGGTATCTCTGGACAGATTCAGCACATTGCTGGTATGCAGGACAGTGGTATCGTCATCTCTATCAACAACGACCCAGACGCTCCTATCAATGCCATCGCTGACTATATCATCAATGGTACCGTTGAAGAGGTTGTTCCGAAGTTGATAAAGTATTATAAGCAGAATAGTAAGTAAAAGCCAGCTGACTGAACAACTAACTGGCCCCTCCCCCTTGCCCCTCCCCCGAAGGGAGGGGAGTAAAATGCGAAAAGGGAATAAGAGGACTACTGTCGCTAAATACTCATTATCACAAGAGGCATAGCGTGTATAATCATTGACTAACTACCAACCTATGACTAAAGAAAATAGAAAGAAATGCACCTACAAGACAGTTTCACCTGATAGATACCACATTCTAAAGGACTTTGCAAAGGAGAATCGAAACGAGATGACTTTGGCAGAAGAAATTCTATGGAAAGAATTAAAAGGTACAAGGGGCGAATGTCATTTCAGAAGACAGCATCCTATAGGCGACTTCCTCGTAGACTTTGCTTGTCTTTCACAAAACTTAGTCATAGAAGTAGATGGGGCTTACCATAAGCAACCGCTACAAGAGGTAGACGATGAAACAAGAACAGAATACCTCAACGAAATGGGCTTTAATGTGCTTAGATTCACTAACGAAGAGATATACACGGACATTGATAATGTGATAGAACAAATAACCGAATTTATAAACAACGAATAAAAAGAGTCCCCTAACCGTAAGAATCAGTACATTCTACTCCCCTCCCTTCGGGGGAGGGGCAAGGGAGGGCCACTCTTACATTTTTTATCATGGCAAATTATTATACTGACCACCCAGAAATAGCGTTTCACTTGGAGCATCCATTGATGAAACGCATCGTAGAACTGAAAGAGCGTAACTACGCTGATGCTTCTACACACGCTGATGCACCAGTAAACTATGAGGATGCTATCGAGAACTACAAGCGCATCTTGGATATCACTGGTGACATAACAGCAAATATCATTGCACCTAACTCTGAGGCTGTTGACATCGAAGGTCCACACCTTATCGACAACCGTATGCACTATGCCAGCAAGACCTTGGAGAATATCCAGGCTACACGTCAGGCTGGATTGTGGGGTGTTTCTATGCCTCGCCGTTATGGTGGACTGAACCTTCCAAACGTTGTCTTCTCAATGATGTCTGAGTTGATTGCTGCTGCCGATGCTGGTTTCCAGAACATCTGGTCTTTACAGTCTTGTATCGACACACTCTATGAGTTTGGTAATGAGGAGCAGCGTCAGAAGTATATTCCTCGTATCTGTGAGGGTGAGATGATGTCAATGGATCTCACCGAGCCTGATGCAGGTTCCGACCTCCAGCGTGTAATGCTCAAGGCTACCTTCGATGAGAAGGAGAACTGCTGGCGTCTGAATGGTGTGAAGCGTTTCATTACCAATGGCGACTCTGACATCCACCTTGTTCTTGCACGTTCAGAGGAGGGTACACGTGATGGTCGTGGACTTTCAATGTTCATCTATGACAAGCGTGATGGCGGTGTTGACGTACGTCATATCGAGCATAAACTCGGTATCCATGGTTCTCCTACCTGCGAACTTGTTTACAAGAATGCGAAGGCAGAACTCTGTGGTAACGTTCGCATGGGTCTTATCAAGTACGTAATGGCATTGATGAATGGTGCTCGTCTTGGTATCGCAGCACAGTCTGTAGGCCTTGAGCAAGAGGCTTATAACGAGGGTTTGGCTTACGCTAAGGATCGTGCACAGTTCGGTAAGAAGATTGTAAACTTCCCAGCTGTCTACGATATGCTCTCTCGTATGAAGGCGAAACTCGATGCTGGTCGTTCTCTCTTGTATCAGACTGCACGCTATGTTGATATCTACAAGGCATTGGAAGATATCGCACGTGACCAGAAGCTCACCCCTGAGGAGCGTCAGGAGATGAAGAAGTACACTCGCCTTGCTGATGCTTTCACACCATTGGCAAAGGGTATCAACTCTGAGTATGCTAACCAAACAGCTTACGATTCTATCTCTATCCACGGCGGTTCTGGTTTCATCATGGAGTATAAGTGTCAGCGTCTGTACCGTGATGCACGTATCTTCTCTATCTATGAGGGTACAACACAGCTACAGGTTGTTGCTGCCGTACGTTACATCACTAACGGTACTTACCTCTCTATCATGAAGGAAATGCTTGAGGGCGAACTCTCTTGCGACTGCATGAAGGGTCTGCGCGAGCGTGTAGCTAAACTTGTTCAGCTCTACGAAGAGGCTGTTGAGAAGGTCAATGCAAGCGAAAACCAGGATGTTCATGACTTCCTTGCACGCCGTCTTTACAACATGACAGCCGACATCATCGGTTCTCTCCTCCTCATTGAAGATGCTTCTAAAGCACCAGACCTCTTCAAGAAGTCTGCTCATGTCTTTGTTCGCATGGCTGAGGAAGAAGTTATCGGTCACACTGCTTATATCAAAGCCTTCAACCCAGAAGACCTTGAGCAGTTCAAGGCTGTGGAAGAAGAGACAGAAGAAGCATAAATATCAAACAATATTAAGAAATGAAAGCGAAGGGTGGAGGAAAAGAATCCCCTTCGCTTTTATTTATAACAAACAATAAACCTACAAACAAAAATCAAGACTTAACTGAGTATGAATAAAAAAATCTATGGAATTATTATAAGCAATCTGAGGATGGTAGAAAAATCTATTGATATATTCAATCCTGAGACAGAAAAATATATGGGACAACATTGAAAAAGATTATTGACTTATTAAAGCAATGGGATATAAATGAGAACTTACAATATCTTTTTGAATAGAGTCGTATTATATAATATCAACCTAATTGAAAGAGGCTTTGTAAAAGAAGATGATATTTTTAGCCAGGAGTTTTTTTGAACATCTTATAACCACTTATGATATAAAAGATTTTCATATTGATGATAATGAGAATATCGATTGGTTGGAAGAAATCATACCCCACAATAAATTTAGAGACAAAGCATCAACCATTGATGCCTTATCCTTATTCCTATATTTTTATGATTCCTTCTTCACACCTGTTTTATTATCAGACCGCTTTGACTTATTCCAGAAAAGTTGTGATGCACTTGGTATAGATTTACCACCTATTCCTCACACAACAAACTATAAAGAGTACCTTATGTACTATTATGATATATGCGTTGTATTAAATGCTTTTCAACAAGAGAACGAGCTAAGCGATGCAGAGTTGTGTGCTTGTATATATGACTATGGTATGAGAGTACTACAAGAAATATCAGTAAGCACAGAGTTACCACAACCAACCAATATATGGTTAACAGGTGGTGGTTCGGGTAAAGACGATTTTGCTTTTTTGGATTCTTTAGGAAATTCACCTGAGGCAAAAAAATTTATTTGGGCTTGTAATGAGAAAACACGAAAAGGAGATATCGTTATTATGTATTGTACGTCTCCCAGAAGTTATATTCATTCCGTGTGGCGTGCAGGCTCTACGGGCATATTTAACCCATTCGATTATTACCATTGCCGTACAACAATCCAAGAAGGAATAAGACTTCCTGAAATTACATTTAATGATTTAAAGAATGACGAATACTTTTCAAACTTACCGATAGTACGCAAGAATCTACAAGGCATTAACGGAGTCGCTTTCTCTACAAAAGATTACTCTGAACTCCTTAGATTAGCAGGAGCAAAAGGTGCAAAGACAGACAAGTATCCACAACTGTTTATAGGAGAACATATAGATTTTGGAGAAATAAAGTTGGAAAAGGATGTTGAAGAAAAGATTCTTATCCCTATTCTCAAGAAGTTTGGATACGTTGAAAATGATTGGACAAGACAACTTCAACTAAAAGCAGGTAGGAAGGAAAAGGCTATTCCTGACTTTGTATTCTTCCCCAAAGGTGAGAAACATTTTGAGAATGCACCATTTATCATTGAAGCAAAATTAGACATGTCTTCTATCTTAGAACGACAAAAGGCATTTAGACAAGCATTATCATATGCACGTATGCTCCGTTCTAAACTAATGGGCATCTGCGACAAAGAACGTTTGATGATTTATAGAATTAAATCTACTGGCAGTTGTAATATAGAAACACCATTATTTGACTATCATTGGCAAGCCATATACTCAGACAATGTCATCGGAGCAAAACTTGTACAATGCATAGGAAAAGAGGTTGTTGAATCACTATAAACAATAAATATTCACATATAGAGAATTCTAACATCATCCCCTCACCAAATACTTTCATTTGCAAAGATAATATGCAGAACGAGGAGAAAGAAAACTGAAATAATTATAAATCTTAGTAGTTATCTGCTTATTTATAACTATCTTTGTCATTCATATTAAAAGGAGAAAACAAGATGAAGAAATATTTTAAAGCAAGTATGTTGCTAATGGGCTTATTGTTCATTCAGTCAACAACAGTATCTGCGCAATGCCCTATCAAGGAGCAGATAATGAATGGTGATGATGGTGGTGAAGGCTTAGAGAAGGCAAAACGTGAAAGAGAGAAAACACCTATCAGCCACACACTGATCATCTTCTTCGACAAGAAGACAGGTAGCAAACCTCTACTGAAAGCCATCAAGAAGCAGGGCTGTACCCTACTCTACAAATACAAGGAGTTTAGTGGTGTAGCAGTTAAAGTTGACGAGAAACACGACATCGATCAAGCTATCGCTGATTTCAAGAAAGTAAAGGGTGTGACGAGTGTCAACAAAGACGGCATAATGCAGTTGCAATAGAACACACTGAATTCATAATTCATAATTCACAATGCATAATTATGATTACTGATATAATTCACAATTATTCGAACGAAGTTCTCATCAGTACGTCATAATTATGATTACTACTATACGCTGTGTTTATTGCTACAAGTAACTTGTTCACTTGTAAACCTGTAAACTCGTTTCCTTATGAACTTATGAATTACCATTGTCCACTATGTTTCTTACTGCGAATTAAGACTGGAAAACAAAAAGACAAAAGAATAAAACAGCAAAATACTCTTTTACTGTTTTATTCTTTTGTCTTTTACTTTATAAGTTGGGTCAGTCCTAAAACCCAGTTGCAAGCCTATACTCTTAAGCACACAATTTCATAAGTCTATATAAAAAGAAAGGAATATCTGTGACTCCTCTGAACTGTGCCCTGAATGCCTTAACTTTAGCATTGAATGACTCGGCATTTGCATTCGTAGCTCTGTTTACAAAGAAATTGAGTATGGTTTGATAATGATTTTCAAACGTGTCAATCACCGTGTAGAAATTGTCCACTCCGAGTTCTTCAACCTCATTAAACCATTTTGCCAGCTTCAGCCTTGCAGCATCCTTGATGCTCTTGATGTTATAAATATCTGTAAGTTTCATAGCCAAATCATATGCCTTTTTCAATGTCGGATAATGTTCAAAGATGATTTGTGCCCTACCTTTCTGTGTTTCAGTCCACTTGGTCTTGTGCTTGGTCAATATGAACTTTGCTCTGGCGAGCAACTGCTTACGCGTGTCACCATTGCTGTATCTAAATGGTATATATTCCTTACCCTTACTTTTAGCTTCTTTTATCTCCTCATTCTCTTTATCTCTTGCCATCCATCGGTAAGCGATACGCATGTCATCCAGAGCATCATAATATAGTTTCTGCACATGAAATCTATCATTGGTAATAAGTGCTTTGGGAAAAACAGCGCGGGCTATGCGCATCATAGAAGATGATAAGTCGAGTGTTATCTCCTTGACATTCTTCCGTTTAGAAAGGTTTATCGTCTTGAGAACCTGAATGACATCCTCAGCCTTGGTCCCTTTAACCACAGCTACCAAAGTCCCTTTTCTTCCCTTTCCCGCCTTGTTGGTCAGAAAAGTATAAACCTCGCCACTGCTTAGACAGGTCTCATCAATACTTAGACTCTCTCCTATATTATCTTCAAACAATAGCCAGTCTTGAGCATGATCCAACTGATCCCAGCTACGATAATCACTGAAATGTTCCTTGTACTGTGTGGATAACAGCTTGCCATTTACGCCATAGTGCGCACCAATGCTTGCGATGCTCTCTGCAGTGGACTCAATTCTATTCTTTTAAAAAAGAAACGAACTCCGGGGATAGTCTACTACCCTCAGCCGTCAAATCATCATATGAATAAGTAAATATCTCTCCGTTGGAACTGTCACGCCACTTGCGACGCCGAACATGAAGGTAGACTGCCTTGCCACGAAGAGGAAAGTCCTGAATAACACGCTCGCTGGTAAAACCATAACTGCTTACGGTGCCTAACTTATGATCTGACTTTTCCATAAAGTTACGCTCGTCAAGCCAAAAGTCAAACTGAGAAACACTCTCTTGAATATCGACAACATCAAAGTAGTCGGCAAGTACATCTGGAAAGATGCAACGCAATAATTGGTGATTCTTCATGATGCAAAGGTAATAAATACTTATGAAATTGTGTGCTTAAGAGTATAGACTTGCAACTGGATTTTAGGACTGACCCTATAAGTTTCCTCAAAATAGGTAGCAATAAAACCTACTTACATTAGTAAGAAAACACCTATTATTACTAAAATAGTTTTGTTTTTAGTTGCTGTCACATTTAACATTTCACGTAACTACGCTATCAACCAACAAGTTAAACACTACTTTTACATGACAGATATGACAGGAAAATATTTTTTTAGGGATTTTCTTATCCTCAAAGAACAATTGATTCAGTACCTTAAAAGCAACTTCAAGCTAACCTAACAGCTAACCACTCACTAAGAAATAGCATTTAATGCGCTATCAGAAAGAAATAGTTGTGAAGATAATAAATTTATCGTATATTTGCAGAGGAATTATCCTTTAATAAGATTTTCATAATGCTGAACAAAGTTACCATAGATGGATACAAATCTATCTACCACGCAGATTTGGAATTGAGACCAATCAATATATTGATTGGTTCAAATGGTGTTGGCAAAACTAACTTCATTTCTTTCTTCAGACTGATAAACATCATCTATGAGCAACGATTGCACAACTATACGATGCAGAATAACGCAGAAAGATTATTCCATTATGGACTGAAGCAAACCAAAGAATTGAAAGGTTATTTGAAGTTTAGTGACAATGCCTATGAGGTAACACTTCAGGCACGAGACAATGGAAGTCTGTTCATTGCCGAAGAAAGCAGCTACTACCAAGCAAGCTGTTACAGTATGTCTAATATAGATGAAAGCTATATTAAAGACTCAACGACCTATAGAGACAAGTGGCTGAGAGAATACCTTCAAAGTTACAAGATTTTTCACTTCCATGACACAAGTAAAGGTGCACCGTTGAGAAGCAGTGCAAATATCAACGACAACCGCTTTCTCAAGACAGACGGAAGTAACCTTCCTGCCTTCCTCTATATGCTGCAAGAGAAATATCCCAAGACTCTGAAACGAATAGAACTGACTATTCGTTCTGTGATGCCTTACTTTGGAAATTTCGCTTTGGCACCATCTCTACTTGATGAAAGCCAAATCAACTTACAGTGGAATGATATGGAGAATAACGAGAAGTATTTCGATGCCAATGATTTATCTGATGGTAGCATACGATTCATCGCTCTTGCTACACTCCTGCAACAACCTGTCTTGCCCAAAGTTATTATCATTGACGAACCAGAACTGGGCCTGCATCCAACAGCTATCGTCAAGCTGGCTGGTATGATAAAGTCTGTTGCCTCCAGAGATTGTCAGGTTATCATATCTACACAGTCAGTAAACCTTATCAATAACTTTGATGCAGAAGATATTATCACTGTCGACCGCAAAGATAAGCAATCTACCTTCAACAGACTAAACAGCGAAACATTACAAAGCTGGTTAGCTGATTACTCTTTAGGCGAACTATGGACAAAAAGTGTGATTAATGGACAACCGACATTACTATGAAAAGACTGGTAATAATAGCAGAGGGCGAAACGGAAGAAAGTTTCGTCAATAATATACTTTGCCCTTTCTTTTATTCAAAAGGGATATATAATTCCATACAATGTTTCAAGACAAAACACTCTCACGGTGGAATGTCCAAATACTCTTACATCAAAAAAGATATTCTCAATATAATATACGAAAAGGATGTAGTAGTATCAATGATGATAGATTTCTATCGCTTGCCTTCAGACTTTCCTGGCTTCAATGACTTGAAAGTTACGCAAACACATAAGGAACAAGCAAATCTACTTGAAACAAGAATAAAGAAAGACTTAGAAGATTCTCAAAATCAGCTGTTCGATAATTTCATTCCTTATATCCAGCTTCATGAATTTGAGGCTTTGGTGTTTGCTTCCATCAGTGGAATAGATTCCCTGTTTGAAAGAAGCGAAATGGATTATAACGGATTAATGAATGTCATCCAACAATATCCTAATCCCGAAGACATTAACAACCACCCAGACACTGCCCCTTCTGTGCGATTGAAAAAACTTATCTCTGGTTATAACAAAGTGTTACATGGGATAGATATCATTAATACAGTAGGGATGGCTGAACTGCTGGAGAAGTGTCCCAGATTCAAGACTTGGATAGAAAGTATAGTAGAGGCACTTGTATAACCAAGCCACCACAACCCAAATCTCCACACTTATTCCTTACCGGGCTCATTGTCAGTATAAGTTCCTTCTCTTTCTCTAAGTTTACAGTTCCGCTAAAAATCTGGTTATCTTTGTTTATCTGTTTATCGGCGGTAGTGTGATAAACCTCCAACTGGTAGTTGCCTGAAGGGATATTATTTATCTTGAAATCAACATCATAGCGACAGATGCAGTTTGTCATCATGTCCTTATCGGGATACAGGATGAGAACAATCTTACCCTCACTGCTGCTTGCTGCTACATGGAACAGGTCGATAGCACAGTTATCCATGACGTCTGCAAAACATGCCGTGACGGTATTCTCTTTACCGAGCAAGAGGTGCAACACAGACCGCTGCCCTATGAAATGATTATAGTAATCAGGCCGAGACTCCATCAGAGAGGCTGAGGCTTTGCAACCTGACGACTTCACATCACTTATACCAACATTCCCAACAACTGCGTTCTCCGTCGTACATGACAACATTAGCACTGACAGACAGCATATCGTCAGACAGTTAATAGGTTTCCAATATTTCATACGTATATTTATTTATAGGGTTAGTTAACACAAAAGATTCTTTGCAAATATAGTATTTTATTTTGTAGAATGCAACGCTTTTCTTGCAAAATAACCTGCTCATGTTATTTCAATACCCAAGCTGTCAACCGCAGCCCCTATCGTTCTATCCCTACACAAACCGTGTTTATCTTCAACGATACGGAAAGTTCGTTCCTCTGGGAGTGGTTCTATCACATATACCTTACCTGCTCGGAAATTAAAAACTATCTCTTCTTTATAAAGATCATTACGCATATTGTGCCTTGAAAGAATACGCTCCTCATAGAATTCAAACACCACTCGGTGTTTTCCTGCGGTCAGGAAGCTACCATCAAACCATGAGAAACTTACGCCACGACCATAATTGATATCATCAATCTTGCCTATTGACACCATCATGTTCTTAGCACCTTCATTCCATGAGGGAAAGAACAATCGGCAATATTGAGGATTACGACGTAGCCAAGCACTTTTCTCTATTCGAAAAATAACGACTATCGCCACGCTCACCAGAACTATCATCAAAACAGATAGATAGACAAACAACCCCCTTTCATAGAGTAAATCAAATCCAATACCAGGAAAGGCTAAACCCATGGATATGCCGAAGAATGCTATTATAGATAGGAAGAACCAAGCAATACCGCCTTTAGATAAGGTCTTAATACTGGGTGCCGAATGAAAAAAAGAGTAACGATAGAATAGTTTATTAATCCCATAAATAAAGCCGTATGCTCCTAAAAATAATAATGGTAGATACAATAAATGATTTCATCTTATATTTTTCTTTATTTAATTAGTTTCTATTTTTGATTGGACAAGGGGATTGGGGTGAGGGGTGAGGGGTGTTTAATGGTGGGTGGTGGGTGGTGGGTGTTTAATGTTGGGTGATGAGGGCTTGGTAATGAGGGGTGGTGGATGTTGAATGTTGGGGTGAGGGGTGTTGAATATTGGGTGATGGGGGTTGAATAGCGGGTGATGAGGATAGTTAATGAGGGTGAGGGGTGTTGAGGGGTGGGCGATACGTGGTGATTCTGACCATAAATCTTACTATGCAAACAGCTGATAAACATCTACTCTCGAATTATTTTCATGAAAAGAAATATTTCTTCTCACGTAAATAAATATTTTTTTCACGTAAATAAATATTTTTCTTCATGAAAATAATTCGCAATGACAGGATGGAACACTATCGTACGAGGACAGAAACGGACTGACGACCCAGCTCTGCTGACTGACAGAGAAGCATCTTGTCGACCCATACCGAGAAGGTAGAACCTCCTAACTGATGACCTTATGCAACTCATTCACAAAGTCTTTCAGCCCCACAAAATACTCCCCAAAGACATCGCGCCACCTGTTTCGGTTCAGTGGGTACTCCATGAAGTCACTCATTTGCAGGTCACCATTCTCGCTGAGATAGTTCAGTATCTCTTTCAGATACTGTTCTTGCTCACCTGTCAGGTTACCGTCTTTGATAAAGCGGGTATAGAGGGCTAACGCTTTCTGGCGGTCGACACCTTGAATGACACGGATAAACGCAGCCACCTTATGGTTATATTTCTTTCCATTCGTAGCCTCATCAAACTCCGTACGTGTACCTAATTCCTCCCAGAAGATACGTTGCAATTCGTTGACATCATCCGTCGTCAGCTGCTCAAAGTTCTGTATCTTTCTTAATACTTCATTGTCCGTATGCTTTGCCAAATAGTCTATCACACGGTCGTGATAGGTAGCCTTCAGCGTGACAGGAGCAGCCACAGCATCCGAACTGATTGCGTCTTCGATATTGATAACAAATCTTCTCTCGTCTCGACTCTCGGCTAACACATGCACCAACTCACGTAGTTCCTTCCTCACTCGTTCAAGACTATTCAGCGTACTATGTTCCCAGAAGACAGCTGTCTGCACCTCCTTAATCGTTTCCATCCGCTCTCTCACAGCTGGGATCGTGGCTTTCTTCTCTAACAGTTGCGCAATCTTAATCACACTCGCACGACTGTTATCAGCCTTCACCGTACTGTCTACCTGCTCTAACTGCAGATAGAGCATCAGCACATCGAACTTCTTTGCAGCCTCATTCTCCTTCGGACGAGGCAACAAATGGGCTATTCCCTTCAGTTCGGCAACGTCTAAATCACTCAGACAAACCCATGCCTCACGGTCACGATAGGGTTCTATCGTCTGCAGATGCGCTCTGACATCAATGCGCGCCCTACTGAGTTGGCTCACCTGTGCGTGTAGGATTTCCTTCAACTCGTCATGTAGTCGACGGTCGTCTTCCTTTTCTTGATGTTCTGCCGACTGTAGTGCAGCAGCGATATCGAGCCTTAACGCATAGAGTCGTTCTGTCAACGACTTCACAGCGACAGGGTTTGCGCCATCACTATGTACTGAGAAATACTCGAAGTTATTACACCAATCGAAGATATAGAACTCTTTCTTGTCAGCATCACCAAACACCTTCGGACAAAGACGTGTACCACGTCCTATCATCTGCATAAACTTAATCTTCGACTTCACACACTTGAAGAAGACGAGGTTAAGCACCGATGGCACGTCAACACCTGTGTCAAGCATATCGACACTGACAGCAATCTGTGGGTTCTTATCCATCTGTTCGAAGTCAAGTATAAGACTATGCGCCTTGTTGACATAGTTATCAATCAGCTGACAGTAGTCGGGGTCTTTCTCTGGATAGAGTGTGCGGAAGCGTTCAACAATGAGTTCTGCATGCTTGTGGTTCATGGCAAAGATGATAGTCTTACCTATCTCCTCCCCACTCTTCACCTTCAAACCCTTTTCCATCAACTCCATCAATACCTTGTCAACGGTATCTATGTTGAAAAGATACTTGAAAATCTCTTGCGGAAGGATATCACGATGATATTCGTCGTCGGGTCCTAAGCCTGCTAAAGACTTCTCATAGTCCATTAGTCTTTCTGCTTCTTCACGGTCCTCCTTCGACATTTCATCCCATTTTACACCACGTTCCATAATCTTAGAGTGATACTGCAGTGTCTTATAAGGACAGAGATAGCCATCCCTGACAGCCTCATCAATATCGTAACTATAGTTAGGCATACCGTTATCTAACTGTAGAAGGTCGTAGGTATTGCGGTCTATCTCGTCACGTGGGGTGGCTGTCAGACCGATGAGCAACGAGTCGAAATAGTTGAAGATGGCACCATATCTACCAAAGACACTTCGATGAGCTTCGTCGATGATGATGAGGTCGAAGCGTCCAACACTAAAGGTTTTATCCTCTCTGTCGAGGTAGTTTATCATCGTTTGATAGGTTGAAAAGAGGATGCGTGCCTGCATGTCAGGTGCCTTTTCTTCGCTCAATACCGACATAGAAACGCTTGGCAGCAAGGCTTCGTAGTTTTTATGTGCCTGACCGACGAGTGCCGTACGGTCTGCAAGAAGAGTACATTCTTCACCCAGTCATTGCGCATAAGGATGTCGCAGAGCGAGATACTCACACGTGTCTTGCCTGTTCCTGTTGCTAAGACGAGCAGTCCACGACGATGCTTAGCGTTAAACCACTCCACAATACGCTTGATTGCCGTCTGCTGATAAGGGCGGTCTGTAATATCAGCTTTTATCGTCACGTCCTTTATCTCTGCCCTTCCGCGCTTCTGTATCAGCCTTTCGAGGTCGTCCATAGAGTGAAAGGATATCACGTCACGGTCTGGATAGCCCATTCCGTCAATGACCTTTGTCGTAAATCCATTGGTGTAATAGATGACAGGGCGCACACCATATCGCTTCTCTAAGCAGTCGGCATAGAGTGTTGCTTGGTGCCGTCCTTCTGTTATGGCACGGCAGGTTGCCTTGGCTTCGATAACGGCTAAGGGCTTACCCCCACGACTAAAGAGAACATAGTCGGCATAGCCTTTCCCCGAAGCGGTAGGCATTCCGTCCACTTCCACCTCTATACAAGCCTTTCCGCCCTGCACCTTTCCCTTCTCCTCTAAGAGGTTCCAGCCTGCTTCCATGAGCATATCGTCGATGATATACTTCCTTGTTATTGCCTCACTGGCAAGACTTTCACGAGGTATCACCACTGGTTGTGGGTCGTCGAGCGTCTCTTTCTGTACGCTGTTGACCACCTCCATCTCTACCTTTGGTTCTGGACTCGTGACGAGGGCAACTGTGGTAGTCGGTGCAGAGATAGTTGTTGCATCAAATGGTGGGATATTCTTCACAGCATCCCAACGCCCCATAAAACCTGCAACGACGTTATAAAGTGAACGAAGACAGCGGAAAGCCCTCGCACGAGTGATAGGTTCACCACCATCATGGCTGGCAGCATTACCTACCTTCTTTACGAAATAGATGTCTTTAGAGAATCCATAGTCATGGTTAATAAAGGCATCTGTCTCTGGCAGGCGTAACATATCGTTGAGTGTCATACGCTCATCAACGGTCACACCTTTTATTTTCAGCATCTGCTTCATCAGCCATTCAAGGGCTTTACGTGCGTTATTAGCAGACGCATCAGGGTAGATTGGTTGTTGTTCTTCAGCCAACCTGCAATAGTTATGCAGGCTTTTAAAGCTTGGTGTTTTGTCAGCTACCAATAGTATGTAATCAAAGTTTTTAGCCATATCGTCTTTCTTTGTCTTTATGTTTCAAGTATTCTGATTGCTTGCTTAGTCAAACCAATATTGCATTCGTGCAGCAAGAAGGGTCTCTAAGTCGGTAATTGTCTTTTGAATAGTTGCTTTCTGTTGCTCTATCTGCTCTATCTTTTGCGCAAAAGAGTGCTGGAGGGGGAGAGGGGGGTATATTATAGGGAATTCTCTCATTGCTTTTAAAGATACATTCCTTATCGTAGTTCCTGTACATACAGATTCAGCATATCGTTTAAAATACTCACCTCTAATAATCTCATATATGAATAATTTGTTAACATCCTTATTCAACTTTATATAACAAGCACTCTTGCCCAATATTACATTTTCCCCGTTATAGAAAGCACTTTTACCTAATGTTCCATTAATAGAAACTAACAACGTAAAATCATCCATTTCTACATAATACTTCTTCCTTACAAAATCAGTTACTTTCTTGGTCGTTGACTTTATGGAAATACATCCATTTTCTAAATTGTTACCATTAATAAAATACCAACCAGTATCTAATTCAGAGTATTCAGGAGTACCATGAAGTCCGTCACCAATTTTACGAGATATATCTTTCAACTTCTTCACTTCCCACCCTTTCTCATTCTCCACAGGGTCCCCAAACATCTCATAGAAGATGCTTTGTGCAAGTGCGTCATAGTCTTTAAGCTGCTCTTTCTTTATCTGTATCAGCTCGTTTAGCTTATCAAGTTCGGAGACAATGGATAGTTGGGTGGGCTTAGGAGGAATAGCAACTTGTATAGGAGCAAGTCTTACCCTCGTTATTTGCGGTTGCGCTGCACCATTAATAATAAGTGAATAATCCAATGATGTCATCAAAAAGTACAAATACTTAAAATCTAAATAATCAGATTTTCGATGAATAACCATTGCATTTCCATTTATCCAACTATATGGTTGAGAAACATTTATAGTACCACACGTAGCACCACGGCAAGTCAACAGAATCTCTGAATCTGTATGATTATAACGATTATAGAACCCTATAGTCCCATTTGCGCCATATACAGGATACTTGCCTCCCTTTACAAGCATTTCATTAGATATTGTCTTAGGCTGGTAAATATCACAAACTTCTCCTAATTCCTTATACTCCCAATCCTCTCTCATACACTTACCTCCTTCCTTACTTGCTGTATAAGAGAATACTGTTGAGGTTTAGCAATCCCCTTGCCTACCCCCTCGCAGCCAAGAGAATATACCCTTGTAAATGTCAGTTGATTATTCATTCACTCCCTCCTCTAACATTTCAGTGAGTTCGTTATAGCCACTTAGATAAGCTGTCTCATTAGCTTTCAGACGAGAAAGGATGTCGCTGACTGGTTCGTAGGTTACTCTCTCACGCTCTACCTCCTTATACTTATTGATAGAGAGGTCGTAATCGTTTGCACGAATTTCGGCAACAGGCACCATAAAACTCTGTTCTCTACGGCTTCGACCAGCCTCGTCAGCAAGATGATGAAAGCGGTTGACAACATCAGGGATGTCATTCTCAGCTATTGGCGAACGCTTGTCGTCGAGCGAAAAACCGTCTGCCTGCATATCATAGAACCATACCTTATCCGTTCCGCCACTGTTCGTCTTCGTGAAGACAAGTACTGCCGTGCTAACACCAGCATAGGGTTTGAAGACACCACTCGGCATAGAGACGACTGCCACTAACTGCTGATTGTCGACCAGTTCCTTACGCATAGCGATGTGTGCCTTGGACGTTCCGAAAAGAACACCATCTGGAACGATGCTCGCACAACGTCCACCCACCTCCAACGAACGCACGAACTGGGCAAGGAAGAGTAGCTCGGTCTTCTTCGTATCAGCGTATGCAAGAATCTTCTTGTTTACATTTCCCTTGTCAAGACTACCCGCAAACGGTGGGTTAGCAAGGATGAGTGTGTAGCAGGACTCGTCATTGTTCTGCTCAGAAAGGGAGTCACGACGTGCCAATTCAGGTGCTGTGATATCATGCAAGAGGAGGTTCATTGCTCCGATACGCAGCATCGTTGGGTCGGTATCGTAGCCATTGACGAGCGAAGACTTGATATGCTTCACCGATTCTGCCGTATAGAGTGCCCGCTCGTGATGCTCCTTGATATACTTCACTGCCTCCACCAAGAAGCCTGCACTACCCATCGCAGGGTCGCAGATAAAGTCGTTAGGTGTTGGCTGCATCATATCTACAATCATACGGATGATGTGGCGAGGCGTACGAAACTGTCCGTTCGTTCCCGAAGCAGCCATCTTACCGAGGATATACTCATAGACATCGCCCATCGCATCACGGTTATTCATGTCGAGTGCATCGACCCCATCGACCACCTTCGTCAGTGTACGAGCATCAGAGATAAGGAAGGTAGCCGACTGCATATACCTGCTGTAGGCACTCTCCTCACCTGTTCCGATTGTCTTGATAAACTCAAAGACATTCTGACGAACCATCTGGAACATGTTTTCAGGACCTGTATGGCGGAATACCGACCACCGCATACTCTCGTAGGGCACCTCCTGTTCGGTGACAGGGTTCAGCCAGTTCTGCCCAACAAGGAAGGTAGGATTCTTTACTTCGGTATCAAAGTCGCGTGCCATATCTTCCTCTTGTAGCTGCTTGTCGTCAAGCATCTTCATAAAGAAGATATAGGTCATTTGCTCTAAAACAGTAATAGGATTGGTGATACCAGAGACGTGGAAAGTGTCCCATATCTGGTCAATCTTGGTTTTTATCTCGCCAGTTATCATCGTTATCAGTTTACGGATTATAGATTGTGCTTGCCCTCTACCAAGCAAGACGACTACAAATGTACAAATTCTTTTCCAATTCTTTCACTTGGAAACTTTGAATTTTGAACTTTAGTCTTTGCCAAAAGAAAGCAGAGATATGGATTGGTTGACATAAAAGAAAAAACAAAAGAGTATGTAGCCTTTGGATAGAAAGGACTTATCATACAAATTGTGGTTCTTCCGAAATATGAAATGACAAACTAAAAAGCTTACATAATAAGGCACACAGAGTTACGGAGAGGATGGAGGTAAAGGCAATAACACGGAGGTGCCGATGGCACATAGAGCGACGGAGGCGTAGCGTACAGATTCCTGATAACTCTGTTGGGGTAAACGCTTTATGTATAAAGTGCTAATGGAATTGGCAAACTATCTCCATTACTCCACGCACCGACGGTGCCTCCGTAACTTCCATTACGTTGTTTTAATAATCCTCCGTACTCTCCTTTTCTCCGTATGACATTTCGTCAGAGACCTAAACTTAGGCGAATCATTATCATTCCAAATATCTGAAGACCCTAAATTGTGTCTCCATTTCTTTGTATTTCTGTAAGAAAACATTATATTTGCAAAGAACTAAAAATAGAACTCTATGCCTACAATCGCACTACTAACACTTAACGAACATAGCTATGATGTTGGGCTACTCAACCAATGTTTCGGACTGCTCATTAGGTGACTTACACCCCAAAATATAAAATAACAATAATGAAAAGCATCCTACTAAAAATCCTGTCAATAATAAGTCCAGTTATTATCCTTGCAGCTTTGGGCATTATGCAGGGAGTATGGTTTGATGTAGAGGAGTCTATTGAAAGAGGAGATACAGAAGTCTATCATCCATCTTTCATTCAATATTTATTGTATTATTTGGTAAGTATAGTCTTGTTTGTGCTTTCTTGGCTGCTGCTAAAACATGAATATAAAAATACATCATCTGCTTTCTTGCGAATAGTATATGCAACTATTTTAGTATTAGATATTGGCATTATACTGATATGTTTCCTTGCTCTTTAAACCCGATTGTATTATTGTTCGGACAAACGAGGCGATAGCTTCACCATTGTTTTTTATAATACAGTTTACTTAAACGATAAAGATGAACAATTATTTATTACAGCAATGAAAAAATTTGGTTTCAATAAACAAATAACAGGTAGAAATAAAAAGGTATTTAGTGATGCAATCCAAGAAAGAAAAGGAACATTGCATAATTCTCATTTGCATTCTGGTTTTAATGAGGCTGTTGTAAAGATTGTCACTCTATCTATTTTAATACTTTTCTTGATATCTTGTAAGCAGAAAGTTCTGTCTCAACCTTGTCAGAATTTAATCGTTAATTCTTCTAATAATGTATTTTTACTTGGTGATAGTATTGTCGCTAATAGTACTTTTTCCAATCAAGTAAACACCTCTTGTGCAACGGGAAAGGAAGGGTGTATACTTGAAAAACTGACAACAGATTACTACAGTTCACTTTCCAAAGAATCGGGTTCGGTTTTGAAATTAGATAAGACACATCAGCTATCACTCAAAATTTATAAGAAAAAGAGTAGTACGGAAGAACATATAAGAGCCTATGCCCTGCTTTCTGTAAACAACTTGGTTTCTGATTCAATTCTGTGCTATGAATATTACAATAATGCCAATACACTTTCTTGTTATGAACAGATATATTACATCAATATTAACCAACGCAAGATATAGACTGTTATGCTGACTTATGACGAAGAAAGTGCAGAAGCTAACAATGTAAATATATACAAAATAGATTTAAACACTAACCGCTTTAGAAAAGAAGTCAGCAATAATGAAAAGGCATATAAGTTTGCAAACGATAAAGAAACTGCTTTTATTAAGGAATTATATCCTATAACTCACCACCTGTTCCTTTCCTCCAAAGACAAATCAGAGGACAAACGACGGTTTGTCAGTTAGGCAAACAAGACGGTAGATTTACTATTGTTTTAATGATACGGAATTGTCTTATCAAGCTACAATTGTTAGATAACTTCTGCCCTCAGCATAACAAGGTAGCTACAAATACATAAATTATTACCCAATTCCTCTGCTTGAATTCAAACATCTTTGGAGTTTAACCAAGCAACTTAAAGAATGGAGCTAAGCCTTCGCACGATATGTGCGGAGCCTCCGCACATGTCGTGTTGATGCTCCGCACATATTGTGTTGAGGGGTTAAACGAAACTCCTCTACCGACTCTTTTACTGCACAGGGGCTTGTGCATAGACCTTCAAGCCGAACTCATTGGCATAGGCATAGACATGTTCGAGGATGTCTGCCATGGCATGCTCGTAAGGAATCCAGTCTTTCTGACGTAGGAAGAAGTAAAGTTCCATAGGGATACCCGCCTGTGTCGCCTCCAACTGACGTACGACGAGAGACATCTTCGCATTGACATCCTCACGCTTGGCAAGGTAATGCTCCATGTAACGACGGAAGAGAGCGGTCGTCACAACCTCACCCTTTAGGTCGTCCGCCTTGGCAAGTCCCTTTTCGATAAGTTGCTGCTTGAGTCCATCGTCAGCAATACGAATGCTGCGAACATCAAAATAAATCATCTTCTTGACCCTTTGTCCCTCTACATCCTCCAATCCTTTCCAGTTTTGGAACATTCCACTAACTAATGTAAGAGGCGGTACGGTGGTAATCGTATTATCTGATTGACGAATCTTTACAGTTGTGAGTGTGATATCAATAACCGTTCCATCCACGAAGCCGCCAGGCAAGGCAATATGATCACCAATATGAATCATCTCGTTACTCGTCAGACGGACACCAGCAACAAGACCATCAATCGTGTCCTTAAAGACTAACATAAGAACGGCAGAGGTTGCTCCTAATCCTGCCAACAACGTCATCGGACTACGATTAATAAGGATTCCAACCACCACAATCACAGCAATAAAGATAGCCAGAATCTTCAACACACCACAGAAAGACTTAAGATAAAGACTCGTCGAATCACCGGGTTTCGTATTAAGATAGCGAAGACGGTCGATGAGTTTCGTCACAAGTCGCGTCGTTGCTATGGTAAGATAGACAGCAGTTAGTCGTGTCAAGCCACCTGTACAACATGATACTGATAGAAAACAAGCGGCATCAACTGCCATATCACCAAGGCAGGGACAATGTGACAGGCTGTGCGCAGCACTTGATGATCAAGGACTACATCATCCCATCGGGCTTGCGTACGCTTTACCATACGAAGAACGAGGGGTACGAATAAGTATTTACAGATTCGTTCGGCAATGAAAGCCAACAAGATTGCTACTAATGTCAATAAGACATGACGCAATACAGGAACGGTATGACCATGTACACCGATTGACTCAATAATGTTCTCGACAAAGATTCTTATCTCTTCAAGGACATCTTCGAGGAGATGATGGGGAAGCTTTGGTATCATAATTTCTTTTCTTTTTAAGGGTTATTGGGCTATTAGGCTAATTGGGCTAATAAGGCTAATAAGCCAAATTAGCCTAATAAGCCCTATTGGCACAACGCCACACAAATCTTGTTTTGGAAATTGCGCATTGGTCCATTGCTGAGTCCACCATTATTAATAATAGAGAAACAAAGCAGATGACCGTTAGAAGCAGTGAGATAACCCGCCAACGAGCTGACACCCTTCACCGTACCAGTCTTTGCACGTACGTTGCCAGCTGCTGCCGTACCACGCATTCGGTTCCTCAAAGTTCCATCTACACCAGCTATCGGCTGTGCATCAAGATAGGCACCATAGATATCAGGACGCTGATAAGCATAGCGCAAGAGCTTTGTTTCAAGTTCGGCACTGACATAATTGTATAATGACAAACCAGAACCGTCAGCAACATTATAATCACGAGGATTCAGACCGATACGACTGAAGAGTGCGTTCTCATACTGGCGGGCAGACTTTGCACTCGCCCATCGTGTGCCACCACTGGCAGCCAACTGATAGAACATAGACTCAGCATAGAGGTTGTCACTCACCTTCATCATACGATGGAGAACCTGGCGGATAGAGTGTGTACGTGTCGTTAGCAACTGTGCATCAGTTGGTAGCTGACGTTCGCCAGTAGAACCATTCAGCGTCACACCCATATCTTCTAACTTACGAGAGAAACGATAGGTGAATTCGTCCTTACCATCAACGAGCAAAGGAGAGAGCGTAGGATTCTTATCATCCCAACACCAACCCTCGCCCAAACGGTCACGATCCTTAAAAGAGAGGTCGGCATAGATACTGCCTTCTATCGTCTTGACACCTAAGTCTCGTACGGCACGTGCCATCTCTGTCAAATCCGAAGAAGAGAGCATTGGGTCCATACCGCCAACACAATAGAGGTCGCCACGCAATACTTGCGTAGAGTCGTCAATCACACCCGTATAGTAAAGGTTTGTCTTAAAGTCATAATCAGCCCCAAGTTTATCCAATGTTGCAATAGCAGTAACACACTTCATCGTAGAAGCAGGTCGCATGTGAAGACGTTCACGGAACTGATAGACAGGTACATCATCCGTCAAATCCCATACCATCACACTTGTTTGTACGGTCTCTAAAAGCGGACTTCGGAGTATACCATCCAATCGGGCAGTGATATTCTCCTTCCAACTAAGATGGCTATCCGTGGTAAAAGCAGGGATGATACTATCGGTATCTTCCTCTTCCTCACTAACATCATTAGCAGTAGAAGTCACCTTAGGTTGAACAGCTGTAACTGCTTTCGGATGAAGGACATTCGCAACCTCCGTACTATCTAAATATACCTGCGCCTGTGTAGGCAGACTCAATACGACACCGAAGATTAGTGCCGATAAGTATTTTAATTTCATACTTCGTTATCTTTCTTTTCTAATCGTTTTTTCAGTGCTGATAAAAAGTTATCAACATTATCAGGCTGTACGCTGACAACACTGCCATTCATCATCTCTAACAATGCATAATAACCGAGACGAAAGGCAAACGGCCGCTTCTCTATCATCTTAACGTCACTAAGAAGAACACGCTTTGTCAGTCCAACTCTTCCTGTCTTCACCAACAGAACACCATCATCGGTCAATACATATTTAGTATGAATGGCACGGTCAACGGCTCTTATCGTCACAACGATAAGCAGGAAGCCTAATACGACCATCAGACTATTCGTACGATGCCAAAGACAGAAGAAGGCAGCAAAGGCAAAAACCACGATGGCTCCCATGTCATTTATCGTTACTTTATGTTGGAAAGTTCTCATATTAACTGCAAAAGTACAAAAAAAAGCCTTTGTACGTCAATATATTACATAAAAAGATAATGGCAACCAACGAGTGGTTGCCATTATTAGGGGGGAGGTTATTGGGCTTATTAGCCTAATTGGGCTAATAAGACTAATAGCCTTAAACCAAAGTTGCAATAATATCCTCGCGGTTACCTGGGAGCATATCAATGACTGGAATCTCAGGCATTGTATAGCAACCCGGGAGCAAGGCGCATACTTGCACGTGCCACGTTAACAAGTACCTGTGCTGTGAGCGCAGGATTATTGATAGACATATCGAAAGAGAAGTGCTGGTTGTGGGTCTTACCACTCACACCCTTACGCGTCATGTGAACGCCATGACCAACATCGTTCAAAGCTGCAACGCTTGGTACTGCGAACACGTGTAACTCGTCGTGTGCAAAGTAGTCATCAGCCTTAAGTTCCTTTGTTACATCCTCAAGGTTGGCACCCTCTTCTAACTCAACATAAACCATACGGCGATGAATTCCCTCACCGAGAGGAATAGTCATTGACAAAGCTTCCTTAACGCCCTTCTTACTACGAGCCACTACAGAGTGACCCATTGAACGACCTGGACCAAAGTTGGTATAAGAAAGACCTTCTGGTGCGAGGCTCTCTAACAAGATACGAACAACTGAATCAGATCCTGGATCCCAACCAGCAGCAATAACACTAACGGTATTGGTGCGCTTGTTGTTCTCCATTTGCTTAGTACGATAGTCAAGGATTGAACCGTGAATATCAAAAGAATCTACAGTATTGATACCCAATGCAGAAATCTTCTCAGCATATTCTGGACAGCTACGAGTTGGTGCAGCGAGGATAGCCACATCAACATCTTTCAACTTTGTTATATCATCAACAACCTCGTATGGGGTCAGTTCCAATGGTTTATCCTTGTCACCCTGACGGCGAACGATACCTGCAATCTCAAAATCCTTTGCTGCTTCAAGTGCCTGAACACTGTAAACACCAATGTTACCATAGCCTATGACGGCTGCTCTAATCTTTTTCATATTTATTTACAATTAAAAGTTTAGTTCTCGTTATCTCCTACAAAAGTAACGTTTTATTTAAAGAAAGTATAATACAAAAAGTATTTTTAACATAATTATGTAATTAAAAAGAACCGACAACCACTCGAGCCTACAACTGGCCACCAACTGGCCCTCCCCTTACCCCTCCCCCAAAGGGAGGGGCGTAATCTCGAGATACCCCTTGTGGATAATATGCGAGTTTACGAGTTAACAGATTGTTTGGTTTTGGTGAAAGTCTCTTTTCTGCAAGCAAATGATAAGCATACAGTACATTTTACGCCCCTCCCTTTGGGGGAGGGGTAAGGGAGGGGCCAGTTGGTGGTACGGTTGTGCCTTCTTTTTATTTATACCTTTTGTAATACAATATTTTTATTATTCTGTTACGTTATTAATTCTGTATATACAAAAACCCCTTACCACGGTAAGGATTATTTTATTAGATTATGATTGAATACATCAGGGGCGAATTGGCTGACCTGACACCTGCTTTGGCTGTTGTCGAGGCACATGGTGTGGGTTATGCACTGAACATTTCGCTCAATACTTATAGTGCCATACAGGGTAAGACAGCTGTGAAACTCTATGTGCACGAGGCTATTATGACAGGTGGACGCGACGATAACTATACGCTCTATGGCTTTGCTAATAAGCAGGAACGTTCGCTCTATCGATTATTGATTACCGTTTCGGGGGTCGGTGCTAATACCGCTCGTATGATTCTCTCATCACTGACACCTGCAGAACTTTGCAATGTCATTGCCAATGGTGACGAGAAGATGTTGAAGACGGTGAAAGGAATCGGACTCCGTACAGCACAACGTATCATCGTTGACTTGAAGGACAAGATTATGCAGAGCGGTATTGCTGACGAACTACACGTTAGTAGTCAGCCTAACACACCAGCTGTCAACGCTGCTATCAAGGACGAAGCGGTCAGTGCATTGACGATGCTGGGCTTCTCTCCTGCCCCATCTGCAAAGGTTGTTGTGAGTATCCTCGCTGAACAACCAGACCTACCAGTGGAACAGGTTGTTAAGTTGGCGTTGAAGATGATTAAGTAAAAAAAGCGAACCAACCAACTGACCCCACAGCTGGCCCTCCCCCATCCCCTCCCCCAAAGGGAGGGGCGTGATTACCGCCTACAACTACACTTTGCTGTATGTTAAGGCTTACCATTGGTTAGAACTATCCACTTACTCCAACATATCCCCTCCTTTGGAGGGGCTTGGGGAGGTATAGAACCACTTATCTTCTTGAAAAGAAAGTATTACATATCCATCCTTATTATCACACTTCTCGGCAGTATCGGACTGTTGAGCTGGGGACGCTCGGCACTTAGTTTTGCACCAATTGCAAAACTGGTTTATAGGGTGGCACCACCAGATACGGTTAAGAAAGCGAAACCTATTGAAGTGGAGATCGATGAGGAGACTATTCCTGACTCTTTGCTACATCCTCGTTGGAAGGTGCAGCGCACTACCCCGATTACATACGACGACCTCAAGGAGAACTCTACCGACCTTATCCGACCAGAGAATATGCGACAGACTGTGGAGTATAATGACTCGCTCGACCGCTATATCATTGGTTATAAGATTGGTAAGACTTACGTAATGGCTCCAATCATGATGACGCCAGAGGAGTATCGGAAGTGGACGGAGAAGCGTAGCTTTACCGATTACTACCGTTCAAAGAATCAAGAGATACTAAGGGAGAAGGGTAAGGATAAGTTCGACTTTACTGATATGCACTTCTCATTGGGTCCTGCTGAAAAGATATTCGGTCCTGGTGGTGTACGTATTAAGACACAGGGTTCAGCTGAACTGAAGTTCGGTGCAAACATCAAGAACATTGATAACCCATCACTGCCTATCCGTAATCGTAAGACAACGGCAATGGACTTTGATGAGAAAATCAATGTCAACGTGAATGGTAAGGTGGGTGATAAGGTGAACATGAACCTTAACTACAACACTGATGCAACCTTCGACTTTGATACACAGAACTTCAAACTGAGATATGAAGGTAAGGAAGACGAGATTATCAAACTCGTTGAGGGTGGTAATGTTACCTTCCCTTCAAACAACTCTCTCGTACAAGGAGCATCTGCTCTCTTCGGTATTCGTACCGATATGCAGTTTGGTAAACTGAAGTTACAGACCGTATTATCACAAAAGAAGAGTTCTAACAAAAGCGTTAGTTCACGTGGTGGCAAACAGCTTACACCATTTGAGATTGATGCTGCCGACTATGAAGAGAATCACCACTTCTTCCTCTCACAATATTTCCGCGACAACTATGATGCGGCAATGAAGTCATTGCCTAACCTCAAGACAGGTGTGACGATTAATCGTGTGGAGGTGTGGGTAACGAATAAGACTGGAACAACCAGTAACACCCGTAACATTGTTGCACTTACCGACCTCGGTGAAAACAAGAAGATTAGCCGTACCGACTTGTGGGGGACTGGTAGTGGGCCTGTACCAACGAACAATGCCAATACAGAATACACCACTATTACACAGACCTATCCTGCTGCTCGTAACATAGACCAAGTGACGAGTATTCTTGATGGTGCAGGTCTTGTGGGTGGTAACGACTATGAAAAGTTGGCAAATGCCCGACTGCTCAATAGTTCTGAATACACGGTCAACAACGCCTTGGGTTATATCTCACTGAAAAGTGGACTACAAACGGATCAAGTATTGGCGATTGCCTACGAATATACCTATGGTGGCGTAACCTATCAGGTGGGTGAGTTTGCCAGCGACCGTACCAATATCAATGAGGCACTCTTCGTCAAGTCATTGAAGAACACCAGTAACAATCCTAAGCAAGGAAACTGGGATTTGATGATGAAAAACGTTTATTATTTAGCTGCTAATATTGAGCGTGATAAGTTCCGCCTTGACGTGAAGTATCAGAGTGATACGACAGGTGTATACATTTCATACATCCCAGAACCACAAGTAAAGAACCAAACGCTCATCAAACTTCTCAATGCTGACCGATTGGATAATAATAACAATCCACATTCCAATGGTTATTTTGATTACGTTGAGGGCTATACTGTCAGCAACGGACGTGTATTCTTCCCTATGGCTGAACCTTTCGGTAACGGACTTCGGAAAGCATTGACGGATAAGGGAGTCACTACCGCCATTGCGAATAAGTACGTTTTCGAACAACTCTACGATTCTACGAAGACCATTGCTAAGCAGATTGCCGAGAAAGATAAGTTCATACTCGTTGGCCAGTATCGTGGTTCGGCTGCAAATGTTATCTCCCTTGGAGCCTATAACGTTCCACAGGGTTCGGTAATAGTAACTGCGGGCGGTGTGACCTTGAATGAGGGTTCTGACTATAGCGTTGATTACAGTGCTGGTGAGGTGACTATCCTTAATCAGAGTATTATCGATGCAGGTACAGCAGTCAATGTATCGCTGGAAAGCCAGAGTGCTTATCAACAGGAGCGTAAGACGATGATTGGTGTAAACTGGGAGTACGACTTCTCAAAGGACTTCCAGATTGGTGGTACCTTCATGCACCTCTCAGAACAACCGTTGACAACAAAGGTCAATATGGGTTCTGAACCACTCAACAACACCATTTGGGGACTGAATATCAACTGGAAGAAAGAGAGTCAGTGGCTTACGAATATGCTCAATAAGATTCCATTCCTACACGTAACACAGCCTTCTTATATCACTTTCTCGGCTGAGTTTGCACAGTTATTGGCTGGTCAGAGCAAGGGAACACAGGACAATGCTTCTTATCTCGATGACTTTGAGGGAGCAAAGACAACTATCGACGTAAGTCAGCCAACCTCTTGGATTATCTCCAGTGTACCATCAGACTTCCCAGAATATTCAGATAAGACAACCCTTCGCAGTGGCTTCAACCGAAGCTTATTGGCATGGTACACTATCGACCCACTCTTCACTCGTCGTAGTAGTTCACTGACACCGGGCCACATCAAGAGTGATCTTGAACAGCTCTCTAACCATTATGTACGTGAGATTCCAGTTACCGAATTGTTCCCTATTCGGGACCGAAACTACAGTGGTTCTACCTCTACATTGAATATTCTGAACCTCGCTTACTATCCTTCTGAGCGTGGACCATATAACTTCAATCCAAATATAGACATCAACGGACACCTCACAAATCCTACTGGAACATGGGGAGGTATGATGCGTAAGTTGGATACTAACGACTTCCCAAACTGCTAACATCGAATATATAGAGTTCTGGATGCTCGACCCATTCATCTACTCCAACCGACTACCAAATGCAAACCAGTATGGTGGTGACTTCTATATCAACCTTGGAGAAGTGTCTGAAGACGTACTGAAAGATGGTAAGAAGTTCTACGAGAGTGGTATGCCTGTAGATGGTAGTCACTCATGGACAACTACACAATGGGGTAAAATCCCAACACAAGTACGATTACTTACGCTTTCGCAACCTCAAAGGGTAGTCGTGCGAAACAAGATGTCGGCTTTAATGGATTGACTGATGAGGAAGAACAGCAGTTTGTTTCTTATCAGAACTTCCTTACAGCAGCTCGTGCTAATACCAATCAGGCTATCTTCGACTCGATATGGGCAGACCCTGCCAATGATGACTACCACTATTTCCGTGGTTCTGATTGGGATGCAAAGCAGGCTTCAATCCTTGAACGATATAAGCGTATCAACAACCCACAGGGTAACTCACCAGACAATGATAACAATAACGAGCGTTATGACACCTCATACAAGACAACTCCAGATGTTGAGGATATCAATCAGGATTATACACTGAACGAATACGAGAAATACTACCAGTATCATATTAGTATTCGTCCACAAGACCTTGTCGTAGGTCAGAACTTCATTGTTGATAAGCGTGTCGCCTCAGCCCCACTGCGTAAGGGTGGTTCTGAACCTGTCACATGGTATCAGTTCCGTATTCCTTTAGAGGAGTTCCAAAAGCGTGTGGGTAATATCAGCGACTTTACCAGCATCCGCTTTATGCGTATGTTCCTCACTGGTTTTGCAAAGCCTATCGTACTCCGCTTTGGAACCTTCGACCTTGTAAGTGGTAAGTGGCGCCAGTATCAGCAGAACCTTACCAACTCTGCAAGTAATTCGGGTACAATGTCAGTGAGTGCTGTGAGCCTTGAAGAGAATAATGACAAGGTTCCTGTAAACTATGTATTGCCTCCAGGTATTCGTCGTGGACAAGACCCTAACCAGCCACAATTGGTTGAGGAGAATGAGCAGGCACTCTCTATGGTTGTAAACAATCTTGGAACAGGCGAGTCAAAGCGGTCTATAAGAATACAACTCTCGACCTTCGTCAGTACAAGCGTCTGCAGATGTTCGTACACGCTAACGCCTTTGAACAGAATACAACCAATCTTACGGATAACCAGTTGGCTGTGTTCATCCGTTTGGGTTCTGACTATAAGAACAACTACTACGAATATGAAATTCCTTTGAAGCTGTCAGCTCCAGGCCATTATGACATGTACACTGGTCAGGATAGACGTATTGTATGGCCAGAGGAGAACATGCTCGACATACCATTGAAGCTCCTCACCTCCGTGAAGAAGCAACGTAATCAGGCACGTGGTTCAGGTACAGCAAGCTATAACCGTGCTTTCTCTGTATACGACACCGATCATCCTGCTAACAAAGTAACGGTGATGGGTAACCCAACTCTTGGTGAAGTTAAGACGATGATTATTGGTGTTCGCAACCTTTCCAGCAGTCAGAAGAGTGGAGAGGTATGGGTGAATGAGCTACGTCTACGAGAGTTTAACAACGAAGGTGGATGGGCAGCAAGAGGTCAGCTTAACCTACAGCTGTCTGACTTCGGTACTGTGGATGTCAATGCCAGTCACAGCACTGACGGCTTTGGTGGTTTGGAGCAGGGTGTTAACGAGCGACAGCAGGAGTCCAAGACGGATGTTTCTGTTACCACAAGTCTTGAGTTAGGAAAATTCTTCCCTGACAAGGCTAAAGTCTCAGCACCATTATATTACAGTATCACCAAGAGCGAGAGTCGTCCTAAATACAACCCTCTCGACACAGATATGGAATTGAAGGATGCTCTTGATGGTACTGCTAACCGTCAAGAGCGTGACTCCATCGAGTCTATTGCCGTTACGAAACGACTGACAACGAACTTCTCTTTGTCTAATGTACGTGTTGGTATTCAGACGAAGAACCACCCTATGCCATACGACCCAGCCAACTTCTCATTCTCTTATAGCCATTCTCATTCTCATACATCAGGTGAGACAACGGTCTATGAGAATGAAGACAACTGGCGTGGTGCATTGAACTATAACTGGACACCAGTATATAAGTCTTGGGAACCTTTCAAGCGTCTTATCAAGAGTAGGTCGAAATGGTTTGAAATCCTCAAACGCTTCGGACTAAACTGGCTCCCACAGAACGTTACCTTCAACACCGAAATGGTGCGCAACTACTACGAGTTGCAGGAGCGTGATATGGAGTCGACAGAGAACAGTCTGCTACCTCTTACCTTCAGCGAGCAGTTCCTTTGGAATCGTGACTTCGCTCTACGTTGGGACTTGACACGCAATCTCCACATGAACTTCCAAAGTGCGACACATGCTGAGATTGAAGAACCTTACACTCCTATTAATAAAGACCTCTATGCCGACCGTTATCAGGCATGGAAAGACTCGGTATGGACAAGCATTAAACACTTCGGTACTCCACTCGATTACCAACAGAATTTTACGCTTTCTTATCAACTTCCACTCAATCTGCTACCTATCTTTGACTGGGTAAATGCTGATGCGAATTATACTGCATCTTATACTTGGGTGCGTGGAACGAGTCTTGATAATGGTACTTCGCTCGGTAATACCATCACAAGTAACCGTGCATTGAACATCAATAGTAGCTTCAACTTTGAACGACTCTATAATCATATTCCTTTCTTAAAGAAGACTAACGAACGCTTCAACCGTACTCGCCCAACTCGTCCTAAGCTGACAGCAGAACAGAAGAAGGCTGAGAGAGAAAAGAAAGAAAAAGAAAGGAAGGAGAAAGATAAAGACGACGACAAGAAGAAAGCACTGCCAAAGAACCAAAAGAGCTTTGAAAAGGAAATCGTTATTAATGCCGATTCTGCTATCCTTGTTTCACATGGTAAGAATACAAAACGCCTTATTGTCTCTGCTAAAGACGAAAGAGGAAAAGCTATCAAGATTAAGTATCGTAAGGTAGGTGATACGCAGTTGAAAGTCTTTAATCGTACAGACTCTGCTATCCGCATGAAACTTACTGTAACGCTAAGGAGCCACTCGATAATAAGGGATGGTATAAGACCGCACAATGTGTGGCACGTGCGCTGATGATGGTACGTTCGGCAAGTATTTCTTATCGTGACCAATATGCAATGGCACTGCCTGGATTTATGCCAACGGTGGGTGATGCCTTTGGACAGACACGTGGAACAGGTGCCTTATCACCAGGTCTTGACTTCGCATTCGGTCTTATTGATGACGACTATATCGGTAAGGCACGTGACAACAATTGGTTGCTTATGAACGATAGCGTGGCTACACCTGCTGTAACGAATCGCACCGAAGACTTGCAGATTCGTATGACACTTGAACCATTCAAGGACTTTAAGATTGACCTTACTGCCAGTCGTATGCAGACTACCTCACGAAGCATCCAATATATGTACACGGGTACGCCTACCACACAGAGCGGTTCACTTACTATGACAACCCTATCATTAGGTACTGCATTCGAAAGTCAGGGCAATGCCAACAACGGCTATCATAGTCCAACATTTAATCGTTTCGTACAGTCACTCGACAGTTATCGCGACCGTGTTGAGGCACAATATAACAATGCAACCTACCCTGCTTCGTTTGGTGGCGGACACTTCACGCCTGCAGTAGGTTCTGTTAATAAATATAGTGCAGATGTTATGGTTCCAGCTTTCCTCAATGCCTACACCAGCATGAGTGGAAACGGACTCAACATCTTCCCTTCTCTGCGCAGTTTATTGCCTAACTGGTCTATCCGTTACAGCGGTCTTTCACGCTTGCCATTCTTTGAACAGTTCTTCAAGAGTGTCAACATCAATCATTCTTACCGCAGTATTTTTGCTATCGGTTCTTATCAGAGCTATAGTACATGGCAGGAATACATGAACGGACTCGGTTTCATTACCGATGCAACTACGGGTAACCCTATCCCAAGTTCGATGTATAACATCTCACAGGTGAGTATCAACGAGGCTTTCTCTCCTCTGTTAGGTGTTGACGTAACCCTTCAGAACAACCTCACTGCACGCTTGGAATATCGCCAAACACGTGTGTTATCACTCTCGATGACGAGTGTACAATTGAATGAAGCCTCATCAAAAGACTGGGTTATCGGTATTGGTTATAGAATCAATGACTTCAATCTGTTCAACAATGGTACACGACGTGTGGCAAAAGGTAAGAAGAAAAAGACATCAGACTCCTCACAGCAAGACAACAGTTCGTCTCGTCAAAGCAGCGGACTGAACCGTGACCTCAACCTACGTCTTGACATGAGCTATCGTCAGCAGGCAGCGCTCACACGTGACATTGCTTCGCTCACCTCAGCAGCTTCAAGTGGTAACACTGCTTTCAAATTCTCTTTCTTGAGCGACTACACCTTGAGCCGCTTGGTTACTGCCAGTCTTTACTACGACTTACAGATTAATACTCCTCTCCTCTCATCAGGTAGTTACCCTACAACCACCCACGACTTTGGTGTGAGCCTAAGACTTAGTCTGACAAGGTAAGGGTAACGTTCTGGAAGGAAAAATACGACATTTGGAAAAGAAGTTGAATTAGCTTCTTTTCCTTAAAACCAATAAAACCTATGAAATCTATTAAGAACAACATAATAAATGACTAAACATGAACAATAAATTAACATCACCAAACTTATTCAGTGATGTCTGTGGCATCATCGAGCAAGGACGTCAACAGGCTTATGCCGCTGTCAACAAATCAATGATAGAAACCTATTGGAACATAGGGAAACGTATTGTTGAAGAAGAACAAAGTGGTAAAGAACGTGCTGAATATGGCGAAGAAATTATCAACAATCTCTCAACACAGTTGACCCATACCTATGGTAAAGGCTTTAGTTCAAGGTACCTTCGTTCCTTTCGTAGGTTTTATCTTCTTATTGATGACTATGAGATTTGGAAATCGCGATTTCCAAATCTCACTTGGACACATATTTTCAAGGTCCTACGCATAGACGACGAGACTGCTATGCGATGGTATCTTGAAGCAGCATCAAAGGAGATGTGGAGCGTCCGAACACTTGACAGAAACATCTCAACACAGTACTATGAACGTCATTATGTCCAACCAAAACCACAAAACAAAGCCCAAAAACCTAACAAATTTGAACTTCTAAAAAATCCTATCGTTGCAGAGTTTCTCGGCTTCAAACAAGATAGTACTTACTCTGAAACCGACCTTGAGACAGCAATTATCAGCCATCTACAAGACTTTATGATGGAGTTAGGACGAGGGTTTGCCTTTATGGGGAGACAACAACTGGTCAGGACCGACACACAAGATTATCATATTGATTTAGTATTCTATAATGTCGTTCTGAAATGCTACGTGCTTATTGACCTAAAATTAGGAACTATCACACATCAGGATGTTGGACAAATGGATATGTATGTACGTATGTATGATGAATTAAACGTACGGAAGGTGACAATCCAACCATCGGCATTGTCTTATGCTCAGAAACAAGTAAAGACATCGCACGCTACTCTATCTTAAAAGGTAACGAACAGTTGTTTGCAGCAAAGTACAAGACTTTCTTACCAACAGACGAACAGTTGCGAAAAGAGATTGAACGACAGAAACAAACCTTCCTCTTACAAAAATAATAAAGAAAGCTCTTCCCCACTCTCTCCAAAAGGAAAGAATGGAGAAGATATTTGTCTAAAATGTAATATTTTTTCTACTCCTCGTTTTTAATCAAGCATCTTCTACGTTCGAATTAACGCCCTTTTGGTTTGCAAAAGATGCCCTTTTGAGGTGTTACTAATGCCCTTTAAGAAGCCTAATAAGCACCTTCTCTTTTACAAGTTTGTAATCATTTGATAATCTGAAGGTTATAAAGATGGAAACTAAAGCATTATTTTACAGTATCAATTGGAGTTAAAGCACTATTTGTGTAAAACCTTTTCGCATCCCAAAATAACATTTATCAAACTATAAAAGCATTAGCTTCCTACCTAAAACAAAAACAGACTGCCGTGTCTTAAGGACATAAGCAGTCTGTTGGGAAGTATTTTAGAATTTGAAAACTATTAAAGAGGATACTCGTCAAAGGCGTAAAGCACTGTTGAGAGATAACGCTCACCTGTATCTGGCAGCAAGGTTACGATGGTCTTACCTGCATTCTCAGGGCGCTTAGCAATCTCGGTAGCAGCAAAAGCAGCTGCGCCAGAAGAAATACCAACCAACAAACCTTCTTGTTGTGCCAACTGACGACCAGCAAGGATAGCTTGATCATTCTCTACTTGGAATATCTCATCAACATACTTATTATTGTAAGTGTTTGGCACAAAGCCAGCACCAATACCCTGAATCTTATGTGGTCCACTCTCGCCACCACTCAATACAGGAGATGAAGTTGGCTCAACAGCAATAACCTTTACATCAGGATTCTGCTCCTTGAGGTAGCGACCGATACCACTCACCGTACCACCAGTACCTACACCAGCTACAAACACATCAACCTTACCATCTGTATCGCACCAAATCTCAGGACCAGTAGTAAGATAGTGGCGTTCTGGATTAGCCTGATTCTCGAACTGCTGAAGGATAATACTACCTGGAATAGAATCTCTCAACTCCTCAGCAGCCTTGATAGCACCCTTCATACCATCTTTTCCACTTGTCAACTTCACAGTAGCACCGTAAGCCTTTACAAGGTTGCGACGCTCCACACTCATGGTTTCTGGCATGGTGAGAATAAGCTTATAACCCTTCACTGCTGACACCAAAGCCAAGCCAACGCCTGTATTTCCACTGGTTGGCTCAATGATTGTAGCTCCTGGCTTTAAGAGTCCCTTAGCCTCAGCATCCTCTATCATAGCCAATGCTATACGATCCTTCACACTACCACCAGGATTGAAATACTCTACCTTTGCAAGAACAGGAGTCTTGAGTCCTCTTTCTGCAGAGAATTTATTAAGTGCTAACAGTGGTGTATTACCGATAAGCTCTGTGAGTTTGTTTACTATCTTTGCCATATTCTTTGGGATTTAATTTCTTACTTAATGTTTACGGATGCAAAGGTACGGATATTTACCAATATATGAAATACTCTCTTTATGTTATTTATCATACCACAAACGTGGTATTTGTATTAAAATAAAGCATTCTTATTGCCATTAAAACAAAATTCCTTATATTTGCACTACGATTGTCACTATATCTACGAGTATGCAGAAATACGCAGATTACATAGAAGAGATTGAGATTGACTCGCTTTGGAGCGGGAAGAAACATATCCGTTGGACACTGGACCGACAGGTGAATATCCTAAGTGGTATCAATGGTGTCGGGAAGAGTACCATACTTAATAAGGTGGTACGCAGTCTGTCACAAGGTGGTGAATTCCCCAGCCATTCATTGAAGGGTGTCCGACTAAAGGTAAGTCCTAATGATGCGCGGTGGATACGTTATGATATTATCCGCTCGTTTGACCGTCCACTGATGAACTCGGATAGTATCAGCAAGATTAACGTCGATCTTGTTACAGAACTTGATTGGCAACTCTTCCAGCTTCAACGCAAATATCTTGACTATCAAGTAAACATCGGCAACCGCATTATCGAGACTTTACAAAGTGGTGAGGCAGATGCTGCCGAGAAAGCGCAGCAGATATCACAACCTAAGAAACGCTTTCAAGACATCTTAGACGACCTCTTCACGGAAACTGGTAAGAAGATTATCCGCTCGGAGAATGAAATAAAGTTTCATCACTCGGTGAGGAACTGGCTCCCTATCAGCTCTCAAGTGGTGAGAAGCAGATTTTGGTTATCCTGCTGACCGTATTGGTAGAGGACAATGAGAGCTATGTTCTCTTTATGGACGAGCCGGAGGTGAGTCTGCATATTGAGTGGCAGAAACGCTTAATCGACCTCATCTTAGAACTGAATCCGAATGTTCAGATTATCCTCACAACCCACAGTCCAGCTGTCATCATGAACGGATGGATTGACCGTGTAACAGAAGTAACAGACATAACCGATAAATGATTGTCTGAAGGAGGGAGCGATGGGAAAAAGACTGAGCGACAACCTATCATCGGCTTATATTGATGCAGCGAACCGATTGAACGGTAAGCGGGCACGGAGAAAGATTATCGCATACGTAGAAGCGTATGACGATATCTTCTTTTGGCGCACTGTCTTAAGCGGATTTGAGAACGAGGAGCGTTACTTTGAAGTGATGTTGCCGTCGCGATTAAACCTTACCAAGGGCAAACGATCGGTATTAATGAACCTCGTTTCACAGAATATTGGTGAGAACATGATTGCTTGTGTTGATGCTGATTATGACTATCTACTACAAGGAACTACACCACTATCTGATGAAGTAATCAACAACCCATACGTTTTTCATACGTATGCTTACGCTATTGAAAACCTACAATGTTACGCACCGAGCCTACATGATGTGACAGTAGCAGTAACGCTCAACGACCATTCTATCTTTAATTTCGAAGAGTTCCTAAAGCTATACAGTGAGAGTATACATCCCCTCTTTGTCTGGAGTATTTGGCATTATCGCCAAGGTATTCATCGACGTTTTACGATCTCCGACTTTAATCGAGTTGTGGAGATTGGTAATTTCTCTCTACAAGGGGCAACTGAAAGTATTCAACGGCTACGCCATAAGGTGCAGATGCGTGTACGACAACTGCAAAAGGAAAATCCGAACGCAAAGGATAGCTATCTAAAACTAAAGACGAACTGCGTTCCTTAGGTGTTACACCTTCAACAACCTACTTATATATACAAGGTCATCATCTCTTTGATAATATCATCGTACCGGTCTTGAAACGGGTATGCGACCTTCTTGTGCGTGAACGTGAAGACGAAATTAATCGCAATGCTGTACACGATACGCAACGTCGAAACGAACTATCAAGCTATGGCCATAGTACGGAGGCAATTATCCCTATGCTCCGTCGTAATGTTGGTTATACCAACGCTGAACCATTCCTAAGATTGAAAGAAGATATTTATACATTCTTGAATCCACCGACACAACAACCAATAGACTGAGTCCTTCTGTTTTCTTCATAACATTACCCTACCCCATACTTGTATCTATACTTTCTTTACTAAGTGGGGCATTATCTGCTGTAGTTTTATTACCTTTGTACTCAAAATCTAAACAACAAAATTCTTACATGAAGAAGACTCTACTTTTTATCGCAACACTACTGGCAAGTTATGTCGGTATGGCACAAGAGACTTACCAGCCAACGGCAGAGAATCTCAAAGCACGTGAACAGTTCCAAGACGATAAGTTCGGTATCTTCCTGCATTGGGGACTCTACTCAATGATGGGTACTACCGAATGGATTATGACCAACAGGGATATCAACTATAAAGAATATCCTAAGTTGGCAAAGACTTTCTATCCTTCAGAGTTTGATGCGGATGCTTGGATTAAGGCTATCAAGGCTGCTGGTGCAAAGTATATCACTATTACGACACGCCACCACGATGGATTCTCACTCTTTAAGACGGCTACCAGCACGTATAATTCCGTTGATGGTACTCCATTCAAACGTGACATCATAAAAGAAATGGCTGATGCTTGCCAACGTAATGGCATCAAGTTGCACCTTTATTATTCTCACCTTGACTGGGGACGCGAAGACTATCCAGTGGGTAGAACGGGAACTGGAACGGGTCGTCCAAAAGAGAAGGCTAACTGGGCAAGCTACTATAAGTTTATGAACATGCAGTTGACGGAATTACTCACCAACTATGGAAAGGTGGGTGCAATCTGGTTTGATGGTTGGTGGGATCATGACAGCGATGTAAAACCTTTCGACTGGCAGTTGGAGGAGCAGTATGCTTTGATTCATAAGTTACAACCACAGTGCCTCATTGCTAACAATCATCACCATACTCCTTTCCCTGGTGAGGATATTCAGATCTTTGAACGTGACTTACCGGGTGAGAACAAGGCTGGTTTGTCTGGACAAAGCATCGGTCGCCTACCTTTAGAATCATGCCAGACTATCAATGAGCATTGGGGGTACAACATCACCGATACCCTCTACAAGTCACCAAAGGAGCTGATTCAGATGCTCGTTCGTGCTGCAGGTAAGAATGCCAACCTCCTGCTCAACATCGGTCCAGAGCCAGGTGGTGCCCTTCCCGAACTTGCCCTCAACCGCCTTAGGCTATCGGTGAATGGCTGAACAAATATGGCGAAACCATCTACGGTACACGTGGCGGCATCGTTGGGCCACATGAATGGGGAGTAAGTACACAGCGTGGTAACAAACTCTACATCCACATCCTAAACTGTATGGACACCAGCCTCTTCATCCCTACTGGTAACCACAAAATCAAGTCTGCCACCGTCTTTGGCACCAACAAGCGTGTCAACTTCACAAAGACTGGTAATGGTATCACCCTCAACCTCGACACCATCCCTACTGACATTGATTATATCGTTGAGTTGACATTGGGATAGAGGGTATCTTGGTTTACCAACTTTCAAATATAAACCCACAGCAACTAATCCAGTTGCTGTGGGTTTGTTTATGTGTAAGTATAGTTTTCTTCCTCAAATATATTCTACGCTGATTATCAGAGTATTACATTCTTATGGTACAAAAATGTTTCCTCAATTTGAGTAGTATTGATTAGAAAACATCTTGGATGTTATCATCCCTTGCACATTAGACTTGATACTGCTCGTTAAATAGTTTATAATAGGTTCTCGTTTGTTCTACACAATTACCAGCATTATTTAGCTCTCTATAAAAGTCTTCTTTAGATATTTCTAATCGTATACACTTTATAACTTTTGCTTTAGTGCAAAGATATTCATAACAAGGACTAAAGGTATGCGTACCTGCTTTCCAATATTCGTTTACAAATGAAGCGATACTATCTTCATCATAAAAGCGTAATGCATCAAGTATATTATCAAGTTTATTCATGTCTCCTTGAAAAAGCAGGTCATCAAGTTCTATTTCTACTTCATAAATATAGCCTCCATACTTAGAGAAGAAAATCAAAGCGTGATACAATGAATTAAAAAGGAATAAGCACTCTTTACGAGTTCTTGGTATACAGCTTTTCTCATCAAGTTTCCTTTCTAATATCTCTTTATCCTCATTATTTAATGCCTGGGTATAATTTGTGCCTGGTAGAATTTCGTCCCCTACATTATATAATCTTTTATCGATTCTATATAGTTTCATATTATATTTTTTTGAGAAATCTATCTTATCAAAACTAACTCCTGTATGTTCCTCGAACATAGAAATAGCAAATGTGTCCATCATACCTGCTATGTAGTTTATTGAATTTTTCCTTTAGACTTGCACCTCCCCTATAACTAGGAGGCAATAACATTGCATCTTTTATTCATAGAATCACTATAAATTTCGTAAAGAGTCTTAATAATAAATTCTCCTTTTCTTTCATACTCCTGAATATCCGTATCCCTTGTAGAACACGTAAACACACTTTTTTTAAAAAAGATCTAACAGTTTTTATAATAGTTTAAAGATAACTCCCAACATCCAACTTTTACTCCATGCTTCCTTGCTTTCTCTTTTGTTACTTTTTCTATTCTTAAATCTCGGACAAATTTATCCGTAAGAAGAGATGTCAATTTTAACCTAAATATTTTAGAGTATTCTTGAATATTTGCGCCCTCAGACTTATCTGCATATTTTTTTAGCCTCTTTCACAATTTTCTCACATTGCACAGAAGGTTTATTAACGTCCTGTATATTTTGTTTCTTCTCTTCTAACTTCAGAGCAAACAAAATTTCATCTACATTAAACTTTCTCAAAGCTAATCCATCTTCCAAATCATGAACAGCATAAGCAATATCATCAGCAATCTCAATAATTTGAACATCTAAGGTTCTCTGCTCTATTAACCCATGTTGTTCTCTTACCTTATTAAGAAATACATAATCATCCTGATACATAAATTTACCTTCTCCTGTATATTCAGACACTATGTATTTATTGATTGCTAACAATGTTCGATATGTCAGATTTAACCCTTGCCACTTGGGATCTTTTATCTCAAGTTTCCTTAGAACACGATAATTTTGAGCATTCCCTTCAAAACGCATCCCTGAATTCTTTGCTATGTCATTCAACACTCTCTCTCCTTTGTGTCCAAAAGCTGGATGTCCTATATCATGTGCAAGTGCAGCTGCTTCTAAAACATAAATATCATCTTTATACATTCCCTTACACTTATCTTCACATGCTTCAGATAATAGAGCAGCTATACTTCTTGCGATTTGAGCAACCTCTAAACTATGTGTTAATCTATTTCTGTAAAATGCATCTGATTTAATGCCCATTATTTGCATTTTACCTTGCAACCTCCTAAAAGATGGAGAGTACAATATTCTTGCATAATCCCTGTGATATTCATCTCTCTTAGGATATCCATCAGAGCCATGCTCTCTCTCTGTTAATTCGTCTTTGTTTATTAAGCTATACTGACGAATGATTTCTTCAATTTGCTCATCACTTAAATTAAGTTTCTTCATCTTATACATATATTAATTTACAATATTCAAAATACTTCATACAGAGATTAAAAATATTCTACTAATCATGTTGCTGATAATATTTTGAATAATCAACAACCATTAAAAAAACTAAAGCTTGTTTTCTTCCTTGCACCCTTTCATAGATGAGTTTTTTTAGTTACATTTCCCCATTAACATGGGTAACACCTTGCAAATATAATATAAAAATATTTATATAAAGAATAAAGAGAAAAAGTTTTTTACAAAAAACTTTTCATGCTGAATATCAATAAAGCTCATATAGTTTTGTTTTTAGTTGCTGTCACTTTTAACACTTCACGCAACCAGCAGATTATAAACTACTTATAACGTATCGAAGTGTGACAGCAGTGACAGCAACTTTGAAAGTTTATTCGGATGGCAACTAACGGTTTAAGATGGAAGAAGCAGACTGACCAAGGCTACTACGTACTGCCACCAAATACTCTGTGCCATGCGAAGAATGTTTACTGTGGAGGGTCGGGATGTTGGCAAGGACACGACCGAAATGGGAAAGGCTTGTCAGGTTCAGTTGACTGCCATACCGCTGACGAAGTAGGCTGAAGATAGAGGCGGCAGTCATGTAAACACCCTTGGTCAAGTCCTTTGGGATAGAGAAACAATCCAAAAAGAGGGCTTCGGCAGGAGTGCGCTGCTGATAATGCTGATTATTATCCATAATCGCTTGGGTATCAGCCTCATCAAACCAATAACGTCTACCGCTATCTAATTCAGCAACCGCCTGTGCATAGAGTTGCTCATAGTCTATGTGGTCGGGCAAGCGGATAGGACCAGTCAGCGTGACTGCTATAAAACGACGGCAACCACTGGGGTCGCTAAAGACATCCGAAACGTTTGCCGTAGCAATAAAAGAGGCTACACGTGGCAACGTAAGCTGCTGCTGACGATAAGGCTGACGGAGTTTGATACTTGCAAGCTGCATGACATTCTTCAAAAAACCGTCTTGCGTCTTGGCAGACAGGGCATTGAACTCATCAATGTTTATCAGCAGCGACTGTGTCATTGCCCGCAGCGTATTCTGTTTCTCACTGATGACAAGGTTGTCATTATAGCCCCACTGCAACACTTCGGGCAGCAAACGTTTACAGAAGGTAGACTTCCGATAACCCTGTCGGGAGATAAGTAGCGGTGCCACACTGTTACCATGCGAGACGTCCAGCCCCATCCATTGTGCCACCATCGCCAGAAACCACGTGTGGAACCATTCTGCCCACCGTGCGTTGTCATTAGGTACACAGTTTGCCAAAGCCTTGATATGGTCCTTTCCGTCCCATTGCCCTCGCAGACTATTGAGGAAGTCGTCCACAGGATTAAAAACCTTGACAAACCCCGACTCCGTATATCGTCGGATGTCTTTATCCCACACATCAATCCCATCAAGACGCGCCTTGATAGCAATTGTGTTACGCATCCGTTCATCCGCAGGCACAAAAGGTTCATCACACCCAGCCTTACGGATCTCCGTACACCCCAAGGCGGTGTTATATCTCATTTCATACTTCCGCTCAAGATAGTTGAGCAGACGACGAGTAATATCATTTTTAAGTCTTTCCGACTGTCGGTTACGCTGATTTTCAGCTTTAATATTCTTAAGATTCTTGTATTGCATATACGATAGTTTTAAGTTGACAAGTTTACGAGTGAACAAGTTGCCTGTGAGAAAGGAGAAAGAGTGAAAAGGTTAATCTGTTATTATGTCTTTCTAAAATCTGTCCTTATGTCATTCTGGCTAACAAGCCATAGAAAAGTTAAACTCTTACTATGTCTTTTCCCTCTGACCTTATGTCATTATGGCTGTCATTAAGTCTAACACAGAAAAAGTTAAACTCTTACTATGTCTTCTCTTATCCTGTCCACCAGCACCACACGTGCGGAGCATCAACACATGATGTGCGGAGCGTTAGCACCACAGAAACAAGACCTCTACAACAGTTTACTTACTCAACTCCGTAACGCAAAGGTTACCTTCTCTTTCTCTTACAAAACGTGCTAATGTCTTAACTCCTATTACTCCCTTTCACTCCTTAACTCCTTCCCGAAAGCACTACTATTATTTCCAGCACGTCTGGTAGTTATCATAAACACGTGGGGTAGCATAGCCATAATGCTGGAAGAGTTCGTCAACCCATTTCTGTTCACCCTCACTCAGTTTATTAATTCCTCGATGGTAACGATAATAAACAAAGCGACTTCCGAAATGACTCTCCATAGTACTACGCAGAGAGCGGTAGTCACTGTGCTTTACATCATCGAAAAGGTGCGAGAATCCCCACGCCAATCGTTCTGTCTTCATAGCGTAAAACGCCTTACAGCTATTGCCAGAACGAGCAGAGGGAAGAACGGTCAATGCCGAATGTTGGCTAATAGAGAGTGTCTTAGCCACATAATAACGTAGGCACTGCTCTTTGAGAATACAATCGTGCATAAAGCACACTGCCCAGTCTTTGGGCATGTTAGAAAAATCTGTACACATAAATAGAATGATTTAAGAAAAATAAATTCAAAAAAGGAAGATGCGATTAGTTTGTAGAAAATCACGCCTTGCGTGTCGTTGATCTTCCTTATTTCTGCCTGCAAAGATACAACACAGAGATACCCCTTGTCAAGTTTTTCACGAATTATTTTTATTTTGCTGTCACTCCTATCAGCCACTCACGACTTATAACACTTTATAAATCAACAAACTACCGCAAATGTTAAAAATGACAGCAAACAGTTTTCAAACTTAGTGTAGTAGATAAGAGATTTATAGAAAGAGTAAATAAGCTTTTTCACGATTACATCAAGTATTATACAGGTTGAACAACATAAAAACTGGCTGACTCTCTGCGAGTGCCAGCCAGTGTGCAGTTAATACCTAAATAATCGTATTTTTCTTGGAACTAAGATTTAAATGCTGAGTACCACTCTACTCCAACGCTCGGTTAAAGAACAATCGACGTTCTTTAATCACAATGATAACAGACACGATAAGCAGTAATACCGTCTGTATACACTTGCTGTCGGGGTGAGTTGCAAATATTTCATTAAAATAACCTGCCGTAATGTGAAAGATAATGGCAACGAGGATATTTCGATTGGTTTTATAATAAAGCCAATTCATCAAGATAACAAAAGGAAAGATACTAACGATGAAGTTCAGACTATAAAGCCAGCCCTCACTAACCACATTAGCGTGATAATAACCCTTAATACCTGCAAGGGGAAAATGCCAAACAGCCCAATAAGCTGCAAACAGCATAGATGTTTTGAAAAGACTCATTCGAGAACGGAGACAGTCTGTTCCATAACCATGCCATGCAAGTTCCTCAAGCGTAGGTGCAAGGATAAGAAGGAACCATACTGGGAAAACACCCGAAGTGAAGGTGTAATGACCTGTAATAACGAATTGTGATGGACTGTAACCGAACAACAGAGATACCGCCATAGCACACAAGATACTTGCTGGCATCAGAAGACAAGCTATGAGATAATATTGCCACTTATCAGAAGACAAGTTTAGGAATCTCCCAAGAAAGTCTTTCCGCAGTTCCTGATGCTGAAAAACCAAAATAATGGTCAGAAACATTGGGAAGAAAAGTCCTGCCAATCCCAACAATGGAGCTACCCATGTGCTTTCCGAATAAACTACATGATGACTTACATAACTTGCAGCAAACCAGAATATCCATGGGATAAGGGTTGCCAAGAGATAGAAAAGTACCGTATGGCGATACTTGATGACGATGTTTTCTTTCATATTGCTTTGATGCTATCAATAATCACAGATTACGTAAATAACAAGATGTACATGAACTGTAATAACCAATGTATTACAAAATCGTCACAAATATACTTTCTACATCGCAAAGAGCCAAAATGAAACACTTAAAATACTCTATGTCTGATATATTTTTGATTTAGATTATCCCATGTTGAGTAAAATTGAGAACAGGCATAATAAAAAAAATCTTTCACCTAATCATTTCATTAAAGCTATAGCTATTACGAACAGTGAAACTATGCATCACAGATTCTAAACTATATAATGCTCCTTCGTACTCATTCTGAGTAGCGTGTAGGTTGTGTGAGCAAGCACTGGCTGGTTTTCTCACTGTGAGTGCCAACACAGTGCGCATAGTCGTAGGGTAATTGGTTATATTCATCTTGGGACATAGGGTTATTTTACGTTTAACTTATGGCAACTCTTCCATATATATTAACTTAAGATCATTCTTTTGGGTAATAACCTTCGTTATCTTAAAAGATGTACCACGAGTAAAATTGACTTGCTTTTCATCACCATGATTGTATATTTCATAAAGATTGTGTGCTTTAGTCTTTCCATCTTTCAATAGTTCAATTACATACACATTCTTACTATCTTCTTGCTCCCAATTACCTTCTGTACATGTAAGACAATGATCTACAGTAAAGATATCACCTTCTGAGAAATCTGTCTTATCTTGAGATTTGCAATATCGGCGTAGAAGAGTGCTCTTACTTTGTGGAGCTTTCAAAATAAGGGAATTGAGTACTTTAAATAATTCTTCTGCGATTTCAGGTACAGTTCCGTGATAATAATCGTCTCTAAAATAACAAGACATATCACCACAGAACATCCTCAAAATTACTCGTTCAGCTTCTGTTAGTTCATATTTTTCCTCGTTCCCAATATATCCTTTTATTCCATCATAATACCTTTGTATTTTCCCATTTTTTAAGAAGTATTCTGAATTATAAAAGTCAGCGTCTATTAGACCAATACCTTCCACAAACATCGAACCATCGTTTTTATGCTCTGATATATATTCTTTTTCTTTTTTAATAAAATATGGCGTAATGGACATTTGGTAGGCTGAAAACCTCTCGGAATTCTTTTATTTACTACCTTTGCAGCATTTGAAAATCTATGAATAAAAAAACTGTATCTTCTGTAATAGCTCAAATGTTAAAAAGAATGGGCATCGACGTTCTGTTCAGATGTATTCCTGCAAGGATTGTGGTAGACAATTTCAAGGTGGTCTGCGTATAAATAATATTTCTCTATGGAACGACTATCTGACGGCAAATCGAACGATATCTGATCTATCCACTCTTTATAAATGTTCAGAACGAACCATACGACGTAGGTTGAGCTTAGTAGTAGATAGCTTTACTGCTACTTACCCCAAATCTGCAGTAATAATATTGGATACAACATACTTTTCCAAGACATTTGGTGTGATGCTGTTTCAGGATGCTTCATCAGGCAAAATACTCTATCGCAAGTTTGTCAAAAACGAAACTAACAGAGATTATCTTGATGGACTTCGGTATATTACGGAGCGTGGAACTATGATAAAAGCAGTGGTGTGTGATGGGCATGTAGGACTTTTACAAGCTATAAGTTTCTGTCCCGTACAAATGTGTCAATTTCACCAATTTCAGATAGTTAGAAGACTCCTTACTAACAACCCACATTTGCCTGCAGGCGTTGAACTGTTGGCATTAATGAGAAGGATGTTCTCTATGAGAAAAGAAGAGTTTATAACCGCTTTTGATAAATGGTGTGATAAATGGAAAGAGTTCCTAAACGAACGAACTCTCCTAATCTCGGGCAAGACAACTTATACACACAGAAGGCTGAGAACGGCAAGACGTTCTATTAAGACACATCTGCCATGGATCTATACGTGTGAGGAGTATCCGGATATGCAAATACCTAATACAACAAACCTGTTGGAAGGATTTAACTCACAACTTAAAAGAGCACTACATAATCATAATGGATTGAATGAAGCTAACAAGAAGAAGTTTATAGATGGATTCATAAATACAAAAAAGTAGGCTGGAATAACCAGCCTACCAAATGTCCATTACTAAAACCCGAGAGTTTTTCAGCCTACCAAATGTCCATTACGCCTAAAATATTGTACGTCTTTTATTTCTTCTTTCATAGTGTTTGATTAATGCAAAGCCCCAATGATATTTCTACCATTGGGGCAAGGTTATAATATTATTTTACTTCACTTCCTCAAAGTCTGCATCTTGGATGGTGTCATCCTGCTTTGGCTGCTCCTGCTGACCAGCGTCTGCTCCTGGCTGAGGACCTGCCTGTGCACCTGCTTGGCTATACATCTGCTGTGATGCAGCCTGCATAACGGTGTTGAGGTTGTTGATAGCTGTGTCGATAGCTGCAACGTCACCTGACTTGTGAGCATCCTTGAGCTGCTGGAGAGCAGACTCGATACCTGACTTCTGGTCGGCTGGAACCTTGTCACCATTGTCCTTCAAGAAGTTTTCGGTGGTGAAGATCATTGAGTCAGCCTGGTTCAGCTTGTCTATCTTCTCACGCTCTGCCTTGTCGGCTGCTGCGTTCTGCTCAGCCTCAGCCTTCATACGGTTGATTTCCTCCTCGCTCAAGCCACTTGAAGCTTCGATGCGGATGCTCTGCTCCTTACCTGTTGCCTTATCCTTAGCAGATACGTTGAGGATACCGTTAGCATCGATATCGAATGTTACCTCAATCTGTGGAACACCACGGCGAGCTGGAGCAATACCTGTCAAGTTGAACTGACCGATAGACTTGTTCTGTGCTGCCATTGGACGCTCACCCTGCAGAACGTGGATAGTAACCTCTGTCTGGTTGTCGGCTGCGGTAGAGAACACCTCACTCTTCTTGCAAGGAATGGTAGAGTTAGCATCGATAAGCTTTGTCATCACACCACCCATAGTCTCGATACCGAGGGTCAATGGAGTAACGTCGAGCAATACGATGTCGCCTACACCACTCTCCTTATTAAGGATAGCACCCTGAATAGCTGCACCAACAGCAACCACCTCATCAGGATTTACACCCTTTGAAGGCTCCTTACCGAAGTAGTTCTTAACCAATGTCTGCACTGCAGGAATACGGCTTGAACCACCTACGAGGATAACCTCATCGATATCTGATGTCTGCAACTTAGCGTCACGGATAGCATTCTGGCAAGGAACGAGACAAGCCTGAATAAGGCTGTGTGCCAACTGCTCAAACTGTGAACGAGTCAAAGTCTTAACCAAGTGCTTTGGAACACCGCCCTCAGCTGTGATGTATGGCAAGTTAATCTCGGTAGAAGAAGAGCTTGACAACTCAATCTTAGCCTTCTCAGCAGCTTCCTTCAAACGCTGCATTGCCATTGGATCCTTTCTCAAATCGATACCCTCTTCTGACTTGAAGCCATCAGCGAGCCAATCGATAATTACCTGATCGAAGTCGTCACCACCAAGGTGAGTATCACCATTCGTAGAGAGTACCTCGAATACACCGCCACCGAACTCAAGGATAGAAATATCAAACGTACCACCACCAAGGTCGAACACGGCAATCTTCATATCCTTATTAGCCTTGTCAACACCGTAAGCAAGCGCTGCAGCAGTAGGCTCATTCACAATACGCTGTACGTTAAGACCAGCAATCTGACCAGCCTCCTTAGTAGCCTGACGCTGTGAGTCAGAGAAGTATGCTGGTACGGTGATAACTGCATCTGTCACCTCCTGACCGAGATAGTCCTCAGCGGTCTTCTTCATCTTCTGCAATATCATTGCAGAAATCTCCTGTGGAGTATATTTACGGTCGTCAATCTGTACACGTGGATAACCACCCTCATTAACAACCTTGAATGGAACACGCTCAGCCTCTTTCTGGCACTGCTCGTAGGTCTCACCCATGAAACGCTTAATAGAGTAAACGGTCTTCTCTGGGTTTGTGATAGCCTGACGCTTAGCAGGGTCACCCACCTTACGCTCGCCGCCTTCAACGAAGCCCACGATAGAAGGTGTAGTACGCTTACCCTCACTGTTAGCGATTACCACTGGCTCATTACCTTCAAATACAGCAACACAAGAGTTTGTTGTTCCTAAGTCAATTCCAATAATCTTTCCCATAATTGTATATCTTTATTTTATTATTATTCGTATTCAGTTATTGACGCTTGTCTGTCGTAGTATCATCAGACTAATATCGTCTTCAGCTGCTACTGACAGCGTCATTCGCCAATAATTAGACAAATGATGTGCCAACAGACATAGACTGACAGAATGGCAGAAAGAGTCTACAATGTTGTCACAATTCCAAACTAACAGATGAATACTGTCTCTTTTTATTTATCGTTTTCTACAGTTTCACTATCCATTCAGACTTTCCTTATCCAACTATATCGCAACAGAAAGGGTAACGATTATCTTCTTATACTATAAAAATAAACCCGAAAAACATCCAAATAGATGTTCTCGGGCTTTTTGATTATATTGTCTTATAAAACTTATACTCTTGGTTCAGAAGCAAGATAGAAGCTATCTGCACCCTTACTAACAGACTTGTCGAAGACACCATCAACAACCATTCCTGCCTCTAAAAGGCGAGCACCAAGCACCTTGCGGTCAGTATCATAACCACCATAGGTATAATCAGCCTTGAAAAGGAAAGCTATAGCTACATCATGAGTTTTACCCCCATAAGTAACCTTACCTAAATCCAAACGATAAGGAGCAATATAAAAGAGGATTGGTTTCACGCTGAACACGCTAATAGCACATTTGATTTCCTGATTTGGCAAAGCCTCAACCGCCTGCTTTAAGTTAGTATCAATGATACTTGCTGTCAACATCTTAGTTGGGATATTTTTGATGATGAGTGTTGTATCATCCTTGATTTCCCAAGTGGTACTAACAGAATCCTGCTTTTCTATCTGTTCCCGTTCGTTTAGGCCATATCTCGAAAGTTTACCATGATAAAGACCTTGAATAGTATGGCTTGCAGCCTTCAGTTCAGCCGCAGTTGGGAGGTTTCGTTTTGCCTGCTCTTCATAATCATCATTCAGACAAGCAGTAAGTGATAGTGTTGCCATAAGTGCAACAACTAAACTCAATAATTTGTTCTTTTTCATTTATAGTGCGTTTTGGTTATTATATTTAAGTTTATCGGTTACAAATTTACACATTATCAACTTATTTCCAACACAATTACTGTTAAAAGACTGATAAGAACTTTGTATGATCGTTTTTATAGTCCACATTATACCCAAATCGGGGCATTATAACCTGATGTTCATAGTTCTTATTATTGTTTTGTTTCCTTTTAGCAAATAAAAACAAAGCACTCTTGACATCGTATAACACACTATATAACATCCAAAGGAGAGTAAATAGAGAAAAACATTTACAGTTATCAACAATTTACTTTCACGATCATAAATACTTTTCTTCATGAAAAGAAATATTTTCTCTCGTGAAAATAAATATTTCTTTTCATGAAAATAATTCACTATCGTTGGTAAGACAGGAGTAATAAAAGCCTATAAAAGTTGTGATTCCCGTACGAGTCAGACAGGAAGATAGCCTTTGTTTACCTTTAGTTTTCCTTCCAGAATGCAGGAGAGAAAAGTACCAAGACAGTAAATAGTTCCAAACGACCTACAAGCATGAGGAATGAACAAATCCACTTTGCAAAGTCTGGCAACTGTGCCCACGACATTGTAGGACCGATTTCCATACCCAATGTAGGTCCAACATTACCCAAACAACTCAATGTAATTGTGATAGCATTCGTGTTATCAATACCAAAGGCAATCATCGTAAAAGCACAGAAGAGCGTCAGAATAAGATAAAGTCCGATGAAACCTAAAAGTGTTACACGCTTTGACTGTGGTATATTCACTCCATCAACCTTCATTGGTAAGACAGCATTAGGGTGTAGTATCTGACGGAACTCATTGCGCACCACCTTTAATAACATCACACCACGAATACTCTTGATACCACCACTGGTAGAACCAGAACAGCCGCCAAAGAACATACAAGCAGCCAAGACAACCCATGTGACATGAGGCCATTTAGCAGCATCATCACTGAAAAGTCCTGTCGTTGTTATAAAGGAAACAACTTGGAAGAGCGCACTACGGAAGGCATGCTCTATATCATAATGATTACGATAAACAAGCTCAAAAGCAATAAAGATAGCAAACGAGAGTACCATGGTGGTATAGAAACGGAACTCGCTATTCTTTATGAGCTTCTTAATATCTAATCCTGCTGCCGAGGCATATAGCAATGTGAAGTTGACACCAGATAGGAAACAGAATAATGCAGAGACATACTCCTCTGCTGGAGAATGAAAGGTTGTGATAGAACCGCTCTCCGGAGAGAATCCACCCGTCGCAGTACTGGTCATTGAATAGTTGAAAGCATCAAACCATCCCATACCACATACCTTATATGATAGAATGCAGGCAGTAGTCAGAACCAAATAAACTACCCATATCCACTTAGCACTTGTGCTCAGACGTGGGTGTAGCTTACTCTTGATAGGACCAGTCGCTTCAGCCGCAAAGACCTTTACCGAACCGCCCACCATAGACGGGAGAATGGCTATAGTAAAGAATACTATTCCCAATCCACCAATCCATTGTGTCAATGAACGCCAGAAAAGGAGTCCTTTTGGTAGATATTCAGGATAGTCTATAATCGTTGCACCAGTTGTTGTGAAGCCTGACATAGCCTCAAAGAAAGCATCTGTGAAACTCCCAATACCTCCGCTAATCATAAAGGGGAGTGTACCGAATATCGTAAAAAGAATCCAAGATATCGTTACAACAAAATAAGCATCACGACGTCCAAGAAGATTGTCAGCATGACGACCTAACAGTCGGAAGATAAAACCAGCACCTACTGTTATGAGAATACTCCACACGAATGGTATAACGTCACTGCCATTATAAAACAAGGACACGAATAGACAACTGAGCATCAGTACGCCTTCTATCCATAACAAGGATCCAAGAATTTTGGAAATAAGTTTCAGATTAAGCATGGTTAAATAAATAATTTCTCCACCTTTTTCATATCAACATTATAACAGAAGACCACAACAGAGTCGCCTGCTTCTATCTGTGTATTACCAGAAACAAGCATTCCCTCTCCGCTTCTTACGAGTCCACCGATCGTTACTCCCTTCGGAAGATTTAACTCTCTTACAACCTTTCGGGTTATCTTTGACTCAGGGCTTGGCACAAACTCTGCCACATCAGCATTGATAGACATAAGGAACTTCACATTTGCTACATTTGCATCAAGCATCATCTGATAGATATGACTGGCTGCAAGTGCTTTCTTATTGATAATCGTACCAATGTCAAGTCCATCAGCTGTATTCACGTAATCAAAGTTCTCTACCGATGCCACAGTTTTGCGAACACCCAGTCGTTTAGCCGTAAGACAGGCAAGAATATTCGTTTCTGCATTTGAAGTCAATGCCACGAAAGCTTGTGTATGACGGATTCCCTCCTCCTGCAACAAACCAATATCACGACCATCGCCATTGATAACCAATCTGTCTTCACTGAAGATATCATTAAGAATCTCGCAACGAGTAGGATTCTGTTCGATAATCTTCGCATTCATATATTCAGGCAGCATCTTTACGGCACGTGCAGCAGTCTTACCACCGCCCATAAAGATAACATTCTGTACATCGACATAATGTTCCTTACCAACAATCTTACGAACATACGGAATATACTGCTTTGTGGTCATGAAATAAACCAAGTCATATAACTGCAAGTATCATTACCTCCAGGAATAATCGTTTCGTCATTGCGCTTTATAGCGACTACATGATAAGGATCATCAGGACCACTAATATCTTTCAAAGGACGGTTGAGTATCTCACAAGTTTCACGCAATTTGATACCCAACATTACCAATGCTCCATCATGTACATCCCATCGCTGGCGAACCCATGACATCTTCAATCCATTAATAATATCCCTTGCTGCAAGGATTTCTGGATAGATAATATCACTGACACCCATCTGACGGAACAACTCCTTATTCTGTTCTTCAACATACTCTGGATTGTCTACACGTGCAACAGTCTTCTTTGCACCCAACTGATGCGCCATAACACAAGCTGCGATATTACCCGATTCACTTGGAGTAACAGCGATAAAGAGGTCAGCATGTTCAACACCAGCCTCTTTCAATCCCTTGATATTCGTAGGTGAACATTCCATAGTTAGCAAGTCATACTCACTACTGATCTTCTCCAGATTCTCTGGGTTCTCATCCATGAGTACGATATCCTGCATATTACGAGAAAGCAGTTTTGCCAAGTAAGTTCCTATGGCGTATGCTCCTGCTATGATGATTTTCATTTCTTTTTATTTTTAGTTTGAACGATGGTGAGGCGTAAGTGATAAATTATCAGTTAGCCTTAATTAACTCTTTCTTGATACTTTCAAGATCTATTCCACAGATTTCACGTAGCTGTTGTACCGTTCCCTGCTCTACAAAATGGTCAGGCATACCCATACGAGTTATCTGTGGTGTATAGCCATGATCGCTCATCCATTCTGTAACAGCAGAACCCAATCCACCATTGCGTACACCATCTTCTATTGTTATGATGCGTGAGAAACGACTTGCAACCTCTTCAAGAAGTTTATCGTCTAATGGTTTCAAGAAACGCATATCATAGTGTGCGATTGATGGACAATGACCTTCTGTTTTTGGAGATTCAGCACTCTCTATCAGTTTTATAGCCTTTTCAACATCATTACCAATAGGTCCGATACTCAATACAGCAACATCCCAGCCATCATGAAGACGACGTCCTGTTCCTACCTCTATCTCTTTCAGCGGACACTCCCAATCAGTTAAAACACCATTACCACGTGGATAACGAATCACAAAAGTTCCCTTATCAGGCAACTGTGCCGTGTACATCAATCTACGAAGTTCACGTTCGTCCATCGGAGAGGCGATGGTAAGATTAGGAATTGGACGCAAGAAAGCCATATCAAAAGCACCATGATGCGTCGCACCATCTTCACCTACCAATCCAGCACGGTCCAAACAAAGGACTACAGGAAGGTTAAGTATAGCTGCATCGTGGATAATACTATCATATGCACGCTGTGAGAAGGCACTATAGATATTACAGAAAGGCTGTAAACCATCCTTTGCCATACCAGCTGAGAAAGTGACTGCATGTGCCTCCGCAATACCCACATCGAAGGTACGATCAGGCATAGCCTTCATCATTATGTTCATAGAACAACCCGTCGGCATGGCAGGTGTAACACCAACAATACGAGGATTCTTCTTTGCAAGTTCTAATAGCGTCTTTCCAAATACATCTTGAAACTTAGGTGGTTCATTGCTACAGTCTTGCACAATACGCTCACCTGTCTCTGGGTCAAACTTACCTGGAGCATGCCATACCGTCGCACTCTTCTCAGCAGGTTCATATCCCTTACCCTTCTTGGTGTGTAAATGGAGTAGTTTTGGTCCCTTCATATCCTTCAACTGACGAAGAATACGAACCAACTCTTCAACATTATTCCCATCAAAAGGTCCGAAGTAACGAATATTCATACCTTCGAACATATTCTGCTGATGTGCTAAGGCTGACTTAAGAGCATTATTAAAACGCAGTAAACCCTTTCGACGTTCATCATTCAATAAGCCTTTATCATGCAACCATTGTGATGCCTTGAAGCGTAAACGATTGTATGTCTCGTTGGTGTCAAGCTTCAACAAGTACTGTTCCATACCACCCACTGCCCTATCAATAGACATATCATTGTCATTAAGAATGATAAGTAAGTCATTAGGTTGGCTGGAAACATTGTTCAGACCCTCGAAAGCCAAACCACCACTCATGGCCCCATCGCCAATAATAGCAACGACATGACGATGCTGCTTCGTAAGATTAGAAGCAACAGCCATACCTAAAAGCAGCCGATATTGAGTTAGAAGCATGTCCACAAGTAAAGGTATCATACTCACTCTCAAAAGGAGAAGGGAATGGCATCAAACCGTTTAACTTACGGTTATTACAGAAGTTCTCACGACGACCAGTCAGAATCTTATGGCCGTATGCTTGATGACCGACATCCCATACGATACGATCTTCTGGAGTATTAAAAAAACATAGTGGCACGCCACCGTTATTTCAGTTGCACCTAAGCTGGAGCCAAGATGACCTGGATTAACGGCAACCTCTTCTATGATATCCTTCCGCAACTGCTGACATAACTTTGGTAAATCATCCAAAGAAAGCTTACGCAAGTCTGCAGACGATTGTATTTTTATTTAAAAAGGTCGAATCTATTTTTCCTTTGACATTATCAAATAACATGAAATCAATGCAAAGGTACGCTAAATTGATTAAAGGGCAAAATAAAAACAGAGAGGTATTCTATTATTTATGGTCTAATTTACAAAATGACACCCAGTTTCACAGCTCGATATATTTTTTCTTACACAGATAAATAAAGCATTACAGGTAATAAACGAATAAACAAGACATAAAAAAACAGGGATAAACCTTAAAGATTCATCCCTGTTTATTATTTCAGTCAACCAACCTTATGAAGGTTAGCTAATTGGTAGCTTAATTACTTAACGTAAACAACAGCCAAACGGTTAGAAGTTACGCCCTGTACGCCCTGACCCTTAGCCTCGTCAACGATGACACCACGGCTCTGGAGATACTTAGCAACAACGTCTGCACGGTTCTGAGAGAGGCGATCGTTGAGTGCCTTTGGACCCTCTGGAGAAGCTGTACCTACGATCTGTACGTGACGGCCTGCCTTAACATCATCAAGAGCCTTCTTAGCCTCGTTTGTGAGGAAGTACTTACCCTGAGCGAATGTTACAAATACCAAGTTATCAATGCAGAGAGTCTGAGCTGTCTGTACAGGAACCTCCTTAACAACTTCCTTAACAACCTCCTTAACAACCTCCTTTGGCTTAGCATTAAGCTGATCACGGAGAGAGTTAATCTCATCGTTCAACTCGCCAACATTCCAAACCTTGAAGTTGTGTGTACCGTTAGAAGTCTTGAACTTGTAGTTAAGACCTACGAAAAGACCGAGCTGAGCTGCCTGCTTACCCATCTGAATAGCATCGCCAGGACCGTGTGTAAGGTTCCAGAGAACAGCTGGCTCTACATAAAGCTGCCAAGCTCTCTTCTCACCGAGGTTGTAAGCGAAAGTAAGACCAGTCTTAGCTGTCAACTCTGTATCATCACCAGTGTTATTAGTCTGAATGATGTGCTTGTCACCGTAAGTGATCCAGTAACCGATACCTGCCTCAGCACCTACCTCGAAACGACGATCTGGGTTGTACTCGCAGAAAAGGTTTGTGAAGTTGATAGTACCGTTCAAACCGAGGTTGATGGCACGAACAACAGTGTGGCTGTTAGAGAAACCTAAAGAACCTGTCTGCCAACGGTTATCACCGAAGAATGCAAGACCTTCGAGGTTTGCACCATAAACTGGGCTGAACTGCTTACCGAGCTTAAGACCTGCTGCAGGGTTAACTGGAGCAAAATGTTTGAAATTAAGAGGACCAGTAACACCACCCTCTACACCAAGGTAAACGTTGTCAAATGCCTTAGCCTTCTCGTAAGCTACCTGAGCCTGTGTACTTGTGATACCCATAGCGAGCATCGAAAGTGCAATCAAACTTTTTCATAAATGCTTAATATTAATTCTGTTAATTTTAGCGACTTAATTATATTCGGTTTGCAAAGATAGCACTTTTTTTGAATAGACTACATTATTTCATAGAAAAAAATCTAATTTTTTTAGGTAAAAAGTGGTTTTTCAACATCTTTTTAACTGTTTTGGGCAATAAAATATCTCTAAAGAGGTAAATTTGCGTTTTAATATTCCCCTTTAAAATTAGATTTTTAAAACACATATTCTACACCATATTTTATTGCTATTTTGACATATTGATTGTGCAGAATTACTTCACCTTATTATATATATATAGAAGAAACTAATATACAAAGATTTGCATATTCCATACAGATTAGAGATGAAATCAGTAGATTTTTTTAGCAAGTATCTTCATGAAACATGGGGCATGCAACCTTTATTCTTACCATCAGAAGTAATTTACAGTCATGAAAAATAAATAATTATTTACATGAAAAGAAATATTTTTCTTCATGAAAATAATTATTTCTTTTTCATGAAAAGAAAATCGCAATTCTTCACTTTTATAAAAAGAAAAAAAGACTTTATAAGAAAGACTACTACCCATTTTTATCCCTCATCCTATGATAGTTATGTTCGTCGAAGACGCTTGAAAAGATAGAAGATAAACATCATTCCACGAAGAGAGAGTTCAACAGCCATAGCAAACCAGACACCACGAAGACCGTACTGCGTTGCCAGTGCATAAGCCAAGGTCAGACGGATAAGCCACATACTACCCAAGTTTATTAAGGATGGCTTCAGCGTATCGCCTGCTCCTATACAGACACTATAAGCAACAATAGCTGCAGCAAAGAATGGTTCGGCAAAGGCTTCAATACGAAGAACAGAAGTTCCCAAAATCTGGATGTCAGCCACAGGAGACAATAAGCCAATCATTTCTGGAGCAAAGATATACATCACAATACCCATAAATGCCATGACTACCATACCAAGCGACACAGTCATCCACGCAAAACTACGATGAAGGTCACGCCTATCTGCCCCAACACTCTGCCCCACCAATGTTGTGGCAGCCTCACTAATACCATACCCTGGCATATAGCAGAGACTCTCTGCGGTAATCGCAAACGAATGAGCAGCAATAGCGATATTACCCAAAGGAGCTACAATCATTGTCGAAACAAGTTGTGCACCATTCATCAGAAGATATTGTAATGCCATCGGTGCACCAATCTTCATTGCATTCCATATATATTGCCAACGCCAAACAAAACGTTCAACATCCTGTTTCCAAGCTAAGATAGGACTGCGAAAGATTGCATAATAAGCCAATGGAAGTGCTACACAAATGAAGGATAAAAGACTTCCAAGAGCTGCACCAGCCACACCTTCACCCAAACCCGGCATCGTCACCTCTACTCCAAAAAGAGAAACTGTGCGTGTAGGAAAAATAAAGAAGTAATTGAAAATCACATCCAACACACACATTAATATCGCCATAAAACTCGGACGACGCATATCACCCGACACCTTCAGCATAGCTGCTGACATATATTCAATAAGGTGGAAGGGAATAATTAGAGAGAAGATAAGGAAGTAAACAGTTGCATCATGCTGGATATCAGTACCACCACCCAACCATACAGGAAGGCGAGAACCAATAAGAAAGGTTATCAGCAACAAAGCAATGCACAGCATAGTCCGAAGATATAGCCATGACGCATCACCGCACGCGCCTTTGCAAAGTCGTTAGCACCAATAAAGTGAGCTACCTGAACTGAAAAACCCATTGTCACTGCACTCACTAAAGAGAAGAAAAGCCATGTCGCCGGTTCAACAAGTCCAATAGCTGCTGATGGCTCTGCACCCAACGAACCCACCATTCCCGCATCAATATAGAACATTAGAACTGTCGTCACCTGCGCTAAGATAGATGGGATACTGAGTTGGATAATGAGATTAAACTTCTCATTCCTGCTCATCATCTCACCACTACGAATCTTGGCAAGAAGACTCTCGGTAACAGACTTACTAAAGGATATACGCACGGAAAACTATAATTTGGAATAAATAAAAAAATGAATAAAAAATAATGAGAGCTTAAAGAGAGATAGTAAACAAAAGCCCCTCGCTAAGAATATCGAATTATTAAAAGTAAAATAGGGACCTTGCTCCCGTCTGTTCACTGCTATTATTGAGTCGAACACACGGGAACTTGTGTCCCTACCTATAAGACTAAAGGTCGCTCAGACCTTTCAAAAAGGCTATGACAATACCCCTTAAATTATGAATCCTTCAACTTCGTACCAGGGTGAGAGAAGTCAACCAATCGTAAGTCGAAGATAAGCGTTGAGAAAGCTGGAACCAGACCCGAAGCACTCGCACCATAACCCAACTGATAAGGAATATAGACTGTCCAATGATCGCCACGATGCATTGACATCAAGCAGTCGTAAAACCATCTACAAGACTTACCGCCTTACCCTCTGAATTATAGGTCAGACCAAGGTTGCTATGTGCTGGACGTGATGTTGTTGCATTGAAAGTATCATTCGACCATGACTTATCAAAGATAAGCCCTGACGTATAAGTCGTAGATGGAATCAGACGACCCATATAGTGCATAGACACAGAATCAGAATACAACGGACTTGCTGTACCTGCTCCAGCCTGCTCTACATGTGCGATGATATAATCCTCAGGACTATAAGTCAATGCAGAACCAGAAGTCTGTTTCTGATTTTGAAAAGTATAATTAAGTATTATCTTCCAAGAAGTGTCCCCACTCTTAATTTTCTGCTGTGTCGCAGTATAAAGCTTATTCCAATAAGTTTCGTTCTTCGACTGCCAATTAGTAAACTCCTCTACAGTGTTATCTTTCTCCGTACAAGAGGTAAAGAGACCCGCAGAAAGCATCATCCCGCCCAAGCAGAAGGCACCTGCAGCACGACGAATAAGCATCTTTATATTCTTTGTCATAGTCTTTTATTTAAATCAGAAGGGATAGCGGAGTGGGATTATTAGAAACAATAAAGAATCTTGTTACTCTATTAGATTCTAAAAAGCCTACTCTGCTATCCTTCTTTTAATTAGTCAATATCAATCTTCTTCAGCAGAGAAGTGATAGATACGCGGTCTTCAATAATCTCACGCAGCTTCTCAACTGGCACACGCTCCTGCTTCATAGAATCACGATAACGCAATGTAACAGTGTTGTCTGTCAAAGTATCGCCATCTACTGTCACACAGAAAGGAGTACCAATAGCATCCTGACGACGGTAACGCTTACCGATAGAATCCTTAGCCTCCATATGTGTATTGAAATGGAACTTCAGACTATTCACAATCTCCTGTGCCTTCTCTGGCAGACCATCCTTGTTAACCAAAGGAAGAACTGCACACTTAACAGGTGCCAATGGCTCTGGCAACTTCAAGACAACACGACTTGAACCGTTCTCCAATGCCTCCTCTGTATAGCTGTGACACATAACAGAAAGGAACATACGGTCAACACCAATAGATGTTTCTACTACGTATGGAGTATAGTTCTCATTGCGTTCTGGGTCGAAGTACTTTACCTGACGACCAGAGTACTTCTCATGCTGAGAAAGGTCAAAGTTAGTACGTGAGTGAATACCCTCAACCTCCTTGAAGCCGAATGGCATATGGAACTCAATATCTGTTGCTGCATTAGCATAGTGAGCCAACTTCTCGTGATTGTGGAAACGATAGTTTTCATCGCCCATACCAAGACCCTCGTGCCATGCCAAACGATGCTTCTTCCAGTATTCAAACCACTTCATCTCGGTTCCTGGCTGGCAGAAGAACTGCATCTCCATCTGTTCGAACTCACGCATACGGAAGACAAACTGACGTGCAACAATCTCGTTACGAAGGCCTTACCAATCTGACAGATACCGAAAGGCAACTTCATACGACCAGTCTTCTGTACGTTGAGGAAGTTTACGAAGATACCCTGTGCTGTCTCTGGACGCAGATAAATCTTGTTAGTAGCATCGGCAGATGCACCCATCTCAGTAGAGAACATAAGGTTGAACTGACGAACGTCTGTCCAGTTAGTTGTACCACTGATTGGGTCTACTATACCCTCGTCAAGAATAATCTGCTTCAAAGCCTCCAAGTCTGGTCCTTGCATAGCCTCGGTATAGCGTGCATGAAGGTCGTCACGCTTCTTCTGATTTTCAAGAACGCGTGGGTTAGTCTCACGGAACTTAGCCTCATCGAAAGACTCACCGAACTTCCTTGCAGCCTTAGCTACTTCCTTCTCTATCTTCTCCTCGTATTTACCAATCTGATCCTCGATAAGGTTATCAGCACGATAACGCTTCTTTGAGTCGCGGTTGTCAATCAATGGGTCGTTGAAAGCATCAACGTGGCCACTTGCTTTCCATACGGTAGGGTGCATAAAGATAGAGGCATCGATACCAACAATATTGCTATGCAGCAATACCATTGACTGCCACCAATACTGCTTGATATTGTTTTTCAGCTCAACACCATTCTGACCGTAGTCATAAACAGCTGCTAAACCATCATAAATATCACTACTTGGGAAGACGAAACCATACTCTTTACAGTGGCTTACAATCTTCTTGAAAACATCCTCTTGTGCCATAATTATCTATTTATACCTTAATTTTTACCGCAAAGTTACGCTTTTTTAGCCGAATAAGAACAGGTTTACCACGAAACTTTATCCTAAATCGATTATTCATGAGTCAGTCTTTTGATTTGCTTGAGGTTATGCTATATTATAAACAACGCCTTGCGATATAGTCTTATACCGACAACCACGAACTTTCCTTACATTTCCAACAGACTTATTAATACCCAGCACGAATGGTGTTAAGCCTCCGCACCATGCGTGCTAACGCCCCGCACCAATGGTGCGGGGGCTCAGTCCAATCATTGAAAGAGCTTATCTATTCAGATGATAACAACCCATTTGGATTGAAAAAGGGCTATGAAGCGAGTGGAACAAGAGCTGGCTACAAACAGAAAACCAAATCCAACACTTGAATAAGCTATAATTTGCCTATTTACTTTTTTTTTCGTACATTTGCAGTCTTATGAAGCTTGCTTCTTTAAGTGATAAAACAAGAACTATATGGATGACGAAATAAAAGACTTGGATGGACAGACTCCTGAGGAAGATACTCAGGAACAGGATTCCCATTCTGATTATAAACCTGCCGACAGGTTTGATGCCTCTGCCGTACATCATCTCTCTGGCATGTACAAAAACTGGTTCTTAGATTACGCCAGCTACGTAATCTTAGAACGTGCCGTACCTCATATTGAGGACGGTTTGAAGCCCGTACAACGCCGTATTCTCCATTCTATGAAACGAATGGATGATGGACGATACAATAAGGTAGCAAACATCGTAGGTCATACGATGCAGTTCCACCCACATGGTGATGCCTCTATTGGTGACGCCTTGGTGCAGTTAGGACAGAAAGACCTACTCATCGACATGCAGGGTAACTGGGGAAATATTCTCACTGGCGACCGTGCTGCTGCGCCACGATACATTGAGGCGCGCCTGTCAAAGTTTGCCTTAGAGACTGTCTTCAATCCGAAGACAACAGAATGGCAACTTTCTTACGACGGTAGAAACAAAGAGCCGATTACGCTTCCTGTAAAGTTCCCACTGCTTTTGGCACAGGGTGCAGAAGGTATCGCCGTTGGCTTGTCATCCAAGATTCTTCCACATAACCTCAACGATATCTGCGATGCAGCTATCAGCTATCTGCGTGGCGAGGAGTTTAATCTCTACCCAGACTTCCCAACAGGCGGTAGCATTGATGTATCGAAGTATAATGATGGTCAGCGTGGTGGTGTTCTGAAGGTGCGTGCAAAGGTTGAGAAGCTTGATAATAAAACCCTCGTCATCCGTGAGGTTCCTTTTACAAAGACCGCTAACACGCTTCAAGAGTCTATCACGAAGGCTGTTGAGAAAGGCAAACTGAAGATTCGCAGAGTAGAGGATATGACTGCTTCGGAGGTGGAGATTCAACTTCATCTTACACCCGGGCACATCAAGCGACAAGACTATTGACGCCCTCTACGCTTTCACTGATTGTGAGATAAACATTTCGCCAAACTGCTGTGTCATCCGAGACAACAAACCAGAGTTCTTGACGATATCAGATGTATTGCGCAATTCTGCCGAACATACGAAGGCTTTATTAAAGTTAGAGTTGGAGATTCGCAAGCATGAATTAGAGGAACAGTTGTTCTACAACTCGCTTGAACGTATCTTCATCGAGGACCGTATCTATAAGGAGCGTAAGTTCGAGACGGCTAAGGATATTGATGAAGTTGTGAGCTTCGTCGACTCAAAGCTTGAGCCATATAAGAAGACGTTTATCCGTGAGGTGACACGTGACGACATCATCCGCCTTTTGGAAATCAAGATGCAGCGTATTCTGAAGTTCAATAAGGATAAGGCTGACGAACTAATTCAGAAGATTAAGGCAGAGATTGCCGAGATTGACAAGGACCTCAGTGAGATGGTTCGTGTTACTATCGAGTGGTTCACACACTTGAAAGAGAAATACGGAAGCGACCATCCACGTCGTACAGAGATTAAGAGCTTCGACACTATTGTTGCTGCTAAGGTGGTTGATGCCAACGAGAAATTATATATTGACCGTCAGGAAGGTTTCATTGGTACAGGTCTTAAAAAGGCAGAGTTCGTTCAGAACTGCTCTGACCTTGATGATGTGATTATCTTCTACCGTGATGGTAAGTATAAGGTTATCCGAATTGCCGACAAGGTGTTTGTTGGTAAGGGTGTACTTCATGTACAGGTGTTTAAGAAGAACGACAAGCGTACGATTTATAACGTCGTTTATCGTGACGGAAAGACCGGACCTTACTATATCAAACGCTTCAACGTGACTTCTATCACACGTGATAAGGAATACGACGTAACCCTCGGTACGCCTGGTTCTAAGATTAACTACTTCACAGCCAACCCTAATGGTGAGGCTGAGTTGATAAAGATTACACTCGATCCGAACCCAGACAAGAAGAAACAAAACATCTTCATGGAGCGTGACTTTGCAAGTATTCTCATCAAGGGTCGTGCTGCAAAGGGTAATCTGCTGACCAAAGAGAGTATTCATCGTATCTCACTCAAGAGCCACGGGCACTCTACCTTGGGTGGACGTAAGGTATGGTTCGACCCAGATGTCAACCGTATCAACTACGAAGACCATGGCCATTACCTTGGAGAGTTCTCTGACCAAGACAGCATCCTTGTGATACTTAAGAACGGAGAGTTCTATATTACCAACTTTGACGCATCCAACCATTACGAAGATAACATTCTCCGCATAGAGAAGTTTGATGCTGATAAGCCTTGGACAGCTGTCATCTTCGATGCCGACAACCAAGGTTATCCTTACTTGAAACGATTCCAAATGGAAGCAAGTAAGCGTCATCAGAACTTTATTGGTGACAATCCTGATTCGCAGATGGTACTGCTGACTGATGTTGCCTTCCCACGCATACAGATTACTTATGGTGGTGCTGATGCCGCACGTGGCATTGAGGAGATTGATGCAGAGCAGTTTGTTGGCGTGAAGGGATTCAAGGCAAAGGGTAAACGATTGACAACTTGGACAGTTGACAAGATTGAAGAACTGGAGCCAACACGCTTCCCTGAGGAAGAGAAAACTGATGACGAGAGCAATGAAGATGACGTACAAGAAGAGAATTCTGCAGCTACTGAAAAGGAAGAGAACCTCGATCCAGATGCAGGTAAGTCTCAACAGCAGGTCATCGATGAGATTACTGGTCAGCTAAACCTCTTCGACAACGAATAAACAACATGATAAATAACGAATTGAAAAAGGGGGCATACCGCCCGTATGTCCCCTCCTTCAAAGGCTATTTATAAACGCTTGACCAGCTTATCACCTAAAGTTTGACAGCAATATCTATTTGACTTACACTTTTATTGACATTTTTCCATTACGCCTATGAACCTAAAAAAGTCCTTATTTCGCTGTTTCTCCCTTTCAGCAATAATTCTTTTCGCTTTATCATCACCTACACTTGCACAGGACACACTGCGTAGTAACAAGGTAATTACCAATACACAGATATTGGGAATAGGTACTGTAAACACCCTCGATACCTACCTTTCACCCGAAGAATATACTGGAACAGAGCTTCGTTATATCTCTCATTCGGTGCGTGAGAACGGAACCAAGCTATCAAGGGAACTCATTCACCAAGCACAGCTACTATCAGTACATAACAGAAAGGAGAACAACAACGAGTTAGGTGGCTTCTACAACTTCCAATACAACTGGCAATATGCCTTAGGACTATGGAACGTTGGAGAGGGAGAACTACGCTTAAAAGTGGGTGGAGGAGTTGATACACGGCTCGGTTTCCTCTACAATATGCGTAATTCTAACAATCCTGCACAGGCTTACGGACAAGTGAATATCGCTCCGAATGCTGTTGCTGCCTACCGTTTCCGTCTTCGAAATCTTCCTTTTCAACTGCGATATGAAGTGCAAGTACCGCTTCTTGGACTGGCCTTCTCGCCCAATTACGGACAGAGTTATTACGAGATTTTCACTCATGACAACTATGATCATAACCTTGTTGTCACATCTCCTGTATCTGCTCCATCGCTCCGCCAGCAGCTTACTCTTGATTTCACGGTTCGTCATACAACGCTTCCGTGTTGGCTATCTTGGCGATTATCAGCAGGCAAAGATTAACCAACTGCGCCAGCATGTATGGAGTAATCTCCTTGTATTAGGTATTGTTCGTAAGTTTTCTATCAATAAATTCATCCCATGAGAAAGCTATATCATTTCCTCCTTAACTTACTGATTCCTACACTGACGATACTCAGTACTGCAACAAGTTGTGTCACCAATGACCAACTTCCAGATAGTCCACAAGGTAACTTTGAAGCTTTGTGGCGAATTATCGACGAGCATTACTGTTTCTTCTCACAGAAAGGGATAGACTGGCAGGAGGTACACAGCCGTTATGCACGCCAGTTTGACAACTCTATGACAGCCAAACAACAGTTCGAAGTAATGACTAATATGCTCTCAGAACTAAAGGACGGACACGTCAATTTATATACCTCTTTCAACATAGGTCGCTATTGGTCATGGCATGAAGACTATCCCAAGAACTACTCAGACACACTTCAACGTCTTTATCTCAAGACTGATTACCTCATTGCAAGCGGCTTAGACTATACTGTCCTTGATGATAACATCGGCTATGTACGCTGTGAAACCTTCCAAAATGCGATTGGCGCTGGTAACCTTGACGATATATTCATTCATCTTCAACCTTGTAACGGATTGATTATCGACGTGCGTAACAACGGAGGTGGTAATCTAACAAATGCCGAAGCATTTGCTGCACGCTTTACAAACAAGGAACTACTCGTTGGCTACATACAGCATAAAACGGGGAAAGGTCATAACGACTTCTCTGCGTTACAACCTGAATATCTCAAGCCCGGAAAGGGTATCCGATGGCAGAAACCAGTTATCGTATTGACCAATCGTAGCGTCTTCTCTGCTGCTAATGAGTTTGTTAAATATATGAAGTGCTGCCCAAATGTTATTGTAGTAGGCGACCGTACAGGTGGCGGAGCTGGTATGCCCTTCTCTTCCGAGCTACCTAATGGATGGTCAGTCCGCTTCTCTGCTTGCCCAATGTACGACCGTGACAAACAAATGACGGAGTTCGGTATTGACCCAGACTATAAAGTTTCCCTCACTTCCGACGACTTCGCACGAGGCAAAGATACTATTATTGAGTTTGCAAGGAAGATGATAAAGACCTTTCCCAAGCCCCAATCCCTCTAAAAGGAGGGACTGGGAGGTTCTGAAGAAACTCTAAGTTTTATATTTTACCTTGTTTAATCTCGTCAAATAACAGTTTGTTACCAACCTTGATAACCTTTACCTTATTGGTACATTTTATGCCCATATCCAAGAAAGTATACTGATACCAGTTGTTACCAAGGCTCACAACACGCAGAACCTTATGTGCATTAGATGGTCCATCTTGAGCACCAGAGCGGAACAACCAGCCTGCATAAGCATTTGGAAGTGGATCATATTCATAATCATACGCAGCCTTCAACACCTTCAGTAACTTCTTTGTACAGTGCCTCTTCAGGTATGCAGTATTATCAAAGCCTTTTGTGTTATACATAGACGTAATAAGTGAGATAGCTGCACGCTCATCTTTACTCAAGCATTCTTGGTAGGAGTAGCCTTAACAGAGACTGTATTCTGCCTCATAATTACGCCAGTCTCACCAACACCATTGTAAACTACAGAAGCTGATGCATACAAAGCTCCCATACATAAAACAGTTAATAATGTCTTTCTCATTGTCAATCGTTAGTTAGTTAAAGAAATAATATTGTTAAATACATAGTCGGCAATTCGTAAAATTAGTCCTTTCATTCTCGAATGATATCGTGATAACATTAGAACTCAAGAAGATATTTTATTTAGCAACCAAACTTTCTCCGCAAAGATATACATTTAATTTCATTCACAAACAAATAGTATAAGATTATTTACTAAAAAAAATCATATAGGCAGAAAAGGTGTATAAGAGAAAAGAAATTCCCAAACATTTGGCTATATCCAAAACATTGCGTATCTTTGCAGTCGTTATGCGCCTGTGGCGGAATTGGTAGACGCGCTAGACTTAGGATCTAGTAACTTACGTTGTGCAGGTTCGAGTCCTGTTAGGCGCACTGAAATAAGAACCGGATAATTAGTAATCAATTATCTGGTTCTTTCTTTTATAAAACCTAATTTAATCCGAGATGGTATATAAACAAAGCCTTCAGGAGTGGATAGACAGTTTTCAGACAGCTGAGGTTCACACTACCGACCGCCACATTACAGACTTCTCAAAACAGGAGATATCCAAAAAAGAATGGATAAAGAAGAGCTTTCTTATAGCAGAAAGCTGTATTGAATATATCAAGAATACGGACTATCGCATATTCGTTTACATTGGTTTTGATCTGAAAAACAGACGTAAGCCTTTTATTCCAGACACATTAAGTTTAGGAACAATGGACAAATGGACACCTCCTTTCATCATCCTTTCCAAGACGAGAATGGAAAATGAAGAAAGCTATACTACCTCCGACATACTCAGCAAAAGTCTACAAAGAAAAGTATTCTATTGGCAATATAAAGAAAAAGGACTGTATCTTTCAAATGTCTATATTGCGATAGAAGAACCAAAAGCATAAAAACTTACCCCTCTATGAGTAAGAAAAACCACCACCGTAGTTTATCTTAAACAAAACAAACAGGTCCTAAAAGCCCATCCGTTGACCTTAGCCAAGAGGCTATAGCCTAACACGGAGCTTTTAGGACCTGCCTTATATCTTTAGAACTTGTAAGCTACACCTACACCAAGTAGCAACTGGTTGTAGTTGCTAATAATCTGATACTTCAACTCAGCGTTTACGCTCAAGTCCTTAGTAAGCTCATACTCTGCACCACCACCGAGGTTAATAGCGATACGACCGTCTGAACCCTCAGCTATAGTATGACCAGCGTACTCATACTTGTATGACCAGTTTGTATAGCCAAGACCTGCAACTGGATATACCTTAAACTTGTCTGCTACGTCGAAGAGATAGTGAACATTTGCATTGATATCCCACATTGAGACACCCTGATTCTTGAGGAAGTAGTCAAAAGAAGCCTCACCTCTAATCTGATCTGTGAAGTAGTACTGACCCTTAACACCAAGACCGATGTTGTTTGTCTTTGAACCAAATAAGAGCTGTGCACCGAGTGCCTTATCGCCTGCCTGCGCTGAAGCTGAAAGACTCATAACTGCAGCACATACTAAAAGTAATAATTTTTTCATTTCTAATAATTGTTATGTTAAAAAAATAAGTTTATTTAGAGTGAGGACATCTTACAAAAAAAGAATGGTTATAAAAAAACCTATCAGCTTATTATTTCTGATTAATAGAATAACTAAAAATCAAAAAATGTCCTTTTATAAAACGATTTTTTTAGAGTATTATCCCTAATAGTTTTAAACTTCTTATTATATCCGCGATAAACAAATTCTAACCTCATACACAGTCTATTCAATCTGTATATATAGAGGAAGTGCTATATTACCGAGTGCAAATATATACAAAATACTTTTAACATCAAAGAAAAACAGCATAAATCTTACGAAAACAAGAACAATAAAGAGGAAATGTTAAATATTTTGGGGACTAAATGATAGATATCATCTTTCAGTTTACTTATTCTCTACATAAACGAAAGACGAATATCCAAAAGTATAACAAGCTTCTGCCTAATTCCTTTATCACTGGAGAAAATAAAACTCTTGACTTTATACATAAAGCCAAGAGAAATATTATAAAAATGCGAACTAACCCCAACACATTTTATAGAAGGGAATTAATCATCGTCTTCATCATCATATTCAGGCTCTGCCCACTCCACACGTGCACCATAAGCAAGGGTCTGGTTCTTCTTTCCAGTACGAGCATTTCGTGTACTGGTAGGAACGAAGCGGCACTTTACATTCTTAATATGTTTCTTGATATCGAAGTCGTCAGGATTGTCAACGGGTTCACTCTCTACTGTCAGATGAAACCTCCCTAACCCCTCAAGTGCTACCGTTTCGCCCTGACGAAGACGATAAGAGATTTCGTCAATCAAAGCAATAACAAGTCCTCGCACGTCACCACGTGAGAACGAGGTATTCTCCTGAATAGAATCTGCAAGGTCATCGGTTGTTGCAACTCCAGTGCTAACAGTACGAGCATACCATTTACCAGCTCCTTTCTTATCCTTGAACTTACTCTGTTCCAGTCTTATTTCTACTGACATAATCTTCTACTTTTCGTTCCTTATTATATAACACAATGCAAATATAATCAAAATAAACAATTCACGCAAAACAAAAATAAACTATTTTACGAAAACTATCCATGCCTTCTACCAACAAAAACAAACAATTATATTATAAGTAGAAATAGATTCTTCCGTTAAATGTGTGGATGACCTTCGTGGTTTCTTAACAAAAAAATCGGAGTTGCTCATTAATAAAAGTCATAGCTAAGACTATCAAATTACTTATTTTATTATCGCCTTCTGACATAGAAAAACCCTTTCTATTTAATACCTCAATTATGTAGACATTGTTTTGAAAAAAATCATTACATAATTTCGAATAAAACATCTATAAATAAGGATAAAAAAACACGTATAAAAGGCAAGTTTGCAACCAACAGGAAATCAGTTAGTTATAAAACAGAGAAATGAAAGGTGCTTAATTGGACTTCAAAAGGGCGTTAGTAAGACTTCAAAAGGGCACCTTTAGCAAGTCAATTAGGCATCTTTTAGAAGCCAAAAGAGCATGTATAGGTTTTGAGTTGTATGAAAAGAGTTTACAAATAGCGAATGATAAGGGAATAAACTGTTTGTAAAAGACAGATAAAATAGTATCAATTTGCATTTATCGCCAACTTTATCCTCCTTAAAAAGCCTGTATAATTTGGTATAGTAATACCATACAAGTGTATAAGTCTTTATCCTCCCAACATGCTATATATTTAAAGGAAGAACCGAAAAAGCAATTAACAGCCAACCCATTCGCAAGAAAAGCTACCAAATTATAAAGTACATTACCAACACAACAAGCCATTACCATCAATTTATTTCCATGAAAATAATTCATTGGATATAAATGAATTGAAGAAGAAAGTCTCTTAACAGCAAGCTAAAATGAGATTTTCAACTAAATTATTTGCCATTTGTTTGCGAGAATAAAAAACTTTCCTTACCTTTGCACTCGCCTTACAAAAAGTAAGGGGCGTTTAGCTCAGCTGGTTTAGAGCATCTGCCTTACAAGCAGAGGGTCGGCGGTTCGAATCCGTCAACGCCCACCTTTAAAACTTAAAACGGATGACTTTGCAACATTGTTGTGAAGTCTTTTTTTGTTTTATTCAGCTTTTATCTGCATCCTTTTTGATATTATTATTATTATTATTTGCGCTATTACTGATTTTATTGCTAAATTTGCACCATATTAATAAATAAGATTATGACCCTTGACGCATTAACAGCCGTATCACCTATTGACGGACGATATAGAAGCAAAACGGAATGTCTTGCTGACTATTTTTCAGAGTATGCACTTATCCGTTATCGTGTTCGCGTAGAAATTGAGTATTTCATCACGCTTTGCGAGTTACCTTTACCACAACTGAAAAGCTTTAACAGCGCACTTTGAACAGTTACGCGACATCTATCGCAACTTCGACGAGGCTTCAGCAGCACGTGTGAAGGAGATTGAGAGCATTACCAATCACGACGTAAAGGCGGTTGAATACTTCATCAAAGAGGAGTTTGACAAGATTGGCGGACTCGATAACTACAAGGAGTTCATCCACTTCGGACTGACCTCACAGGACATCAACAATACAAGTGTGCCTTTGTCTGTCAAGGAAGCGCTCGAAGAGGTATTCTATCCACAGATTGAGGAACTGATTGCGCAACTGAAGGAATACGCTGAAGCATGGAAGGACGTACCAATGTTGGCAAAGACACACGGTCAGCCAGCCTCTCCTACTCGATTGGGTAAGGAAGTTGAAGTGTACGTTTATCGTCTCAGTGAACAGCTCGCAACCTTGCGCAACTGCAAGATGACAGCTAAGTTTGGTGGTGCTACAGGTAACTTTAATGCGCATCACGTAGCTTATCCACAGCATGATTGGCGTGCCTTTGGCAATCGCTTTGTCAGTGAGAAATTAGGATTAGAACGTGAGCAGTGGACTACACAGATTAGCAACTACGACCACTTAGTAGCGTGTTTGATGCCATTCGTCGCATCAATACCATCATCATCGACCTTGACCGCGACTTCTGGATGTACATCTCAATGGAGTATTTCAAGCAGAAGATTAAGGCAGGAGAGGTTGGTTCAAGTGCAATGCCACACAAGGTAAACCCAATCGACTTCGAGAATAGTGAGGGTAACCTCGGTATAGCAAATGCAATCTTACAGTTCTTGGCACAGAAGTTGCCAGTAAGTCGCCTGCAGCGTGACCTTACAGACTCAACTGTTCTGCGCAATGTTGGCGTTCCTGTTGGACATAGCGTTATTGCAATACAGAGTACATTGAAGGGTCTTCGCAAACTCATCCTCAATGAAGAGAAGTTGAGAGAGGACCTTGAAAACACATGGGCAGTTGTGGCAGAAGCCATTCAGACCATCTTGCGACGTGAAGCCTATCCACATCCTTACGAGGCATTGAAGGCACTCACTCGCACAAACGAGAAGATGACAGAGGAGACAATACACGCATTCGTGCAGACACTCAACGTCAGCGACAGCGTGAAAGCCGAACTAATGGCAATCACTCCATATAACTATACAGGAATTTAACAATTTCTATAGAGTCAAAGAAGAAGAAATTAAACTGAGTATCTCCTTTAAACGGAGTTCGATATTTTAATAAAACAACAAAAAAGTAATAACAAATTGGCCGTGAGGCTGATAGTATCAAATTAAAAGTAAAACAATTATGGCAGAAGAATTCGAGAACAAAGAAGTTCAGTCTGAGCAGAATGAGAACAGCCGCGACGGCTATTCAGCAGCCGAACAAGGCGGCTATCAAAGAGAGTACCGTGGCACAGGGACGTACACAACGTCCACGTATTCACAGCCAACGCGCTTACAGCAGCGACAAGGCTAATAGCAGTAATGACGAAAGGCGGATTCCGTCCTGAGGGCTTCGGCTCTGGCTTACAGAGTGCAGGTCGTCCACAGCAGGGAGGTTATCGTCCACGTCAGAACAGCTATGGTGGCGGATATAACAACAGCCGTGGTGGCTATCAGAGCCGTCCACAGCAGGGAGGTTATCGTCCACGTTACAATAGTAACGGCGAGGAAGGCGGTTACCAGCCACGCCAGCAAGGTGGATACAACAATCGTGGTGGATATCAGAGTCGTCCGCAGCAGGGTGGCTATCGTCCACGTTACAACAATGATGAGAATGGCTATCAGCCACAGGCTTATCGTCCACGTTACAACGCCAACAATGGTGCTGAGGGCGAGGAGAATAACAACTATCAGGCAAATCAGGGCGGTTACCAGCCACGTCAGGGTGGATACCAGCCTCGTCAGCAGGGTGGTTATCAGAGCCGTGGCGGATACAACAATAACCGTGGCGGTTATAACAACAATCGTGGTGGATACCAGAGCCGTGGTGGATACAACAATAACCGCGGTGGTTATAACAACCGTGGCGGATACAACCAGGGTGGTTACCGTCAGCATAGTGCTGATTATGATCCAAATGCAAAGTATTCATTCAAGAAGCGTATCGAATACAAGGAGGAAACTTCGATCCTAATGAGCCAATCCGCTTGAACAAGTACCTTGCTAATGCTGGTGTTTGCTCACGTCGTGAGGCTGATGAATTCATCCTTTCTGGTGCAGTAACCGTAAATGGCGAGGTTGTAAAAGAGCTCGGTAGCAAGGTTATGCGTACTGATGAGGTGTACTTCCAGGACAAGTTGGTTTCATTGGAGAAGAAGGTTTATGTTCTTCTGAACAAACCAAAGGATTATGTTACTACAAGCGACGACCCACAGCAGCGTAAGACTGTTATGGACCTCGTGAAGGGTGCTTGTCCAGAGCGTATCTATCCAGTTGGTCGTCTCGACCGTAACACAACTGGTGTACTGCTCCTTACTAACGATGGCGACCTTGCTTCAAAGCTTACTCACCCTAAGTTCTTGAAGAAGAAGGTTTATCACGTATTCCTCGACAAGGCTATTACAGCTAATGACTTGCAGAAGATTTCTGACGGTATTGAGTTGGAAGATGGCGAGATTAAGGCTGACGCAATCGAATATGCTGACCCACAGGATCAGACACAGGTTGGTATTGAGATTCATAGCGGTAAGAACCGTATCGTACGTCGTATCTTCGAGAGCCTCGGCTATCGCGTCGTAAAACTCGATCGTGTACAGTTTGCTGGTTTGACAAAGAAGAATGTACGTCGTGGCGACTGGCGCTTCCTCACTGAGAAAGAGGTTGACATGCTGCGTATGGGTGCGTTTGAATAAAATAGAAACCTCCCCAAACCTCTCAAAAGAAGTGGATATGAGAGACCAAGCAATGCTATTATTGAGGCATTAAACTGATTGGTAAACAACATTCCTCTCTTTTTGAAAGACTTGGGGAGTACCTAATTATAATATAGCAAATGAAAAGAACAAAAATCGTCGATGCACTTGCTTGCACCGATTTTGGTAAGGATATCAACGTAAAGGGATGGGTTCGTTCTCATAGAAGCAGCAAGGCTGTTGACTTCATCGCCTTGAATGATGGTTCTACGATTAAGAACATCCAGGTTGTTGTTGACCCTTCGACTATCGACGAAGACAAGCTGAAGAGCATTACAACGGGTGCTTGTATCAGCGTTGTTGGTACGCTCGTAGAGAGTCAGGGTGCTGGTCAGACCTCAGAGATTCAGTGCAAGGAGATTGAAATCTACGGTCTCTGCCCAAGCGACTACCCTATGCAGAAGAAAGGACAGAGTTTTGAGTACATGCGCAAGTATGGTCACATGCGCCTTCGTACCAATACCTTCGGTGCTGTATTCCGTATTCGTCACAACATGGCAATCGCTATCCATCAGTATTTCCATGAGCATGGTTTCTATTATTTCCATACTCCACTGATTACAGGTAGTGATGCTGAGGGTGCTGGTAATATGTTCCAGGTGACTACACTCGACCTTGACCGCGTTGCAAAGGGTGGCGAGGTTGATTATAGTGCTGACTTCTTCGGTAAGCGTACTAACCTTACAGTCTCTGGACAGTTGGAGGGTGAGTTAGGTGCTACTGCACTCGGTGCTATCTACACCTTCGGTCCCTACGCTTCCCGTGCTGAGAATTCAAATACTCCACGCCACTTGGCTGAGTTCTGGATGGTTGAGCCTGAGGTTGCTTTCATCGACAAGGACGAACTGATGGATCTTGAAGAAGACTTCATCAAGTACTGTGTTCGTTGGGCTTTGGAGCACTGTAAGGACGACCTTGAGTTCCTTAATAAGATGATTGATAAGGAGCTTATCGCTCGTTTGGAGGGTGTATTGAAGGAAGACTTCGCTCGTCTTACTTACACAGAAGGTTTCGAGATTCTTCAGAAAGCTGCTGCTGACGGTGTGAAGTTTGAGTTCCCTATCACTCACTGGGGTATGGACCTCAGCAGTGAACACGAGCGTTACCTCGTTGAGGAACACTTCAAGCGTCCTGTAATCATGACCGATTATCCAAGTGAAATCAAGTCATTCTATATGAAGAAGAATGAGGACGGCAAGACAATGCAGGGAACTGACGTACTCTTCCCACGTATCGGTGAGATTATCGGCGGTTCTGTCCGTGAAGAAAGCTATGACAAACTGGTTCAGGAGATTGAAAGCCGCGGTATGAAGCGTGACATTTACGATTGGTACCTTGATACCCGTAAGTACGGAACCTGCCCACATGGTGGTTTCGGACTCGGCTTCGAGCGTCTCATCCTCTTCGTTACTGGTATGCAAAACATCCGTGACGTAATCCCATTCGCACGTACTCCTAAGAACGCAGAGTTCTAACATAAGAACAAAAGGCGGCTATCCCCACAGATAGTCGCTTTTTTATTTACCAATAAGAACACTCCCGACGGAACTTAAAACATAACACATAAAATAAATGATTCATCGAAGGGACTCTACATGATACCATAAGACTGTCAAAAACTTAATCATTAACCCAAATATAAGTATAATTTCGTTTGCTGTCATTTTAACATTTCTCATTAAATTCCTATATATTAAGTATTTAAGAACTCATAAAGAGTGACAGGAATGACAGCAAGTTAAATCACATACAAGCCCATCTAATCTACATATCACTTACCTATCAACAACCGAACGTCGTTTTTAAAAAAACTTTCAAACTTTATCTCCAAAAAGACTTGACATAAAAACATTATATTTTCTATTTTTGTAACGAGTATTAATTATTTAATTAAATCCAGTTACAATGAGAAAACTATCTTACGTTGACTTCCTTGTTTCGAAAACGAGACAAAGACTTGTCCTTCTTTTCCTATTACTAATTCCAATAGCAGCATTCTCACAAAAAAGGGACATTTAGGACCTTAATGCAGGTCCAAGGAACAGGACTTTCAAAACAGTTTAAGCCCTACGAACTCTGTTGCGACTTAGGTTATAATATTACCGATAACCTATATGCAGACCTTAGATATGAGAACGCTATAGCTCTCTTTAAAGAAAATGGGGTTAAAGACTATGCTCATAGTCACATTGTAGGCTTAAATCTTGGCTACATAGTCTATCACACAGAGAATTGTAATATTGGTGTACAAATCGGATATGGCAGTAATATGAAACGAAAAAATAGTGACTGGAAATATGACTACTATGAGGCAATGGCGTTCACCGACTTAGGAACATGCAAAATCAAGCCAAGATTCGGATTGGGCGTCCGCCATTACAACTCACGAACAAATCTATACAAAGACAGAACTGTCATCTTTGCAAGTATCGGATTTGGAATTAACTGGTAATAACATCCATAATAATTACCCTTCAGTTTCACTGAAAACGCAGGTTATTCTATAAGTTACTCCCTATTACAAAGAGCCATTTGCATAGGGAGTTTACCCTCCGCACCATTGGTGCTAAGCATCCGCACAATATGTGCTGGGCATTAACACCACAAGTGCTGAGCATTAACACGTAACTTATAAGTTCGTATTATAGCTCTCATTCATTAGTATACAGCGTTTTTATTAACATTGCATTATTTTACCAATTAGGAAAGCAAAAGAGCAATTAAATGGGACAACATTATAAACTGTAAGTAATAAAAGCACTTATTAATTAGACATAATCGCACAAAACTACTCATCATTCTCACCTTCTTCATCTTCTTCATAGGCAGATTTACCATCTGAGTAGCCTTCATCATAGCCTTCTTCATAACCCTCCTGATACTTTGTTTCAAGATAATTATCATAGTTGTTTGAATCATCATATCTGGCACCATAAGCATATCCTTTCTTCCCATCTTCCCTACCTTGTTCGTAACCATCAGAGTAGCCTTCATCATAGGCATCATCTGGAGTACTATATTCACTACTTGAGCTCACAGATTGACTTGGCACCACAGAAGGAACTGTGTATGAGTTACTACTGTCTCTTATAGGTATGCTATCAAATATAGGCAAGATAGTATCTACTTGAGAAGTTGGTTGAACTTCTCTACTCCTACCAGAACAACTATTAAAAATAATCATACCGATACAAACAATAGCACCAAGACCTATTAAGACTGAATAAGTCCCACTTCCTTCATTATTATCCATTACTTAAAGCCTATTTAAAAATTCTGATTCACTAAGTATTTCTATATCTTGCTTTTTCTCAAGAAATTGTAAAGCCTTTTTTTGCTTGCTACTCATTCCTGAATCATCAAGTACAAAGTTATAGAAAAAAATACAAATGACAAATAATTATCGTAGTTTTTTTACTACATAATCAAAGTTTTCCACTTAAAATTGAAAAACTATGATAAGTCCAAAATAATATATTTAATGACATTACTCCTTAGAATATCCTCACATACAGCATATTCAAATTTGCTGTCACTGCTATCACTCCAACACAAGACATAACACACTGGATATAAACACAATATGCGAAATGTTAAAAATGACAGCAAACTATTTTCAAAAATAATCACAGAGAAAGATTCCACATTTATTTATATGTGACATCATCGTATACCTGAAAAACGACAATAAAATAAAGGACATCTGGAAACAGAACGTCACCAAATATCCTTTTAATATTCTATATAGTTGTTTTAGAACTATATGCTTTCAATGAAAAGAGAAGGACTTGTATCCCTTTTATATATTGAATTTAAGCTCTTTATTTGACTGCTGCAGCCTTCTCAGCCTTAAGGCGTTTATGCTCCTCCAGCATCTTTGCAGCACGCTCATGGGCGATACGAGCAGGCTCACTTGTAGCCTCATCTTCAGGACGGATACGCATAGTGTTGGCAAGATTGACAAGATCTTTCACAGCTTCTCCACCTGCAATAAGTCCAGCCGCAGCTGGTACCCACGCATTAGAACTTGGAATAGTATGACGGTCAGTACACTTACGCATATCCTTATCGGGACAGATACAATGGAAACGACAAGAGATTTCTGGTTGTTCGATACTCTCAAGCGGTTCCTCAGGACTGTATACTACTTTAAGATGCTTAATCTTTGTCTTACGAAGTTTCTTACGAATCACCTTCGCCAATGGATCGTTGATAGTCTTGAAGATGTCAGTCACACGGAACTGTGTGGCATCAAGTTTATAAGCAGCACCCATACAGGATAGCAATGGGATATGCATTTCGTGACAACGATAGATAAGATCAAGCTTAGCTGTTACTGTATCAATACAATCAATGACATAATCATAATGAGAGAAGTCGAACTGATCGGCATTATCAGGCAAATAGAATGTCTGATATTTCCGCACGATACATCGTGGATTGATTGAATGAATGCGCTCTTCAGCAACATCTACTTTATGCTTTCCCACTGTTCGAGTGGTAGCAAGGAGTTGTCGATTGACATTCGTTAGACAAACACGGTCGTCATCAATAACATCAATAGCTCCCACGCCACTACGTGCCAATACTTCTACTGCATATCCACCAACACCTCCTACACCGAAGACAGCGACACGACTACCATTAAGCGTATCGATAGCGGGCTTACCAAGAAGAAGTTGGGTTCTTGAAAATTGATTCTGCATCGTATTTTATTATACTTTATTTATACTGCAAAGATACAATAAAAAAATGATTTAAGAGAGAGGTATCTTATTTTACTAAGCGTATTGACAGGGGTTCAACCGTAATCAAATGACGTTTATAGAGGTCGCCAACAGCGCGTTTATACACCTTTTTCGACACCTGAAAACGACGTTTAATATCCTCTGCTTCACTCTTATCACCAAGATCACATACCCCATCGTTATCTTTCAGATATTGAAGCAGGACCTCTGCGAAGCCCTTCCGCATGCTGTTGTCCTGTTGGTTGAAGTGTACAATCAATCTTACCATCACGACGAACTGTTGAGATATAACCCTTTAAGCGGTCACCAGTATGAACATATTGGAACACCTGATCCTCATAGATAAGGCCTGGATACTTATTATCGACAATAACTTTGAAGCCAAGGTCGGTCTTCTGCCATATCAACAAGTCAACTTCCTGTCCATGCTTATAACCTCGTGGCTGGTCGTCGAGATAATGCTCTACCTTTGCAGAGGCAACAAGACGATAGCTCTCTTCGTCAAGATGAATATAAACAATACAGCTATTGCCGATAGTCATACGCTTCTTCTGTTCACGGAAAGGACAGAAGAGGTCTTTCATCACACCCCAAGAGAGGAATGCACCATACTCATTCACCCACGAACACTCCAAGTAAGCGAAGTCGCCTACCTGCGCCAAAGGTTCCTCAGTAGTAGCAATCGGCCGTTCATCCTGGTCGAGATAAACAAATACTTCCAGTTCATCCCCAATCTCTGTGCCCTCTGGGACATACTTCTGAGGCATGAGTATCTCACCAGCCGGTCCACCATCAAGGTAGATTCCGAATGGATCACCATTGCCTTCACGTAAGGCAATCTTCAGTACTGTGAGCGTATTGTATGCTCCAAGTTTTATTTTAGACATATTCCTATTTTTAAGTTGTCTGAAGCCAGAATGACATAAAGACATATTCTTTCAATGACATATTTTCTTATCGAGCTTTCGCTCGATTTACCTTTTAGTTATGAGGGTTATAAACCCTATACTTACGTTTAATCTCCAGCCGTTCAGTCGAGCCATAATTTATAAGCAGCCCATTATTTATTCCAGACACAGAGAGATAGTTTACAAGCTGAATTGCGTGTGCTGGTAATAACTGAGCAACAGCTTTTAGTTCTATGATAACACATTTATCCACGACAATATCTGCACGAAAAACACCTATCACATGACCTTTATACATCACAGGCATCTCAACCTCTTCCTCTACTATCAATCCGGCTTCTCTAAGTTCTATCAGCAGTGCTTTTTTATAAACACTCTCTAAATACCCAGCTACAAAATGGCTCCGAACCTCGTAGGCTTTATTGATTATCAGCTTTATAATCTCTTCAGTATTCATCAGGCTATTAATAATTATTAAGTTAATCGTCTACAAACATACTCTATAAAGAATATGTCATTAAAAATATGTCTTTATGTCATTCTGGCTTTCAACAAACATCATTTTGTCTCTTGACAAACGTCATTCTGTATCAAGCCATCTTTAAGATGTATCGTTCTATCTGTTATCTGTGCGAGCCCCTCATCGTGTGTAACGATAACGAAAGTCTGACCGAACTTATCACGGAGATCGAAGAAGAGCTGATGTAACTCCTGCTTGTTTTTCGAATCCAAACTACCCGAAGGCTCATCGGCAAGGATAACAGCAGGGTTGTTCACCAACGCACGAGCTACAGCTACACGCTGCTTCTCACCACCAGAAAGTTCGTTAGGCTTATGATTAGCACGATCGCTCAAGCCCATAAATTCCAACAGTTCTTCGGCACGCTGACGTGCTTCCTTATTCTTCTTGCCTGCAATATAAGCAGGAATCATAATATTCTCAAGAGCAGTAAACTCTGGAAGAAGCTGATGAAACTGGAAGACAAAACCTAAGTGCTGGTTGCGGAAATCACTCAACTTACCAGCTGACAGGCTCCCCACGTCAATACCATCCACAACAACAGAGCCACTATCTGGCTTGTCCAGCGTTCCAAGTATCTGTAACAAGGTCGTTTTACCGGCTCCAGATGGACCAACAATACTGACAACCTCTCCCTTCTCAATACGAAGGTCAATACCCTTCAACACTTGAAGCGAGCCGAAGCTTTTGGTTATGTTCTTAATATCTATCATATTCTATTCTTTTATTGGGGCTATTAGGCTTATTAGCCATCTTAGCCTAATTGGCCTAATTAGCCTAATATCCTCTTACACCTTATTATGAATCCACTCTCTTACAGCCTCATAAGCACTGCGTTCCTCCGTATGCTGTGGCTGAGCAAAGGTCATGTCATCCATCTCACTACCATACTGATCTGGGAAGATAATCATGATTGTCTTGCCTTTAATAAACTTATTCAGTTCTTCAGGAAGTCTTTCCATTGCCGTCTTATAAGATATCGTACCCTTACGTGCTGTCACTATGACAAAGAGGTGGTCCTCTCGAACCTGCGAACCAAGCGTTGGTAAATCCTTCCAGTGCGCCATCTCTTCATATTCAGCCTAACACTTGGGAAACGATTGCGGATAAATTCATTGACAAGTTGCAACGTCTCGTTACGTCCATGGAATGCTATACGACACTCCAAGTTGCCTGCCATACGTGCCAATCGTTCCAACCAACGATAAAAACCGGGTTCAAACTCAGCCCGAGAAGGGATTGCCACCTGTATTCTGCGAATTGTATTCAGTGGTTGTAAGATACGTGTCACGATAATTTGACGGCTCAAACCATTGTATAGACTTCGTGTAAATTCTCCCCAGAAGCTACGATTAATCTCCTTATGGAAGTGTAATCCCATCAGAATCTCTGACGCCTGAAACTCTTTAAAAGCATGTTTAATACCATTGGCAATATTCGCAGCAACACGTACCTGCGTCACCATCGGTACATCAGATGCACTCGCCAAATGGCAAAGATGGTCCAACAAACGCTGTCCCTCCGCCTGATTATGGCGCATATTCACGTCATCATATACCACATTCAATGCCACCAACTCTCGTTTCAAACGTGGATTACGCATCAATGTAGCCATGGTTACAAGATTATCAGAATACTCTGGATACTTCACCGGAATCAGAATCTTCTCATCATCAAGGTTCTTCATCATATTCTGATCTTCCTTTTCCTGCAAACGGAGGCGTTGTGCAGCACGTTCTGTAATGACGGTTGAGATGACACAGGTAAAGAGTATCATAATTACAATTCCATTCAGCACCTCGTCACCAAAGAGATATTGACCTGGTGCCACCTCTAATCTACGCCCTACCATCACCATCGCAATAGCACCAGCTGCATGGGCGCTGGTCAAGCCAAACATCATGTGACCAGCCAACCAAGACATACGGAAGATACGAGCTGCCAAATAAGCTGCTACAGCCTTACCCAAAGTACCGAAGAAGACGATACAGAATACAACCCAAAGTATCTTACTTCCTGCAAAAAGCAGGCGTACATTAATCAGCATTCCTACTCCGATAAGGAAGTAAGGGATAAAGAGTGCATTACCCGTAAACTCTATACGGTTCATCAATGGAGACACCTTTGGCACAAATCGGTTCAATATCAAACCAGACATGAACGCTCCAAAGATTCCTTCTAAACCCACAGCATCTGACAATGCTGCCGAGAGAAACACCACTGCAAGGATAAAGATAAACTGCATCACAGCGTCGGAATATCGACGAAGGAACCAACGCGTCACACGTGGTATCACCATGATCAAACCCACACAATAAGCCACAAACTTCAAAATGAATAGTAGCCAAAGAGTATGCCGCCATTGCCATGAAACGAATTGACGATGGAAGCCATAACTATCAAAGCCATAAAGAGCGCCATCATAGACGAACCCACGCTCAGCGTCGAACTCGTATGTCGTGTCAATCCGTATCGTCCCACTATCGGATAGGCTATCAACGTATTAGAAGCCATGATTGCCGCAAGCAGAAGCGATGCCAAAGGGATATAACCCAAAAGACTGACACCCATAAAATAGGTCATTGCAAAGGGGACAAGGAAGGTCAACATACCGAAGGCCATCACCCTATTACGGTTTTTCTTCAGTCCCTCCATATCCATTTCCAGACCTGCAAGGAACATGATATAGTACAGTCCTACACGTCCAAAAAGTTCAAACGAGGCATCACGCCCAAGAATATTCAGTCCATATTTTCCAACAAGGACACCTGCCAACACCATACCAATGATATGTGGAATGCGCAGTCGTCCCATGATGATAGGCGAAAGCAATATCATCAGCAAAACAACAAAGAAAATCAATGTCGGGTCGGTTATCGGGAAATATTGAGATAAATTCAGCATGCGTATCTATAAATTACTGTCTGCAAAGTTACGAAAAAACTTTGGCAACCACCTAATAATACCTCTCTAATAAGGGTTCTTCCGTTAAATGTACAGATACTTTTCCTATAGTTTCAACGAAAGAACCGAGGTTAGTCATTTAACAAGAACATAGCTAAGACTCTCAACTTCCTTCTATATTATCGTCCTCCGACACAGAAAACCTTTTCATCTAAATCCGTCAAAAACCGCACATTCAATTAGTAAATGCGAATATTCTCGGTAAATAATAGTTTACAAAAGCTATGAAAAACACCGAGGGTTGCCCTGCGGCAGGGGGCCGCGCCCCCTAAGAGCAAATTCAAGTATCAAGATATAAAAAACAAAAGAGGAGGCCTAAAGTCTCCCCAAGATTAATTATCTTTGTATTTGATTATGTATAAACAATTAACCTCAGGGCAAAGGTACACAATATTTGCCTTATTACAAAAAGGTTTCTCTAAAAAAGAGATAGCCTTTACTATTGGAGTTCATTTCAGTACGGTTTACAGAGAAGTTGACCGTAACAGGTCACCTTACACTGGAGAATACCGTCCATTTCGTGCTCAGCGTATGGCGGAACGCCGCAAACGCCGTTTTCAGAACCCCCGCAAACTGACACCAGAAGTGCGTGCAACTGTCATTAGGTATCTGAAGAAGGATTGGTCTCCACAGCAGATAACAGGTAGACTGAGGGCTTTAGGAAAAGCGGTCGTCTGTCATGAAACCATCTATGAGATGATACGCAGAGATAAAGCTTCAGGAGGAAAGCTTTATCAACATTGTAGGTTCCAGCTAAAACACATAAATCACTGGCTTAGCAGAAAAGGAAAGAAAACTACCGGACGGTAGGAAAAAGCATAACAGAAAGACCATTAGAGGCTGATGGTAAACGATTTGGAGATTGGGAAATGGATCTGATTGTAGGACCAAGACGTTCAGCTGCTCTTACAATGATAGAAAGGAGTACAAATTATCTTATCATAAGAAAGCTACCACAACGATATAAGTCTGAACAGGTGAGCAAGGCTATTATTGATGCATTGAGACCATACAAGAAGAATGTAATGACAATTACAACTGATAATGGACCAGAGTTTGCACAGTACAAGGAAATTGAGCAGAAACTACAATGTGAGGTTTACTATGCAAAAACCCTATGCACCATGGCAGAAAGGAGCAGTGGAGAATGCCAATATGCTTATAAGACAATATGTACCAAAAAGGATTCAATATAAACACCATGTCAATACAGTATTTGGCATATATACAGAACAAAAATTAATAGTAGACCAAGAGAAAAAAATTAAATTTTAAATCACCAATATTTGTTTTTAACAAAAAGATTGAGTAAATTCGCACTTGGTACTTGAATCTACCAACACAGAAAAGACTCTGAAAAATCATTACATTAACTCAATTAAACTTCCTTCAAAATCAAGTAAAAAGCCACATAGAAAGCGACTTTACAACCAACAGAGAATCAAATAGTTATAAAGCAGCAAAGTAAAAGGTGCTTAATTGGACTTCAAAAGGGCGTTAGTAAGGGTCTTAAAGGGCACCTCTTGCAAGTCAATTAGGTGTCTTTAAGAAGCCAAAAGAGCATGTATTGATTTTTAAGTCACACGAAAATAGTTTACAAACACCAAAGATATGAAAACAAGTGGTATTGTCTTTAAAAAGTGTATAAACCTTTATTCTATTCCTATCTATGCCTTTAATGGAAGAATCCTAATAAACCTATATAATCCTCACAAAATGACAGAAAACAACGATACACAACAGATTATATCTATCGAAACAGAAAAAAGACTAACATACCGTTGTTTGTCTTAGGGAAAAATAGTATATTTGCAACTACGAATAGGTTCGTAAACAATTAAAGATAAAAGATATGAAAGTAGCAATTGTTGGTGCCAGTGGTGCCGTAGGTCAGGAGTTCCTGCGCATCTTAGCTGAGAGAGATTTCCCAATGGACGAGCTTGTTCTCTTTGGTTCAGAGCGTTCAGCGGGTAAGAAATACACATTCAAGGGTAAGGAATACGAAGTAAAACTGCTCCAGCATAACGATGATTTCAAGGATGTAGACATCGCCTTCACAAGTGCGGGTGGTGGTACTTCAGCCGAGTTTGCCGAGACCATCACCAAATATGGTGCTGTGATGATTGACAACTCAAGCCAGTTCCGTCAGGATAATGACGTACCATTGGTTGTTCCAGAAATCAATGCTGAGGATGCTTTGAACCGTCCACGTGGCATCATTGCCAACCCTAACTGTACTACCATTATGATGGTTGTCGTATTAAATCCTATCGATAAGCTCAGCCATATCAAGAAAATACATGTCAGCAGCTATCAGAGTGCTTCTGGTGCAGGTGCTGCCGCTATGGCAGAGTTGCAGCAGCAGTACAAGGAACTTGTTGAGACTGGCGAAGTGAAGACCATCGAGAAGTTCCCACATCAGTTGGCATACAATGTCATTCCACAGATTGATAAGATGACAGAGAACGACTATACAAAGGAAGAGGTGAAGATGTTTAACGAGACGCGTAAGATTATGCACTCTGATGTTCGCACTTCTGCTACCTGCGTTCGTGTGTCTTCTCTCCGTAGTCATTCAGAGGCAGTATGGTTCGAGACCGAGCGTCCACTCTCTGTTGAGGAGATTCGTGAGGCTTTGAAGGCTGCCCCTGGTGTTACTGTTGTTGATGATCCACAGAACTATGTCTACCCTATGCCACTCGAGAGTGCTGGTCACGATGACATCTATGTGGGTCGTATCCGTAAGGACCTTGCCGATGACAATGGTAATACACTTTGGCTCACTGGCGACCAAATCCGCAAGGGTGCTGCATTGAATGCTGTGCAGATTGCGGAGTATTTGATTAAGGTTGGGGATGTAAAGTAAGGGCTGGCCCCTCCCCCAACCCCTCCCCCATAGGGAGGGGAGTGATTACCGAAAAAGGATAAAGGGTTTGCTAAACATAAAGAAAGAGCGTATCGAGAAGATTAAAGACTCCTTGATACGCTCTTTTAATTTAGTTTCTTTACCCCACTCTTCGACTAAATAGTCAACGACTAAAGAATAATGAAGAGAGAAGATTATTTGTGATTAGCGCTCAAACTGCTCAATGCTTAAGCCACCATCTGTCAGCTTTTCTAATTCAGGAACAATACGAGTGAAATGTTCTGAACGAGCATGACGCGTCAAACAAGCCTTGTCCTCCCATGATTCACAGAAAAGGAAGACACCTGGTTGGGTTGTACTCTCAAACAAATCGTAACCCTTATTACCTTCATCTTTACGTGAAAGTTCTACTAATTCATCTGCAAGAGCCTTCACTTGGGCAGTTGTTACACCAGCCTTTACCTTGAAAAAAGCATTTAATCTGATCATATCTTCTATGTTAATAGTTAACTAACTCTTACTTATTCTTCTTATAGTAAGCTACGGCAGCAGCTATATTCTCCTTCACAGCACGTGATGTATAGGTAGCTCGGTCACACCATCAATACTCTCTGCCTTTGCAGCTTTTTGACAGTTTCATACCATTAGTTTAAGATTTTACTGAAGTTTGCATTAATAAAGAATATACTACAGCTGATATATGCGCAACATATTGTGACGCTTGTGATTCATTTCCCTTGAAATCCTTAACAAATACCGCTAAGGTATAACTGATATTATTAGGCAGACATATATAGGCAACATCATTGTGAGCTGCAAGAACACCATTTTCATTAACATCACCTGAACCTGTCTTATGCGCTATAACAACCCCTTCTTTATCAAGAAGTGGAGCTGCTATCCTATCTACACCTGTTTTGCATTCTTTTAACGTATTCTTAATGAAACTTTGTTTCTCATCATCGATAAGACCTTCAGTAAACAAACGATTCATCAACATTGCAGCACCAAGAGGAGATGTATAGTTAGAGTAAGCCTTGTTATGGTCAGCCGACATTTCCTCTTCCGTATAAGCTATCTGAAAACTTGAACGAGGAATGAGTGTGGCTATAAAACTATCTGTTTGAGCGACATTAACCATATCCTTAAACATAAGGTTGCTTGCATTGTTGTCACTCTGAGTAAGAGTATAACGCAGCAAATCTCTCACTGTCAATGATATGACTGGCCCTGAATAATCTTTCAGCATAGGACTCCAAGTCTTTGGGTCAAGTTTATCCCTATTTATATTTACTAAGGTATCAAGTGAAATTCCTTTATTGTCAAAGTCATTACAAAGAGCTAATGCCTGATGAACCTTAAACACACTCATCATAGGATAAACACTCTTATTATTGACCTTAACCGTATCTCTGTTATTAACAATAACCGCCACACCAATTTCGCCAGGACAAGCTGAGACAATTTGAGAAATGCTATCAGTCAAAACATTTGTTAAAGGAGGATTTGCGCTATCTTTTGTCGCTGATTTATGGAACAATGAAAATACAAACTTTGGAAATAACCCCTGCTTCACCTTATCATAGAACTTAGGACCCTCACGATTTGGCAATGCCTCAACCTTGATAACCTTATTATTCTTGATATAAACCTCTACTGGTGTTGCACCCTTAAATCCCTTTACATTTGAACAGAGGCTGGTCGTATTGACAACGTAGGTGCCATCTGCCTGCTTATACATCACCTTATCCTGCTGCACTGCAGCAAAAGCAACTCCTGTAGTTAGTACTGCTACGGCTGCTACTGATACGAATTGTTTTTTTAACATAACCTATTACCTTTAGTTTATCTGATAAATTCGACTGCAAAAATACGAAAAGTATAAGAGCGATGATTACTTTTTGCATTTTTTAAGGGTTACATATTAGCCTTATTGGGATAATAACGCTAATAAGACTAATAGTGCCTTCCTCACTATTTTCCCAACTTTCTTCTCTCTTTAGTAAATTTATTTGTACATTTGTTCCCATAAACAATCAATACCAACGATGAAATATATACTACTACCTAAACCAGATACCATTCATCAACTGCCCTTCTACTTTGCAGTAGAAGAATATGTAGCACGTCATTATACCGATGACGACTACTTTATGGGCTGGCGTGTGAACCCTACTGTTATGTTAGGACGCAACCAGTTGATTGATAATGAGGTCAATACAGACTACTGTAAAGAACACAAGATTGATATTTTCAGACGGAAAAGTGGTGGAGGATGTATCTATGCCGACAAGGGTTGCATACAATTTTCTTATATTTCACGTTCCGTCAATGCCAACGAAGCCTTTGCTGCTTATATGCAACGAATGGCAGACTTACTAAAAGGACTGAAGATTGACGCACAGTTATCGGGTCGAAATGATATTCTCATTAACGGAACAAAAGTATCGGGATGTGCTTTCTATCAACTGTCTAATCGTAGTGTCCTGCACAACTCCCTACTCTTTGATACCCAACTTGACCACCTGTCTAATGCACTCACTCCTGCAAAAGAGAAACTACAAAGTAAGGGTGTAGCGTCTGTCAGACAAAGAGTAACGAATGTTGCGACCTATACACAGTTAGATATCTTGGCTTTTATGGACTATGTACGACAGGAAATGTGTGGTACTGAGGTGCTCGAACTAACGGAAGAAGACATGAAAGAAGTTGCAGAGATAGAGAAAGAACTATCTTCTGACGACTTTGTTTATGGTAAAAATCCCAAATACTCCCTCATTCGAAAGCATCGTTTTGAAGGTGTCGGAACACTTGAAGCCCATATTGAACTAAAGAATAACATCATTGGAAGCGTCAATATGGTGGGCGATTACTTCCTTCTTGGCGATATCGACCATGATTTCCTCAGCCTACTTAAAGGCTGTGAGTTCACGAGAGAGGCGGTAGAAGAGAGGTTGGAAGACATAGATCTATTCACTATTATCCGTGGTTTGAAGCTACGACAGTTTCTCCGTTTACTCTTCGGACGTGAGCCACACGTGATGAAACCAAAGTGGCTTAAGATTGACCTCACATCGAAGAAGTCGACTGGCGAGACGGCTGGTATCCTTGCCAAGCATCATATGAACACTATCTGTACGAGTGGACTCTGCCCAAATCGCTCGGAATGCTGGATGGCACGTACGGCAACTTTGATGATTGGCGGTGATATCTGTACAAGAAAGTGCCGTTTCTGCAACACATTAAGTGGCAGACCCAGACTGCTCAACCCTGACGAGCCACGTCGTGTAGCTGAGTCAGTGAAAGCTCTTAAGCTACGTTATGCCGTCATCACCTCTGTTGACCGTGACGACCTACCCGACTATGGTGCAGCTCATTGGATAAAGACTATCGAAGAGATACGCCAATTAAACCCTGACACAAAGATTGAACTACTCATTCCTGATTTCATGGGAAAGGCTGACCTCATACGTCAAGTCATGGCAACACATCCCCACGTAGCAGGACATAACATGGAGACAGTGCGTCGCCTCACACCATCAGTACGTTCTGTGGCACGCTATGAACGAAGTTTAGAAGTGCTAAGAGAGATAGCCAACTGTGGTATCACTGCCAAGACTGGCTTTATGCTTGGCTTAGGTGAGACCCACGGCGAAATCTTAGAGACAATGGACGATATTCTTTCAACAGGTTGCCAACGCCTCACGCTCGGTCAATATCTCCAACCTACTGCCGAACACCTGCCTGTTAAAGCCTATATCACACCCGAGAAGTTTGCTGAATATAAGCGGATAGCATTAGAGAAGGGTTTTAGACATGTAGTAAGTGGACCGCTCGTCCGTTCGTCTTATCACGCTGCTGAAGGGGTTTAAGCCCTTGCTTTCACAATGAGGGACACAAAGGGACATCGATAAAAGAACTGGTATTGGGCTTATTTAGCCCCATAAGTCAAATAAGCCCAATTACTCCTATCATCAAACAAAAAGTAGGGATACACGCTCGTGTATCCCTACTTGCATTTAAGAAATATCTTGATTGAACTTATCTTATTCCGTAATCTGAACCGTTGCACGACGGTTGAAAGAAATAGGAGACAAAGTCTCTACTCCACCCTTACCAACAGTCGTAATCTTATTGTTCTCAATACCCATCTTAACAAGTTCGTTAGCAACTACTGTTGCACGACGCTCAGACAACTTCTGATTGTAATCAGCAGAACCCGTTGCGCTGTCAGCATAACCAGTCACAAGGAGATTGTTATTATTATCCTTAGCATACTTCGCCAATGCCTGTACATTTACGAGGTCTTTCTGAGAAGCAATTGTAGCCTTATTGATGTCGAAGAAGACTGAAACAGGGGTTGTCACCAACTGCTTCACAGACTCTGAAACAGTCTCAACAGGCTTCTGATTTGCCAATTCATTACGAAGACGTGCATTCTCTTCCTCTGCATCCTGAAGGCGTGCATTCAGTGCATCGAGAAGCCGCCTGATGCTGTGTATTGATAGCTTCTATATCTGGACTCTTCTTCCAAGTACCCTTACCGATATTGAAGTTCAAACCAATTTCTGCATAAAGGTTATTATCGTGTGACTCCCATCCACGACGCTCATTGTTTGCGTATGCAGCACCATCAAGGTCGCCTTCATAACGGTTCCAACCAGCTTCAAGATAGACACGCATTCCTTTGCTCACCTTCCAAGAAGATTGAAGACCTGCGCTCAGTCCCATTGCATAACGGTTAGCCGACATAGAACGGCCAACACCAGCACCAGCAAAAGGAATAAGATTCCAAACTCGATTCTCATTGTAACCGCAAAGGAGGTTGCTCAGATTGAACATTACCTGCTCCTGTGCAATCCAATACTTGTTGCTGTTATCAAGCTGAGAAGCAGGATTGCTGTCAGCACCGACACGCTTGCCCCAGATACCTTGTATCTTTGTACGAAGACCGATACCCCGGTGTGAACCACTTACCAATGGCAAAAGCTGCACCCGGCTTTGAACGGAAATCCTTCAACGGACTGATTGCAGCATCACGCCCATGCTCCTGATTAGAATACCATGCGTTCCAGTCTGCACCAAGTTGTACGAACCAGTTGCTCCAAAACGAGTTGGTAGCAACGCTATACTTCTCAGTGAGCACCTCATCTTGGGCAAAACCAGTCATAGACACACCAGCCAACGCCAAAACTATCAATAACTTTTTCATAATCTTATTATTTAACGATCTTAACCTATTCTGCTCCTTTATTGCTGACAGTGATTCCCAGCAATACTAAGTTTGTTCACAAAGATAATAATTAAAATCTATCAGGGTCGGTTTTTTCTAAAAAATACTATTTATTTAACGTTGAATTATTAAACCAAGATTGCTCATTAGAGCCTAAACAGATTTTTGTTTTCTTATCGAGCAGATTGTTTGGCTTTTGTAACGCAGTCGTAGCGGGCTACGTTAAGTTACAAAGACGGACAAGATACTGATAAGAAAAATAAAGGATGTTAGGAAACAATACCATAGTAAGAAGAATTATACATATTGTGGTCTAATGACCGATTTGGGTTTAATATACTAAAGATTTTTTTCTTTTTAATTTGCTGTCATTTTTTTAACAATTCGCATAACTGGCTGTAAATCTATCATTTAAATAGTATTTAATAATAACAGCAGTGACAGGAAATTTACTTTTGATAGAAAAATCACTCTTATAACTCCTTATCTTAATTCACAATGATTAAACCCAAATCATAGAGGCTTAAGAGATGATACGTATTATGGTCTAATAATTGATTCATCAAAAATTTGGAGTGATAAGGGTGCCAGATAAGTTTAGGACTTTAACGAAATGTCGCACAGAGAAATAGAGAATACGGAGGGTTATTAAAAACAAAACGCTGATAGGCACGGAGGCACTGTTGTGCGTGGAGCAACGGAGTTTGCTTGCCAGTTATATTAGACACCTTATTTTCAAAGTATTTATCTCAAAAATTATCAGGAAGCTGTACGCTACACCTCTTTCGTTCTTTGTATCGTCGGCACCTCCCTGACATCATGTTTAGCTCCGTCCTCGTTGAACCTCCGTGTACCTTACAATTAAGAGCGTTAGTGTTTCACTCCATATTTTGGAAGAACCTAATAAAGGGTATTGAACGCTTAGCACATGATGTGCGTATGCCCCGCACATCTTGTGTTGACGCTCCGCACATATTGTGCGGATGGTGTATCACCTTAATGAGCGAAGTCCATTCACATACATATAAAGCCTACAAAGGTCTTACAATCAATCGATTCCATGAGCCACTCGTACTAATATCCCTGTAAGTCATTTTAGAATATTATCATTCCCCATTCTTAAACCGTTTCTTAAACTCACTTTTGGGCATCTTGTATTTCAAATAACGTATGACATTCTCACGATAGAAACTATCCATATATGCCTTATCATAATCTTGGTCGTTGTCTCGGATAGACTCGTCTACGCCAATATCCTTCAATACTGGCACAGGGTTCTCCTTTGTTCCATACTCGGGATTGTTCATGTCATCTCTGTTCACCGTCAGGATAACTTTCATTCCATAAGGCCACCACATATCCCTTGAACTCAGGAAACACATAATACTAAAATATTTCTTATACTCTACAGAATAAAATGGGATATAGGTACCTCCTGGATTAGAAAAATAATTATTATCCATTTTTGTTCTGAAGGTCTCCGATGTTAGAGCGTCTTCATCTTGATTCTTAAGATAACACTGAGATTTCTCTTCAGGCATAGCAACCTCTATATCATAAGAATTATTCATATACTCTTTGTAATACTGTTCTGCATCATCGTTATACTTATTCGAAAAGTAAAACAGATTTACGAGAAAAATCAGCAAAGGGAAACCGACAACAGTACCTAAGATTTGACCTAAGGTGACCATTGGAATATATTTGAAGATATTTCTCATAAATAACGAGTAAACAGATTTCTACCAACAAAACAGCAGATCCATATATTATTCATTTACCACTAAATCGCCTTTTCAAACTCATCTTTTGGGCATTCTGTATTTAAGATATTGAATGACATTATAGACATAAAACCTATCCATATAACTTTTATCGAAATCTAAATTATTTACTCGAATAGATTTATCTATTCCTTTTATTTGCAAAATAGGTATAGGGTTATCTTTCGTTCCATATTGTGGATTTAGCATCTCATCCTTATTAACACATATAGAAACCCTCTCGTTTTCCCAATCATCAATACTATAATCTTTAAAGCAAATCACTATAAAATACTTTTGATACTTATCACAAAAGAAAGTGATTGTATGTTGCTATTAAAGTATTACTCAGTCCATCACTTTGAGCATTTAACGCATACGAGAGATGCCCCACCAAATGCTTCCCAATATACTTTCCAGAATCGTAAGCGGGCATGGTAATTTCTTTAATCACAGATCTCTTTATATACGCATCAGCATTTTGTTCTGTCACATCATTATATTTATTACTAAAGAACAATAAATTAATTATCCAATACAACAGAGGCACAACTATAACACCACCTATTATCCGCCCTAATGCAGTATAGGGAATAAAGCGAAAGAAACTATAACTTCTCATCTGTCTGAATATACATTAAGTTGTCCTTTATTCTTGATTCTTACATCTTTAATCTCATCTATCATATCAATATATATATTATTAGCATCAGAATTAAAACTTAATTCTATTAAATTAGAAATCATGGACGCAACAACACCCACTCCAAGTTTCTGCAAATTGGTTTTATCTATAATATCTTTAATACTTTCACTTACCATTTGTTTTCCAACATTTTTAGCTGTTCTTCCTGCAAACACCCTCCAGAACGCTCTGGAAACATTGTTACCTTGAGAAACTTCTTCTGCTCCCCAACGTCCAAGAGTTTTGAGAACTTCTCCATTACTTCCAATAACACCTACCGAAGCTTCTCCTGCAGTTAGAACACCGCTTACTCCGGCATCACGTCCCATTTCCGGTTTCAAGATACTACCATCTGCTTCCAACTCAGCCTGCTCCCCTTTTAAGATTTTGCGAGCATATTCATGCTGATTCTGCATATTTTTATTACGATAGTTCTCGTCTGCACCCGATACATAATCATACACCGCCAACCCCGAACCGATGATGAGTCCTGCTACATCGCCAGCACCTGATGCCTTAAAGGCATTAGCAACTGAGCCTATAAAACCTTGTGAAGCATTAGAATAGTAATTCAACTCTAATATCTTCTTATTACTATCGCTAATCTTCTTTGATAGTTCTAAAGCTTTTTCATGACTCATCACCAAAGAGACAACCCCTCCTTTCTTACAAGTAAGAAAAGAACGTTCCAAAAGAGCATTTGCCTTCTCTATATAAACTTTACTGTGATACAACTCCCACGTGCCTCCTTTTGTACTATCACATTCATGTGGAGCCTGTCTACTTTTATGCGCCTTATCCCCATAAAAGATAGCAGCTCCCCCTAAGGCACCAGTGGTAATGACAGCTGCTGCAACAACAGCTGTACCTGCACCAAAAGTTAAACAGTAAGTGCAACAACAGCTGCTCCCAATGCCAAACCCAAAAGCAAACTACTAAGCCCCTCATAATACGAGACTTTAATACGGCACTGCAACTGACAGCTTAATTTCTTGTCGCAAGTATTGAGTAATGCTTTACTTTCCTTTCCATACAAGACTTTAGCTTCTCTCTCCGTAACGATTTGACTGGGTAATGTAGACAACATCTCCGTACAGATAACATCTGTGCCAGCAGGTATATATGATTGTGCCATAGTTATTTCAGTCTGTGAATACGATAAGTTACCAATATCTCAATATTATTCTTTACCTCCTCGATGATATTCACCTTGATTTCTTGAGGTAGTCCGTCATCTGCAAGGAGGATATCATGATAGAACTCATAATTATACTGCGTAAAGCTATACTTGATAATTGGCTGATAGCGTTCTTTATAGGTCTTCATGATACCATACTCATTGACGAACTTTGTACGTTGGTCGTCAGCTGAGATATAACGTGAAATCTTCTTCAGTCCCGTCTCTTCATCAGTGCTTAACTCTTGCGTAAGAGAAGTCTTAATCGGAGTTTGGTCAAAGAGGAAAGAATAGAAGGTTTGCTCGAACTTCTCATCTTCCAGCTTTCTCCCTAAAAGATACTTATCAAAGAAAACATCATAAAACAACTTACTTGAGAGTTCTTTTCTGAAAGTTGGTTCATCAACGAACTGCTTGTCGATAAGGTCAGTAAACTTCTCTACCTGCTTTCCTTCATCAGAACCTTGTCCCATAGTAGAATTGATCGTATAGAACATATCAGCACGGTATTCCTCCCAGCGTTTCTTGATTTCTTCAAAGTTCACCACCCTGTTAATCTTACCAGTCATCGTATCAACTGTAACCTCTGCACGACACTTGATACTATCAATCTTATCCAGTAACTCCAGAGCCGCCATCATATTTTCTGGTCGTATCTTGACAAAACTCTCCGTCACTTCACCTTTAAATCTGTTGCTTTTCAGTTTGGAGTCATACTGCAAAGATAATAATTAAAATCTATCAGGGTCGGTTTTTTTCTAAAAAAATCTATTTATTTAACGTTGAACATTAATGTAAGTTACTGCTGCATTATAAAGATAAGGTAGCACTTTATTCTTACTCAGTCGTTTTTTTAAAAAAAGAAAGAATATCGTTTTGACTTATAAAAACTACCAACAAATTGACTCCTTTTCAGCTACATTTTGAAAAGTAACTATCAACAACACAATTGGTGTTTACCAACAACACGACATGTGCTAAGTACCAACACGACATGTGCGGGGCATCAACACACAGGCTAAAGATAGGAAGAAAGAGACATTATACTCATCATTATGAAGAGAGTAAAATACTAATTACTAAATGGTTTAGCTATTAACACAAACAATAAGCCCTATTAAGCTGATTGGGCTAATAGGGCTTTATAAGACAAACAGTCATAAAAGAGACTATCAACTATCAAAAAGATGTTCAATATCCTGCTGCTTCATAATCGCAATTACTGGTTCGCCAGAAGGAGTGTAATTGACATTACTACAAGCAAAGAGTTCGTTGACAATATTATCCATTTCCATACTACTCAGCACCTGACCTTGCGGTATGGCTGCATTACGTGCAAGACTCAATGCTAAAGCTTGGTCGATTTCTTCCTTCGCACTCGTTCCGCTCTCCATTGCCGATGCTACCATGTCATTGATAAGCGTAACGACATTCAGTCCTTCTATACCTGCAGGAACACCATTAACAGCATAACTACCACCACCGAGGCTATCGAGTTGGAAGCCCATCTCAGCCATTTCAGGCAGAATCTGGTCGAGAACAACTTGGTCAGAGACGGAGAACTGAACCATCTCAGGGAAAAGTACTTTCTGAGAATGTACTTTATGTTCAGACAACTGGCACAAATACTCCTCATAGAGAATACGAATATGCGCACGATGCTGGTCAATAATCATAAGTCCAGACTTCACAGCTGTCATGATATAACAGCCCTTATACTGATAATGAGAGGGTGCCTTGTCTTCTATCAACGACTCTGCTGCGGACTGTGTAGCTGCTGAAGAGATAATTGTTCCTTCCTCAACAGTATCGCTTACAGTACCCAAACTACTGCTTATCATCTCATCCTCACGCTGTTCAAAAAGTTTTGACTGACGGATTTCACCACCAGAACCTAAGTCAGCATAGAGTTCTTCCCATCCATCTGGAACTGAAGACTTAGCAGGTTGAGATGTCTGTTTGAAAGGGTTATAGGCAGGATTGAAGTCGACCTTTGGTGCGGACATTCCGACATTGGGATTGAACACAGGAATATCAGGTTTCCCCTCCGTATCAAAGTCAATAGCAGGAATATCATTAAAGCGACCTACAGCCTCCTTTACAGCTGCAAGTAGAATCTGCCAAATAGCCTGTTCGTTCTCAAACTTTATCTCAGTCTTTGTCGGATGAATATTCACATCGATATTCTCTGCTGGTACATCGAAATAAAGAAAGTAAGGAACCTGCTCTCCTTGTGGGATAAGTCGGTCGAAAGCCGTAATGACTGCCTTATGAAAATAAGGATGTTTCATATAGCGGTCGTTGACGAAGAAATACTGATGGGGTGCTTTCTTACGTGCAGACTCCGGCTTACCAACAAAGCCATGGATATGACAAAGGCTCGTGTCGACATCTATCGGAAGAAGATCCTGATTGAGACGCTTACCAAAAACCTCCACAATACGCTGACGATAGCTGCAAGCACGCAAATTGAAAAGTTCTGTACCATTGCTGTGCAGTGTGAAGGATTTCTGTGGATAAACCAACACGATGCGCTCAAAAGCAGTAATGATATTATTGAGTTCGGTAGTATTCGACTTTAAAAACTTACGTCGAGCAGGTACGTTGAAGAAAAGATTCTCTACCAAGAAATTACTTCCCACAGGACAAGAACAAGGCTCCTGACCCGTAAAACGACTGCCAGCAATAGACAGATGTGTACCCAAATCCTCGCTCTCCATACGAGTCTTTAACTCTATCTGAGCCACTGCAGCAATAGAAGCCAATGCCTCTCCACGGAAACCCATCGTACGAAGAGAGGAAAAGGTCGTCAGCCTTACGAATCTTAGAAGTGGCATGACGTTCGAAGGAAAGGCGTGCATCCGTCTCTGACATACCCTTTCCATCATCGATTACCTGAATAGAAGTGCGACCAGCATCTACCACCAACACATCAATATGCGTTGCTCCAGCATCAATGGCATTCTCCACCAACTCCTTAATAACAGAGGCAGGACGTTGAATAACCTCACCGGCTGCAATCTGGTTGGCTACACTGTCTGGTAAAAGTTGTATGATATCACTCATGAAGGATTCTATAAAGCAATAAATAAATAAGGTAAGAAGAGCTATGACGCCTGCTGAAAGAATCAACGACACCCACATTGCCGTAAAACGATTACCTCTATGGCGCAACACTTCAGGCTTCAGCGAACCACTGATTTTGCGCTGTAGTTCCTCCCGATACTTACCCTCAGGCACCTCTTCACCATTCAATTCACGCCGAGCACGCTGCTCTATATCATTGAGCAGTTCCTTGCGTTCGTCCACATACATATATTCATGATGGAAACGACGGGGGCGTGATGATTGGAAGAATAGCATTATTTATTGTGGAGTATTACTTAATAAAACGTCAAATGGGTCTGTATATAAGACCCAAAGACGTCATTCTATTTGCTGACGAGGTGGTAAAGACACTCGTGAATTACGTACGGTTGCACTCGTCTTACGCGCTACAACTCGGAAGATATCATTCTTATCCTTAGGTCTTACCTCATCGAAAAGTTCAAAGCGAGGCAGTGTCAACTTGTCGGGTGGTATCTGTGTCATCGGACTAATAACGCCATTCGACTTTGACATCCATATCTTCTGTAGCTTTCGAACAGGTGATATAAACATCCGAAGCGTATCTGTTTCTGTATAATTATGCCCAATGAGCGTACTATCCTTATCGGTATGATAGAAGACTACTTCCACATTTCCCCACGCATCAACACGACGAACAGCACCATTGACAAAGTCAGCACGCATGTCATTAGAGGATATCTGGTTGTAGTATTTGGGTTCAGGAAGCTTTTCAATAGAGAAAGCATTGCCATACACAAATGCCTGACGGATGGTTGAGTCGTTCATATATGCCTTAATTGAATCGCCCACCAACTGACGTGTACCACTCCATACGATTGGATAATCATACATCGTTAGACAAGAATCCTTGGTGTTAGCTACCATAAAACCACATACCGCCTGCACGTCTGTACGATAGGCACGAACATTATTCACACCATATATCTCACGATACATCTGTGGAGTATTCATATGAAATCCCTTATACTAATAGTATCAGCATGAACAAAGAGCGTATCACCTTGTGAGAAATCCTTTGCTACCGGGCCAGGATTACCACCAAAGGCTATCGCTGCGGAATCAGTATAATGAAGATAATCGCCATAGAAAGCGTGCTTACCCTTATAATCAATGTAGTAAACGTTGCCTTCGCCAGTTCCCTCATGTGTATTACTATTGTAGGTAAGGTCACGACCGGTAATGGTGCGCTGCTTTAACTTGTCGACAATCTTCACATTTCCACGTCCTGCACTATAACCAGTCTTGGCATTGTAAGTCACTTCATCACCTGTAATAACACGCTGTGCCTTACGGTCATCTATCTTAACATTACCACGTGCGTTACTATGACCAGTCTTCTCGTTATAGAACACATCCTGACCGATGATAGTGCGGTTGTTTGCCTTATCGACAATCTTCACATTACCATGACCTTCTGCTTCTCCTGTTGAACTGTTATAGACAATATTATCGCCTTCAACATCCTGCTTTGGGGAAGTGATAGTAGAGCGTCCATTAAGCTCCATCTGGTCGGTCTTGCTATTATAAGTACCATCATTGGTATGTACAACTTCGCCCTTAGCAGTCTTGATAACCGACTTACCAATAACATGAACAAGACCAGTTTCCGTGTTACCATGCGCCTCTGGGGTTGTAATACGATACTTAGGCGTAAACATCACAACGTTACCAAAGAAGTTGGCATCATGCGTTTCCGTATTGTAATCACCCTGATCGGCAACCACCGTGTTACCATTGTAACCAATGTACCACGTCCTCCGAAGTAGTTAGCCACCTTAGAGGCTGTGTTATAGTCCAAGCTATCACAACGGAGAGAGCGACCAGGTTCTCTTACTACCACCTTACCGCGTGCATGAACCATTTGTCCAAAGCCATCATAATGTAAGCGTTGGCAGTCAAGGTTCACTCCGCCAGGGCGAGTGATATGTACACGGCTGAAAGCTTTGAACCAATTAGACTTCTCATTGAAATAAGCACTATCGCACTTAAGTGTCATACCCTTATATCGGAAACGAACATCACCTTTAGCAATCATCACATCAGGCATTTCCAATTGATTATGACGTAGATTGTCGGCATGGTCAATATAGAACTTATCTCCTTTCTTCTCCGTTGCATTCTGTGCTCGGAGCGACTGGGATTGCCATAGCCCAAACAGGCATAGAATCATAGTAATCAAGATTCTATGCCCGCAAAATATGTTTTTATACTTGTTGTTTATTGTCATTTAAGCCAACCTTCGTATTGGAAATTACAACTTCTATAACGAGGATTAATCCTCACATAGGTCTCCTTTACCTTCTTTACAACCCAATCATGCAGTACTTCCTTTCTGCGCTTAGCTGTAACAATATCGCGCATCGTCTGGAAGTCTTCTGTTATCGTTGCTCGGTGTTCAGGGATACGTGCTTTCAACTTCACTATAGCACAAACAACCTTACCACGAGCATTAACCATTTGGAATGGCATAGAAACCTCGCCAACCTTCATCGTATCAACAACACGAGCCACCTCTGTTGGCAGTTCCTTCATCTTAAAGCGCGAAGTGCGAGTGTTCTCTACAGAGTTAACCATCAATCCATGGTTGTTCTTCGTATCTTTATCATCAGAAAGATAAGCCGTTGCATCCTCGAATGTAAACTTACCACTCTTGATATCCTTACCAATAGAATCCAAACGCTCCTTAGCTGCATCGATAGAAGCTATTGAAACATTTGGCTTCAAGAGGATATGACGGACATTAACCTTATCACCACGACGGTCAATAAGTTGGATAATGTGGTAGCCAAACTCACTCTCAACAACCTTTGAAATCTTCTTTGGGTCAGTAAGATTAAAGGCTGCAGCAGCAAATGCAGGGTCGAGTACACCACGTCCCATATAACCTAACTCGCCACCTTGACGAGCAGAACCTGGGTCTTCTGAGTAAAGACGTGCCAATGTAGCAAAAGAAGTCTCGCCCTTCGTCACACGGTCAGTATAGTCACGCAGTTGATTCTTAATACGATTTATCTCCTCTGTCTCAATCTTTGGAGTCTGCGTAAGTATCTCTACTTCAACCGTTGTTGGAATCATTGGAATACTATCCACAGGCAACTTCTTAAAGTATTCGCGTACCTCAGCAGGGGAAACAGCCACGTCATTAACCAGATTCTGCTGTACCTTCTGTACAAGCAAACGATTCTTATAATCGTCATGCAGGTCTTGGCGGATTTGAGTCATACTCTTATTCTGGAATGCCTCGAGCTTCTCCTTTGAGCCAATCTGTGGAAGAGAAATCCAGTAATTAATCTGATCATCTATACCACGTGCAATCTCTGACTCGCTCACCTCAACACTGTCGAGGGCTGCCTGATGGAGGAAAAGCTTTTGAACAGCTATCTGTTCAGGTAGAATACACTCAGGGTCGCCATTCCATTTCATACCTTCAGCCTCGCTTTGCAGTCTCATTATTTCAACTTCAGACTTCAAGATAGGTTCATCACCGACTACCCAAATAACCTCATCAACAACACTATTTGGCTTATCTACGGCAGCAGTCTCAGTCTTTACAGAGTCTGACAGAGCAACAGGACCGCTTGCACGAAATGCACCTGCATGCAAACCCATTGCTGTAAGAACTGTTCCTGCGAGCAGGACTATTGTCTTTCCTTTATTTATTTTCATTGAAATGCTGTATTATCTTAATGCTTATTGACTGTTGAAAGAACCTTCTTATCAACAACTACTTTATACTTTTTGCGCAATGCTTCTACCCATGCGCTTCTCAAGTTCCTCCTGATAGTTGGAAACAACAAGATCGCGCACATCTTCCATCCCCTCAGGAGCCTTTATCTTCTTACCGAACACGGCATCAATAGGATATCCATTAACTGGTTTCACAGTCGTCTTCGCACCGAAAACATCACGGTCTACCAACGCATTATCCCCCTTTCGGAAGATACCTTTCTCCACACGAATACGGATAGTATTGTCAGCATTGAACTTATCACGCAGTTTCTCTGCCCACTGATTGAAAGGTACATTCCTCACACATGCCTTCACAGCCTCAACATCTTCCTTTGTTTTCACGTGATAGGCAATACCCTTAAAACGTGGTTCAGTCCACTTATATTGTTTTTTATGCTTACGGAAATAGGCTTCAAGTGCCTTTTCATCCTTGGCTGCCTTATCCCATACCTCACGGTTACTCATTTCAATCATCAGCAAACCGTCATAATACTCACGGATAAGATTCTTCATGTTTGCATCTTTCTCCTCCAAAGAAGCGAGTTTTCTGTCGAGCAGTTGATTCTGTGTGACTGTCTTGCCCTCACTCTCTACAATAGAATCGAGTTTCTGATCAATAATCTGATCACGCAAACCTTGCATCTCGATATACTGCATGATATCTGGACGAAGTGTTTCATAAGTTGGGAAACTCTCACGACCACCCATCTTAATGATATGATAACCAAAAGGAGAAAGTATAGGAGCACTTATCTCACCTGGCTTCAAAGTAAACAGAGCCTTCTCAAACTCAGGTACTGTCTGTCCTTTCTGAAGATGTAACAACTGCCCACCGTTCATGGCAGAGTTAACATCTGTGGAATATTTCTTAGCCAGTTCAGCAAAATCTGCACCACCACGAAGAGCGTTATAGAGAGAGTCTGCCAACTGCTTTGCTGCTTCTGCAGCTTCCTTATCAGCATTCTGATATAAACCGATGAGGATATGTGCGCAGTTCCACATACCACCATTAGCCTCTACCTGCTGCTGAGCTTCACGATAAAGTTTATGTCCTTCCGCCTCAACGTCAGCATCTGTGATGAAAGTTGGGCGCACCTGCTGGTTACGATAGCTGAGGAACTCCTTTTTAAAAGAGCTGAGCGTATCAAGATGCGCATCGAGTGCAGCCTGTACCTTCAGTTTGTAATTGATAAAGAGGTCGACATACTCATCCACACTCTTCTTATCAATCACACCATCAGCGTTATTCTTATTATACGAATACTCAAATTCCGAACGGCTCACCGGCTGTCCGTTAATAGTCATTATCGTTGGGTCAGTCTGCCCATATACCATTGTCGTTGAAAGCAAGAGGACTGACAGAATTACTTTGAATTTCATTATTATTCTTTTAACGCAGGGACCCTCTCCCCTGAAAAACAGGAAAGAGGGCGAATGATTTATCGTCTTTTATATTATTCTGGACGCGAATAGTTTGGTGCCTCACTGGTAATTGAAATATCATGTGGATGACTCTCCAATACACCAGCATTGGTGATGCGGGTAAACTTAGCATTATGCAAGTCTTCAATAGAAGCTGCACCACAATATCCCATACCTGAGCGAAGACCACCGACAAGCTGATAGATAACTTCCTGAACAGTTCCCTTGTAAGGAACACGACCAGCAATACCCTCTGGGACGAGTTTCTTAACATCGCCTACATCATTCTGGAAGTAACGGTCACGTGAACCATTCTTCTGCTCCATAGCCTCCAATGAGCCCATACCACGATAGCTCTTGAACTTACGCCCGTTGAAGATAATTGTGTCACCAGGTGACTCTTCTGTACCAGCAACCAATGAACCTACCATCACGCTGCTGCCACCTGCTGCCAATGCCTTAACAACATCGCCTGAGTAACGTAAACCACCATCAGCAATCAATGGCACACCAGTACCTTCCAATGCCTTACAAACATCATAAATAGCACTCAACTGTGGTACGCCAACACCTGCAACAACACGTGTTGTACAGATAGAACCAGGTCCGATACCTACCTTAACTGCATCAGCACCATTGTCGACCAAGAACTTAGCAGCCTCACCAGTTGCAATGTTACCCACAACAACATCAAGGTTAGAGAAGGCTGTCTTCACATCATGAAGTTTGCCAATCACACCGGCAGAGTGTCCGTGAGCAGTATCAATAACGATAGCATCAACACCAGCAGCAACAAGTGCCTGTGCGCGTTCCATTGTATCAGCAGTCACACCAACACCAGCAGCAACACGAAGACGACCCTTCTCGTCCTTACATGCCATAGGCTTATCCTTGGCTTTGGTAATATCTTTATAAGTAATCAAACCAACGAGACGATTCTCACGGTCGACTACTGGTAATTTCTCAATCTTATTCTCTTGCAAAATATGCGCAGCTGCAGTAAGATCAGTTTGCTGATGAGTTGTCACAAGGTTATCCTTGGTCATCACATCGTCAATAAGTTTATCCAAATGACGTTCGAAACGGAGGTCACGATTGGTAACAATACCCACGAGATGATTCTCCTCATCTACTACAGGAATACCACCGATATGGTAGTCTGCCATCATCTCAAGTGCATCCTTCACTGTACGACCCTTAAGGATAGTAACAGGATCGTAAATCATGCCATTCTCAGCTCGCTTCACAATAGCCACCTGACGTGCCTGGTCTTCGATGCTCATGTTCTTATGAATCACACCGATACCACCTTCACGCGCAATCGCAATCGCCATAGAACTCTCTGTAACGGTGTCCATAGCTGCCGTAACGAAAGGCACATTAAGATCAATGTTACGTGAAAACTTGGTTTTCAAGACTACCTCTTTAGGCAGTACTTCTGAATAAGCCGGAATTAAAAGGACGTCATCGTAGGTTAAGCCGTCCATCGTGATTTTTGTCTGCAACAAATGATGACATAATTGTATTTTTAGAAATTTATTGCATGCAAATTTAGCAATTTAAAATCAAACAGACTGGCTTTTTCCAGTTTTTCTCACACCTTATTAAAAGTATTTAATATTTATTCCTTAACATACTCCCTACTTTTCGCCAGTAACTATAAAACATCAAGTACAAATCCATACTCGCCAAAAGTCTATACATCGACAATAATCTCCTCATTATCAATCAATAATAAGCAAATATAGATTATATCAATTAGTACATAGATTTTATCTGTTGTGGTAGATTGAAAAACCCACTAACTTTGCACTCGTAAACAAGAAACAACAACTTAAAAACATATTCAAGATGAAAAGATTAGAAGTATTAGGATTAAACGAAAAGAAAGTAGAGAACGTAGTAAATGAACTTTCAGTTTTGCTGGCAGATTTTCAGGTGTTCTACAGCAACCTACGTAATTTCCACTGGAACGTAAAGGGACATGGTTTCTTTGTATTGCATAGCAAGTATGAGGAACTTTACAACGATGCAGCAGAGAAGGTTGATGAGGTAGCAGAGCGTATCCTTCAGTTGGGTAGTACACCAGAGAGTCGTTTCAGTGTATATCTGCAAACATCTGAAATCAAAGAGGCTGGCGTTGTTAGTTGCAGCAAAGAGGCTCTCGACTTGCTTCTCGATTACTACAAGACACTGATTGCTCGTGAGCGTAGAATTATCGAAGTTGCTTCTGAGGCACACGATGACACAACAGTTTCATTGGTAAGCGACTTCCTCAAGGAGCAGGAAAAGACTGTTTGGATGCTCGTTGCTGTTAGCTCACAGAGTTGCGCTGAATAATACAGAAACATTATCATATATAAGTAAGGGGCTGAGTCAATCTTGAAGACAAATCACTGTCTCAGCCTCTACCAATTATAGACATGGATAGCTGTAGTTTATGCATACAGTTGAGAATATCTTACATGAGCATAGAACTTATTAAGATTAGGAGAAAGACTGATTATCAACACAAAGTAAGCATTGATAAATAAAAAAATATAAAAATATAGTCATTCTCTATTGCTTTATAAGATACAACCGCTATCTTTGCTATTGGTATTTAAAAATTATTAACTTAAACGTATTTAAGATGAAAAAGATTAGAAGTATTAGGTTTAGACGAGAAGAAGGTACAGCACGTAGTAGTAGATTTATCACTCTTACTGGCAGATCTTCAGGTATTCTATAGCAACCTTCGTGGTTTCCACTGGGACGTAAAAGGACATGGTTTCTTTGTAATGCACAGCAAGTATGAGGAACTTTACAATGATGCAGCTGAGAAGGTTGACGAGGTTGCAGAGCGTATCCTCCAGTTGGGCAGCAATCCAGAAAGCCGTTTCAGTGCATATCTCGAAGTAGCAGAAATCAAAGAGGCTGGCGTTGTTAGCTGCAGCAAAGAGGCAGTTGACTTGCTCCTCGATTACTACAAGACACTGATTGCTCGCGAGCGTAGAATCATTGACCTTGCTACAGAGGCACACGATGATACAACCGTTTCATTGATGAATGACTTCCTTGTTGGTCAGGAAAAGACTGTTTGGATGCTCGTTGCTGTTAGCTCACAGAGTTGCGCTGAGTAATTCATTATACTATAATAAATAGCCAAGAGGCTGAATCAGAAGTGAGAATGCACATTATGTGCATCTATCAGAGGACTTTAGTAAAGGATTCGCAATACTTGCAATCCTCATTATTAGCCACTGATTACTATCTGATTCAGCCTCTTTCTTGTTTTGTTTACCTACAAGTAAAAGTTTTTTCCCCAGAACTTTCCAGTAAACACTTCTTATGTTAGTTCACTCTCTTTAGCTCACAGCATGCCTTATAATAAGCATAACGACTTTATATGCCCATCTTTAACTAACTTATTATTGCTCCGCACATATCGTGCTGACGCCCCGCACACATCGTGCTGTTGGTAAACACCATTAGTGCTGAGTGCTAAACACCTTGCAATATATTGCCGAAACGAACTCAACTTGCTACTTTTCTCCAGCGTAACTACCCTATCACCAAGGCAAATCGAAGTCCTAAAGCATTCGCAATTTGCATAAAAGTAGAAAGCTGCATATCACTGTTTCCACGCTCAATATTTGAGATATACTCTCGTTTCTTACCTATCTTATCCGCCAACTGTTGCTGCGTCATCTTCTGCTGCTTGCGCTGTTCCTTTAGCAGTTCTGCATAATAGTAAGCCTTGGCACGTGCCTCAAACTCTTCGCGTTCAGGCGATCCAAGTTCCCCATATTTCTCTGTTAAGTGCTCAGAAGAGGTACGTAACTTTGCTAACTTATTTTCATCTAACTTTATCATATCTTATTCCTCCATATAATTTTCCAACAATCTATAAGCCTTGCTTATCTCACGTTTATATTGTTTCGTATCTTTCTTTAAGAAAGAATTAAGATACAAAATCTTTGTTGCTTGCATAAAACTGGGAGCATTCACCGCAAACAGAATTGTGCGATACTCATTACTACCCAAGGAAATACGTGCTTCATAAAGATCTGTATTCTCTAAATGCTTCACATAATTCTTTTTTACGACATCTTGTGTTTTAATAATATGCTCCACATAATCGTATTTCTCTTTAGTTTTTGAATCCAAGCCTGCATAATAGGCTTCATACTCTGGCGAGTAGATGACTTCTCTTACAACTTTATCCATAAGCAAAGGTAATAAATAGATTACATATATCCAAATAAAAGGAACAAATTAATTACATTATTAAGATTTACAACAGAATTACGGTTAACAATAAGTAGATTAAAGCTCAGAGGTTTGTATTCAGGTCATAGATTAAGAAAATCTCTATTATATGCTGTAGGGACACACGAACCGTGTTTCCCTACAGATAAAGAGCTATACACTCATTAATAATGATGTATTGTATTAGTTAGCCATCTCTGACAAGAACTTAATGCGTACAAGCCGAATTTCTTCTTCGCTATAGTCGCTATCTAATTCTTCCATTGCTGCATCGAGACTATCTGTCTCGCTATCCATAAAGTAGTCGTAGATATCATCTATCTGGTCCTCATCATACACATCCTCAAGGAAGTAGTCTATATTGAGTTTTGTTCCACTATAGACAATCTCTTCGATCTTTGTCAGTAGGTCATCAAAATCAAGTCCCTCTGCTGTGGCAATATCATCAAGCGGTAACTTTCGATCGATACTCTGAATTATCTTTACCTTCTGCATAGACTTTTTTGCAACTGTTCTAACGCGTAGTTCTTCTGGTCGCTCAATGTTATTCTCTTCGCAATGTTGCTTTATCAACTCACAAAACTCTTTACCATAACGCTTTGCCTTACCTGCACCAACGCCTTGGATATTTTGTAATTCTTGTTCATTGATAGGATACATCATTGCCATCTGCTCCAAAGAAACATCTTGGAAAATAACATAAGGAGGAATCTCTAACTTGTGTGCTATCTTCTTACGAAGGTTCTTCAGCATGGAGAAGAGTTCTGGATCGAGGACCGCTGTACCCATCATTGGCTCATCATCCTCGTCCTCCTCCTTAAATTCGGTATCCATGACTATCATGAATGACTCTGGCGACTTCAAGAAACGTTTACCAGCAGCAGTCAGCTTTAGCAAACCGTAGTTCTCTACATCCTTCTTTAAGATAACCTGCTAAGAGTGCTTGACGTACGACTGGGTTCCAAATCTTTGGATTCTCGTCTTCACCCTCTCCAAATTCGTCTAACTCATCATGCTTATGATCTTTCTGATCGTCAGTAGCTCTGCCGCGTACAAAGTCGATAACATACTCTTGGCGGAAATTCTCCTTCAATGTTTTCACTGCTTGGAGAATAATAAGAAGTTGCTTCTGTGCTTCAATCTTCGTCTTTGGATGAAGACAGTTATCGCACATAGCACAGTTACACTTTGGATAATCCTCACCAAAGTAATGTAGCAACATCTTTCTACGGCAGACAGATGACTCTGCGTAAGCTTCAGTCTCTTGTAACAACTGACGACCGATATCTTGTTCTGCAACAGGCTTCCCCTCCATAAACTTCTCCAGTTTATTAAGGTCTTTCTTAGAATAGAACACAACACAGATACCTTCCTCGCCATCACGCCCTGCTCGTCCTGTTTCTTGATAATAGCCTTCAAGACTCTTCGGGATATCATAGTGGATAACAAAACGTACATCTGGCTTATCAATACCCATACCAAAAGCTATGGTTGCCACAATAATATCCAACTCTTCCATGAGGAAGTCGTCCTGTGTCTTAGAGCGTGTCTCAGAATCAAGTCCCGCATGATAAGGAGCTGCCTTGATATCATTAGCTTGCAAGATAGCCGCCAACTCCTCCACCTTCTTACGCGAAAGACAATAGATAATACCACTCTTACCAGTATGTTGTTTGATAAACTTGATAATCTGCTTATTCGTATCGTCATCACTCTTCTTTGGACGTACCTCATAATAAAGATTCGGACGATTGAAAGAGCTTTTGAACTCGGCACAATCCTCAATACCTAAGCTACGTACAATGTCCGTACGCACCTTATCGGTAGCCGTTGCTGTGAGTGCAATAACAGGAGCAGTGCCAATCGTTTCGATAGCACAACGAATCTTACGATACTCTGGTCGGAAATCATGTCCCCACTCCGAGATACAGTGTGCCTCATCAATGGCGTAGAAACTAATCTTCACTGACTTCAAGAACTCCATATTCTCTTCCTTGTTCAAGGACTCTGGAGCAACGTAGAGCAGTTTTTGTACGACCAGAAACGATGTCTGCACGTACCTGATCGATTTCAGCTTTCTTCAAAGAAGAGTTGAGATAATGTGCTACACCATCCTCCTCGCTGATTCCATTGATGACGTCCACTTGGTTTCTTCATCAATGCAATGAGCGGAGAAACGACAATCGCTGTTCCCTCCATAATCAATGAAGGGAGTTGATAGCAAAGACTCTTTCCACCACCGGTAGGCATCAGTACGAAAGTATCGTGTCCGTCAAGAAGATTACGGATAATAGCCTCCTGGTCGCCTTTGAATTTATCAAAGCCAAAATAGTGTTTTAGTTTTTCGGTAAGATTGACTTCTTGTGTCATGTTAATAGCTGGGTATATTCCGATTCTTTACGGTTTCTGTAGAAATTACACAGCCTACTGACGCAAAGGATTCCTCACATCAGTAGGCTGTATATATAGGTTTTATGAGACTGTATTCGATTTCTGAATATGAGCCTTATCAAGTTGTTGACGAACATATTCTTCCGTCACCTCAAATGACTTTATGCGTCGTGAAGGTACGTCGAACATAGCATCCATCATCACAGCCTCAACGATTGAACGCAATCCACGGGCTCCAAGCTTATACTCTACACCCTTGTCTACGATGTAATCAAGTGCTGCTTCGGTGAAAGTCAACTCAATGCCATCCATCTTGAACAACTTTATATACTGCTTCACGATAGAGTTCTTCGGCTCAACAAGAATCTTACGCAATGCCTCGCGGTCAAGCGGATTAAGATAGGTAAGCACTGGCAAACGTCCAATAATCTCAGGAATAAGACCGAATGACTTCAAGTCTTGAGGAAGAACATACTTCATCAAGTCGTTCTTATCTATCTTTGCAACGTTCTGCACAGAGTTGTAACCAACTGTGTGTGTATTCATTCGCTGTGCTATCTTACGCTCAATACCATCGAATGCACCGCCACAGATGAAGAGGATATTGCGAGTATCAACGTGAATGTAATCTTGATCAGGATGCTTACGACCACCCTTTGGCGGTACGTTAACCATTGTTCCCTCCAAGAGTTTCAGTAAACCCTGCTGTACACCCTCACCGCTTACATCACGAGTAATGCTTGGATTATCACTCTTACGCGCAATCTTATCAATCTCGTCGATAAAGACAATACCACGCTCAGCTGCTGCAACGTCATAATTAGCAACCTGCAAAAGACGTGAGAGAATACTCTCCACATCCTCTCCTACATATCCAGCTTCTGTGAATACGGTTGCATCAACAATCGTGAAAGGCACATCAAGGAGTTTAGCTATGGTGCGAGCAAGCAATGTCTTACCCGTACCTGTAGAACCAACCATGATGATATTGCTCTTCTCAATCTCTACACCATCATCATCCTTTGGCTGTTGTAAACGCTTATAATGGTTATAAACAGCCACAGCAAGATAGCGTTTCGCCTCATCCTGACCAATGATATATTCATCAAGATACTGCTTGATTTCCTTTGGTTTAGGAACCTTCTTGAGTTTGAAAGCCTCACCATCGCCATTCTGTTCCTGTGCCAATGCACCAGTTTGCATGACGATATTATAAGCCTGCTGTGCACATTCCTCACAGATATAGCCGTTCAAGCCTGTGATAAGGAGTTTTACTTCCTTCTCACCCCGACCACAAACTACATTTCTTTTGGGGCATTATTATCCTTTACTTTACTTCTTCTGAAGCGTTATTTACTGGTTTTCTCATCAAAACCTCATCAATCATACCGTACTCCTTAGCCTCTTCTGAAGTCATCCAGTAGTTACGGTCACTATCATTCCAAACCTTTTCGAATGGTTGATGAGAATGTTCGCTGATGATGTTATAGAGTTCTTTCTTGAACTTCTGAATCTCGCGTGCCTCAATCTCAATGTCAGATGCCTGACCCTGTACTCCACCCAATGGCTGGTGAATCATCACCCGACTATGTTTCAAGGCAGAACGCTTGCCCTCCTTACCCGCAACGAGCAATACGGCAGCCATAGATGCAGCCATACCTGTACAGAGTGTAGCAACATCACTGGAGATAAATTGCATGGTATCATAGATACCTAAGCCCGCAGTAACGCTTCCACCAGGAGAGTTAATATAAATAGATATATCCTACCTGGGTCAACAGAGTCCAAGTAAAAGCAACTGTGCCTGAATTGTATTGGCTGAATAGTCATCTACCTGAGTCCCGAGGAAGATAATTCTCTCCATCATCAGACGTGAGAAGACATCCATCTGAGTCACATTCAACTGACGCTCCTCAAGGATATATGGGTTAAGATACTGCGCCTGTGCTCTCATCACGTCATCAAGCACCATACCATTCATCCCAAGATGCCCTGTAGCATACGCTTCTAAAAATCGTTCATTATTTTCCTTTCTTATAATTTATATATGACAAAAAAATAGAGGTTATCGACCTCCCTTATCATTGTCATCTATACAAACACCATGCCACTCAGTGCGACACTTGCCTGCATATCTAAAGCAAAGATAAGCAAAAATCGATAACCTCTATATATAAAGGAAGATTTTTTTCTAAAAAATATTACTCAGCTTACAAGTTTGTTGAATTCCTCAAGACTTACTGTCTTAACGTTCAATTTAACAACCTCCTTGATAGCCTCAGCAAGCTTTACGATCGAGAGCTGCCTCAACGAATGAATCTACATTCTCACGCTTCTTCAGCATCTCATCAGCATAACCATTCAAGTAATCCTCTGGTACGTTGGTCATACCATACTGAGCAAACTGTGCACGTGCCATCTGGCGAGCGCTCTCACGAACATCATTGTCATCAACTTTGATGTTGTGATCCTTAGCCAACTGCTCCTTAATCAAGTGCCATGTCAACTCCTTGATGCTCTGTGCATAGTTCTTCTCTACGAACTCCTCACCCTTATCTGGGTTGTTTGCCAACATGATGCGCTTTAAGATAGCGTCTGGATAAGTCAAATCGCCTACCTTCTTCTCGCAGTAAGCGCGGAGATCCTGAATGAACTTGTAGTTAGAATCGCCCTTCAACTGCTCTGTCAAACCATCAGCGATAGCCTTACGGAAAGCTGCCTCATCCTTGATATCAGCATCCTCACCATAAACACTCTTCCAAAGCTCTGCATTATTCTCAGCCTTAACGAAGCGTGAAATCTCTGTAATCTGATAAGAGAAGTTACCCTTGTGCTCAGCAACCTCCTCTTTCTTAATCTTCAAGAGTGAGAAACCTCGATATCGTTATCAGGATAAGCTGCTGTTGGGTTAAAGATAATGATATCACCAAGCTTAGCACCATCGAAGAGCTTCTTCTGATCCTCAACCTTGATATACTGTGGCATCAATGATGCACCCTCAACGGTAATACCACCCTCGAGTGTATTTCCATTCTCATCCAACTCACGGAGGTCACCCTTCAACAAGTCACGCTGCTCAGGATCGAATGTTTCAGCCTGCTCATAGTGACCAGAACGGCTCTGGAACATCTCAACCTGCTGATCAATCAACTTATCATCAACAGCAATCTCGTAGTAGTCAATCTTGTTCTTGCCATTCAGTTCAATCTTGAATTCTGGAGCAACAGCAATATCAAACTTGAACTCGTAAGGAGCTGGTTTCTCCAAGTCTACTGCCTCTTGAGACTCAGAACCCATTGGCTGACCCAACATCTGAATCTTGTTATCAGCGATATATTTCTGGAGGCTCTCACCAAGAATCTTATTGATAGCATCCATCTTTACCTGTGGACCATACTGACGCTTAATCAGACCTACAGGCACCTGACCCTGACGGAAACCAGGAACGTTGGCACGCTTGCGATAATCCTTGAGAGTTTTCTCTACCTCATCCTTGTAATCAGCTTCCTCAACAGTGATGGTCATCAAGCCATTCACTTTGTCAGGGATTCTCAAATGAAATTTTCATCTTTGATGTTATATATTTATGTTTATTATTATTTATCAAAAGTATAAGTTCACAAGAGGGCGCAATTACCCCTTATAGACTTTGAAGTGCAAAGATACTTAAAAAATCGCATAACCTTATAATATATAAGTGGAAATTTGTTTTTTTAACCAAGATAATTGGCTATGGAAGGCTGTAATTGGGTTTATTTTTTTCAATCAACAAAGCTGCTTACAGCCAACTCTTTTATAGTGTTTTACCGTAAGCAGCTTTTTATTTTTGCACTTACCCTTTATATCTGAAAAAGCTCCTTTCTCGAATTATTTTCATGAAAAATAAATATTTATGGTCGTGAAGAAAAATATTTCTTTTCATGAAAAAAAATATTTTTCTTCATGAAAATAATTCGTAACTTACTTACTCTTGCATAAACAAAGGCGCAAAGAATACTTTATCTTTGCGCCTTTCTGACGGCTAATATAGCCTATCTAAAAGAGAGGATATATTCCTCTTATAAACCATTCGCCTCTTCCTGCGCACGTTTACGCTGATCGAGCAACTGGAAGTCTTTCTTCTGAAGAACGAAATCTGTACCGAGGTATTTCTCCTTCACAATCTTATTGGCTGCCAACTCCTCTGGAGTACCCTTGAAGAGGATGCGTCCCTCAAAAAGAAGATAGGCGCGATCGGTAATATTCAACGTCTCATGTACATTGTGATCGGTAATAAGAATACCAATATTACGGAACTTCAAACGCCAAACAATGTGCTGAATATCCTCTACAGCAATAGGGTCTACGCCTGCAAAAGGCTCATCAAGCATGATAAACTTTGGATCGATAGCCAAACAACGAGCAATCTCACAACGACGACGCTCACCACCAGAAAGACGGTCTCCAAGATTCTTACGTACCTTCTCCAATCGGAATTCGCGAATCAGACTCTCCATCTTATCAATGCGCTCCTGCTTTGACAGCTTTGTCATCTCCAAGACACTCATAATATTATCTTCCACACTCATCTTACGGAAGACACTCGCCTCCTGTGGAAGATAGCCAATACCTGCACGAGCACGCTTATAAACAGGGAAGTTGGTAATTTCCTGATCGTCAATATATACATGTCCCTCATTAGGAACCACCAATCCCGTTGTCATATAAAATGACGTAGTTTTTCCCGCACCATTTGGTCCGAGTAATCCCACAATCTCACCCTGCTTCACATTGATGCTCACACCATTGGCAACAGTACGCTTTCCGTATCGCTTCACCAGTTTATCTGTACGAAGAATACTTCCCTCGCCTTCTGGGCGCACAACAATATTATCTGATTCTGACATAGTTTTCTCTTTTAAGCTATCGCTGCAAAATTACGAAATAAAAAGCAGATAGCAATCATAAAGACGTGAAAAGAAACAAAAGAACAATACAGATAAATGTATAGCTACGTGTGTACGCTTCTATTAAAAGACATTCTCACGAAGGTTCTCTGCCCTGTTTACTTGGTGGCCATTCCCTATTCTTCGCCAGAAGTATATCTTAACAGCTCCTGCTCGAATGCCGTCGTCCACACTTCATTACTAAGTGCTGCCGATATTGAATTAAGGGCTTGACACTGCTCTCGCGAGATAGTCCTGCGTTCGTGATGATATGCCCATGGAGCCAACATAAGGAGTCGCCCTTCACAACAAGCATCAAAGTACTTCCCAGGCGGTTTATAGAGAGGCGGAAAACCGTTTTCTAATAAGACGATGAGTGGGAGTTTCTCCTCCAATGCGGCACGTGCTATTTCTTTTTCTCCAGCCGATATACAGGGGCTAACAAGTACTCCTCCCTCTCGTCCTCGTGCAAGGAAGTATTCCTTTTGTAAGGCTATAAGGCGCAGATTCTCTGGTGTCTTATTATTATGACAACGCACCTGTAGTCTTATTGGGTGCTCCAGTAACCACTGATTTCCTATAGCAGAGAAAGTTCTTTCACCCACCTTCAAACTATTCACGACACGAAAGAGTTGCGGATTATCCCGCTTCATCGCCAGCCGTCGTGGGTTATCAGCAATATATCTGAACATATTCTCCAGCTGTCCCTTCCCCCTTAGCACGCTGTCATGATAGCCCGGCGCAAAGAGCATGCCATGCTCTGGGTGCTTACAGCCTCGCTGTTTCGCCCCTTCTCCGCATCGTCCATTCTGTCCTTGCTTCTGAGGCATTGTCTCAGAACTCCCCAACACCAACCGCCGATACGCCCGATTACAGCCTACCTTGAACCCATTAATAACCTTCCCCAGGTGTACAGCCATCTCATGCGTCACAAAGAGGATGCCGTGTATATGATCTGGCATAACCTGAAAGGCAAGCACACTCACCTCTGGATAATGCTTAGGAATCTCTCTCCAACAACGCTCAACCTCACTCCCCAGCTCTGTTGGCTCAACATAGGCGGATGCTACAGCTGCTGTCCTTCGCATAAGCCTCCCCAACAATGGCTGCCTTCCTTCCGTACAGAGCGTTATCATGTAGATACACCGCCCTTGATAGTCATGCCCTTTAAGCCTCCGTAGCAGCGACGCCACACGCTCACGACGCCAACCTACCCCTTCCACATATATTGCAGGATTACTTTTCATAGCTTTCAACTCATAGTTTGTCACGCACAAAGATACAAATATAATCCTAAAAGAGCTATACAACAGTGGCAAAGATACTATTTACAAAAAGCGAAAGTAGCCTTCATGACTATTAAATAATGTCTTTCTTTTCTCTTTCTGTGATATTTTGGTTAAATTTGCATTTTGAACATCAAATAGAAAGAACATGCTTTTATTCAAATGGCTGACAACATTCGGTAATTATCTTATATTAATGGGACGATCATTCAGTCGTCCTGAACGAATGAGAATGTTCCTAAGCGATATGTTAAAGAGATGTCCCAGTTGGGTGTCGACTCAATCGGTATCGTATTACTCATCTCTTTCTTTATTGGAGCAGTTATATGTATACAGATTAAACTTAACGTGCAGAGCCCTTGGATGCCACATTGGGTGTCGGGTTATGTGACGAGAGAGATCATGCTTTTGGAGTTCTCCAGCAGTATCATGTGTCTGATTCTATCAGGTAAGGTTGGGTCAAACATTGCTTCAGAGTTAGGAACCATGCGTGTGACACAGCAGATAGATGCCTTAGAGATTATGGGTATCAACTCTGCCAGCTACCTCATCTTACCAAAGATTATGGGACTCATCACAATCATGCCATTCCTTGTTATCTTTTCTGCAGCAACAGGTATCATTGGAGCATACGCCACAGCCTACCTTGCACATATCATCACACCAGTAGATTTGACTGCTGGTTTGCAACATGATTTCAATCCGTGGTTTATGTGGATGAGTATCATCAAGGGATTCTTCTTTGCCTTTATCATTTCAAGTGTATCGTCTTATATGGGCTACACGGTGAAGGGTGGAAGTGTTGAAGTCGGTAAAGCATCTACAGATGCTGTAGTCTGCTCAAGCGTACTGATTCTCTTCAGTGACGTTTTCCTCACACAGATGTTGAGTTAAACCTCCCCCAACCCCTCCAAAGGAGGGGAGATTAGAGAGAATAAATCAACTCCTGAAAGTTAATACTAACTAATTAATAAGCCCATCTTCCCCCACAAGTAAGCAGATTGGGCTCCCCTCCCTTCGGAGGGGTCGGGGGAGGCTCTATGATTGAAGTAAAACATCTATTCAAATCATTCGGCGACAAGGAAGTGCTGAAGGATATAAACATCGTTTTTGAAGACGGAAAAACAAACCTCATCATCGGACAGAGTGGTGCTGGTAAAACCGTTCTCATGCGTTCGCTCACCGGACTGCTTGACCCAACTAAGGGTGAAGTACTTTATGACGGACGTAACTTTGTCAACATGTCAAAGAAAGACCAGATTCTCATGCGTCGTGAGATGGGTATGATTTTCCAAGGTGCTGCCCTCTTTGACTCGCTCACTGTACTGGAGAATGTTCGTTTCCCATTGGACATGTTTTCGGACATGACTGCTCAGGAACGTGACAAAAGAGCTATGGAATGTCTTGATCGTGTGAACCTGACTGGAGCTGAACAGAAGTTTCCTGGTGAGATTTCGGGTGGTATGCAAAAGCGTGTAGCTATTGCTCGCGCCATCGTTATGAACCCGAAGTATCTTTTCTGCGATGAGCCAAATTCTGGTCTTGACCCTAAGACATCACTGGTCATAGACGAACTTCTAACGAGTATCACGCGTGAGTTCAATATGACTACCATCATCAACACTCATGATATGAACTCCGTCTTGGGTATTGGTGAGAATATCGTTTTCATTGCAGATGGTAGAAAAGAATGGCAAGGCGACAAAGAGACAGTCATCACTTCACATAACCAGAAACTTAACGACCTCGTCTTTGCTTCTGACCTCTTTAAGAAAGTCAAGAGCATAGAAGAAAACAAGACTACATTATAAGGAAACTCAGCAACTTATCAGTTCTGAAATATACAGAAAAAAGCCCTTATCCTTCCTGCCAAACAGGGGGATAAGGGCTTATCGATTTCTGTTGTTGTCCGATAAAGCCAACCGCAAACCAATCATTTGAGCCTGAACAGGTTTTGTTTTATTGTCGAGCAGATTGTCTGTCTTTGTAACGAAGGCGTATCAGCTACGTAAAGTTAGAAGGACAAGAGGAGACCATACCCATACATAGATAGGGTTTTGAAAAATCATTACATAATTTCGAATAAATCATCTGCAAACAAAGGAAAAACATATGTAAAAAGCAAGTTTACAACCAGCAGTAAATCAATTAGTTACAAAGTCGTGCGAAAAAGGTGCTTTATTGGACTTCAATTAAGCCTTAATTGAGCTTCAATTAACGCCCTTTTGAACCGCAATTAAGCCTTAATTGAAGTGCAAGAGAGCGTAGATTGAAAATGAAGGAAAGAAAAAACAGGACAAAAAAGATTCTCCCATAAGACCGACACAGACGCAAAGTCCCACATACTTAGAAAGAATCGGGTTCACAATTCTGTCAACAAAAGCAAATGGAAAGATTACCATTTTCATTCATCTTAGTTTGCTTTATTCTTCACAGCCACATCATACTCCTCATAAACCTTGTCACATAGTGCTTCAAAACCAGGGAGACTAAAATAATGCCGGCTATCAATATAGTTGCGGAAAGAATCGTTGTAATAGAGCTCGTGCCCAGAGAGAAGTATCCTCTCGGTCATACTTCTTACTGAACTTATAGAGATAATAACAAAGATAGGCTGCAACCTTATAGCGTTCTTCCTTCGTAAATTCAGTCATCCACATAGGAAGTTTTTGCTCCTCTATATTCAACAGATAGTCTATATAATCATTGAAGAGCCTTATCCACTCCATATTTTCTTCTGTTGCAGGTAGTTTCAAGATGCTTTTCAAAAGTCCTTTTCTGATTTCAACTTTTGCGTGCTTCGCCTTTCGTTTACTGGCTAAAGTATTGTCAAGAATCCAAGGGTCATTAACGTCAGTATATTCTTTCAACATGTTAGCCATTACTAACTTATTTATTTCTTCGTTCTTGTCATATCCATACTCACGCAGCAGGTCTATAAGAAACGCAGCTTCGTTCTTCTTCAACCATTCAAGAGCGTCTTTACTATCATAGAAGATAAAATTGTTTTCGTTGAAAAATATGCTATCATTGAAGTTAAAATAGAGTTTTCCACGTTTTATTACTTTCCTGTGATTTTTACCTATGGCATCATCAGGCAGTCCCTCTATCTTTACCGCACTGTCAATTGTGGGGGAAGTAATGATGTAATTGTAGTTTGGCACATAGACAAGTCTGTTCCAGAAATACTCTTGTTCGCCGAAACTGTCACCACCCATCGACTTTTCCTGCTTAGCCCGTTCTGTTGCACTACCATTCTTAAAGATGTACGTTCTGAAAGCCTCTCGTCAATTGAATATCATTACTTTGGTTTACATCAACTCCAAAATATTTCAGAATGGCTTCTCTGGCCCTCTCGTTATCAACGGGTTTATAGCCCTTGCGACGGATTGCTTCATCAATCAGTTCGACAGCAATATCAGTGTATTCCACTTGAGCCTTCTGCGGAAAAGAAAGGATTCCTCCATCCGACACTTTTGTCAAGTCCAGATAATAGGCTCTGATCTGCTTATCATACTGACTTAGCAGGTCTTTCTTGACCGCAACAACCGTATCAGCAGTATTCTCCTGCTGCGGAACCTTACGCTGATTATCACAGCTGCTTCCCAAGACCATGAGCAGCAGCGTCAAAAGGAGATACTTGCTTTGTTTCATCTTTTTCATTCTCTACTTCAAGAAATCCGTCCGACAATAAGACCCAGCTCAGGCGAAAGAATCTAAGAGTAAACCGACTTTCTATCGCCAGGACTACCCGTAATCTCCATTAGTACAAACAGCCTTAAAGGTAAACATGCCATTATCCACACAATGCCTATCTCATCATCCACACTCCGTGCTTCTTTAGCATTGGTACAACAACCTGCTCCGTTGTCTTGTCGCCATAATGAAACAACAGAAAGGCACTGGCTGTACTATCCTTTTCAGAGAAAACAGATGAAGCCAATGACACAGAATCAATCCCTTCATGCTCTTTCTTCTGCTGCTCGATAAACTGACGGAGGTTTGTTAAGAGTTGCTTTCGATAACTATCAGGTAACTTCTCTGAACGATTCTCACCTCCTAAAAAAGTTTCATACTGACCTTTCAATAGTTGTTCGTAGTAGAGTTTGGCTGCACGACCAGCCAACTCTCCTTGGTCTACCTCTTTTTTCTTACTGCAAGCCATCAATAAAAATGGCAAAGCAAAAAGAAAAGGGAAACATTATTCTCTTCATAGGCAACACCTCCTACGACTACTTCTGACGAATGAATATATTAATTGGACAGCCATGCAGGTTCCAGTTCTCACGTATCTTGTTCTCCAAGAAACGACGATACTGCTCCTTAACATACTGTGGCAGGTTCGCATAGAACACGAAAGAAGGAATCTGTGTATTTGGAAGCTGTGAGCAATACTTAATCTTGATATACTTACCCTTCACTGACTGTGGTGGCGTTGCCTCAATGATAGGAAGCATCACCTCATTCAACTTCGTTGTACCAATATGCATTGTGCGGTTCTGATATACCTCTTTCGCTGTTTCCAAAACCTTAAAAATACGCTGCTTTGTTAGTGCTGAAGCAAAGATGATTGGGAAGTCAACGAACGGAGCCATACGCTTACGAATAGCATTCTCGAAGGGTATCAATAACCTTTTGGTTCTTATCTTCAACCAAATCCCACTTATTCACAACGACAACAAGACTCTTATTATTACGCTGTATGAGCTGGAAGATATTCATATCCTGCGCCTCAATACCACGTGTTGCATCCAACATCAGAATACAAACATCAGAGTTCTCAATGCTTCGGATAGAACGCATAACGCTATAGAACTCCAAGTCTTCACTCACCTTGTTCTTACGACGGATACCGGCAGTATCAACAAGATAGAAATCAAAACCAAACTTCGTATAGCGAGTATAGATACTATCGCGCGTTGTACCAGCAATCTCGGTCACAATATTACGATCCTCACCAATGAAGGCATTGATAATACTTGACTTACCAGCATTAGGACGACCTACGACAGCAAAGCGAGGGATATCCTGATCAACTGCTTCCTCTGGCACATCCTTCAAGTTCTCAAGCAGAATATCAAGCAAGTCACCTGTTCCACCACCAGTAGCAGCACTAATACAGATAGGCTCTCCCAAACCGAGTTTATAAAACTCTGCTGCCTGATAATACTCACCGCTGTTGTCAACCTTATTCGCGACAAGGAGTACAGGGAGCTTAGTGCGACGAAGAATCAACGCTACATCCTCATCCCAGTCGGTGATACCCGTTTCAGTATCAACAACAAAGAGGACGAGATCAGCTTCTTCCGTTGCCACAAGCACCTGCTTGCGAATTGCATCTTCAAAAATATCGTCTGATTTAACAACCCATCCACCAGTGTCAACAATAGAAAATTCGCGTCCGTTCCACTGACACTTACCATACTGACGGTCGCGTGTTGTACCAGCAGTATCGCTCACAATCGCATGACGTGTCTGAGTTAATCGATTGAAAAGTGTGGACTTACCTACGTTTGGGCGTCCCACAATAGCTACTAAATTTGCCATTAATATTGGTCTTTTCCCTCCTCATAATTCAGTGCTAACACTGTTGAAAGATTATGAAAAGGCGCCGGATGTGGTCAGGCATCCGATGAATATTTGCCGAGGATGACCATTCCCCAGCCCTCGCATTGTGCGAGAGTGTGCCCTACTAAGCAGTCAGGGCGATTTATTTTCTTATTATCAAGGAAGCTATTAGCTTTGTATTAGCCCAATGAGCCTTATTAGCCTTATCAGCCCAATAAGGCTACTAAAATCTCTCCCCAGCCTATCCCGTTAGGCTCTCCCCTCCTTCGGAGGGGCTGGGGGAGGTCCCCCTTACTCTGGACTATAGCCAAAGTGTTTCAATTCTTTCTGTGAGTTGCGCCAGTCCTTATCCACTTTCACGAGAGTCTCAAGAATATCTTCTTATCGAAGAAACGTTCCAAGCTCTTACGTGCTTCGGTAGACACCTTCTTAAGTGCCATACCCTGATGGCCAATAATAATTCCTTTCTGGCTGCTACGTTCCACATAAATGATAGCACTGATGTGAATCTGGCGGTCATCTTCCTTGAAACATTCAATAACAACCTCAACAGAATAAGGGATTTCCTTATCATAATAGCGCAGAATCTTCTCACGAATAATCTCTGATACGAAGAACTTAGCTGGCTTATCTGTCAACTGGTCTTTATCAAAGAATGCCGGACTCTCTGGTAACAGTTCGTGAACACGCTTCAAAAGAATGTCTACACCAAACTTATTCTTAGCAGAAATAGGGAGTATCTCTGCATTAGGCAACAATCCATGCCACTTTGTTACGAGATTACCAAGTGTCTTCTGGTCGCTCTCATCAATCTTATTAATAAGAAGGATGACAGGGAATTGACATCTTAGAAACGCTTCTCCAAGAAGTCCATATTCTTCTCTGGATCTTCAACAACGTCTGTTACATAAAGTAAGATATCGGCATCTGCCAAAGCTGACTCAGAGAACTGGAGCATCATCTCCTGCATCTTATAGTTTGGTTTCAGCACACCCGGTGTATCTGAAAATACTATCTGGGTGTCCTCTGTGTTGACAATTCCCATAATACGATGGCGCGTTGTTTGTGCCTTAAACGTGGCAATACTGAGCTTCTCACCGACGAGTTGATTCATCAGCGTACTCTTTCCGACATTCGGATTACCAACGATATTTACAAATCCAGCTTTATGCATATAATCTATTCACCCACTATTTTCCTTTACAGGAAGAATGTTTGAAAAAGTTCTGTTATAATTATAAGAGGAGAAAGGGGAGGTAGAAAAGTCCTACCATGCCACTCTCCTAATCCCTTTAACGAAAAAACGCACCTATCTTATAAGAAAAGAAAGATGCGCTTTTTTATATGATAACATAAAGTCTTTATTTCTTAACCGCAGCAGCGTCACCGTCATAAGCCCACTTAAAGTAAGATGCGCCATTAACGAAACCTGCACCAAAGCCGGTGAAAATGATATTATCACCCTTCTTCAGCTGTGACTCAAAATCCCAAAGAACAAGTGGCATACAAGCAGCACTGGTATTACCATAACGCTGAATGTTAACAATACTCTTCTCCATTGGAACTCCAATGCGTTTTGCAACAGCCTCGATGATACGAAGATTTGCCTGATGACAAACTACGTAATCAACATCATCTTGGGTCAAGCCATTGCGCTCCAAAAAGTGTAGCTGAGTCGTCACCCATCGCTGTAACAGCATAACGGAAGACGGTGCGTCCCTCTTGGTAAGTGTAATGCAAACGATGATCAATTGTAAAGCTTGAAGAAGGACATACAGAACCACCTGCCTTGATATGGAGGAATGGAAGTCCCTTACCGTCTGTGCGATGATAAGAATCTATCATACCAACGCCTTCCTCGGTTGTACCCTCTAACATCACAGCACCTGCACCATCACCGAAAAGTGGACAAGTTGCACGATCACGATAATCAGTAATAGCTGACATCTTATCAGCACCGATAACAATGATACGCTTGTGACGACCACTTTGGATCATATTGCAGGCAACATCGAGTGCATACATGAAACCACAACATGCAGCAGCTAAGTCAAATGCGAAGGCATTCTTCAATCCTAACTTTCCTAATACGATAGAAGCTGTTGAAGGATGCGGATAGTCAGGAGTCGATGTAGCAACAACAACAGCATCAATACTGTCTGGATCAGCACCTGTCTTTGTCATCAGGAGCTTTGCTGCCTTGCGGGCCATATAGGATGTACCGAGTCCCTCTTCGGTGAGGATTCGGCGTTCCTTGATACCTGTACGAGTGGTAATCCACTCATCGTTAGTATCAACCATGCGAGACAATTCCTCATTGTTGAGGACATAGTCTGGCACGTAACCAGCGACACCTGTTATAATCGCATTAATCTTACTCATGCTTACTCAGCTGTTTCCTTTACGACAGCAACCTTACCACGATAGTTACCACAAGTTGGGCAAACTGTGTGATAAACATAATAAGAACCACAGTTAGGGGCATAAAAGCCAATGTAGGAGCTACTGCCTTATCATGAGTTCTTCTCTTGAGTGTACGAGTCTTTGACTGTCTTCTTTTGGATGTGCCATAATTCTTTAAACGTTTAATATTTTATTTTTCAATTTTAATAGAGCTTCCCAGCGCGGATCCATCGCCTGCTCGTCTTCCTCACCGCTGGGCGGCAGAATACTCCTCAAGAGCTCGTACCATAGCAGGGTTGCATTTTCCAGGTGCATGCACATGCTTGATAGGGATTGCGAGAGCTATGAATTCGTAGAGGTACCATGCAACATCGAGTATTCCTTCGTCCTCGGCCACCGTCACAAGGTCGTCCTCTTCTGAGTTTTCTTTTCCTAACTTAACTTCGAGACGTTGTGTTGTCTCTATTGGCTGCTCTACTGGGTCGAGACATATCATCACGGTACCATTACCGTACCTGCCTCATGGAAATCAAGGGTAAAGAAATCATCTCCTGTGCGCACAATATCAAGAGATACATGCACACGTCCTTGACTCACTTCAGGAGCGTCAACTGCCTTAAAGTAAGCGTCATCCAGGTCGAACTCAAGGTGATTTACACCTTCTTCCAGACCCTTCAAATCTATTTTAAGGGTTTCTAAGTCCATAATTGGGTTGCAAAGTTACGAATATTTTTCTGATTATAAGCAAATTATAAGTAAAAAAAGTAAGGACATCCCTTTGTTAGATGATTTATGTTCTATTTCTTCTACATAATATGAAATGGGGTCTTGCATTGCACTATCATTAGAAAAATTAAGGCATTTTCTTAATATGTCGAGTATATAAACAACTTTTTATTTTCAACTCATCTAATGCTCAATTAGTAATAAAATTAGAAATATGTAATTGTAAAGTCTAATTATTTTGCACGTAAATAAATATTTTTCATGAAGGAAAATATTTATTTTCATGAAGAAAATAATTATTCTCATGAAAAAGAAATCCATCATATTGACGCTTCACGCTTTTACGAAGTTCTATGCGAAAAAGTTGTCCCTTCCCTACTTCCGAGCTTTTCACATATATCTTACCATGATGATATTCCTCAACAATACGCTTAGCAAGACTCAAACCTAATCCCCAGCCTCGTTCCTTAGTAGTAAAACCTGGACGAAATACGTTTCTTATGTCTTTCTTTTTAATGCCCTTTCCTGTATCGCTGACCTCAACAATAGCACGCTTGTCTGTTTCTTCTATACGAAGTGTAATACTACCTATCTTTCCTCCCATCGCATCAACAGCATTCTTACAGAGGTTCTCAATCACCCACTCAAAGAGTGAGGCATTCATATTAATGATTATATCATCTGTTGGCAACTCCGTCTTCATCTCTATCTTCTTTGATGTACGACGGTCCATATAATCGACAACATGATTGAGAACTTCATTAAGACTGGATGGTACTGGCTCTGGAACGGAACCAATCTTTGAGAAGCGATCAGCAATAAGCTGTAAACGTTTCACGTCTTTATCCATTTCTGGTAGAAGTTCATCGTCGGGATATGTTTCCTTCAAAATTGTTGTCCATGCCATAAGCGAGGAGATAGGAGTACCTAACTGGTGTGCCGTTTCCTTACTTAATCCAACCCATACTTTGTTTTGTTCTGCACGCTTTGATGTCAATAAGGCAAAAATAGCTACAATAACAAATAGCATAACAACACCTAATTGTACATAGGGATAAAGCGCAATACGCTTTAACATCAATGAATCATCATAGCATACATCTATATAATCGTTATAATTCTTACTCAAAGAGATACGAATAACCTGACCTGAGGCTTTCAGCTGTTGACCCAAAGAAGTTACGTAATTAACGCTATCCTTTGCATTACGAGCTTTAATAACAATATTACGGTATTCTGTTACAACCCCGTCATTATCCAAAACAACAACAGGTATAGTGTGATTTTCATCTAACACCTTCAACACAAGACTAAGATCCGTGTTCTCATCCGCAGCACTAAGCGATTTCATTGCTTCCGCCCAAACTTGCATCTTACTCCTTTCCTGATCTGACAAATCATGTGTCAAAGAGTGAGAAACAAGTAAGGAAGCCACAGCAATAAGAATTGCTGCAACCACCAGAAATATCTTTACCTGACGAATTCTATCAGTCCACTGCATATGAAGATATAACGAAACAATAAAAAAAATATTATAAAGTATCAGCCTATATTACTTAATTAGCCTAATAAGCCCTATTTGCCTAATAAGCCCCTTAGCCTTATGAGCCAGCCTTATAAACCCAATTAGCCTATTAGCCTAATAAGCCCCATTAGCCCAATATAATATCCCATAATATCCCATACTCCCTCCTCTCAACACTTCATTAACACCCATCACTCATCATCCAACACCCATCACCTATCAACAAAAAAAAAAGCCTTGAAGATTTCTCTTCAAGGCTCTCGTAAAAGGAGGCGGCCACCTACTCTCCCGCATTGCATTGCAGTACCATCGGCGCAAACGGGCTTAACTTCTCTGTTCGGAATGGGAAGAGGTGGGACCCCGCCGCAATAACCACCTGATATTTCTTTCGGATGACTACTTCACAGTTGACAAGTTGAATAGTTATTTGTCTTTATCCTTGTCTTCTTTCTGTCTTCTTATCAGTAAATCCGTTGTTAAACATTGTCCATAGAACTAATAACTTGTTTACTCGTTATCTTATCAACTCGTCTACTGACTTGTCAGCCGTATAAGGTGACGTATTTCCACAAGCAAAACATGATAGAACTTTTCTTCTTCAAGAAGAATACACAGCTCAAAGTCTGAGTCACTGGTCCCCGCACTCCAAACTTTGGAGGCGGGAGACCCGAAAGAGTTTTCAGGCAATTAGTGAGTGCTCGGCTTTGACGTCACCGTCTTTACACTACACCCCTATCAACGTCATCGTCTATGACGACCCTTATGAGAGTTCTCATCTTGCGGCTGGCTTCGCACTTAGATGCTTTCAGCGCTTATCCAATCCAGACTCAGATACCCAGCGGTGCACCTGGCGGCACAACTGGTAAACCGGAGGTCTGTCCAACACGGTCCTCTCGTACTAGTGTCAGCACCACGCAAAACTCCAACGCCCACGATAGATAGAGACCGAACTGTCTCACGACGTTCTGAACCCAGCTCGCGTGCCACTTTAATGGGCGAACAGCCCAACCCTTGGGACCTTCTCCAGCCCCAGGATGTGACGAGCCGACATCGAGGTGCCAAACCACCCCGTCGATATGAGCTCTTGGGGGGGATCAGCCTGTTATCCCGGGAGTACCTTTTATCCTTTGAGCGACGGAGTTTCCATACACGTCCGCCGGATCACTATGCCCCAGTTTCCTGCCTGCTCGGCATGTCTGCCTCCCAGTCAAGCGCCCTATGCCATTGCACTCTATAAGGCGGTTACCAATCGGCCCGAGGGCACCTTTGGAAGCCTCCGTTACGCTTTTGGAGGCGACCACCCCAGTCAAACTACCGACCAAGCAGTGTCCGCGCAATCTGCGCGTTAGACCTCAGACAGCCAAAGGGCCGTATTTCAAGGATGGCTCCACGAATGCTGGCGCACCCGCTTCGAAGCCTCCGGCCTATCCTACACATCGGATGACCAAGGTCAATGCTAAGCTGTAGTAAAGGTTCACGGGGTCTTTTCGTCCCATCGCGGGTAATCGGCATCTTCACCGATACTACAATTTCACTGAGATCATGGTTGAGACAGCGTCCGGATCATTACACCATTCGTGCAGGTCGGAACTTACCCGACAAAGGAATTTCGCCACCTAGGGACCGTTATAGTTACGGCCGCCGTTTGCGAGGGCTTCAATTCAATGCTTCCCATTGCTGGTGACATCTCCTCTTAACGCTTCGGCACGGGCAGGTGTCAGGCTGCTCATCTTCATCTTTCGAGTTTGCACAGCCCTGTGTTTTTGTTAAAGCAGTTGCCTGGACCGATTCTCTGCGCCTCATATTGCTATGAGGACCCCTTATCCCAGTTACAGGGGTCAGTTTGCCTAGTTCATCAACCATCGAATCTCTCAACGCCTTAGTATATTCTACCCGACCACGTGTGTCCGTTTGCGGTACGGGTCGCATATACATTAAGTTTGCGGATTTTTCTCGGAAGTATGATTACCTGCACTCAAGTTATCCCGAAGGATTACCTGTACTTTCATGGTTCAGCTCAGAGGTGGATTTGCCTGCCTCCTCGCAGCCTACGCACTTAAACGCCCTATTCCGTCAGGGCGCGGCAGTGTCACTGCTCCGTCTCCACATCACTGTATATGCGAGTTGCGGAATATTAACCGCATCTGCCATCGCTTCGCCGTTCGGCTGAGACTTAGGACCCGACTAACCCGGGCTGATTGGCATCGCCCGGGGAAACCTCGGTCTTTCGGCGAAAGGGAATCTCACCCTTTTTATCGTTACTTATACCTACATTTGCTTTTCCATAAGCTCCAGGATCAGTTACCCTCACCATTCAACGCCGATGGAATGCTCCCCTACCGATACTTTTAATAGCCATTACTATCCCGCGCGCTCGGTATCTGAGCTTATACCCGATTAGTATCCATGCCCGGACCCTCGACTAGTGAGCTGTTACGCACTCTTTGAATGAATGGCTGCTTCCAAGCCAACATCCTAGCTGTCACGGGGACCGAGACTTCGTTAGACTAACTTAGACAGAATTTCGGGACCTTAGACGGCGGTCTGGATTCTTCTCCTCTCGAGGGACGGACCTTAGCACCCTGCCCCTTACTGCACGACTGCGGTCCACAAGCATTCGGAGTTCGTCAGGTCTCGATAGGCGGTGAAGCCCTCTTGACCTATCGGTCGCTCTACCTCTTATGGAAATCGTCGCACGCGGCACCTAAATGCCTTTCGGGGAGTACGAGGCTATCTCCAAGTTTGATTGGCCTTTCACTCCTACACTCACCTCATCAGGGAGCTTTTCAACGCTTATCCGTGCGGTCCTCCATCGGTGTTGCCGGACTTCAACCTGGGCAAGTGTAGATCACTTGGTTTCGCGTCTACCCCATCTGAGCTCGACGCCCTATTCAGGCTCGCTTTCACTGCGGATGCGCGTCTCATGACGCTTATCCTTGCCAGACATGGTAACTCGTAGGTTCATTATGCAAAAGGCACGCCGTCACCGCTTACGCGGCTCCGACCGCTTGTAGGCGCATGGTTTCAGGAACTATTTCACTCTCCTCATCAGGTGCTTTTCACCTTTCGCTTCACGGTACTCGTTCACTATCGGTCTCACGGGAGTATTTAGCCTTACGGATGGTCCCGGCGGATTCGCGCAGAATTTCACGTGTTCCGCGTTACTCAGGATACCACTACGTCTCGTCATGCTTCGAATACGGGATTATCACCCTCTATGATTGTTCTTTCCAGAACATTCTTCTCACAATCTAAGTACGACAGCGTGGTCCTACAACCCCTGCTAAGCGTTGCCACAAAGCAGGTTTGGGCTATTCCCCGTTCGCTCGCCACTACTAGGGGAATCATTATTTATTTTTCTCTTCCTAAAGGTACTAAGATGTTTCAGTTCCGCTTCGTTCGCCTCACTACTTTTGTAGTGATAACAGGGTCTTCAACCTGCTGGGTTGTCCCATTCGAAAATCCTTGGATCAAAGGTTATTTTGCACCTACCCAAGGCTTATCGCAGCTTATCACGTCCTTCATCGCCTCCGTGAGTAAGGCATCCGCCATGCGCCCTTTCTTACTTTCTTCGCCTCTCTGTAATTACTTACAAAGAATGTAGCTCATACTTTTCAGCTGTTGTGTGATTCTAAAGAATTTGAAGTTTTTCTTCAATAATTAGAATGCTAATTCTTCCCATTATAGAAAGAATAGTTCTACATTACAGTCTTGCTTGTGTCAATATGTCAAAGATCTTGTGCTGTTACTCTATGTGTTCTGAGGCAGTGCCTCAGAAACAGAAGACAGCGTGGCGGAGGATAAGGGCTTGAACCTTTATGTGAGCCTTAAACTCTAAACTCCTACATTTATATAATACAGAGTGCAGTGAGTACAGAGAAAAAAACGAACCAAAGGTTCTTTTATTTCCTTGATTACCGTTAACCTGTTGACATGTATACTTAAATACTTATCAAATAAATCAACTAATAAGCATCCTCTCCAGAAAGGAGGTGTTCCAGCCGCACCTTCCGGTACGGCTACCTTGTTACGACTTAGCCCCAATCACCAGTTTTGCCCTAGGCCGATCCTTGCGGTCACGGACTTCAGGCACCCCGGCTTTCATGGCTTGACGGGCGGTGTGTACAAGGCCGAGGAACGTATTCACCGCGCCATGGCTGATGCGCGATTACTAGCGAATCCAGCTTCGTGGGGTCGGGTTGCAGACCCCAGTCCGAACTGGGACCGGCTTTCAAGATTTGATGCAATTTGCATTACACCATCCCTCTGTACCGGCCATTGTAACACGTGTGGAGCCCCGGACGTAAGGGCCGTGCTGATTTGACGTCATCCCCACCTTCCTCACACCTTACGGTGGCAGTGTCTCCAAGTGCCCAGCTTAACCTGATGGCAACTGAAGAGAGGGGTTGCGCTCGTTATGGCACTTAAGCCGACACCTCACGGCACGAGCTGACGACAACCATGCAGCACTTTCACAGAGGCCCCGAAGGGCGTCATTATCTCTAAATCCTTCCTCTGCAATTCAAGCCCGGGTAAGGTTCCTCGCGTATCATCGAATTAAACCACATGTTCCTCCGCTTGTGCGGGCCCCAGTCAATTCCTTTGAGTTTCACCGTTGCCGGCGTACTCCCCAGGTGGGATGCTTAATGCTTTCGCTTAGCCGCTGATACCAGGTACCAACAGCGGGCATCCATCGTTTACTGTGCGGACTACCAGGGTATCTAATCCTGTTTGATACCCGCACGCTCGACTTAAGCGTCGAGTTGCGCTCCGTCAGCTGCCTTCGCAATCGGAGTTCTTCGTCATATCTAAGCATTTCACCGCTACACGACGAATTCCGCCAACGTTGTGCGTACTCAAGGAAACCAGTATGCGCTGCAATTCAGACGTTGAGCGTCTACATTTCACAACACACTTAATCTCCAGCCTACGCTCCCTTTAAACCCAATAAATCCGGATAACGCCTGGACCTTCCGTATTACCGCGGCTGCTGGCACGGAATTAGCCGGTCCTTATTCGTATGGTACCTGCAAACAATCACACGTGATTGACTTTATCCCCATACAAAAGCAGTTTACAACCCATAGGGCCGTCATCCTGCACGCTACTTGGCTGGTTCAGACTTCCGTCCATTGACCAATATTCCTCACTGCTGCCTCCCGTAGGAGTTTGGACCGTGTCTCAGTTCCAATGTGGGGGACGCTTCCTCTCAGAACCCCTACTGATCGTTGCCTTGGTGGGCCGTTACCCCGCCAACAAGCTAATCAGACGCATCCCCATCCATTACCGATAAATCTTTACTTCAAATCTGATGCCGTCATCGAAGACTATGCGGTATTAGTCTGCCTTTCGGCAGGTTATCCCACAGTAATGGGAAGGTTGGATACGCGTTACTCACCCGTGCGCCGGTCGACGTCCAAAGAGTGCAAGCACTCAATGCCGTTTCCCCTCGACTTGCATGTGTTAAGCCTGTAGCTAGCGTTCATCCTGAGCCAGGATCAAACTCTCCATTGTAAAAATATGTTTTGGTGATAGGTGATGGGATGTTGGGTGATAATGAATACCACTCTACTTCCAAAACCTCACCGAGTAATCTCTGTTTCAGAACGCTTATCCTAAAAGTATCAAGTAAAAAGCACCTTTTCTTTTGTTCCTTTAGTTTTGAGGCGGTGCCTCAAAAGTAGGGACAACGAATTGATCGGTTCGTTTCTTTTACCCATCCATTTGATATAAAACCAAACAGACGCTTCTTGTACTACTTCTCTGTTTATGTAAATCTTTTCAAAGAACTCTTTCTTTACTGCTTTAAGTAACTTGCCAGGTGGCTTGTTTTGTAAAGCGAGTGCAAGGTATA